>Ga0307508_10006073_pt1 | contig 11395 bp, 14 predicted proteins | sample 9_EM_MG_FD_203089 | JGI IMG/M metagenome (GOLD analysis project Ga0307508, IMG submission 203089) | Populus trichocarpa ectomycorrhiza microbial communities from riparian zone in the Pacific Northwest, United States - 9_EM | ecosystem: Host-associated > Plants > Roots > Unclassified | place...
ATATACAAAAAGAATTAATTACTCCTCGTATTTTAAAATTAGAAGAAGAAATTTTACATTTAAAAAATCTTTTATGAGGCATTCAGAAGAAAAAGTTGCTGAAGCATTAAAAGTTATTACTGAATATAAAGAAGATATATTAAAATTATATGTTACAGAATACACTTGTGCTTGTTGTCGAGCAAATAAAATAGAACGATTATATCCTAATCATATACCATTTTTAAAACAAGAACAAGATAGTTGGAAGAACGGAACTGTTTCGTTATTAACGCCAGGGTTTGGAAGTAAGCATGATATGGAAGGATATTATATAGGTATTTGTGATGAATGTATAAGTACATTGAAAGAAAAAGGTTTAATAAAAAATAAAGAATTAATCAATCCTCAAATAAGAATTATAAACAGTATATTTTAAATTTTTTAATGAATCAAAAAGGGAATGTAAAATTTAGAATCAATAATCAGATAACTACAAATAAAATAAGACTAGTAGGCACTGAAAATAAAGATGGGATTTATACATATTATGAAGCACTTGATTTTGCAAGAAAAGAGGATGTAGATTTAATTGAAATATCTTTTAAGGATGACACATCAATTTGCAAGTTGATGGAGTATAAGAAATTCCTTTATCAATTAAAGCAAAAGGAAAAAGAAACTAAAGCAAATCAAAAAACTCAATTAACTAAAGAAATAAGATTAAGTCCTGAAATATCTGAAAATGATCTTTCTTATAGGATTAAAAATGCAATTGAATTTTTAAAAGAAGGAAATAAAGTTAAATTGACTCTTATTTTTAAAGGTCGTGCTATTAATTTTAGAGAAAAAGGCGAGTTGGTATTATTACAATTTGCTGATGCAGTTAAAGAAAATTGTGTCCTAGAAAACATGCCAAAACTTGAAGGTAAAAAAATGAGTTGTACTTTAAAACCAAAAAAATGAGTCAATTCCGCATAAAAGAAGTTGCTTTAAGAGCAGATGGTACAGATATATGGTTTTATCCACAAATGAAAATCACAAAAAAACTAAAGAAAGGCTTTTTGTGGGCAAAAAAAGAAGTGGAAATAATCACTTGGGAAGTTTTTTATCTAGAAGCAAAAACAAAAAATGTTCATTTTGAAAGTTCTATAGATAAGTATTTTACTGATAGGAAAATAGGATTTGACCCTAATTATGATATTGTTGCGTTTAGGAATTTATTAGAAACTCAAGAATGGATAAAAAAATACGATATTTTTTTAGAACAAGAAGCTTTGAAGTTTAAAGAATTGCGTGAAAAGCATTATAAAAATATTGGAGGACAAATTGACACAGATAAAATATATGAAGTTGGTTCATAATTTTATAATGGTTTTTTGATATTTAAAAATAAATATATTGAGTGAAACCCACTCCACTTTTTTAACTTAAGATGGATGAAGTTGATAAACAAATTAAAGTGCAAATTATTAAAGAAACATACTTTTAAATTTCTCCACGCATATATACTTCATCATTCTATTTATGTAATCTATAAGTGTTCTAATTGTGGTAAAGAAATAACAAAAGAAAAAATTGATAAAGACGTAAAAAAAGAAGAAAGATTGAAATATTTAAAAGGATAAATAAATTTCTTTTAAATGAAAAAGTTCCTTCAATTTTTATCAGTTTGTATGATTTTATTTGTTGCATGTTCTTGTGGTACTGCAACAGATCCTAATGCAAATATAACATTTCAACAAGCATTTAGTCATTGTTTAACAATTACTTCGTATATCACTTTTGCCATTATTGGTACAATAATTGGTGTAGGTTCAATAATTGGCTCTGCAATTTCAAATAAAAATCAAGGTGGTTCCGGTAAAACTGTAGCATTATTTGCTGTAGGAATTATCATCATTGCTTGTGTATGGTTAATTCGCCCATGTGAAGTGGCAGCAAATACAACTGTGGAACAAGCAAATCGTGGTGTTTGGATTGGCTGGTGAAAATTATTTTTCAATATTAAAAAAATTAGGGCTTTTTTTAAGCCCTTTTTTGTTGCCTTTAATTTCTGAATATTTAAAAGTAAAAAATAAATGGCATCTTCTCTTGTGTCACTGTTAACAGTATCAAATAATGTGTTGGATGTTCATAAAGCTGGGCCAGGGAATATAGTTACTTTTACTGTAACATACAATACTGTTGTCTTAGGGTCTATAACAGGAACATGTAATAATACAACTTTAGTATTTACACAAGTAGGAAGTTCTGCAACATATACAAGTTCTTCATATGTTGTACAAAAAAATGATGTTCAAGGAGCACCGACGTTTAGCATAACCGCAGACACTGTTACTTCAACAGCAGTAACAGATGCAAATGATGTTATTGTAGATACAATTCCACCTTCAGCAATCATAACATATACAAGTACAGGTGTAGTTACTTCTCCAAAAATTGGTGATACACATACTATTAATTTAGTAGTAAGTGAGCAATTGCATACAACTCCAAAACTCAATTTTGGACACTTACAAACAACAAGGATAGATAATAAAACCATTAATATAAATCCATCATTTATTTGGACACAAATAGATTCAGTCACATGGCAAGGAACTTATAAGTTAACAGGATACGAATCTTTCCCAAAAAGTTTTCTTATAAATTTATCAGATTTAACTGGTAATATAAGTTATATAACTTATACATTCTTTACGATAAGGGTTTTAGATTTTAAAGTAGATTATTATTTCTTTGATCATTTTATAAATAAAATGCATGGAAGATTTTATTCAAATGATGCAGGGAATTTTTCAATAGTTAGCCCTATTTTAAGAGAAGAGACTGGTATAATTAAATTTCAAGTATCTACTACTCCTTCATATGCAGGATATAATATTTCAGAAAACTTTTCTACATTTTTAAATGAAGCATATTTACAATGGTGGGTTAATGTAAGGATTTCTGATTTAAGCAATTTAATCGCTGGTGATGATGCTATAATTAGAATAGGCTTTGTTGATCATGATGCTGCCGAGCCTACTTATGGGTTATATTTCGAATCAAATGCTGGTACAAATAGTTGGCAAACTTGTATTGCTGTAAATGGAACAAGAACGAAACATAATATAAGTTCAATTTATAATATTCTAAAATCTGGTTCCGTATATGCTGAAAGATTTGGTATGCATTATGTAAATGGTGCTGTTAATTTCTATATAGATGGAGTATTGATAGATACAATTCCATATGCAATCAGTGACCCTGTTGCTGCGGGTGCATTTCCTTCATTAGGAATTGTTTTCAAAAAAAATGATGGAATTTCAGCAAACTATTTGAATGTAGATTATTTAGAGTTTTATGGTAAAAATTCTGGAATGAATACACAAGCTTATGATTATAATGATGATTTCAACAATGATTTTTTCAGTTAAAAAATAAAAAATGGTTTATGATCCACACCCTTCAAATTTTAATGATTTTGAATCTGATTTTGATAAAGTAAATTGGATAGATGTAAATACGTGGTCTAAAAAGAAGATTTATGATAAAAAGTATTGGTTAGTAGTTCCTAATTTTAAATTAAATATAAAAAGAGGGGATTCAATAACATCACTAACTGTTTTTTTAAAAACAACAGGAGAACAATTTGGAGAACCTATAACACCATTAAACATAGGTGATTTTACAGTATTTTTTTATTGTTATGACCAAAATAATTCCTTGATTATAAAAGATACAGCATTAATTACAAATGAAACAATAGGTCAAGTAGAATATAGTTTTAAAGACCTTGATTTTCAAGAAACGGGAATATATTATGGCTGTTTTGAATTTGTTTTACCTGCTGTAGGAGCAAATATCGCAACAAGTTTATTTTTACCAACTAATAATAAAATTCAAATATTTGTTTCATAAATGGAAAATGGAAATACATATTCAAATGGTATGCTTAAGTGGAATGTTACTACGTTACCCACATCAAGTGTTCAGGTAACTAATATTTCAACATCTAATTTAATTGTATCAAAAGGTTGTAATATAAAAACTGATGTTATTAATAAAAGTTTTAAAATTATCGACCCTTTAAATAACACTTATTTGATTGGTTTCTTTTTAAATGAAGAGATAGTTAGTTGGGATATTTTAGGAAGAACAATAAAAATAAATAGTTCTGATAATGTCTCTTATACTTTAGAATTTGATAGTTCAGATGAAGCATTAATTGGAGATAAAAGATTGTATAAAATAATGGAAGATTTTAGTATTATTGATTGCGGAGATGAAAATTTATAAAAATGAGTTATTTTGTAAATAAAATTTTAAAGGAATTTCAATATGGTAAAACTCTTTTTGGTTCAGAACCTGAATTTGCCAAATTACAAGGGAAAAAATTTGAAGAAGATTTGCCTGAAGAAAATAAAATTTTAGGAGATATTAATAGATTTATATCTGCACCAAGAGGTCATAGTGCAATAGAAAACAAGAATCTAAGTAATGATTTCTCTGCATTAAAAAGTATAGTAAATAAAGTGCCTGAACTTTTGAAACCTGATAGTGAACATTATTATTATAGAGGTATAAGTATACCTCTAAATGTCTTGAAACGGTCTTATAACATGAGTTTTAAAACAGAAGAAGAGTTTAGGAAGCAATTTAATATATATTCTATTGAAGGAAATGACTGCTATATTTACAAAAGAAAAGTAAACTTAAAATCAAAGAAAGCTGTATCATCTTGGACAACTTCTTACGCAGTAGCTACGGTTTTTTCACTTGATTATGTACATGTTTCTATAGTAGTTGCCGTTAAACCTGATGATTCATTTTTATTTAATACTAATTTTACAAATACAATTTCCTCATATAGTGGTGGCCCGAAAGAATATGAAATAGTTAGTAATAAAAAAGAATTTACAAATTGTCTCTTAATTATTACTAAAGAAGGTTTTGAAGAAATACTTAATAACGAATTTTAATGGCTAATAATTCACAATTTGCAGATGATGGTGCATTACAATGGAAAAGCCAAATAAATATAAGTAGTGAAAATACTTTATCTATCAATAGTACTTTGTTTCCTAATTTAACAGATTGTAATGTCATGAGTGATACAGATATTTCTTTTAAAATAGAAAAAACAGGAAATATTCTTATTCATTTATTTATTGATAGTGTTGTTAGTTGGGAAGTAGTAGAGCAGCAAATATTCTTAATAACTAAAGATAAAGTAGTATATACTCTTATTTTTTTAAGTACTGATATGGCACTTGCAGCAGATGATAAGATTAATAGAATTTTAAATGGTGAAATAATAACAGCATGCTAAAATGAGTCAATCAGATTTATTAAATACAGATGGTTCACCAATGTGGTTTCCTACAACGCAAGCTGCAAGTACTGTTACCACCACAATAGTGTTACAAGATCCGAATTTTTTCACGCTCTTATATGAAAATAGCATTCAAACTAATGTTTTAAATCAAAGTATAAAAGTAGTTCAAGATGGAGAAATTCTTTGTCATATAATACTCGATGATATTACGTCAATTGATTTGATAGATAATCTTATTCAAATAAATACAGAAGATGATATTCCCTATTATCTTCAATTTGTTGGTAGGCAAGATGCTGTCAATGCTTCTCAAAGAATAGATGATGCTATAAACGGTAGTTATATAGCTGATTCAGATCAGTTATTAAATAAAACATATTCATTAAAAGATTTCTCTACTAAAGTAGTTCCTTTATTATCTTTTTCTCCGTTTCCATGTTTAATTTTTAGTGATATAACTCCATTATTTGAGGCACTTGATAAAAATGACTTAGTTCAAAAAATGAATTCGTTATATCCGAACTATATATTTTCAGTATCAGGAAATGATATTCAATATAGTATTGATTATAATGCAAGTGATGGTAATAAAATACCTACTGATTTATTTTTCGTAACTACAAGTTTTACAGTATTTTTAACTAAACAAAATGTATCATTTTCAATAGATTATCTTACCACTGATTTTTATTGGATTTTATATGAATCAATAATTTTACAAAATAAAAATAGTTTTAGCTTTTCAAACATACTTCCTAATTATTCATTTAAGCTTTATTATACTAATTCATTTTTAAGTTTTATTGATTTAAGCAATTTGAGTATTACAAGCATTGGAGGTGCATTACCTTCTGATTTAAGAAAGATGATTATAAATAATAACAATTCAATCAATACAAATTTTCTATCTAATTTATCAAATTTGCAAGAATTTGAAATGAAAATTTCTACAGTTTCAAGTTTAACCAATTTAAATGGATTACAAAAAATAGAAACTGTTACCATTGAAACGTCACAAATTACAACACTACCATCTTTAAATAACTTGCCAGCTTTAAAGACTTTTAGATTTAAAGATAGTAAAGTAACAAATATACCAACATTCACTGCAAGTACTGATTTAGTATATTTAGAATTTACAAATTGTCCAAATATTAATACATTATCAAGTTTGAACTATCCGTTTTTAAAAACATTAATAGTTGACTATTCTAATTTTACTACTTTATCAGCAAACTTTGATACATTAGTAATTATAAATACGATTATTTTTAGAAATAGTAATTTAACCTCTCTTCCTTCACTTGATCAGAATATAATTGTTAGTTATCTTGATTTTAGCAATAATAATTTAACAGCAACAGAACTAGAAGTGTGTATTGACAGTATATTAAATTTTAATACTATGAATAATGGTACTTTAATTTTTCAAAATCAACAAACTCCGTTAGATTATACTACTTTTTCTACTAATTTGAAGACAAAAATTGATATTTTACAAAACTTAAGACATTGGGTTGTTTTATACTAAAGGTTGCTAACTTTTTATTATTTAAAAGTTTAAAGCAAAACGGATGTACTTTAGAACTTACCCAACTAAGAATAATACTATCTTTCATTACTTAAATGTAAATGGAACCATTACAAGTTCTTTTTCAGAAAATATAAATTGTGGACAAAATAGTATAATGGAGATGCAGGATGGTCGAGGTGAAAGTAAACTCCTTTGGGCATTTTCATTTCCTAATTGGTTAAAAACAAAATTAAATACTTTTACTTATACTGCAAACTTACAATTATTTGATGCAGGAACATTGTTTCAACCAGCAATACAATTGAAAGATGTAACACTCGCATCTTTTAATGAAGATTTTGTTGAAGGAGACGGTTATTCATTTTTGCCTCCTGAAAATATGTCAGGGGTGTCAAACTGGCTTAATAGAGATTCAGTTAATCTTTGGAGTGGAGTCACATTTACACCTGTAACAACTTATCACTTAAATACTATAAATGAGGATTTAAATTTTGACATAACGTCATCTATTCAAACTTTTATAACAGGAGACATTGATCCTAAGTTTTCATTAACAATAACTAATAGAACTCAAGATAATTTAAATGTGTTTACAAAATTTATCTATTCTAAATATACGAGAACTTTATTTCAACCGTATATAGAATTTTTTATTCAAGATGAAGTTATTGATAAAACTTTTAATTGTTATGCAAATGAAAGTAATAAAGTCTATCTTTTAAATAAAAAACAAATAGATTTTGTAGGGTCAGTTGTAGCTAAATTGACTTATGAAGGGGCATCAGTAACAACGCCTTCAGTTATAAACCCTCAAACAGGAATATATTATATAGATATAACTCCTCCAATGCCTACTACAAATAGAGATTCATATGCTACTTTAATATGGAATATAAATGGATTGGATATGCTCAAACAATTGATCAAGATTCAAAATCCTAATAAATTAATTGATGGAGTAGATTATACGAATTTATTCTTTTATCCATCAACACCTTATTCTCATACAATAATAAAACAAGGTGATATTATTCCTTTCAAAGTAGTATCACAAATAAGAGGAAAAGGAGATGTGATTACTGATACATATCAATATAGAATAACTTCAGCAGATGGTTTTGAGATGACTCCTTGGACTGGAATTTCCGTTTATAGAGAAAGTATGTATTTTTATGTAGACACAGCATATTTTTATCCTGAACAACAATATGAAGTATTTATAAGGAATAAAACGAATGATTTTACTATTACTTCAAATGAGACATATAAATTTAAATTAGCATTGAATGATAAATCTCATTTAAGAGAATTATCAGCTTCTCCTTATTATAATAGAGAGGGGTTTTTAGGAACGACTAAATAAAATTATAAATGGATAATTTTATACAACAAATATTAAGTGAAGCAAAACAAGTAGGAACTATCTATCATTTTACTGGTTTTGAAAATATTATTTCGATACTAACTTCTAATAATTTGAAGCCGACATTGAATGAAATAAAAAGACAGCAGGTTTTTGGTGTTAGTGCAACTAGAGACAAAAACTTTCATATCTCCCAAGGTAGATGCCGCAGATAAGTATCAAGTTATATGTAGATTGAGTGTTGAACCATATAGTGCAAAAAAGATAGATTTACAAGGGCTCAGCTTATGGTTTGGTATAAAAGATTAGGATTTAAAGGAAATAGATATGGTGATATGGAACGATTACCTATTCAAAATACTAAATTGAAATTATCACCTGAAACAAAAACGATAAATTATAAAGATGCAAAACCAAATAATAAAACAAGACCTAACAGATAATACATCTGATAGTTTTATTCTTATCAACCCTTCAAAACAACAAATGGCATCTTTTCCGAAAGAAGAGAGCCAGATGTTTACGTCTAAAACTCAAAATTTTACAGGTTCAAGACCTTCAGGTAATGTAAATGATCCTGATAATGAAACTGAAAATAAAGATACAATTGCATTTTTAGAAAGAGCAAAAGGAGAAGAAGGTTCCAATACTGATGTTACAGCAGTAGGCGGAGTCAATTATAATTTATTTGATGGAAGTTTACCAGGAGGAACTTCTGGTTTACAAGATGCATATAGATTTAAATTTGATTCTATTAACTCCTCTCATACTCCTACTGATTATATAGGTGCTGTATCTATTTCTATTCCTTGTTTTATTGATGAAGCATTTGCTGATTTTAAAGCATATGACTTTACAACAGATTCCGTTGCTGATTTTTTTGATGTATCAGATACTGTTGCCAAAGTAAAAACTATGAAAGTAGGTTGTCAAGCATTAAGGATACCACAAAATAAGTTTAATACTATTTTGACAGATGAAACAGCAATTATAGCAAATAATAATAGTAATATAATAAAGAACTTTAGAAAATATTATATCATTATATCCCCCAAATATGTTCGTACTTCTGTAGGTAATGTCATAAATAGAAAGCATTATGATTGGTTTAATATGTATCAAAATGGAACTCTATCTTATGATTCAGTTAACTCATTAATTCAAGTTATTCCTGATACGAAAAGAAGAACAGTTTATGAATGTGATAAGACTGATTTTACGTCTCTTCCTTGGTTATTTGAAAACTCTAATGGTCAATCAGGAAGATTATATGGTAGTATTGTTGAGGTGTGGGATTCATCTGAAACTACTTTGAAACAAGTAAAAGTTATGAATGAAAATGATTTTCATTTTCTAGATAGTGGTACTGAAATGCAATTTGTTTTATCACCAGATAATGTTGGTTATGATTCGCCTGGAGAAGAAGTCATCTCAGGAGATGTATTACGAGTATATCCGAGGGAAACATATTTTAATCAATTGATTATTGAGGTAAATTATTTTGATGATTCATTACAAGTAAGTAATCTCTTAACTTTTATGTTGAATGATGCTGTTAGAGATTTAAAAGCGGGAATTTATGAAATTTATGATAATAAAGGGTATACAATTGATACAGCAGGAAATATAAATGGAAATGTTGTTCAACGATACCAGATATTTTCAAATGATAAGATAGAATCTAGAAAGAGAATTACTAAATAAAAGAATGTCTACAAATACAACTAATACTATTAATACAGAAGCTACGGGTAATGATATGTTGAAAGGAAATTTATTCTTTTCAAACCTTACACCTGGTGCTTCATTTTCTTCTACGCCAAAATATTTTCAATATTCTGTAGATAAGAATTCATCTGATAAATTAACTTTAACACTTCAAAAAGTAAAAGATTCTTTAAAAGAACAATTGACACAAGAAGAGGGTGTTAATTTTACTGATAGTAATAGTGATCAATTAGTTGAAAATTATTTATTAGAATTTGTAACTCTTTTAGTTGATTATAGAGATGTAAGAAATTTTGTATTTTTTGGTTCTGCATATACTGAGTTATCATATAACATAAAATTTCTTGTTGAGAATTATCCTTATAAGCATTTAATATCAACACTTACGACTGATTTGAATACTATAAATGAAGAATTTACTCTAACATATAATTCATCAACAAATACAACAGAAATTGTTTTAAAGCAAAGTGCTATTAGAGATGCAATTGAGGAATTTAACTTCTTTGATAATAATTTAGATTTTAATTGGACAAATTATGATATAGTAGATGTTAATAATATTCACTATCCTGTACAAAAAGTTATTACTCCTTATGATTCTGCATCTATATTTTTGATAAGCGCCTATACTAATACTCTTGTAACACCTGTCATAGGCACGCCGTATACTACATTAAAGATAACTACGCCAACAGTACATGGATATTTAGTAGGTCAAGCGGTGAATATAGTAGGAAGTGTTTTGCAAAATACTATAACAGGTTTAAATGATCAAACTCTTGATGATAATTATATAGTATCACAAATAGTATCTACCACAGAATTTTTAATTGTTTCTAAATACGCTATTAATAAAATTGTTAGTGGTGATACAGACTTATTTTTAGAAGCAATTCAAGTGCCAGTTAACTATATTATTATTACAAATGGGAGAGTAAGAAAGATTTCATTAGCAGATAATACACGACCATATGACGTATATTTTTTAATTGAAGGTAATTTAACTGAAAGTCAATTAATAACTTATACAGATGTTTCAAGTTCCAATGGTTATAGTGGATTTTTAATTTCACTAAAACAGTCAATAATTTCTGAGTTTGAGTTTAATTTAACTCCCATTCAAAGAATGTTGTTAGCTCCCTCGCCTATTAATCCTACTCCTTGGCCAAGAAGACAAGTCACAAAGAATATTCAACACTTATTAGAAGATTCAGTATATAACCCCAAGGAATTAGCGTTTATTGAATGGCTACAAAGCCCTTCAAATTTATATTTGAAGGATAATGAGAATAATGAAGATATAGCTTTTTCAGATTTATATACAGAGTATAGGCTTGCAAGAGCATTAACATTTGATGAAACAGAAACAAATCAGTTATTGAGAAGATGTATTCCTGAAGATGTCATTTCTGAATTAAATGATACGTCTGATTTTAGATTTCAAAGATTTATTTTAGTTGCAGGA
>Ga0307508_10006074_pt1 | contig 11393 bp, 22 predicted proteins | sample 9_EM_MG_FD_203089 | JGI IMG/M metagenome (GOLD analysis project Ga0307508, IMG submission 203089) | Populus trichocarpa ectomycorrhiza microbial communities from riparian zone in the Pacific Northwest, United States - 9_EM | ecosystem: Host-associated > Plants > Roots > Unclassified | place...
CTATGTTTTTTTGAAACTACTTTTTTTGAAGTTATTCTATTATTCAGATTCCACCTGGAACCAGTTGGAATCCACTTTCCACCTGGAACCAGTTGGAATCCACTTTCCACCTGGATCCACCTGGAATTATTCAGTTCCACTTGGAACCACCTGGTTCCGACTGGTTCCAGGTGGAACCAGTGGGGCACAGTAAAGTACTGGTTGTGCAGTTTGCTTACCATAGAGCAATTTACGTAGCCTGCAGACCTTGTTGGGACTATCAATATGGAAGCCCTCTGGTTGCTTCAGATAGATCTCCTCATCCAGGTCCCCTTTCGTGAAAGTGGATGTGATGTCCACAGAATAAAGTTCAAGGTCTTCAACTGCAGCCATGGCCATAATGATGCGGAGTGTGGCAGGATGGAACATAGGTGCAAAGCTTTCATTGTAGTCGAGTCCTGGATGCTGAGAGTATCCCTTTGCGACAATCCTGGCCTTGAGGCACTCAATGGAACCATCTGCATTGTGTCTGACACAGAATACCCATCCAGATCCTATGGCTTTCTGATCCACAGGCAAGTCCATGATTTCAAAGGTGCCAGTCTCAACAAGAGTGTTGTACTCAAGTGTGGCTGCTTCTCACCATCCATCTGCTTGGTTGCCATGCATAGCTTGTTTGAAGGTGCGAGGTTCTGGCAATGAGGCAGAGTTTGCCTGTTCACCATCTTCATCTTCATCCTCAGACCATATCACAGGTGGTTCAGCTTCTGGTTCAGCAGAGCACCTCACCTTCCACCATTCACCTGGCGGATGCAAATGCATGATGTGCGGTGAAGATGTGGTGGAGGATCCTCTGCATGACCAGGGAGAGGTGCATGGACAATGGCTGGTGATGCTGGTGGTGTAGGAGATCACCATCCCCCTCCAGATCAAGCATGGGCACAGAAGTCAGCACAGGAGCCAGAGATGGTGAACCAGAAGGTGTGAGATCAGCTGGTGATAATGCCTTGTATTTCGCGAGTCCAGGAAAGATGCACTCATCAAATTCTGCACATTCTGAGATGAGATACTTTTGTGTTGTTGGGTTGTAGAACTTCCAGCCCTTGTAACCGCTTGGGTAGCCCATGAACATGCATTTCTCTGTGTGTGGCTGAAGAGAACATTGCTTGTCCTTCTGAATGAAGACATATGCAAGACATCCCCAAACTCTGAGATGAGAGACATTGGGTTTCCGCTTGAACTGGGCTTCATAAGGGAGTCATGCCTTTGAGAGAGGACATAGGAGGGCAGTTCCAGATGTGGATTTGAGTTGCGAGTGCTTCCCCCCAAAGCAAGGGTGGTAGTTGTGCTTCATACAGCATCACTGAGATATCATCTCCCATAGTGCGATTTGCATGCTCTGCTACTTCATTCTGCTGCAGCCTGTTGCGAGTCATGTGGTGTCTATGAATTCCACATGAATCAGTGAATTTGATGAATTTGTTGGACATGTATCCCCCTCCTTTGTTGTCCTGCAGTTCCTTGATTTTCGCATCGAGTCGGTTTTCAGCAGCCGCCTTGAAAAGTTTGAAGGCCCCAAGTGCTTGGCTCTTTCGCTTCAGGCGCATGGCAGCTGGGTAGGACATTGTATCATCAAGAAAGGTTATCCAGTTAGTGGTAACCTTCATGTGTGGCAACTGGGAAGAGGACCATGCAGATCAGAGTGAACCAGTTCGAGTGGCTGTGTGGAATGCGATGGAGGCAATGGAAATGGGTTGGAGTGCATCTTACCAGCAAGGCAAGGCTCACAAACAATGTCTCGCTTGTGAGACGATGCAAATGTCATCCCAGTCACCAAAGCCTTCTGCATCTTGGTGATATCTGCAATGTTGTGGTGACAACAGCCACAATGCCAGAGCGAGGGTGTCAGGGTGGAGACCCAGTTAGCAGACTCAGAGAGAGGTTCAGATGAACCAGATAGGACCATGCGGTTGTCCAAGCGGATGGGAGCACAGAAAGAACAATTTACCATTTAGGCTGAAGTCTATTTGTTCAGAGTCAATTTGAATGATGATGTGCTTATGCCGTGCAAGATATAGACATGAAAGGAGGTTGTCCTGCAGCGATGGTACATGGAGGACTCTAGTGAACTCTACTGGTTGCGAATGCTTCCCATCCATCATAACTGGGTTAAAGACCACAGTGCCCACCCCTGACGAATAGACGATGCTATTGTCTGCTAACCTGATTGGAATGCGAAGGGGCGAGTAATTCTGCACCCAGTGGTGGGGCGTTATATGAGAAGTCGCCCCTGTGTCTGCAAGCCAATCAAAGTTGGGAGGGATGGGAGATGGAGATATAGAGGGAGCACTTGCATTTCCAGCGAATTCTGATGGAGTTTCCGGAGTCTGAGCAGTGTTGGCCTTGTCCTTCTTCCTGTTGTTTTGATTCTTCCCAACCTGGTCCTTGGCACATGCATATTGCTTGCAAACATCTTGGGAATGTTCAGACGAGCCACAGAATGTGCAGGTGGTAGAGGAGGATGAGGGAGCAGCTAGGGCGGTCCCAACCACAGGAGACTCTTCCTGGCAATGTCTGCACTGGTTATCTTCGCACACAAACACAATTTGAACCACAGCCTTGTCCAGATCATCCTTAAGGAAGAGAGATGAAACAAATGAGTTGTAATCCTCAGGGAGAGCTCAAATAAGCGCTATTGCGCTGAGGTCATCGTCCAGCTTGTCCAATGTGAAAGCAGTGGACCGCAAATTGCGAATGCGGTGTAAAGCATCATCTACTCAGTTGATAAGGGACTGTAGGTCCTCCTCCTCACGGTTTCGGATTGAAAATAAGTCATCATAAGCGTTGAAACGAGTTCCAGGCCTCTTCTGCATGTGCACCTCCCTCAGGGTACCCCACATCTTAAGAAGATTGTCCTTAATCCCCCTGAAATGAACCCTCTGGGTGTTGTCAACCATCAACCACATAATGCCAGCAGCCTTGTCTGCTTTAAGCTGCCATGTTTCAAGTTTATCCTCCTCCCCTTCCTTCAGAGTTGCACTGACTGTAGGTGGCTTAGATATGCCGGAAACAATGCACCAGAGCGCCTGAGCACGAAACCAAGCCTCCATGTCACCATTCCAGGTGTTGTAGTTGTTGGAGTTGAGTTTGTCAAAAATGGGAATTGAGGAAGACATAAGAAGTGCGGATTGGCTGATGAAGTAGCGGTGATATAAGTGGGAGGTGACGTGCAGGGACGTGTGGAGAAGTGCATGCGAAGGATTTAGACCAAACAGAGTTGAAATGAACTCAAGAAAGTCGAAAATAGCGGAGATGCCAATTGAGGTGAAATGAGAAAGTGATAGTAGCAAGAGTCCCAGCAACCACATTGCGATATAGGTGTCTAGAGTGAGAGGATACGTGTTCCAAGGCAGTGCACCGAGTGTGGCATCAAGAATACCAGCGGATGAGCTTAAAACGATGAAAACAGCGGTAGGAGCACAATCTAGAGGCTGGGGCCCATAACCTGTTTGTGTGAGAGACTGAATAGCTGAAGTCCGAAGTAAGAAGCTAAGGACTTAAGGTGGGAATACCTAGGATATATATCCTGTGACATAACTGTGACATGTGAGTACATATCTAACAGATTCCCGTCGAGTTTTGCCGTCAGATGCAATCGAAGTTATACAGAGTTTTGTTTGAGCCTGCAATGAATTTATGCCCTCATAGACAGTCTTGATCACTTCCGCATGTTCCTCTCCAGATTCTTGTTTGCAGTCACCAGATACAAGAACAGAACACCCAGGATATATGTGACTATCCTTGCAGAGAATGCCCAGAGCAGCAACTGTTGCCTAAGAATAGATCAGAGCACGCCCAAAAACAGAAAATTTGGTTCCATGTCCTCTCACCTCGCCTGCATAGTGAATTTTTCCATTGTCAAGGTTCTGAAACAACTCTTCCATATCACCCTCATTCACAAACTCTGTCAATGTCTTGTATACGTGCTTCCTGCATATCCCAAGAAAGCGATTGGTCTTGGGATCCCATCTGATCCTCTTCTCTGTCGCAAGTTCATCAAACATCAACACCACATGGACAAATCTCGAGCTGTTTTGACTGTGAATTACATCCAGCAAGCCATTGAATGTCGCCTTGACATTAGCCTGAACTTGGTCAACTGTCAGTTGTTCGTGTGATGGGATAATTAGTGGAACAGTTGAGCGGGTCTGTAGATAGGTAACACTTGGTGCTTGGTTGGCACAATGGTTTCTGCCACTCAATTTCCTCCCAGCCTCCACATGAGTACTGCCTTCATGTCTTCTTCTTCAGTATAACTCTTTGGATTATAGTGATCCTCAGTGGCGGCCATATACAAAGCCAACAACCCATGAGCACCCTTCTTTTGATGAAGACCAATACTAAGCAAACAGTCAACTCGGCTGACCTTTCCACTCGCAATCACCATCAACAGTTGCTTTTGGTCAGAGAGCGTGGTCGCCTTCGCAAGGAGCTTTCTTTCTTGGTTTAATCCACACAGGCGATAAAATTCGACCAGTCTGTTTTTCTGACGAAGCATTTCTTGGAGCTCACTGAAGCCAATGTAAGTGAATCCTGTATTTTCACGATCACGATCTTCAATCCACATGAAAATTCCTGCCAATGTCTTGTTCTTGACTAGTTGTTGACAAGGCTGACAGGTATCATCTCCTCCTTGAGATAAACCACTGCAGCTTCGTGCAAATAACTTCATCACACCATTCATCATGGCGTAGTCCCATGGGAGGATGAGCGTATTGTAGAGGGCAAATGGATATGCAGTATGTGGGGACTTTCCATCTGGATAAGTCACTGCATATCCCTTACATGCTGCTACTGATTTTATTTTGTTGTTTAAAAGTGTTCCCGGACTCAAAGGCTTCAACATCGATAATATTGCCCTCAGCTGCCAAAGTTATGGAGAAATTTGTGTCAGAGTCCATTCCACATGAAGGCGGCATTGCCGTATGGGTCTTGTTGTTGTGGGTAGATGTCGGTAGCCTGGATAGGTCAGTCAAGAAGAGATTTCCTGGTAATCAATCGTTACTGACATTTTCTCAATAGCTTTTATCAGATACTCCAATTTGGCCTCAAACAACACTTCATTCACGCGCCGCTCCTCAACAAAGTATGTCACAAATTTAACCAGACCATCCAGCCCCCATTTACCATGACGGATGATCTCATCCATGTTTCCTTCTGTTCCCCAGCCCAATGTTGACTTCAAGATATTGTTCAGCACCACTTCCCAGAGCTCATCAGCACCTATAGTGGGGTCATCAAAACCCTTCAGATCGCCTCCAAAAACAGCAATTTTATCTGATTGTAATGCTTCGGGACTGTTCTCTGGTAAGCCTTTGACCAATCCCTGCAATTTCAGATGAAACTGCTTGCGCTCACAGTCGCATCAGAAATGACTTTAGGAGTTGAAGCGCCGTCTTCTCAAGGGGTTGTCAGAGGAGTAAAGGCCCGGAAGTCAAATCGATAATCAAGCTGAGGTATCGAAGATACCTCAGCTGCACTATATACATGTCAAGGCTATGCTAGCTAGAATAGGAAAGCCCTAATGTAACGTACTGTTACATCATCCCAGCGGCCCGCAATTCAAACTGCTCCCACGGTACACATGGCCTGCTCCATGGGCCAAACTCTTGGTATGCTTCTTTGGTTCCCATTACATTATTGTCCCTTCTTTTCCCATTGTAGTTACATACCCCATTATGTCACTGTTCTCACCCCTCCATTATCCCGCGTGTTCTATTGTACACGGCTCCATTGTATTAGCATAGTTAAATACTGCCGTGCCCCGAAGTGGGATGGCAGTCTGAATATCAAGTTACTTCTCCCGCTTCTTTTTCCCGTCCGTTAAGTCCTGCACTTAACTCCCGTTCCCAGTTAGGACTGCGATTCCCGCAGACTAAGTTAAAGCTTAGTACCAAGTCCTTTCTCCCGTTTTAGCTTCCTCCAAACTCCCATTCCCAAACCGTTCCTGAACCGTTCCGCAACTCGGCATCCACTTCCGCGGACCTGGGCACAACCTTTACAGTATATGTATTCAGACTATCACCACGAAATCGCATTTACCAACATGTCTTACCATCTCACACAAGGACCCGGCCGTCCTACACGAAACTCTCAGCAAGCCGGCATTGCTGAAAGACTTCTATCTTTTGGCCAACACAGATCTCCGCCATCAGACACCACGGAACAAGCCACGCCCACAGGAATCCCGACAGTTGTGCAGACTCCGGCATCCCCAGTGCTTTCAACCAACTCTGAAGAAAGATTCCCGCATATGCCAAATCCGTTCCACTTGGAAGAAGACCAGGATTTCTCTACCACGATTCATCCGCTGGTCTTCCAAACACTGGGTCCCGAAACCCTCGAATTACCAGCAGAATCTGCTGGCGAATCTGCTACCGAGTCTTCAGTTACCGAAGACTACATGTGCTACCAATACCAAAGCCAGTTGATGGACATGCTCCACACCATGACTGACCGTCTGGCTGTGCTTTCTGTTCCTCCCACACCTTCCGCACCACCCGCACCTTCCGAACCCAAATCCCGTGTCAAGCCAAGGAGCCCCGACACGTTTGACGGATCCAACCTGGGAAAGCTTGACACTTTCATCTTCCAGTGCTCTATGTACATCGTACTCCGCGGACAAGATTTCCCAGACAAAGCCTGCCAGGTGGCATTTATGCTTTTCCACCTAAAAGGCTCCGTGCTCGACTGGTTCCAGAACGCAGTCACCCACGGCTCATCTGGCCTCATGTCTATGGTTGGTTATCCTCAACCCAGGTGTTCATCGACAAACTCCGCCGCCTCTTAGGCCCGCACAACCCCGTCAATGAAGCCACTGTCCGCATCAAAAACCTTAGGTACAAGGACGCAGGCAAGGCTGTGAAATACACCCTCGACTTCAATTGGAATGCGCCGTGCACCAGCTGGAACAACAAAGCCCTCTACCAGCAGTTCTATAAGGGGCTCCCGGATTGGAAAGCCTGAGACGTTGATTCCCCTCCAATACCAGGTGCAAGTCCTTGACCAGCGATACTGGGAACGTCAAGCTGAGATTAGCCACGACAAGCGCGCTTCCTCGAATACCACTCCAGCCCAAACTGACAAGCCGAAGCAGCCCTCCCCTGACAATAACAGTAACCATCCCGTGGCATCCTCATTGCAGACCCCAGCCCAATGGAAGTCATCCTCATCTTCATCTTCATCCAAATTGAAGAACCCGAACACTAACAAGCTCGGTAAGAATGGCAAGTTGACTCCCGAGGAGCGGGACCGCCGCTACAAGCTTCAACTTTGCCTCTTCTGCAGCAACTCGGGACACAAGGTAACCGACTGCCCTAGCGCCAAGAACTCCGCCAAGGGAAAAGCATCGACTACTGAGCCAAGCTCTTTTCCCTCCCCCACCCTTTCTGCTTGGACTCCGGTCGGACTCCAGTGGACTCCGGTGAACTCCGGTGCTGGACTGGACTGGACTGGACTATGAGCTGGACTGGACTGGACTCCAAGTCTCATTCTCTGACCCATGACTGGACTGGACTGGACTGGACTATCAGCTGGACTGGACTGGACTTCAAGTCTCTTTCTCTGACTCATGACTGGACTGGACAGGACTCCACTTGGACTCCAGTGGACTCCAGTGGACTCTGTTTGCACTTCTGGCTGAAGTCCAGTGGAGTCCAGTGGAGTCCACCAGAGTCCGAGCGGAAAGGGTGGGGGACAGAAAAGTACTGAAGTGATGGCACGTAAGACGATGATAACGAAGGTGCCACAAGGAAACGCAGCACCAGTCCGAGGGGGAGACTACTGCAATAAGAGAGGGATATGTACAATGGGCGGTGCGGCCCCAAGCCCGAGTCTAGGGAGGTGATGAGGGTGGTAAGCAGGGCTAGAGGCGGACTGAACTTGCGGTCCTGTTACAGGGGTAGATATAGCAAGATTGGTGTCCTCGGGTGTTGGCGCCAGTTTATGACTGTGAATGGGTGCTGAACTATGGACAGTCGAAGGCATTGGGGCCATTCTGGGTTTCAGGAAGGAACATTTTTCAATGAATTTTCCAACCTTTTGTAGAGGAATTAATGCTGACAAAACCACCCAATTGGGGTGAAAATTTTAACCTTAAATATAAATAATTCCACAGCCAAGAGTGTAATAAAACACTTTTTAAGGGGTTGGAAGAGGTCTTTAATGTCCCCAGGTTATTCCATATGGACTCCATAGGCAATTCCTCAATATGGAATGACATTTGACTGAGGCCCCAGCCATTTTATCATTCCATAGGAACCCCATATTCCATATGGAATGGTTATGGAATGGTCAATTCCATATGGACTCCAACACCATTCCATATGGACTCCACATGGCATCCATATGGACTGGTGCTTAATTAGATTCCACATGTACTTGGACTATGGACTCCATGGACTGACTCAAAATGTATTCCAAATAATTATTAATAATAGAATACTTTAAATGTAGGGTCATAGACAAAATGATGCATTTTGTTCAGCCCACCTAGTCAGGTCACATGACCTGTTCACACGTCAACACTCAGCCATCACTTTCCATCACCACTGGCACTACTACCACCATCCCCCACTGTCTTGTCACCACCCAGCACCTCCGACCCCTTCTGCCACCACCATGAGATGTCAAGACACAAGAAGACACCGCCAGAACTCCACGTGCGACGACAACGCGACCAGAACAGGTCGAAAACACGAAAGGGAGGGGACGGAAAGGGCAGCAGCGGGGTGTACAAGGTGCGCCACTTTTTTAATTCATTTATTGTATCCTACTGACTCCTTCTAACATACCCAGAGGTAAGAACAGCCCCAGAACACGAAAAAACACAAAAAACATGTGACACGCACGTGTTTTTCGTGTTCTGGGGCTGTTCCTTGTCCCTCCCTCCCTCCCTCCCTCCCTCCCTCCCCTCCCCAGCCGTTCCCCCACTTCCCATTCAACAACCTAACCCCTCAGACACGAAAAACGCGCCGGTAGGAGGGTCGCCCAGCCCTTTCCTGGTAGCTGAACACAAAAAACGCGCCAGTGATGTTTTTCGTGTTCGGCTGGTCCAACATGAAAAACGTGCCTGCTGTGGCATGTTCTTCATATTGGGGGGGGGCCTACCAAACCCCTCCCTCCAGCCAGACACGAAAACACGTTCATATGTGGGCACATTTTCGTGTCTAGCTAGATTCCCTCCCCACCGTGCTTTCCCTGCAGCCCACTGCCCTGCAACACGAAAAACGCGTCCAACTGTTGGGCTTCCTCCCCACCCCTCCCCTGCAGACCAACACAGAAAACGTGCCCATATGGGCACGTTCCAGTACTTTACTGTCCCCCCTTATTCCATGTGGAATGAATATATTCTATGGATATTCCATATGGATTCCATGTGGAATATGTTTGGTCTCATCATGGAATGGAAATATTCCATTAATTAATTTCACATGGATTCCACATGGAATGGACATATTCCATCCATTCCACATGGAATCCACATGGAATAAAGCCAACATTGTTGCATATTCCATCCATTCCATCAATCAATTGGATTCCCAGTAGTTTGCTGTCCCCCACAGACTCCACCTGGACTCCACTGGACTCCAGAGTCCAGTGGACTCAGGTGGAGTCCAGGTGGAGTCTGAGTGGAGTCTGCTAAATTGCTATTTTAGGGATTAGGATTAGGGATTAGGGTTAGGGGTTAGAGTTAGGGGAATTGGAATGTTTATGCCAAAAAAAGGCAATTTTCATTTCAGACTGGAGTCCAGGTGGAGTATTTAAACAGTGGACTCCAGGTGGAGTTGAAAATTTAGTGGACTCCGGTGGACTCCACCGGAGTCCACCAGAGTTTATAGAGTTAGGGGTTAGGGTTAGGGTCAGAATTGGCTCAGAAGCTATTTAAAAAATTTGACTCCACTGGACTCCAGGTGGACTCCAACTGGAATATGTGGGGGACAGGAAAGACCTCCTGGATTCCACATGGAATCCACATGGAATAAAGCTAAAAGTGTTGATAATTTAATTTCATACAAAATATTTCAATTATATTACATAAAGACTTTCAACTACTTTAATCAATATCTTCATATTCAGGATCATCAACTTCCTCAGGATCAATATTTGCTTGTTTGGCTATAACCTGTTGAGTATAATAGAACAACATCACATGCAAAAACCAATTAAAGTTGGTTTGTATCATTCTCTTCAAGATGGACTCAAATCCACCAAGCCATCCATTCAATTGTTCACATGTCTGTATATTAAAAATCAATCCACTATGTCATTTATTTAGGTATTCACTTACCTGTGTATTAAAAGCCCGCTTCAAGTATTTCACACCTTTATCAGTTTCCATTTCAATAACTAGATTTGGTGCAGATCCATTAAGTGGAGCAGGATTGCAGTATTTGTGGCATATAAAATCCTCCACCCGATGATTGTTATAGTGATATGCATCCACAATGAGACGGCTTGTATCTTTCCACTCCTCCCATGCTCCATTACTTAGACTTGTTCAAAGAACTAAACAGGCTTTGTCAATGCATATATAATCAGGTCTTGTATCTTTCACTGGATACGTATCTTTGAGAAATTTCAAAATCTTTGTTGGTGACTCAGATTTATCAAACTTTGTCCATGCAATAACAACACCACAAGGAGCACAAATTGTCTCAACACAGTAGAAACAAGCTGGACTAAAATAATTTTGCGTTGAACTTCTGGTGCATTTTCATCATGTGGCTGTATAGGACGTTCAACACTGTGATTCCAGGCAAGATTCTCATGCTGACGATTAAGCATTCTACGAACTCCTGATAAAGTTGATTTTGTTCGTGATTGTTGATGTTGAGTCCATTCTTGCTGGTGTTGAGAACATGCCTGTGTATTTTGGACTTTTGTATTTCTGCAACCAACAATGCGACATTGATTTCCAAATTGAGTAACATGTGTAGGACAAAATGCCTCTCTATGGGCAGATAAAAGCTCTGCAGTACAATTGTTTGCAGCACAATGTGCTGGTCCCATAACAATACCATCCATAATCACCATTTTAACTGGAGAATTTGTGGCTAAAGGAGGAGCATTTGTTGGTAGATTTGGTATTCTTGGGACATTTGTATTTTCACCAGTTAAAGCTGACACAGGTCTGTTATCATCAACACCCAGTAAAGCAGCAGGATCATTGTTCTGGGAACTATAATTTGCAGTGGCTTTGTATTCTTGAGTGCACTCTGGGCATGTATGTCCATTGGCCAATCTTATTCCACCATCTTCCCCTAACAAACTATAGGCTTTGTTTGTTAATTCTGCAATTGGAAGACTATGATACATTTGTCTCAAATATTATATTCAATGCAGAAGCAATACTG
>Ga0307508_10006075_pt1 | contig 11393 bp, 5 predicted proteins | sample 9_EM_MG_FD_203089 | JGI IMG/M metagenome (GOLD analysis project Ga0307508, IMG submission 203089) | Populus trichocarpa ectomycorrhiza microbial communities from riparian zone in the Pacific Northwest, United States - 9_EM | ecosystem: Host-associated > Plants > Roots > Unclassified | place...
AATCGCTCGCCGGGAGATCGAGTTTCGTAATGGCAATGACCAACTCAGTCGAGTGGGCTCCTGACTCCGCATTCCTGACAGCACGTTGGAAGAAACCCACGCCTTGCAAAGCCCTGACTGCCGTGTCGGTTAACCCAGATCGGTCAACGACAAGAAGTAGAGCGTCAGCCTGTTGGAGTACCGTATCTGTTGCCGCACGAAGCGCGTCGTGGGCAACACCAAGCCCTGGGAGGTCCACTAGGACCACTCCCTCTCTGAGAGCCACGGAATCCCACGTGATCTCGAGAGCACTCGTGATCGGTGAGAGGAAGCCAGAGGCATGATCGTCGAGGGCCTGTTTGAATCGCGGGAGGTCCCTTCCGGCGCTGATGACGAGCTCAACCTCATGCGACGACACTGCCCGCAGGGAACGCCGAATTCTCTCGATGCGCTCGACGTCCCGAGAATCGAGTCCGGAGGGGGCAGGCTCGTCGCGAATGCAAGCGCGAATGGATGCGATCAGCTGCGCCGAGGTGACGGCGGCGTACTGGCTTCCCTTGATGAGAAGCGTAGCGTGGCTTCGAGCAGTGGATGCGCCGGCATCATCATTGGCCGAGAGGCTCGCGAGGATGTGCAGCAGGGGCTCACGCGCGTAGCGCAAGCGCAGCGCGTGATCCTTGCCCCATCGCACCGAGATTGGACGAGCTGTGACCGATCCGACTCCGCCGCGCGGGAGCAGAGGCAGGGCGTCGAAGAGCAGTGCGTTGAGAAGCGTGCTCTTGCCGACACCTCCATCTCCCACCAGGCAGAATCGGAGTTCAGTCTGAACGCTGCCAGGAGCAAGCCGTGCAATGGCGGCGTCGAGGCCGCTCAGCGCTTCCGAGGATGTCTCGGCGAGCAACGGCCGCGCGTGATCACGATACCAGCCTGCGAGGACATTGCTCCGGAGCGGCCGTCCCCTCCCCTCAGCCACGATGCCCACGGGCGTACTTTACCAAGCGGGCGCCCGGTGCGTCCCGAGGATTCCTCAATCCGGATCACGATGCGACGTTGGCCGGATGTCTTGCATTGGAGACTCCGAATGATGGGAGCAAGTGCAGCGCTTAGAAACAACGGCGCGCCATGCAGGCTGCATGCGCGTTATCGTTGAAGGAATCGAGGGTTACGCCAGATGTCGGATCCCTCGCACCGCATCCTTCCGACCTGAAGACCCGCTGCGACTCTGCGACTTCCCTATCATGTAACTCTTGCAGAGCGCGATCGGATCGATGCGCCTTAGCGATTAGAAATCGTCTTCCGAGCTGGTTGACGCGCCCTCGCGTACTCAACATCGAAGGTGCTGCGCTCCGATACCGTCCACCGAGTCAGTACCGTGTGAGCTTGAAGCCGGAACGCATTGGGATCGCTATGACGAGAGGACCGACATTGCAGTCGTGATGGAGGTCATGAAAGACAACAATCGGTCCAAGTAGCCGTCATCCCTCCGCTGCCGCAGGCGCCGGCTTCGCCTTCCTGTGAGCGCTGCTTCGCCCGATCCGCGAGCAAGTAGAACGCCGGCACCACGAAGAGGCTCGGCGCCGTCGACAGCACCAGGCCGCCGATGATGGCGTCGGCCATCGGCCCGCGGGTCTCGGAGCCGGGTCCGAGCCCGAGCCCCGACTGGGCCTGAGCCCGGAGCCGACCATCACGAGCACGCCGAAGAGCACGACGAGCTTGGGCCAGCGCATCGCCCAGGCGAGCCCGGCCGTAGCCGCGCGCCAGCGCGTGGGAACCCGCGGTCGACGAGCCGTGAGGATGGGCCCGGCGTGCTGGGTCGGCTGCAGCATCTGCGCGCAGCGCGCCGGCGCCAGCGTGAGCGCGCGACCGCGACCGCGTTCGAGCCCGGCTGCTTGAGGATGCCCAAGGCCTGCACCGGCGTGCCGTTTGAGCGCGCGACGCCGGTCACGTCCTCGAAGCCGTCTTGGACCAGCGCGACGTCGCCGAGACGGATGGCGGGTCCCGACCTTGCGCACGACGATCTCGCGCAGCGTCTCCGGGTCCGCGCGCGCGGTTGCGGCGAGGAGCAGGCCCACGACGACCACTCGACCGACCGGACGATGGCGCACGCCGGCATATAAGGGTGCGGCGCGCGCGTTGGGGGCTCGGCGCGGCCGGCGACGACCTGCTTGGCCGTCGCTCGATTCGTTGACACCGCTCGCCCTCCTGCCGGCCGCCACGACGTCATGCCGCCGAGCGGTGGCACGGCACTTGCGTCAACGCCTCACCATTTGAAGGATTCTGGTGCCAAGCAACAAGCTCATCCCGTCTCGTGACGCCGGCTGGCTCGCTTTGTAGCCTGACTGGCAAATTATTTACCCCTGCGCACATTCTGTACATGCCTGTCCGGTCCGGTGATTCAGGAAGGGCGAAGGCCGTGTCGACTCTTGTGAGGTTCCCATGTTCAACGGGCGGCGGAGTGGGCTGATCGCCTACGGCGCGGCGGTACTGGGCACGGGCGTCACGCTCGCGCTCCGCTTGTCGTTGGTGCCGGCGTTCGGAACCTACGCCGAGCTGATGACCTTCGTCCCGGTCATCGCCATCAGTGCCTATCTTGGGGGGTTGGGGCCCGGGCTCCTGGCGACCGTCCTGGGTGCGGCTGCCGGCGGCTCTTTCTTCATCGAACCGCGCTTCTCGTTCGCGATCGCCAACGCCGGCTCGGTCTACGACGTGGGGACGTTCCTGCTGGCGGCTGCGATCATCAGCGCGCTGATGGAATCGTCGTCGCGTTCTCGCCGGCGTATCGCGGCCAGCGCAGAGGAGGCGGAGGTGCTGCGGCGGGCGAGCCAGCGCGTGGAGCTGGCGCTGCGCGGCTCGAGCGTCGGCGTGTGGTTCAACGAGCTGCGCGACGGCGACTACCGGAAAGGGCCGCGCCACTATGCAAACGTCTGGGAGCAGCTCGGCTATCAGGCGCCGCCGGCCGGCGGGGACGACGCGGTGAACATCTTGCACCCGGACGACCGCCTCCGTGTCGAGGAGGCGGAGCAGCGATACCTGGCCGGCGAGACCGCCGAGTACGAGATCGAATCGCGCCTGCGCCACCAGGACGGCTCGTACCGCACCCTCCTCGCGCGAGGCGTGGCCGTGCGCGACGCCGGCGGCAAGCCGATCCACTTCGCGGGCATTACCATCGACATCACCAAGCTCAAGGTCGCCGAGGAGGAACTGCGCCGGGCGAATGCTCGCGTGCATTTGGCGGCGCGGAGCTCCGACATCAGCATCTGGGAATGCGAAATGCCCGATGGCCGCATCGAGAACGCCCGTATCACGCTCGTCAATGTCTGGGAACCGGTCGGTCACGACGCGAGGACCGCGCCCACGGACTTTTCCTCCGCGTGCCAGGCGTTCTTTCACCCGGACGATCTGGAGCGTGTGGGGCGCGACCTTCAAGACCTACTTGCCGGCGATGGGCAGGAGTGGACGAACGAGTATCGAGCGCTGGCCAAGGATGGCTCGGCCCGCTGGCTCCTCGCGCGCGGCACGGTGTTGCGCGACCCCGACGGGAAACCCGTTCGATTCATCGGCACCTCCGCTGACATCACCGACCGAAAACGAGCAGAGGAGGCCTTGCGGGACAGCGAGGAGCGGTTCAGCAGGTTGGCGAGGGCGACCAATGACGCCGTATGGGACTGGGACCTCGGGACCAACGAGGTTTGGTGGAACGAGGGTGTGCACACGCTCTTCGGCTATCGCCTGGACGAGGCCGACGCCGGCCCGGCGTGGTGGCTCGAGCGCGTCCACCCGCAGGACCGGGACGCGGTAGAGAAGTTCTTCTTCGGGGTGGTTCGTGGAAAGGGGCTAACCTGGGTCGACGAGTACCGCTTTCGGTGCGCCGACGGGTCGTACAAGGACGTCTACGACCGAGGCTACGTCATCCGTGATCCCGATGGGACGGCCACTCGGATGATTGGAGCGATGCTCGATATCACCGGACGCAAGCGCGCCGAAGAGGCGCTTCGTCAGGTGAATACGCGCCTCGACCTGGCGGTGCGCAGCTCCAACATCTGCATATGGGAGTGCGACATGCCGGATGGTCGCATCGAGAATGCCAATCTCACCCTCATCAACGTGTGGGAGGCGCTGGGCCACGACGCAGCGACGTCGCCCACCGACTTTCCCTCTGCCTTTGCGATCCTGTTTCATCCGGACGACCAGGAGCGCGTGAGGAAGGAGCTCGAGGCACTCTTTTCCGGCGATGGACAGGAGTATGAGAGCGAATATCGCGTGCGGACCCAAGGCGGCTCGACGCGCTGGCACCTCGCGCGCGGCACCGCGTTGCGCGACTCGACCGGAATGCCGGTCCGATTCATCGGCACGTCAGCCGACATCACCGATCTCAAGCGCGCCGAGGAGGCGTTGCGGGACAGCGAGGAGCGGTTCCGCCAGCTGGCGGAGAACGTGCGTGGCGTCTTCTGGTTGCAGGAAGACGGCTGGAAACGCTTGCTCTACGTTTCCCCCGTCTATGAAGAATTCTGGGGACGAACGTGCCAGAGCCTCTACGAGCAGCCGCGCTCCTGGATCGAGGGCGTTCATCCCGAGGATCGGGACCTGGTCCTCAATCATGTCGAGCAACAGAACCGCGGCATAGCCACCGAGACCCATTTCCGCATCACCCGGCCCGACGGCTCGATGCGCTGGATGCGCTGTCGCGCTTTTCCTCTGAGGAACCCGAGCGGCCAAGTCTATCGCGTCGGCAGCCTCGTGGAAGACGTCACCGAGCGCAGGCAATTCGAAGAGGAGCTGAGAGGCGCCAAGGAGGCGGCGGAGGCGGCCAACCGCGCCAAGGACGACTTCCTCGCCAACGTCAGCCACGAGATCCGCACGCCGATGAATGCCATCCTCGGAATGACCGAGCTGGCCCTCGACACCCTCTTGACCGAGGACCAGCGACAGTACCTCCAGACGGTCAAGTCGGCGGCCGACAACCTGCTCGGCATCATCAATGAGCTTCTCGACTTCGCCAAGATCGAAGCGGGAAAGATGGAGCTGAATGCGGGTGACTTCTCCCTCCGGGCCGAGCTCAGAGACACGTTGCGAGCGCTCGCCGTGCGGGCCCACAAGAAGGGGCTCGAGCTCATCTGCGAGGTGCAGCCGGATGTCCCCGTCGCCGTGGTCGGCGATGCCGGCCGGCTACGCCAGGTCCTCCTCAACCTGGTGGGTAACGCCATCAAGTTCACCGAGGTCGGCGAGGTGGTGATCCGCGTGGAGGTCGCTGGTGACCTCGCCGCCGAGGACGTGGTCGTCGTGCGCTTCGCCGTACGCGATACCGGCATCGGCGTCCCGCCCGACAAGCAGGACAGCATCTTCCGGGCCTTCGAGCAGGAGGACACCTCGACGACCCGGAAGTATGGCGGTACGGGTCTGGGTCTGACGATCGCCGCTCGGCTGGTCGCGCTGATGGGTGGGCAGATCACCGTCGAGAGCGAACCGCGTCGGGGCAGCACGTTCGCCTTCACAGCGCATTTCGGGCGTCGGGCGCAGCCACCGGAGCAGCTCGCTGGCCGGTGGCCACTGGTGCCGCCGATCCTGTTCCGCGATCTGCGTGTGCTCATCGTGGATGACAGCGCCACGAACCGCCATATCTTGGAGGAATGGCTGCGCGGCTGGAAAATGGAGCCGGCCGCGGTGGGTGATGGGCTCGCCGCCATGGACGCGCTGTGGGATGCGGTCAGCGCTGGCCGACGGTACGCGCTCGTGCTCCTCGACGCGCGCATGCCGAACAACGACGGCCTGGCGCTCGCCGCCAGAGTCCGCAAGCGACCGGAGCTGGCCGCCACGCGGATCATCCTTCTCACCTCCGGGGACCGCCCGGGCGATCGGAACCGGATTCGCGAATTGCAGATCGACGCCCATCTGCTGAAACCACTGCAACAGGACGAGCTTCTGGAGACGATCTACCGGGTGATGAGCCGAGGCGGCGAGGCGTTGACGGCGACCGGGTCTGCGCGGGGCAAGGGGCCGTCCTCGACCACGGCGCCGCTTCGAGCTCTGGTCGCCGAGGACAATGAGTTCAACGCGAAGCTCATGCAACAGCTGCTGGGGCGGCGCGGCCATGAGGTGCGCATCGCGAAGAACGGGCGCGAGGCGCTCGCCCTGGCGAACGATCTGCCCTTCGACGTGATGCTTCTGGATATTCACATGCCGGAGCTGGACGGCTTCCAGGTCGTCCAGGCGATTCGCGAACGTGAAAGGACGACCGGAGGGCATTTGCCCATCGTCGCCCTGACGGCGCGCTCGCAGAAAGAGGACCGCGAGCAGTGCCTTGCGGCCGGCATGGATGACTTCCTGGCCAAGCCGATCCAGGCGGCAGCGTTGTGGGAGGCGATTCATACCGTGACCGGTCGAGAGAGAGGATCGGCGCCGGACAGTGGGACGCCCGTCGCGACTGCCCGGCTCATCGATCCACGCGTCCTTCTCGCCGCCTGCGACGAGGATCCGGAGATCCTGAAGAGCATCTGCGAATCCTTCCGCGCGCACATGCCGGGTCATCTGGCAGCCGTCACCGAAGCCGCGCGAAACCGGGACGTACAGCGTCTCCAAATGGCCGCCCACAAGCTCCTCGGGATGGTCGCGGCCTTTTCCTCCCGCGCGCGTGAGCTGGCCTCGGGGATCGAGGAGCTCGCCGCCCGGGGCCAGCTCGACGAAGCGACGGCGCTGATCGAGCCGCTCGGCGGAGTGATGCTGGCGTTGGAGCGCGCGCTCGACAACCTGACGATTCAGGGTCTGCGCCAGGAGGTGGACGTCAGCCCGTCAGGCGACCTTTGAAGGACGGCCGAGCTCGGGCCGAGCAGCCGCGAGGATCAGAGCTGTCCGCCGAGGGTGAGCAGGCCGCCCGAACCCTCGCTCTCGGGGGTGTAGCCGATCCAGAGCGGGCGCTGGCGCTCGGTCTCTGCGCGGTGAAAGTGGGTCACGAGGACTCCGATGCCGCCGCCCGCGAGCGCGCCGGCGATGACGTCGCTCGGGAAGTGCGCGCCCGAACGGACCCGCTCGTAGCTCACGAACGTCGTCAGCGCGGTGCCGACGAGCAACGTGATCCACGGGCGCGCGGTGTGCGGCGATCGCGCGAAGGCGAGGTAGGTCGCCGTCGCCGTGATGGCGCCGCACGTGGAGGCGTGGCCCGAAAAGAAGGACGCCGAGCTGTCGGTGTCGGTGACCATGAAGTTCGGGTCGCCTGCGTGCGCCTTGACCTGGATGTACTCGATGGGCCGGGGCCGGCGGACGGAGACCTTGGCGAGGTTCGTGACCCCCCAGGTGATGGAGAGCGCCTCGGCGTAGATGACCCCATCGACGAACGCGGCCTGGACGCTGTCCTCGCGGTAGCCGCTCAAGATCGGATCGGCGATCGCAAAGGCGAAAGCGGCGTAGAGACCGATGTTCGAGTAGGTCGAGGCGTTGGGGTCGATCGTCTGGGTGACGGCGCCGCGATCGAAGAAGAGGAGCTTGCCGACGTCGAAGTCGGCCGAGACCTGCTGCGGATGCACCTCTCCCGTCGAGTTGATGAGCTCGAGGAGCCCGGCGAAACCGACCGAGAGCCCGATGATCGCGCCGTCGCGGACCGGCTGGGCCTCGAAGCGCTGGCGGTCCGGCGGCGGCACCTCGGGCGCGGGCGTTGGCGAGGTCGCCCGCTCCGGCGACGCGGGCGGCTGCACCTGCGGCTCATCGGCGACCGCGATCCGGGTGGCCACGGAAATCAACAACATGAGGGTAAAGGGGCTCTTCATAGGCACAATGGCTCGTATGTGGCAAGATGCGCGCCAGTCGTCACGTTGGCCGCCTTCGTTGGGAATCGGCTCCTGGACGGCTGTGGCGCTCTCGGCGGATGGCTCGAAATTGCGCCATCGTGACCAATCGTTGAGCGCGCGGGTGACGGCGTTGGCGCTCACGTCGTCCGTGTCCGCGGGCACGGCGTGGCTGGCACGATCCCATGTGGTCGAAGGTAGGCTTGAGCGTGTCATCGCGATCGCACAGCTTCTGTGCCCGTTCAGCGGCAATCGCTCGGGCAGATGGCGGTCGTCTCGCCGCCGTCACAGATCAGGTCGCCGCAGCGCGGGAAGGCGCCGTCGTCGAAGCCCGTCGTTCCCGGCTGGTCGATCTTGAAGAGGGCGTAGTTGTTCGAGAACGGATACGACGTCGTTCCATCGCTGAGGTACGTCGCCGAGCTCGGCGTGGTCGCGTAATAGGCGGTCGTGTTGACGTTCACGTTGGACGACTTCGTTATCGTCGTGGGCGACGATCCGTGGTTCGTGATCCCCGAGATCATGATGTTGGTGGAGCCGTCGACAAAGAACCAATAGCGAGCCCCGCCGCCCTCGGTCTTCGATCCCAGGACGCGGATGTTCGCCGAGTTCACAAAGCCGTAGAACGCCTTGCCCGCCGCGTGCTCGATGTTGGAGCCGTACAGGGAGATCGGCGCGGTGGTGTTCAAGGCGCTGAACTGGAACCCGTCCGGCCCGTTGTAGCCCCAGTCCCCCACTTGCTGGAGGCCATAGATGCGCCCGCCGCCCGTGTCGTGAAAGTGAATGATGTTTCGCGTCGGCGGCGAGGCGACGTCGGAGGTCTGGCGGTATTGGAAGCTCGTGCTGACTTGATTGAGCACGGAGCACTGCCCTGTTTGCCAATCGATGGCCGTCAAGTAGCTCTGCACCGCCGCCGAGACCGTCGCGTTTCCGGTGGTCGGCATCCAGAAGTTGATGTCGCTGACGACGGCGCGCCCGTTCTTCGAGCCCATCGGGTCACCCGCGAAGTCGCCGACCTGGAGATACGGCATGACCTCGCCGCCGGTATTCCAGTTGGGCCCCATCAGCTCCGCGAACGATCCCGGGATGCCGAAGAACTTCGTATTGGGGAAGATCTTGACGGTCTTCGAGATCATGTACTTGCCGCGCGGCAAGAAGACCTCGTCGCTGCCGCCCGAGTGCGCCGCCGCCACGGTGTCCTGGATCGCCTTCGTCGAGTCCGTCGTTCCCGTCGGGTCGGCGCCGAAATCCGTGACCCACGCCACGTTGGCGTCGAACGCCCAGGGCATCGGACCGGGCAAGTGCCGGATGACCAGATCACTGGGCGCGGTCGTGCCGCCCGTCGTGCCGAACCGAGGACCAAGATCGGTCTGTTGCGTCTTGCCCTCGACCACGATCTCGCCCGCCACCGCATAGCCGACGGTCGGGGGATTCGTGTGTTGATCGACGTGGGCATACTCGGCGATGACCTGCATGGTGCCGTTCGACGCGACCGTCGTAGAACCGGTATTCACGATGAGGTTCTTCGGCGCGCTCAGGTAGACGTTGTTCAGGTACAGCGCGTCGCCGCCGGTATTCGCGATCGCCGGCTGGGCTGCGCCGGCGACCGCGATCACGCCGTCGATGAGAGAGAGTGTCGTTCCTTGCGCGATGAGGCTCCGCGACGCGATCCCCGTGGCCGCCGGATTGGTCTCTTCTATGTCGAACCCGGAGATCGCCAGATCCCCGACGGCCGCAAGGTACACGCCGGCCACCGATTGGTTCGCGACCTTCAGGCCGGCGATGGCGCTGACGCCGCCCGTCCGGTCGACCATCACGCCGTACTGGCCTCCGTTCACGTCGATGTGGGTCCAGACCTCGGTCGCCGGAGCTCCCTGGATTCCGGCATATCCGCCCGTCGCGTCGACGCTGACGTTCTGCATGTAGCTCATTTGAGCCGAGTAGAACTGCACGCCGATCGCGCCGGCGTTGTTCCCCGTCTTGACGTTGATGTCGCGGACGACCGCGTTGAACAAGATGTCCCAAGCGCCCTGGTCGACGTTCCCGGCGGATTGACCGGCGCACTCGCCCTTCGCAGAACTGGGCGAATTGACCATCCGGATGACCGGCGCGCGGTTGCTGGGATCGGTGAACGTGCCGTCCTTCAAGACGATCGTCGGCCGGTCCGCCGGCGCCGCCGAGGCAGGTCCGACGAGGCTCGGGGCGCTGAGGCCCGCGCCCGCGCCGAAATTGTAGTTGGGAGGCACCGACCCGTTGCTCGCGCAAGCCTGATACCCAATGATCGTGTCGCTGACGAGATACGTCCCCGGCGGGAGGTACACGACCATCGACGCGCCGGCAGGCAGCGTCGTCGAGTTCCCCGACGCGTCAATCAGGGCTCTCTGAATGGCCGCCGTGTCGTCCGTGACGCCGTCGCCCTTCGCTCCATAGCGGGTGACGTCCAGGTATCCGGCGATCACGTAGGGATCCGACCTGAGCGCGGCGATGGTCGGCGGCACCGAGAGCTTGGTCGCCGGCGTCTGGCTCCCGGGTTTCGGCGGAGGCGGGCCGCCCGGCCTCGTCGCGGGCGGCGCCGAGCAGGGCCCACTCGCACCCGGTCCCGAGTCCGGGCCCGGCGGCGCATCCGTGGCCGATGCCGCGTCGGGCTTGTCGGCGCTGCCCCCGGCGTCACTCGGCCGGGACGAATCGGCGGCGTCCCCGCCACCGCACGCCGCGAGCCACGCGACCCACGCAAGTGCCCAACCAGCTCTCTTCGCAAGATGGGCCATTCTTCGCGAGAATAGCGGAAGGGAATGGCGTCTCGAAGTCAAGTGGTTTCGCGCCTGCCCGCCCGGCTGACTTGACGCTTCCTCGAGCCCCGGCCGGACCTCCCGCCGTCGATGGAACGCGACCTGGAACCCGTGGTGCGACACCTCGTCGCCGGCAGCGCGTGGTTCTCAGGTGATCACGAAGACAAGGCGAGGAGCAGCCCGTCGGAGATCCGTGCCGGTCGCGCTCGATCGCGCCTCCAGGTGGGTCGGGGGTGTCCTTGGTGTAGCCGATGGCGCGCAGGGCCGCGCCATTGAGCAGCGCCCTTCCATGGTCTGATCAGACGACCTCCGCCCATCCTGGCGCTCCTTGGGCCGCGATGACTGCCGCCGCCGCGGCCGACCTCCTCCTGCGGCTCTCCGCCGGCGCGTCCCGGCGCGGGTCGTTGAGGCCAACTAATTGAACTCGGCAGACAGTCGTCACGTTTCTTTGCTCCGACGGAGAACCGTTGGGCGCAGAGCAGGACGAGTGTTCGGAAGCTCACGAGAGTACACGCGTCTGCCGCGATTTCCGTCAACCTGGCGTCAAAGTGGCTTGCGCTGGCCCGTCGGGTTCGTGGGCCAAACCGGGATCGCCAACCGGCCCATTTGGCGGAGGTCGTACTTCAGTTGCGCTTACATACTTCTTCCCCGCGGTGCGGACCACCAGTCCACAACGGGCGGAGCGCGACTCGGCCGGCGACGGCTCATCCTCGCGTGTCTGCGCGGATGACCACACCGTCAGGGACTTCGGCCTGACGCGGGCGGCGCGTGCCGCACGACGCTGCGGGCGTCCAGGTTGAGACGATCTGCCGCATAGAGGGGGCGGGGCACCGTCGGTGTTGCGCGCGGAGAA
>Ga0307508_10006076_pt1 | contig 11392 bp, 2 predicted proteins | sample 9_EM_MG_FD_203089 | JGI IMG/M metagenome (GOLD analysis project Ga0307508, IMG submission 203089) | Populus trichocarpa ectomycorrhiza microbial communities from riparian zone in the Pacific Northwest, United States - 9_EM | ecosystem: Host-associated > Plants > Roots > Unclassified | place...
ACAACAGCTTTTAATGATTGTAAAGATCAAAATGAAATTCGTTGGGTTGCTAGTGGATTAAACCTTTTGAGAAGATTTGATAATGGTGATAAAACTGAACCATTATTAAGTAGTTTTAGATCAATAAAAACTCGTGATGGAGTTGTTTATAAAGCTTTAAAAACAAGAATAGATAGTGCTATTGAAAGAATTGAAGTTGCTAATCAGTCCGAATCTCAAAAAAAAGATGCAATAACTAAAAAGAAAGCTGAAATTAAAGATTTAGAACAAAAAATTACTTTAAAACAAGCAGAAGTAAATGCTCATCAAGAAAATCTTGACACTTATATAAGTAATAATGCTGATAAAATTAGGGGTGGTCAATCTCGAGTGGAAGAACTTAGACTTCAATTTAAAAATTGTTTTGATATAATTGGTACTAAAAATAAACCTGGGCAAATTAGAAAGGAACCAAGTATAAAGAAACAAATTGATTTTATTAGGCAAAATATATTAGAATCTTTTAAACTCTCAACCGTTTCAGATAATCAAATTATAACAGCTACAATCCCCGGCATTAGTGAAAATCTTTTTTACGGTTTAACTTCTTTTGTTGAACAATTTGCTGAAATTTTTACTGATAATGTAGACAAAAATTCTTTCCTTCTTTCGATTGAAAATTCTAATTTATTTTCAAATCAACAAGATAAAGAAGATATTAAAAAATTAATTAACAAAATTTATTCAGCAAATTATAGTTTATCTGTTGATAATGCAAAAATTAATTATCCGGAAACTAGAGGTTTTCTGACAAAAATAGTAAAAAAACAAAGAGAATTAGGATTAATCAGAAATGACACTCAAATTGCTTTCCGTGAATTAGGTGTTGAAAAAAAACCTAAACTTATCGAATATAATGATTATTATAATTCTCAAATAACTGATGAACTTTTAGCAGAATGAAAAAAACAAGCTGAATTTATTCCTGATTTTTTAAGATTAATGAATAGAGTTTTCCCTCAATCTTCTTCTTCGAATCCTTTGTTAACAAAAGGTGATAGTAACGAACTTAAAAAGAAAGTAGGACTTAATTTAGAACCTTTGTTAGATAAAGATGTTGAAGAACTTGGTTATACTTCAATATCATCTCCAATTGCTCCAGGAACATACTTTGATCGATTTTATACTCTTCCTCCTATTGATTATAAAAGAAAACCTATTACAAAAAAATGAAGTGAAGTTTTTAATTTTTTTTGACAAATGATTCCCGCAACTAAACTTAATGAAACTGATGTTGAATTAAGTATAGAAAATAAACCAAATTTTCCTATTAAGGAAGAGAAATTACCTGCTTTTTTTACTTGGGAAACTAATGGTCCAAAATTAATGAAATTTAATTTTTCCGAACGAAGATCCTTTATTTCGCAATCTTTACCAGCATATTTAGAAGCAGTTAAAATTCTTCTTGAAGGAGGCGTTTTTAAAAATAGAAAAGATAAAACAATTGATGATATTAAATTTGATAAAAATTGAGAAAAATATGTTCGTCTTTCTTTTTTCAGAAATTTAGATAATGCTAACAATATTTCTAGAGAAATTGCCAATGATAAAAAATTCGAATATAATAATCAAAATAGTAATCAAAGACTTTGTTATTATTCACCTTATAGTGATGATATTAAGAGTGATGATTATTCTTTTATTTTTGAACCAATGGAGGAGATAACAAATGATATTGGAAAAAAATTAATCAACGCACAAGCCCAAGTTGGTGCTTATTCTTCACAAATAGGTATTTTTACAAGTAACAAGGCTAAAGCAGAAGCAGAATTAATTGCTCTTCAAACAAGTCAAAAAAAAGCCAATGTAGATCTTTTTGTCTTACAAGGAATGGATCTTCCAACATTAAGACAAAAATATAATGCAATTTATCAGAATGGTTCAATAAATGATAATCCTACTGGTGGAAAAAGATATTTTGCGGAAGATTTAGATATGATGGATCATTATATGAGTTTTATTAAAGACGATTCAAAAAGAGGAGATAATTTATTCGGACTTGATAATGATTTCACTAAAAAAGATAATGCGATTCAATCTTTACGAACTAAAATTAAAACTCTTGATGGGGCGGAGCAATTAACCGTTTTATGAACAAGTTATAGTGGAAAATCTATTCAAGAAAAAGTTGCTAATACTGATAAAACAATAGTAGAAAATACGGTTGAAAAAGTAAGAAAATTCCTTGAAGAAAAAAGAAAATTAGTTTATTTAGGTCCAGAAGAAAAAACTTGATTAATTATGATTTATGAATATAATTTATCTAAAGAAAGCGACCCTACACAAAAAGCGAATATTCAAACAATTATTAATGAGATAAAAGCTGATCCTTCATACTCAAATCAAAAACCTGATGAAAAAGATGATGAAAAAGATGATAAAAAAGATGATAATACTACTCCAGAAGAATCTTTCATTGACAAATATATTAAACCTTATGGTTGAGCCGGAGTTTGAGTTCCAACAATTATAATTGGTGGTATTGCAATTTGATACTTCTGAGATAATCTTGTTGAATGATGAAACGGTCCCGCTGAAGAAGAAGGCACTAATGAAGATGATAAAAAAGACATAAAAGTAAAAGTTAAATAAAGTTAGTTTCTAAAATTTTCCGAGAGGAATTATTAAGTTCCTCTTGGTTATTTTAAAGTTGATAAAATTTCTTATATATGAAGACTGATGGCGGTTACATTTATGTAACTGAGGAAAGTCCGTACTCGCACTTACTGGAATGTAAGTAGTTTTAGTGTGAGGTTCAATAAACCTCAGCAGAATCTTGTTTGTTGATTCTGACGGCTGGCGAAATATCTAAATGATTTCTCTTTTTCTCCTGAACATATGGTATTAGCCTATAAAAGTGCTATAGTGACGATTACTAGGGAAACCTAGAAAGTGAGACGTTCGTAAACCCCGCTAGCGAGCAATCCAAATTTTTGAATTGGTAGGAGCATCAAGGAAAGAGAATAATAATCTCAATTGGTAATTCTAAAAGAATTAAGATAAATCATCAGTTAAAAACAGAATGCGGCTTATTCTTCATATATTTTTATTGTTTTTTTGTTTATAATGGTAGAGAGTGAACTTGCTCTCATCTTTGGAGGTGTAGTTCAATGGTAGAACATCAGTCTCCAAAACTGAGTGCTGTGGGTTCGAATCCTGTCACCTCTGCCAAAGTTAATTTTTACAAAAAGTTTTTTCGTTTTCTAGAAAATTCCTTTTGTAAAAAAAGTACTAAAAAAGAAAATAAAAATTTTTCCTTATTCTTTTTTTATCAATTACTTTATTCTTAATTATAATAATAATTAATAGTCAAGTAATTTAGAAAATATTTAAATGTCCAAAACTGACGATAATAATCAAAAAAACCAGTATAGTGCTAAGGATATTCAAGTCTTAGAAAATATTGAAGCCATCCGTAAGCGACCCGGTATGTATATTGGTTCTACTGATGAAAAAGGTTGGCATCATTTAGCGTGAGAAGCTATTGATAATCCGGTTGATGAAGCCGTAGCTGGTTATTGTCATAAAATTCGGGTTACTCTTTCCGCTGATCAAACTACTATTACTATTAAGGATGATGGGCGTGGCATTCCCATTGAAATTCATCCTAAAACTAAACGCAGTACTTTGGAAACTATTTTTACGGTTCTCCATTCTGGTGGTAAATTCGATAATAAAGTTTATAAAACTTCGGGTGGACTCCATGGTGTTGGTGTTACCGTAGTTAATGCTCTTTCTAAATACTTACGAGTTGAAAGTTGACGAGAAGGAAAAACTGAAAAACTAATTTTTGAGAAAGGAAAACTAATTTCTTCGCAAATTATTGATACTCCTAATCAACCTAATGGTGTATTAGTAGAATTTACGCCGGATGAAGAAATTTTCAAAGATTTTACTTATTTTAAAGCGGAAACTTTACAAAGACGTTTGCGGGAATTAGCTTATTTAAATCCTAGTTTAGAACTTTCTTTTGCTAATTCTCCGGAAGTTCAGCCAAATATTTACCATTATGCTGGTGGTTTAGCCAGTTGAGTTAAAGAAATAAATAGTGGTGAAAGATTAATTGGCACCGAAATTTGCCAAGAAGAATTTGAAGAAAAAGATGAAAAAAAATATTTTTATTTAAACTTAGCTTTTCAATATAACGATGGTTATGAAAAAAGCGGTGTTCGGTCCTTTTGTAATAATATTCGCACTGGTAGTGGCGGTACTCATGTGGATGGTTTTGAAACCGGATTATTAAAAGCCTGTCAAGAATTAATTGAAAAAAAGAATCTTAATTTATCAATTGTTCGTGACGATGTTTTGGAAGGATTAATTGCAGTCATTGCTGTTCGTATAAAAGAACCAGAATTTACTGGACAAACTAAAGATCGTTTAGCTAATAAAGAAGCAAGAGAGGCAACTAGAAAAGTTACTCATGAATTAGTAAATCGTTTTTTTCAAGATAATAGTTCTACCGCGGAATTAATTATTAGGAAAATTATTGACAATGCTTCTATTAGAGCACGTATTAAAGAAGAACAAGACCTTTTAAGAGGAAATCGTGAAGAAATTGTTTTACCAGGAGTATTATCAACCGCTGAAGAAAGTGAAGAAATTTTCTTTGTCGAAGGTAAATCGGCCGGTGGTAGTGCTGAAGAAGGACGTGATGTTAGAACACAAACAATTTTATCTTTGCAAGGTAAACCTCCTAATGCTTTAAAATTAGTTAAAAAAGTTCTTCAAAATAAAGAAATCCGCAATATTCTTAGTGTTTTGGGCTTTGCTAATCTTAATGATCTTTTAAAGAATAATTATATTCGTTTTCGTCATAAGGCTGAAAAAATAGTTGCTGAGGAAGAATTAATTTTACCGGAAGATTTTACTTATGAAGAAGAAGGAGAACAAAAATTAATTTCAACTGGTACTCAATTAGATTTAGAACAATTAACTATTATTATTCGGGAAACTTTAAAAAATTTATTAACTAAATCCCGTTATAAAAAGATAATTTTAATGGCCGACCCCGATCCAGATGGAGATCATATTTCATTACTTTTAATTACTTTTATTTTCAAACACTTGCCTTATTTAATTGAAGGAGGGAAATTGTTTGTCGCGGTTCCGCCGTTTTATCGGGTTCAAACTAAAAAGCAAATTCATTATTTTTATAATGATCGAGAATTAGAAACCTTTCGTCAAGAACATCCACGCGAAGAGCGAAAAATTGAAAGAATTAAAGGTTTAGGTCAGATGGATTCATTAGAATTATTTGAGAGTACCATGGATCCTCTTAAAAGGCGTCTCTATAATCTAAAATTTGGCAATTTATTAGAATCTGACTCATTGATTAAGGAATTAATGGGAATTAAAAGTCTTGGTCGTAAACAACGTTTAGAAAGCGGTGAACATAAAAATGCACAAATAATTATTGAAGAAGATGAAAAAGTTGATATTGCTCAATTAGCATTAGTAAATTTTCTTCGTTATGCTTATGAAGTTGTTGAAGATCGCGCTTTACCTAATGTTATTGATGGTTTGAAGCCAGTACAAAGAAGAATTCTTTATAGCCTTTATCAACTTGGACTTACTCCTAATAAACCTGAAACCACTTCTAATAAAATAGTCGGTGAAACCATGGGTAATTGACATCCTCATGGCGATGCTAGTATTTACAATGCTATGGCTAATATGGTACGAAATGATAAATTTCGTTATCCGTTAGTTTATGGTCGTGGTAATTTTGGTTATGATAAAAATCCTCCGGCTGCTTCGCGTTATACGAAAGTTCGTTTAACTCCTTATGCTCTCTTTTTGTTAGAAGACATAGCTTATGGAACAGTTGATTGACAAAAGAATTACGATGATAGTAAGGAAGAACCAATGGTTTTACCAACCAGTATTCCTAACTTATTATTAAATGGCTCTAATGGTATTGCGGTGGGAATGAGCACTAATGTTCCTCCACATAATTTAGGTGAAACTTTAACTGCGGCTATTAATTTAATTAATAATCCCGAATTAACTAATTTAGATTTAATTAATGTCTTACCCGCTCCTGATTTTCCAACGGGAGGAATTATTTTAGAAAAGTCTAAATTAGCAAATATTTATGAAAAAGGCGAAGGAACTATCTACATTCGTGCTAAGGCTCAAATTGTTTCCTTAGGAGAAATTAAAAGTAAAAAAAGCGGCGAAAAGATAGATAAGGATAAAAAAGATATTATTTGAATTACTGAATTACCTTACAAAACTAGTAAATCTGATATAGTAAGTAATATTAGTCGGTTAATCAAGGATAAAAAGATTGAAGGTTTGAGAAGTATTGTTGATTATTCTAATTGAGAAGGCATTGATATTCGAATTCACTTTAATACTGATTATGAAGGAATAAGTCTACTTAACAAATTATACAAAAGCACTAAATTACAAAATTCTTTTAGTGTTAAAATGCGAGCTTTATTAGAAAGTAAGCCAAAAATATTTTCTTTAAAAGACGTTTTACAAGAATTTATTGCTAAGAGGTTAGAAAACATTCGTCGTAAGGGAAAATTCATTCTCCAAAAAAACGAAAGAGAACTAGAAAATTTGGAAACACAACTTTTCATTATTTCTAATTATGAAGAAATTGCTTCAATTATTAAAAATTATCCTTTAGAAGAAGAAAGAGCAAAACAATTAACCGAAAAATTTACTGACATTAGTGAAGGAAAAATCAAAATTAATAATATTTTGGATATGCAAATTAGTTTTCGGCAGTTTACTCCGGAACGACAAACTAAATTAGAAGGAAAAATTACTGATGTCAAAGAAGAAAATAATGAATTAAGATTATTAATTAGTGGTGAAGATAAACAAAAAGTTAAATTAATTGCTGAGTTAGAACAACTAAAAAATACCTATGCTCATGACATAAGGAGAACTCAACTTATTAATGATTCACATATTATTGATGAAAGAAAATCAATTGCTCCGGAAGAAATAATTACTATTCTTAGTCAAGGAGAAAGAAAACGCCCTAATGTAAATGAGGGAGAAAGAGAAATTAAAATTGATAGTTATCTTAATATCCATAAACTTCTTTTGCTTGAAGCTACTAACATTAGAGGTGTAGGGAAAGAATTAAAAACTCGTGGAGAAAATTTAGCAATTATTAAATCAAATCGTCGTGATGATTTATGATGTTTTTCTAACTTTGGAAAACTTTATGTAATCCCAGTTTATAAATTATCTGACAAAAGCAATAATTTACGAGAAACTAATTTAGCTAAATTGGCAGAAGGAGAAATGATTGAAAAAATTATTTCGGTTCGTGAAGATTTTTTCTTAGGAGAAGATAAAAAAGAAAAATATTTAGTCATTTTAACTCAAAAAGGAAAAATTAAACGTTTGCCTTTAGAAAAAATTGGCAAAGTCTTAGGTTCTGGTAAAAGAGTAATTAATATTACTAAGTATCAAGACAAAATTATTCAGGCTTCTTTTACTTCGGGAAATGATGATATAATGGTCTTTACTAAAGGAGGAAAAACTAAGAGTTTCTCAGAAGAAAAATTACGAATTTGTGGGCGAACGGCTTATGGAGATACTGCTATTAAATTACAAAATTCTAGTGGTAAAACTCGCTGTCAAAAACATCAACAACTTTTAGAGGAACACAAAATTGCTTCATGTTGTGATAAGAGTCAAGGAGTAAAAGCTTATGCTCAATGTTCAAAATTCCGAGAATTAGTTCAAGCGATGAAAAATTGTCCTGATTGTAATAAAGTAATTCCAACTGATAAAGAACAAATAAAAGACGAGGTGATCGGTTTACAAATAATTTCTAAGGAGCAAGTAAAAGAAAATCTTTGTTTATTAGCGATTAAAAAGGATGATTCCGGAACTAAAAAATCTTTACTATCAGTTTTCAAATTGGCTAAAAGACGAGGTGGTTCTGGTCAAAAAAGTTTTAAAGTTGAAGAAAAGCATGTTTCCTCTTATTGTTCTAAACATGAATTATCCATTGCTAAATTAGAAGAAAAACGTGAAATTAGTAATGAAAAAGTTAAAGATTCACAAAATAAAATAAAAGACTTAAAAGAAATCTTAAATAAAGCACAAGGCGAGGAAGTAAATCCAGAAGTAATTAAGAAATATGACAAAGAGTTAATGGTGGCTCGGCAGGAAAATAAAGAATTGGAAGAAAAAGCAAGAAAAAGAAGGGAAGAATTAGAAAATGCCAAGAAAAAAACCAAAAATTGTAATGATTGTCGCAAAAACTGTATTAATCATGAAAATTTAAAATCGAAACATGAAAACGCTTCTTGTTGCGATAAGAAAAAAATAGAAATTGAAACTTTAAAAGAGAAAATTAATAAAGTTAGAAGTGATGGTTCTAAACCTGGAAAAATAAAAAAATACGAACAAGAATATAAAGAACTACGACAATTATCATTAAAAAATCGCGTGACTTGTTCTCAATTTCAATCACTTAATCAAGCAATTCGAGAGTGCGGAGATTGTTTAAAACAAAAAGCTAAAAAAGCAGTTAAAATTGCTTCTGTTCCTGTAAAAAAAGTATTGCTAATTAATACTCAGGTTAAACCCGAAATTTATTTATTAGCGGAAGAGGCGGCTTGTTGATATAACAAAAAAGATTTAGTAGAATTTTTCCACGATGAGAAAAAGAAAAAAATTCAATTTTATAAAGGTAAAAAAACTATTACTGACCTTAGTTTTTATGGTGAATAAAAATTAATAAGTAAAAAAAATAAATTTGTTAAAATAGGGAGGTAATGAAATATAGATTATATTAATAAAATTAAAAATCGGAAAAATAAAGTTGAAATGAAATATATCTGGAATTTACAATGAATTATGAATAAATAATGTATTGTTTATGAACAAGATAAATCATTATTAAAACTCTAAAAGAAAATAGAACGAATAAAAAGATCAGTTTTTTAGCAAGATTAAATTTTTGGGTTTATTAAAAATTGAGATAAATATGTCAACTAACGAAAGAACAATGGAACACCGAGTTCTAAAAGAATTAGGGATAGATTTAACAAAAGAAGAAAATGATGATTATTGAATTTATCCCCAAGGAAATACTAATGATCCATTAGTTAATAAAATATTAAAAAAATCTGGGGGAAAACCAAAATTTTGCCCTTTTTCTGAATTTTTAAGTGAGGTTAAAAATAGCAAAGGACATCCGGAATATGTAATTCGTTTAAAGAAAAAGCCAATAATTTTTCTTATTGAGTGTAAAAGTAAAGTTATTGAGCATCAATCTAAAAATTTAGATAAACCCGCTTCTTTCAATATTGATGGTCTGCTTTATTATTCTAAATATTTTAAAGATGATTTTACTGTTTTAGGATTAGCCATTAGCGGTTCAGAAAAAAATAATTGTCGAATTAGTTATTTTGAATGAAAGAAAAATCAAAATTTTAATCCTGAAAATATTCAAAAATTAACAAAGCTTAAAACTCTCAAAAATTATTTGCCATTTGAAAATGAAAAGGTTTTTGATTTTGAAAATGTGAGAACTAGCGCAGAAAAGATTAATGAACTAGTTTATCAAGGTCTAAGTTTTAAAGTGGAAGAAAAACCTTTTTTTATAAGCGCTTGTTTGATAGCTCTCAAAAATGAAGATTTTCGCAATGAATTTTCTAATAAAACTACCCCTAAAATCTTAATTGGTTCTTGCAAACAAACAATTGACCATGAAATAGATGAAGTTCAAGATAAAGAAAAAGGTAAAAAATATGATGATTTAAAGGAAAGATTAAAAAGAGTAATTTCTAATAATGAAAAATTATCTTCTACTCCTAATAATGAAAAAAACTCTTTTGTTAATATTTTAAGCATCATTAATAAAGATGTAAGACCTTATATTAACCAAGGTGATGTCATTGGAGAATTCTATCACGAATTTTTAAAATATTCAACTGGTAACGGAGGGGATTTAGGAATTGTCTTAACTCCTTCCCATATTGCTGATTTATTTTGTGATTTAGCGTTAAAAGAACTAGGGCAAGAAAAATTCACGAATGAGGATAGAGTTCTAGATATTTGTTGTGGAACCGGCTCATTTTTGGTAAGTGCCTTTCATAGAGGAATTAGCAGAAATAATATTTATGGTACAGAAATAGATGCTGATATGAGTAATTTGGCTTTAACCAACATGATTTTATGAGGTGATGGAAAATCCAATATTTATCCTCGCCGAGACTGCTTTGATAAAGAAATAAAAAAGATATTTAAGGAAGCTAATTGCAATCTCGCTTTTTTAAATCCTCCTTATTCGCAAAAGAAAAAAAAGAATGAGCAAGGAAAAAGCGAAATAGAATTTATTGAAAATGCTTGTAATTTATTAAAAAAAGGAGGCTTGGCGATAGCAATAGTTCCATTATCATCAGCTATTGGCACCAAATATAAAGAAGAACGAGAAAAAATTATGAAAAAACATACCTTAAAAGCAGTTATGACTATGCCTTCTGATTTGTTTTCAGGGAATAAGAGTGGTAGCCACGCTTGTGTTATGGTGTGAAAATCTGGTGAACCTCATAGTCAACAAACTCAAACTTGATTAGCTAATTGAAAAGATGATGGCTTTGTTGTGTTAAAAGGAAAAAGATTTGATAAAGAAAATAGATGAAGCGAAATTAAAAAACAATGAATAAATGATTATTGTCAAAAAAAAGATAATTATAGTTCAGTTTTTCAAACTTTGGATTACAAAGATTGTTGATTGGCCGATGCTTGAGTTGAAACAGATTATTCAAAATTAACTGAAAAGAATTTTGAAAAAACTATTCGTGATTATTTAGCTTTTCGTATTTCAGTTTTGGAGGGCGAAGATTTAGAAACATAATTATTAAAATGAATAAATTCGATACTACTAATTGAAAATATTTTTCATTAGGGGATAAGAGATATTTTAAAATTAAACGAATAAAAAATCCCTTAACAATCTCTGATTATAAATTTAGTTGAGTCAAATCTAAATCGAAATTTTCTTTAGTTTCATCGAGCGGAATAAATAATGGTGTAGTTAATTTTGTTGAAGAAACTAAAGAATGATTAAATCAAGGAAAAGTTATAACTATTGCTAAGGATGGTTCGATTGGTTCTTGTTTTTTTCAATCTTTTGATTTCTATGCTAATAGTCATGTATTCATTTTGGAATTAACTGAAAAATCAATGAATGAATTTTTAGCTTTTTTTATTTGTAGTATAATTAGTTTAGAGAAGTTCCGATACTCTTTTGGCAGAGCTTGAGTTTTAAAAGATTTAATAAAAACTAAAATACTTATTCCTGCTAATGAAAAAGGAGAGCCGGATTGACTTTATATGGAAAATTATAGTAGAGAAATTTTTAATA
>Ga0307508_10006077_pt1 | contig 11391 bp, 16 predicted proteins | sample 9_EM_MG_FD_203089 | JGI IMG/M metagenome (GOLD analysis project Ga0307508, IMG submission 203089) | Populus trichocarpa ectomycorrhiza microbial communities from riparian zone in the Pacific Northwest, United States - 9_EM | ecosystem: Host-associated > Plants > Roots > Unclassified | place...
TGGTCACAAGTCTACCAATAAATGGTCACTCAGCCATCTCAGGCTGTTGTGCGCTCGTATGGGAACCTTGCGGCTACGGATGGCCCGACACTTCGACTGCTCGAAGAAACAGATCGTAAGAAATCGCGATGGGGGACGGTTGTTGCCGTTAGAATCTTCAGGACCCAACCAAAGTCATTTCCTTGGTTGGAGAACCTCATCAGGGTTGTCAAAGCCATCCGTGATTCTTCCTCTGCTATCCCAATTCCATATATCCAACCCGCAGCGGCCATTGTGCTTAACATCTTGGAAGTCGTACAGGTACGCATATGACTATACGCATTGTAACGCATGGTTCTAGATGTTCTTCGATAGTCTGCCAATAGAAATGAACAAGATCTCAAGGAACTGGCAACAGGACTAGTTGACATCATTGAGAGTATTCGGACAACTCTCACAGCCCATTGTAGTAGCTATGACGCGCCTACGAGCTATCTGCGTCAATGCGATGAATTTATTCGGTGAGCTATATATTTTACCCAAGGTCGAAACGAAAAGTAATTTCTGCCTCAGTATGCTCTCAGAAATGTTGAGTGATCTGAACCATGTCGTGCATAAACACAAGTCCTGGGCTCGTTTCTTCAGAACAACAGAAATTCAAGACAAGACAGCGTATTGGAGGAGACAGATAGACGACCGGCGGAATAATTTCACGGTATGCGGGCTCCATATGATGAGGACCTTCTCTTATTCTTCATAGTTGATGACTGTCCTGAACATCAACTTGAAACTATATGCTTTGCCCCGAGAATTGGGATATCCTTGGGAGCGGTCGAAGCCGTTGCGATTGGTCGATGCAATGAACATTATAATTGATCTGCCAATTGCTCTATGTACCAGCCAAGATGTTGATATCAGGTTACATTTATGTCACCGAACATACTGAAGCGCTCTTTTCCAAGACTTTCACGGCCTCCTTTCATTCCTTTTCCGAAAGCGCCGTGGCCGCTACTATGTTGACCGAGGTCACTATAACCTGACAATCGGAAAGTCCGACAGGGCGGCACCTACCATCCTAACGGCTGCCCAGTGGCCATCCCTCGTGAAACCAGGGTCTAGTATTGACATGAATATCATTTTACGGCATAATGGATTGGATGATAACAATAGTCGCCAATGCCCAACTTGTACACATCTATGTAACGGTGCTTCGCTGGGTGAAGAGGTCACATGGTAGGTTTTCGTTGGCATTCGATCTCACGCAAAGCACAGTACTATCTTTTCATCTCCACAGTCCTTCATGCCAAACCATGTTTAGGGTGTCTCGTGGTATCATCGGGGAATTAGCAGAGTTCCCTACAGAACCGTTAGAAGTTCCATCTACGTCTGCCTCATTGCCCACATCGCCATCACCATCAAACCTTACGCGCGCCTCGGATTCTGCTTCAAGCAGATCAGAAAATCTCTCAATGTCATCCAAGGGTGTGCAGCTGGCCAACAACGAGGCTCGGGACACCCAATACTTTCGCCGTTTCCACGTGATAGTGACTCCTCCTAGTAATTCCCCCCCAATTACGATGTCAGAATCTACGCCCGTTCTGGAACTTATCCTTTGCCATAAGCCAAGCGATTTGCCATCTTTTGCATGGACAGAACTTTACCAACACGAAGTCGATGCCAATGTCATTCTTCCGATTCTCAACAAATGCTTGAAGAAGGAAAAAGAAGGTATAATGGCCCAGGACCACTTCTGGATCGTCACCTTCGTGCGAACACCAGTCTATTCAGTGAAACTGATCTTGGCATGTACTGACGGCGTTACCGGAAAATATCCTGTGTTCCTCTTCACACCGATTCCCTACGTGGCGATGGAGGATGACGCTTACCTATATCAGTCTTTGTTTTCTGCAGTGCGTCACCTGCAAACAGCTGTACCAACCCACCGCATCTATTCCGTTTTCGGACGCGTTATGCTTGCCCGCATGTTTGCGATCATCTGGACGCAACAGACCAATATCCCTGTCATTTCCGACGCGTACTACCACTGTAAGATTACGTATCTTACTTGTGCGACTTTTGAGCTCAAGAAGAGCGAACTGCCTTCCATTCCAATGGCTCAAATTCGCCCAGCTGAACTAAGAGATTGGGAAGGTGTTGCACGACTTTGTTACTATTTTGCAGATCGTTTGGTACTTCATTTGTCCTGTTCTACGTTCTTATACTTACCGTTTTGTATAGCCCCCATTCACCCTGACGGAAGAAGCAGCCCGTGCAGAAGCCCGAGAGCTCATTGAAAACAAACTTGTCTGGGTTCTGACTTTGGCACCAGATGTTGTCTCGCTTGTTGCATTCGCACGCAACAGTGAGAAAGTGGCTACAATTACCAAAGTTTTCACTGATCCGACCCATCGTGGTACAGGATATGCGGAACGACTGCTTCGTGCTGTGTGCGAATAGTGCGTATTTTTCGATCTTCTCTGGTGATTCACCACTAACGAATGATGAAGCCTATTGTACGACTGTTGTAAGGACAAGATTGCCATTTTCATTGACATCGACAATCCTGCTGCAAACCTTTACCAGCGTGTAGGCTTTGTCGGAGTCGGATATGGTGCGGCTCCCATTGACGGTGTCGATACTTGGCGCGAGATCGGCTTCGACCGCTCGCATGTCCACTTGGGTCACTGGTAATCTTGTGGCTGCATGTTTCTTTTCGGTCCTCATCTCTATTTTCCTTGACGTTAACTGTATCGCTAGTATCCCCCCATTTTATCCAATACCTCTTATCCTGAATTCACCCTTATTCGGTGTATAAGATGTTTTAGTTTGCCCGACTAGCACTATTCTACCCAACCTCCTTTCCTGCGTTTCGGAGCAAAACAAGCAACCCGCCAGCAATTGGTTGATGTCTGGTGTGAGACGGGGAGAGTGAGGACCATTGTCGGTTACTCACCAGCTGGTTGCAATCTTTCTTAGACTCCATACATGATGTAGCTGTTAGTATATACTGTAACTACAAACATTGTATTATAACTCCACAACGGCCAGAATATACCAGGCTACCAGCCAGAATTGTGGCCCCAATACGTCGTAGGTGTAAGCAGATTTGGCTATCAAATATATGGCCAACGCCACTTCCGACTGGGAAACGTAAGAGGCCCACCAGATTTGCAGGCAATATATATGAGTTGTACAAATTTGGCCACCTATGGCAGATATCAGGATTTCGACAGACATCCCATTTGTTCTACGTGGTTTGAGCTGGTATTCAATGGTACTGTGGCTACATTTCTGGCAGAGGCCCCGACATTCGTAAACGGTAATATCTAACTACATAGATCCTTGACTGTCTCTTTTCCTGATGTTATAGCCTTGAGCTTTGTGAACTATATTTGTAATGTTTGGGACGAGGCGAAAAGGCTGATACTAGTCATTTTTTGCGTGCAATAACCCCTGCAACTTAACTGCTACGCGGTCATTGCCTGAAATCAGAACAAGCTGGACAGGGAGTAATGCCGTCGGGGAAGCTTTAGAAGGGAAAACCGATAGAACCGATTGCCGAATGAAATATAAGTAATCTTCTGTACAGTAAATTAATTGGATGTCATATGATTCGATCCTCGTATCTTTCAGAAATCTTGGACTATGTGCATTCTCGCTCCCTTGCCGCAAAGCAAATTTCACAAACCTAGTCATCGAACACATCATAGTTACTCCTGCCGAAGCCTCCCCATTGCAGGAACTCCTCCCGTTCAACATGACAGAACTGCTGGACGCCCGGTAAGTAGTCCACCAGCATTTTTTTTGTCTTCTCCGTGAGATATGGATGATCGTCGGTGCATGGGCCTGTATAGATATTGGTTTGGTACGCTAACGACTCTAATTCCCATGTGGAGAATCGTCGTTCATACCTCATCATTTCAAACTGGAACTGGTGTAAATGCGTGAGTCATGTGTTAACAAGACAAAGGGGGCTTGGTAACTCACCAATCGAGGCAGCAAAGTTGGAACATAGTCTCGATCATCTTGGTATGGACAGATGGATTTATAATTGAGTATCAAGGAACATAAACGTGGAAGGACTCCCGCAAATTGGGCAAGAGTAGAGGGGCTAAATCCTCGGATGGATAAATTGAGATGTCGCAGGGATCGAAATTCGACAAGTGTCTTGCAGAATTCTTTGACGTCCAGGTATTCAAATTCAAGATTGTAGGGGATGGTCAGAGAGACCAATGAATTGGCGAATTGACGAACATAATTGGCAAAGGAGGGAGAGAACGACATCTTGGGCGTTATAAGAGTCAGATTTGTAAGGTGAGGAAGGTCTATGGGGCACCAATCTTGACAGAAAAAACATGTAACACATGTCTTGAAGAACAACGTTAAGGATTTGAGACTGTCGCGATGGGCCCTTAATGCAGGGAGTCCATTGAATGGCGTCCCCTCCATTAGAAAGCCTATTTGTATCCTGTCGAGAGGCGGCATATCCTGCAAGCACTGAAGGATGGGCGAAGTGTCAAGCACAAGCCTTGATACGGGCCTGAAAGAGACATCTCGTAGTGTGCGCTGATGTCCCTTAAGGAAAGGAACAACGGTTCTTGACAAAATTTCACCATGACTTGGATTTCCGTTTTGATGACTCGGATCGATTTCGAGTGAGAAAGGCTTGAATGAAAATTTCTGAAGAGAATTCAATTGCGACGAACTTGGCAACTGGAGTTGTGTTGCGAGCTCGATAGGACAGGTTATCTCGACCCGGCGCAACTGAGGTTTGAAGTGGTCCCATACATGGTGTATCAGTGGAGTCGAGTGTTTGGATTCATGGAATTCCAACTCGCGGTTTGCGGCGGACGCGCAGCAATCGTTACATGCAAGTATTCGAAGATTTTCAACCCCAATTAGACGCGGCATGACTTCCACAGCAATTTGATCAAGTTCTGCAACAGGGTCAAGCTTCGATCTGTGGGTTATGGATTTAATAGATTGGCGAAGACGCCTCAAGGGCGACTTTGGTGCCAGTTTTTTCGAAAGGATAGAGCACAATTGAATTCGCAGGCTTTTCGGACGTTGGCAAAGTGGACTCTGACTGTCAACACTGAAATTGAGTACGCATGCTAAATTTATTTTCTGAACGACTTAGCACAAACAGGAACAATCGTATATCGTTTCCCTTTGGCAATTCATCAGAGTCTGCGCTTATCATCACTTCCTCATATCGTAAGTTCATCGCAATGTCGAAAAGTGCTCGATTCACGGCATAAAGCAATTTGACTTCGTCGTCAGGAAGATATGTTGTAATCTGGAACCAGATATCATAAGGAAGGTCCTTCATGGTTGTCGAAGATTTGAAATGGTGATGCCGTGACAATAACCAAAGATGAGTTCTCATGGTCCTTCGTTCGTTAAGATCAAGTCCAGGCAGCGCTTATCCGCCGGATTCAAATACAACATGGCGTGAATGACGATTAGAGATCGTCATGTCTAGGTTTTTTGGAGGTAGTGAGACAGAACCCATTGTCTGACATGTGGTAAGCCATTCTACGATGGCATAAATGGCCCGTGCCAAAGGAACTAGGTCCGTCACTCGGGTTTTCCTCTGCTCATTGTGAACATTCATTCACATGTCTTTCCTCAGGTTGGAGCGCTCCGGTGCCAAACGTGAACGGTCTCCCGATGTTGAATCTTCGAGCACCAATCAAGATCCCAACGTGTGAGCCTGCCCGTTAGACATTTCATCTTTATAAGTGACGAATTTATGTAGGCGTCGTGACAAGCGAGTTCACATTGATAGCGAAAGGTGCGTCGAGTCCACATGTGTTGTCTGTCCCTTGCTAACTCCCTACTAGCAGAGAAGACTCTGCAAAATCTGACTTGGCGGAAATGTTTGTCTCTTCCTCTACCTATTCAATTACTCCTTGTTCATGTCCTCGTCCGACCTAGACAAACCGATGGGCAAACAGGAGCTACCACCACTTCTGCGTCACACCCGTGAGTCCTTCATTGCTGGTCCTCACTGAATAATACCGATTTGGAGAACAAGGGACAGCACTACATTGTCTGCTTCGACAGCGCCTTCTTCTCCCGTGCAACCAAGTGGCACATCTGTGTTAGGAAACGACACTGCTTATCAGGAAGACCTCGACACGCACCGTGTTCCGACGCTGACACAAGTTCCCCAGAAACAAAACGTAACGCGCCCGTATACTTTTCACATTGGCACTAGCTGGGCGGCGAAGCCTGCCTACCGGCCTGGTCCTTCGAATTCTGATACTGTCATTGGCTCCTGGAAGGATCGTATGCTTACACGAAAGCCTGCTGTGATTAGTATGAATAAAGGGGGGGACCCAGGAGAAGATTTCTTTTTTGTTCAGCAGGTAAGTGGTAACCTAAACGTTTGACACTCTGCACGCTATTAATGAGTTGCTAAAACATTTTCTTCAATTTTCTTAACACAGATGCGCAACCAGTCGGTGAGTACGCGGAATGCATGTCTGACTTCGTTGCTTAGTATTTGTCTTTGCAGGGCATGTCATTCGGCGTCGCAGACGGCGTTGGGAATTGGTGTGGGGGTCGACCCTTCTCTCTTCTCCCAAGCCATCATGTACTATGCTCATCAGCACCTGCGTAGCGCTTGGCCTGGCGTGCCTGAGATCGACCCGACTCTGGACAACGAAGAAATCGAAGGTCGAGAAATGACACCATATGAATGTCTAGACCTCGCCTATGCCGATGTATTGCGAGAAAAGGACGTTCAAGCTGGTGAGCATCTGGCGCCGTCGCACAGAGAACGGAGTTTTCCATGTCGTTCATGCATGTTACTTCCAGGTTCAAGTACAGCCTGTATTATCACCCTGGATGCTTCTTCCGGAGTTCTACGATGTGCTAAGTCAGTCTCTGGCGTTTTCAATTCACAAAGCTGCTTTAACCGATGTGAGCAGCCTAGGTGATAGCGGTTATATGATAATTCGCTCAAATTCCGTTTTCTCCCAATTGTGCCCCCAATCGCATAGCTTCAATTGCCCAAAGTCAGTGCTACATATTTTATCGCATTGTCGTATAACCTTTCCTAATGATCATGACATGTTCTCAGACAGCTGGCGAAATGGGACAAGTCCACTATCAAGGACCCGCCGAGCCATGCAGACACATACGAAGTGCAACTTCGCGATGGTGACATCGTCGTAGCCTACGTGTGTTACTTCCTTCTCCACTGAAGCTTCTTTTATCCAACTGATTTAGACGGATGGTCTCTCGGATAATGTCTTCCCCTCTGAAATCGTCACCACCATTCGTTCCCTTGCACAAGCAGGTGGGACAGAAGATGAGCAAGTACAGAATATGGCCGATAGCCTGGTCGATTACGCACAACAGGGCATGAATACTTGGGCGAGGCTTACCCCTTTCGAAAGTGCGTGTTTTAAACCTCATTCCGTGCTACTCGTTAGATGCACACTTGCTATTGGTTTGGTGGCCAAGCAACATCTTGAACTAACTTGCCTTTTCCCAAAAATGTAGGTGAGGCTAGGATGAAGTTGTATTCCAGTGGGTACTCGCAGTGGCGTGGAGGAGTAAGTCATTCAATTTTTTCCTTACTGCGTAAGGCTTATGAAATAGAAACCCGACGAGTAAGTTCAGTCCCATCTGGTAATAACAAAAGCTGACTCCTCTCTACCATAGCGTCACGGTTGTTGTTGGTCTCATTCGTGTCAACGAAACTTTATGAAAGTGATTCGTTTCCCGTCATGGCACTGGCTCGCATGTAGTATCATAATTGACACCGCACTCCCAGTACTGTATACATTTTTATTGGTCTCCTCTTTATAAAGACACGTACTGGTTGATAGTGGACGAATGCGGTGATTCTATTGGTTAAGCTCCGATGCATACATGCAATGTTGGAGAAAACATTAAAGGCACCATTTCCTCCCTTCGCACATTTCACTGGTCATAGAATACATCATAGTTACTCCTACCGAAGCCTCGCCATTGCAGGAACACCTCCCGTCCAACGTAACAGAACTGCTTGACGCCCGGTAAGTAATCCACAAGTGGTTTTTTTGTCTGTTCCGTGTAATATGGATAATCATCGTCCAGGCGTGAAGAAATATCGGATTGATACATTAATGACTCTAAGTCCCATCTGGAGAATCGTAGTTTGTACTTCATCATTTCACACAGGAACTGGTGTAAATGGGTAAGTCATGTGTTAACAAGACAAAATGGGGCTTGGCAACTCACCAATTGAGGCAGCAAACTTGGAACATAGTCTCGATTATCTTGAAATGGACAGATGAATTTATAGTCAAGTCTCAATGAACGTAAGCATGGAAGAGCTTCCGCAAATTGGGCTAGAATAGAAGGGCTAAATGCGCGGAGAGATATATTAAGATGTCGCAAGGACTGAAATTCAACAAGGGTCTTGCAAAATCCTTTGATGTCCAGATATGTGAACTCAAGATTTCGCGGAATGGTCAGAGAGACCAGCGACGTAGCAAATTGATGAACATAGTTGGAAAAGGAGGGAGAGAACGACATCTGGGGCGTTATAAGAGTCAGATTTGTAAGGTGAGGAAGGTCTACGAGGCACCAATCTTGGCAGAAAAAGGATGGGTCTTGAATTTCTTGAATTTTAGGATATACAGTCTTGAAATAGAGCGTTAAGGACTTGAGACTGTCACGATGGGCCCTTAATGCAGGGAGTCCATTGAATGGCGTCTCCTCCATGGACAGAAATAGAAAGCACATCTGTATCTTTTCGAGAGGCCGCATATTTTGGAGGCACGGAAGGATGGGCGAAGTGTCGAGGACGAACGCTGATTCGAGTAAGAATGGTGATTCCGGGAAGAAAGAGACATCCCTCAGAGTGCGCTGATGCCCCTTGAGGAAAGGAACGACGGTTCTTGACAAAATTTCACGATGACATGGGTTTCCATTTCTTTGACTCGGGTCCATCTCGAAGGAGGAAAACCTGAATGAAAATTTCTGAAGGGAACTCAGTTGCGACGAACTTGGCAACTGGAGGTGTGTTGCGAGCTCGATAGGACAGTGGATCTCGACCCGGCGCAACTGAGCTCTAAAGCGGTCCCATACATGGTGCATCAGCAGAGTCGAGTGTTTGGATTCAAGCTTGCGCTCTATGTGGGGGCTGCAGCAAGTGCTACATGCAAGTATTCGAAGATTTACAACCCCAATTAGATGAGGCAGGACTTCCACAGCAACTCGAGTAAGCTCTTCGACAGGGTCGAGCTTTGATTTGTAGGTATGGTTTGTGATAATGGATTGGCAAAGACGCCTCAAGGGCGACTTTGGTTGCGACTTTGGTTCCGGGGTTTTAGAAAGGATAGTGCATAATTGAATTTGCAGGCTTTTCGGACGTTGGCAAAATGGATTCCGACTGTCAACAATGCAATTGAGTACGCATGTTAAAGGTATTTTTATGAACAACCTAGCACAGACAGAAACAACCGTATATCGTTTCCTTTTGGCCATTCATTTAGGTCTGCGCTTATCGTCACTGCCTCGTATCGTAAGTCCATCGCGATATCAAACAGCGCTCGATTCACAGCATAAAGTAATTTGACTTCGTCGTCAGGAAGATAACTTGTAATCTGGAACCAGATATCATAAGGAAGGTCGTTCATTGTAGTCAAAGAGTGCGTTTGAGATGCCAGTGACGGCTGCCTCATGGAAGTTGAACAACACAACCAAATACTTGCTCTCCTGTTCATTCGATGCTCAATGGCCAGTAATATGTCTACAAAAATTTGTCTGAATTAGATCTCATACAATTCCGCTATCAGGTAAGGAGATTTTCAAATTCTTTTCCAAATGTATTTCAACAAAATTTTACTTAAACCATTCGCCTAGCAGGATTTCTCGAGCTCTACCTCCAATCAGCCTTGCAGCAAACCGCTTCCGACTCCGAAGGTGTGTCATTAATAATCCTTGAAAGAAATTGCCTCGTCAACTGAGTGGCCGACCATCTATCCAGAAGCGGCCGACGCCAAAAGCAATCTCACAACTCAGTACTTATCTAATTCCGCTTATGATATTCAATCCGACCCGAAGACTACAAGATAGTCTTGCCAGGACCAATTGTGATGCACTGGTATATTGATGCCAAATCCTGCCTCCGATACATTCACGGCCGACCTCGTTTCTTTACAAGTCCTCGTTGACAACGAAAGTTTGAATGAATGACGTTACCAGAACATAGCATTGTTTATTCGAAAACCTGTTCTCCTTGACGTTCCCCAAGAGGCGTCAGGTGCGGCCATACATAGGTACCGGGATGGCCACGCAAGCAAACGGCAAATCTCAAGCGAAACCGTCGGGCATCTCAAATCAAGCCGCATGAAGGGTGTGTATCGGCAGACGTATTCACATTGACCCTTCTCATCGTGGCAAGCTGCGTTCATTTCCAACTGTTATATTTCCAACTTCTTTGTCTCATAACTCAGCTGCAACAACTTTACCCTGCAGCTCAACTGCTAATCTGCGTAACGAAAATCCTTATGTGCTGTTCCCCATCACCAATCATGTTTTGTCATATTGATGGCCACGATGACGCCTCTTGTTCTTCTCCTTATCCCGGTTGATCGATGAGAACCACCAGCCTAGCAACAATAAAGGCTGAGCGCTGAGCGCTGAGACCTAACCTGGGGCTGAAGCGCTGAAGACCGATCCGAGAGGGCCCTTAAAAGGTAGTAAGTGTTTGCTCTTTCTTCTTTCCCATCCTGCCATGTCTCTCAGAATAGCTATAGCTGGTGCTGGTCCAGCTGGACTCACGTTTGCCCGTATTCTCCACCTTGCTGGAATCCCTTTTACTATCTACGAACTCGACCCTTCCAAAGAAGACCGGTATGATCAAGGTAAGTATTTCGTATTGCTTCTATGATGGCTAGAAGCTGACACTTACTCGTCCATCCTAGGTGGTTCGCTTGACCTGCATGAAGAATCCGGCCTTGCCGCCATAGAAGCCGCAAATCTCACATCCGAACTCTCCAAGATCCTTCGTCCTGAGGGCGAAGCCATGCGCATCACAGACCACACGTCCACCATCCTCTACAACGAAAGCCCAGACTCCGGACCAGGTCAAGGCACCCGTCCCGAAGTTGACCGCACTCAACTCCGCACCCTCCTCCTCGAGTCCATCCCTCAAGACACCGTCAAATGGGGACACAAAGTCAAACAAGCCAAACAAGCCGATGATGGATCCTATACGTTGATCTTCGAAAACCAGCCAGAGGCGACTGGGTTCGATATAGTGGTAGGATGCGACGGTGCTTGGTCTAAAATCCGCCCACTCCTTTCTGAGACTAAGCCTCATTATTCCGGGGTTTCCGCCATCGAGGTTCGTCACCGCAATGTCTCCAGTGGCAATCCCACGCTCTCTTCCCTCGTCGGTGCTGG
>Ga0307508_10006078_pt1 | contig 11391 bp, 13 predicted proteins | sample 9_EM_MG_FD_203089 | JGI IMG/M metagenome (GOLD analysis project Ga0307508, IMG submission 203089) | Populus trichocarpa ectomycorrhiza microbial communities from riparian zone in the Pacific Northwest, United States - 9_EM | ecosystem: Host-associated > Plants > Roots > Unclassified | place...
CGTTGACATGACACGTATGCCGTACCTTACACGTATTTCCTAATTTCGGACTTATCTCTTATATCCATTATTTCGTATATTAGCCCACACCTGCAGGTGGATCCTTATCCTTTCCTCTTTGAATCCCCTGCTAGGTATGTCTGTGATTAGAGTAGTATTACATAATAATCTAATCCCCTTTGGATCCCCTGCTAGTACCGCGTTCCGCTCCACATCCCGCCCAACCACAGTAGCCCTTACACCACCGCTGATTTCAACATGAAATCATGCAAATTTGGTCACCCATAGCCAAACGTGGCATTCCTTGGTTTCTCCTCTTTGGAATCATTGCGAATCACCTTGTTTATCCCCTGGAAACATTCCGGCATCGAACGCAACACATTTGGACATGTTTCAACACCACTCCAACCCTGTTTCATCCATTTTCGGCCATAGACATGATGTAACATTGTTCCCATACCCTCAGGACTTACCTGGATCGAAATTGATGCGAATCAACATGTTTTCATGTGTTTCCAACCTGATTTTGCTTTGTACTGGGCCCCCATGCCTCTCAGCCTCGATCCCAACGTGTTTCGAGGCACCCTGGCTCAATTTTGATCCAAATCGGACCATTTTGAATCCAGGACACTTGTCCTACCACCTGGATGATGAATTGTTGTCCGCCTTTGCTTCAGCCTTGTTGTTTCAACCTGAAATGACCCCCTTACATTTCCAAAGCCTGTTGGCATTGAAAACAATGCAAATCACATTGCCTAGTGGCAACTGCCACCCAGCTTCCCCTGGTCCAACTAGGACCAATTCAGAGCCAACGGCTCTTTCTTGATGGCCAAATGTGGCTACTGTGATGTCAAAACACAACGGAAAGGAGAGAATTGACAAGGGAAAACACCTAGTAGGCATTTTGAGGGAGCAGGAGAAGCAGGAGCAGGAGAACCTGTGAATTGCAGTCGGAAATGAGAGTAAGGTTTGGATGTGTCTTGGCATACCAACACTTCCCCCTCACCTCTCTCTTTCACAAACCCTTGCGAATTGACCTCCTCACACCCCGCAAGCCCCCTAGCATTGAGCCTGATGCAAACAGGCACAAATCAGCCACCTGATGACAACTCATCATCCCTACTGGTCCCTCCATTGTGGACCCTTGCGATTTGGCCTTCCAATGCCCTTCACCTTTTCTGGCTTTGAGATTGATGCCAAGCGACGTGAATTAGAAGGTCAATGACCTTTCTACACTTCCTCTTGCAACGATTTGTTGCAAGCCAACTCCCTTGGGCCCACAACCCTTGTTTGTGATGGACACAACATGTTTTGTGTCTTGAAAATGAGTGGCTGATTGCCTGCAGTTTTTGGCCCATCTCAAAGGGCCATCCTGAGCGCCGATTTTGAGCACAAAATCGAAGGAAATGGTGGGGAACTCACTGTGAGCTCATTGGGGTGTTCCTCCCCAAAGTTGCATGATTCGATAATGGTCCGATTCTTGATAACGAGCAGCTGATTGCCTGCGGTCTTGGGCTCATTTTAAAGGGCCATCCTGAGCGCTGATTTTGAGCGCAAAATTGAAGGAAACGGCAAGGAACTCACTGAGTTACTCTGCAATCCTCCTGCATGTGAAGGATGGTTGCCTATAAACCGGATTTGGTAGTCTGCGCTCGTAAGAGCAATAGTCAAAACAATAGAGACTAAGCACGATCTGTTGGAATGTGACAGCTCTTGATTCTTGGATTTGGAGGCTCGGACTTACTCCTCGTTGAGATCTTGTAGTGCGACTTGCGTCTTTGAGTCCATACTGGTCACACGTAAGGATAGAGACAGATACAATCACCCAAAGTTGACGGAGTTTAGGGTGACTGGATAGGAGATATTGAGCTCAGTAACACTAAACTGCTTCAAATCATGCTGGACTACTAGAAACATTCTGTCCTTTGAATAGCTTTCATTTGATTGAGTGATTTACAGTTTTGCCAAATTACGAAAATTGCGGGTGAGAAATTGGATGCAAACAAGTTGCTCCCACAGTGGTTCTAAACCCCAATCAAACTTCACTTCCAAAGCAATAGCCGCCTCCATACGGAAACCATAGCTTAACACAGCTTGAGTATAGTCGAAGTCGGGGGCCAGTCCAAGTATGGCCCGATGTGCTTCAAGAAGAATTTGGCAAGCATCCTGCACACAAGCCTAGTGAGTGCCAAAATTAGTATGTAAAATGCATTATACATACATGGGATCCAATTCGTTGCAATGCCCTGCTGCTTTGGGGTGTATCCCCTCTGAGGATCAGCTGCGAAGGAGAATGGGGAGCCAAAGGCTGTCGGCTGGACTGCGGCAGGTGTGTGGGAAGTGAGATCAGAGGGCGAGGCTCGCTGGAAGACGAGGGCATCAATGCCTCAAGCATGGGTTTGTCAAGAGAGATAAGTCCTGAATGAGTGGCTTCAGTGACAGAAGAAGCTGCCAATGATGCATGAATTGGCTTGCTGAAAGGAGGGTCTGAAGGGCTATGGGTAGGCCTGAAAGAAGGGGGGACTGAAGGATGATGATTAGGCCCGTTGAAAGCATTGGCTGCTAAAGGATGATTTTCAAAAGGTGGGCCTGACAGGAGATCATTGAAAGGGGCTAATGAAGGACCACGGCTAGGTTCTTTGAAAAAGGGGGGCTCCAGGGTCAAAGGGTAATTGTCAGGCTTGCCGAAAGAAGACGGCGACCTGAAAGAAGAGGGCGACAAAGGATGATGGTCGGGTTTGCTGGGTTTGCTGGAACAGCTGGACGACAATTTTTGAGCTAGTTGACAGAGTGTTCTGAGTTTAGGGACATAATGTAAAACCAATACCTACCGTAAACAGATGAAGCTGATGTAAGACAACTTTTGTCTGGGGCTGGAGACTCAGCAGGAGCGGTATGCACTCGTTTAGCTTGTGGTGAATCGAAACCCAGGCCATTTGAGTCCCATGGCTCAGATTGTTTTCTTTTTTGCCCTATAAAATAACTTAGGTAGGACTATAAAAATTGTTAATAGAATGTACTTTGAGTGTCTTGAATGCCAGAATCTTGTATCTCAGAATGAGATGACATCGCAAGTATCTAACCTTCCTCGTTGCTAACGCCAGTATTGCCTGATGTTCTATTTCTGAAGCGGTCCATCAGTCCCAAGTCATCTATATTTGGGCTTGATCGGTGAAAAAGAAAAGAAAAAGAAAATCAAAAAAGCCTAAGGATTTATGCACTTTCCATGAGAATAAGTCGGATATTGCCAATCAATGCTCGAGCGGCGATCCCAAAACGGAAAAATACATGAGAAAATAGCTGAAAATTATCAAATGAATTTAATGAAATACATTACACTCAGAAGGGCAGCAAGCTACCCTCTCATCGGCTCTTTGTGATGGGAACCCAGAACACCAAACAGAACAGAAAGAAAAAGAAGAAGAAACTAGCAAAGAAGAAAATAGAAAGAGAGGGGGCATTACCAGACCTGCAGTGACAGTGGGAGAGACACCAGGAGAGACACCAGGAGGGGGAAGAATGGGCGGAAGCAAAACCTTGACAATCGTGTACCTTATCTGAAGAAAGCACTGCATCTTGGTGCTTCGGCACGTAATCTATTGACTGAGAGCAGTTTGATGAGGTGATTCTCGGTATCTTCCACCATTCAGAATTAAATTGTCGATCCCCTTTGTATACTATAATATTCGCTGATCAGTGACAGTTCAACCAGTGTACGGCAGCAAGACTTTGGCAAGTTCCGAATTTAATTTTACGTGTCTACGTGTCGTGTGTCCCTGATGGAGTTCCAGATTGCCTGCGGCGCTCGCCACCTTAATTTGGTAATTTAGATTGTCCTGAAGGTGACGTGAAATCGTCTCATGTCCCACCCCATGACAAAGTATTCGATACAGTACAGTACATTTACTGATCACTAAACCCAAAAAAAATCCCGATTCTTTCTTATGTACTAGAAAACTTGGGGTCTACTTTCCCAATTACTTGATGATTGCCATTCTCATTGGTCAGAACAATTTGCAATTTGTGAGCCCTACCATTTAGTCATTTATTAGCTGTTGACCCAAATCGCAAGGTAAGTATCTACAGACGCGTTGATCCTTATGCAACCACCCTCTGAGAAACCGCTGGTCTACATTGATTGGTATACAGGATTCAAATGAGCACTCAAGAACATGCATCACGTCCAGTTGATGTGGTTTGCCAACCAATCGGTGTGTGCTTCATTTATTCAGTGATGCATTGGTTTATGAACATATAGGGAGCTGTCTATAACGCCATGCCTGAGTCCGTTAGCGCTTTGACCTTCTTGGGTGACCCAGTCGTCAGGGAGTCGCTGGCCAGCTTATGGAATGCCCTCAACGAAAACGGCCTGCAGAGCTATGCTCTCATTCCCAAACTTAATGAATTGATTGGGTTGTGGGAGAGTTCCCACCAGGTGGAGCCAATCTCCAGTTCTGAGCCGGCCTATGCTGTTGGCAACACCAGTGGACAAACAGTGAGTATTCCAGATAAGACGCTGCTCAATGCTGACTGCTCTAAATAGGGACTTGTGCATCAGCAGGCTGAGTGTGCTATGACCAACGACATCATGATGGATCATCTCGGTTCCATGAATGTGAGTCGCCAAAAACCAAATTGTTTTTCAAGAAATAACCTGTGAGAAGACGCCACCTGTCACACCAGCCCCCGCCAATAATTTGGGTGTGGGTGATAGGCCATTTCCAGCCTCAGGTGGCATTTGCTGCACCGCATGTCAAAAGCTCGGCGTAGTCTGTACCCTGAGGTCATGCGCCTCGTGCTCAAAAGACCATAAGTGGTGCAGCCTCGTGTCGATGGGCCAAAAAAGCAGCAAGGGCAAGAATTGGAACGAATCATCCCAAATGTCTATTCACAGGGTGCCCAAAGGTACATTCATAACAAATACGGCCAGTACCATACTAACTGGAATATACAGGTGAATTTCTATGCCCCTCGCCTGGCACCAGCACCGACTTCCAGCATGCCAACTTATTGCCAGATGGCAGTTGGTATCAGATGCTTTTAGACAAGCAAAATGCGCTCAATGCACAGGTCGAGTTGCAAACCCGAGTTCTTTTTGATTTTCAGCGTGAAGTCAGGAACAACCTAGGGGATATCTCAACTCTCGTTAGAGGCTTATTCCCTTCTGCACATGGCTCCCAGACTGCACAGGCGACTGAGGTGAGTCAACTGGTCTATCATGATGGCCCCTTTTTTCCTGATCCCCAACAAATGTCAAATCCTTCTGGATATTAGATACTAAATAGTGTTCTACTACATAGGCAAACAGCCAATTTCAGTTGCCCGACGCAATAGTGGATTCACTGATGGACCTGCTTTATTTCTGGCTTCTCGTGCTAGTCGGCAACGTGTGTTTTCTTCCAATCAGACAATAACTTAAACGACACTGTGACATACATTGAGAGAATTGTTTCTGAAGGCTAATAAGAAATTAAACAGATGACTACCTGATGATAATTAATCCTGCTGTGAGCCAGCAATTCTTCTTGTCTTTCGAAAGCTCGCTGAAGAAATCGGGTCACTACTCTGGGCAAGATTCTTATGCCCCACTGTCATGCAGCTGCTTGCCCATGCTGGGACCGACATCCTGAAGTTCATCTGAGACACAAAGTACTGAGTTCCCTAGCGAGTGGTCGAATAGCTTCGAGGAAATCAGTTCATCCTCTGGTAGTACTAGTAGGTTGCCATCAGACACACTTTGGTTCCACTCATAAGTTCCTGGATCTTCCTCATCCTCTGTGAACTCGTCTTCGACGAATGTGTAGTTCTCTGATGGTACCTTGATCAGTAATTATGGGTACCATCTGTATTTCTTGATTTTTCCAACGAATCCTGTAGGTTTAAGACGCAGAAGATGAAAGTATGGAAAAGCAGAAACGCTAAATTAAGATTTGCCGAATTCGCTGCCGATTATTTCTTTGGATATGATTTCACGCCATTTACTGCCTTTACCCACCCGCCGTATTGTTTCCGAGGAGTGGTGAGGCTTGGTATAGAAACATGAAGACAAAATCTGTAAACAGAAGACTCGGACGCACAACTTGAAGTGAGTAGGGCCATGTCCCAGGTGAAGTTTGTTCTTTGAGGATGACTACTACTACCAATGGTCCTACTACATGTCCGACACACTGTCTATTGTTGATTACAAATCTAACGGGGGCGGACAGTGACGTGCATGTTCTTATAGTTGGCGTCCTTGAGGCTATAAAGGAAATGTCAAGTAAAGCCACCAAAAAAATGTTGGGGATGTCGTACTGTGAACTCTGCTCACAGGTGGGAACAGCCTGCTTCTTCATTTTCTTGTTCTCATTTGGACTGCCCTGTTCCTCTCGTCCTCGTTTTTTGGAGTTGGAGCTGCTGGTCTTCGCTTTTCCACTTTGCTGGGATGCTGTTTTCAGAGGCTGATGGGCTTGATTAGGCGAGTCGATGGCACTTGTGTCAGAAATGCTGAGATAACCTGCTTTAGCGACATTTTCAATCGCAGCCTTGATTGTGGACTTGGATAGAGGTGGGGAGGGGTGGGTGGGTGGGTCGATCACAGGAGATGCAACACGACTAACAGGCGCTGATAACAGGGGAAGAGGTGGATCTAGCAATTGCAAGCCCATCCCATCGCTGTAAACGCTCTTGTCCCTTGTAGAAGCAGCACAGGTTTTACTATCAGCTGTGCGTATCGCTGGACTTGGAAGAAGTTGAATGGGCAGGTCTGATAGCTCACTGATGTCGTTAGCTAGTTCAGCAGTTGCGCTGCTGATGCCCATGTCCCTTGGTGAAGCAGTAGGCAGATCGGGTTCAGGTACCTTATTGGTTTCTCGCTCACCATCCATGTCGGAATTGTAAATGTCCCCCATCGAAAACTCCAGCAGTCGGACTCCAGAATCCTGGCCCTTTAAAAGAAGCGCAAGAACAATGTAAACATCGTGAGGAGACATCCACATCGGGTCCAGGGTTTTCACATGTGAGAAAGCTTCTGGGTTTACGAGCAGCTTTCTACGGAGTGATACTGTGTCTAGCAAATCCCAGGGAACAGTGCCCAAATCAGATTCCTGAACAAAAGCTGACATGGTAAACTCTGCAAGTTCAAGTTGTCACAGTAAGTGAAGCACTAGCTCAACTCAAACTCACTCCATGTAAGCTCAATATATGCCTTCAGCATCAACCGTGCATTTTTTGGTGCAACAAGGTTGATATCAACAACGGGGAAACGTGGATGGCCATCTTCCTGTAAATCAATCATGTATTTTTGGTCAGCTGCATGATGAGCAGCTCCGTCTACAGCGACAAATGGACTGGCAAATCAGTTTTAGTAAGTATATCAAATGCTGTCTTTCGTGCTCACCTGGCAAGGCATTCTCTGCCCACTTGCGAAACAGCGCACAAAGAACCTCTTTGTAATCAGGAAGTGCCGAAGAAAAACTGGCAGTCTTTGCATTTGGGGTGCCAGTGACTGATACACTGTTGTCATTCGTAGGTAACCCTTACTTTAAGCTCAGATTGAGGGAACTCACTTGAATGTTTTCAGGTCATTGCCTGCATTCCGGTATGCTCTCTGAATGAAGAAGATGGCTTCACCATATTGGCCCCAACCCCATCCGACAAGATTGTTGAGCGCCATCACAACTCCGCCAACAATGTCCCTTTGGTTTCTGCGGTACGGTTGTGTGATGGCTTTTGGAGATAAAAATTGGAAGGCCACTTACTCAAAAATTCTAGAGGTTTCTGGCAGTGCTTTATATGCCTCATTTGTCTCAGCCGCTTTTGCTTCGTATTCACGTTGCTCTTTGTCAGTGAGTTGGTTATAGAGTTCTTGCTTGATTGCATGATATCGTGTGAGGTTAACCTGTTTGGGGGTGCCACCCTCAGGCTCCTGGTATTGTTGCACCACCATTTGGTCTGTGATCTTCACCTTGTGCTCTTTTGCAAAAACACCAGCACCGTTGGTGGCACGCGGATGCTTAGAAGCGGCTGTGGGAGAGGCGGTAGTTAATGCCATTGAACCTAAGCCAGAACTTCGATGAGGTGAGTGATTCGAGAACCATCGCAATAGTTTCTACTAGCACTTCAGCAACGATGATATGCGACAATAAATAACTTACAGTTTGCAGCGACTGCAGCTGAGGGCCGCTGTTCTGGTCGCTTAAGAATTGCTTGATGAACTCGGGAAAGACTTTGGAAAGGATCCAGTCTTTCTTGCTTCCTTTGACTGATCCTGTTCCCCTAGGTCCTGTTGCCTGTTTTGCAAGATGGTCACATAGAGCTCCATAGGTGGATAAATATGTTTTAAGGAAATCTGTCTCTTCTTTGTTGAATGTGGCTTGTTGAGGTCGCCCTGGCTGAGAAGTTACAGTGGAGGGATCGTCAGTGATAGGCATCATGAAGGTGAAAGTCTGCCAGTGAGTCGACTAAGATTTTAGCAAACTCGGATAACTAAATAGTGCCCATACTCGGAAAGCCGCACACCCTGGCTTTGCCGCTCCCACTAACTTAGCTTCAGCTCCATGTGAGAATTCCTTGCCTTCATTCCTGAATAAAAAATCCAGTGGCCAGTGGCTGAACCGAATCGGAGATCGGGGCCATCCCTCAATTCCAGAATTGGAAATTCGAGGCCTTGATTGAAATTTACTGTTTCAGGAAAAAAATATGGGTCGGCTGGCTCTCTCATCAACATCGCAAGACGCAAGGAAAACAAGGGCAGGGGTGAGTCTATCAGACCACATTCCCAGTCGCTTCCTGTTAGTGTAACTTTTTGCATGCATTTGAAAGAGGCCGAAGCACCAATATCAAGAGTGATCGGAACAGGGCTGATTGATTCTGAGGTGTTACCCTATTAAAACGTCTAGGCAATATTTCTTTCTTTCCTTGCACTCGAGTCCTGAAGTGTAATGTCGTCGAATATTGGGAGACAACTTCCTGCCTTTCTGGCAACACCTTACGAGGATTGCTCTTTTTTTCAGTCACAGAGCATGGAACTGGTTGTCTTCAGTCCATCTGTGGGGGAATACGTAACCATTGCATGGTATTCTTGGTCTACTCAGTGCAATAACTTGCAAAGTCTCATTTTATTTATGTTAGGCCAACACATCATGGCCGCCATATTCTGGCGCACAGAACCAAGGAGTGGCTTCGCAATTGTGGGCTCCATTGGTCATGCTTTTGTAGTCTGATGTTTGGTGGTTCCAGATCCGCTCATATTGTTGAGGCTCTGAGCGGAAGTGTTTTTGTGTTTTGTAACGATCATTTATCGGTATGCGGCTTTCGAAGTAGGTCATGCTTTTATTATTCATTGCACCGTATACTTGATATTTTTTCAGTTAACTTGACTCAAATTTATCAGACTGCCACATACGAGTCAGAGTATGAGCACCTCCCCCTTCTTTGTATGTCTTAACATCATTTTGGACGTCTACTCACCTTTCTTCAGCTACTGGTGCACCTGACATGGCAAGTCTGCGCACTAATTTTTGCTCTGAGAACATACGGCATGGACCGTATTTCAGGGGTTACTGTGGTGAACACGAGTTGGAGTATCAGGGAACCACGCAGTTATCTGGGGCATTGCTTGGTAAGCTTGTCGTATCCTCTATTCATATGCTTAATTCTTAGCTATTGTAGCTCCCGCCCTGCAGACTGAATCCGAGGGTGCACATGCGTGTCATCAGGCTAGACTTGACGAAGAGAGCCGGCATGTAAGGGCTTCGATCATTCCCCCTCGCCGCACTTCCTTGGCCTACACAAGGATCCGAGGTCACCCCCATTCAACGACTAACTGGTTAGCTGCTCAGATCGACAATATGGGACCGTTAGCTTGGGAGCAGGATATTATTGACCGTCTTCAAGCTGGTGAGGGTGTTTCAGGTGTCGAGATGAGTAACCTCTTTGAGAAGTGCACCTTATGCGATTACTACTTCGTAGCTAGCTTACTGTGTGTCCATATTCGTGGTTGTGCACCTGAACTGTAAAGAGGAAGGAAACAAGAGATCTGTGGATGCCATTTCCCGAGAACTGTATGCAGCGTGCTTCATGCTTCCAAAGCCATTATGTAAATAAAGAGGAGATTGCTTTGCCTACAAAAATGATATCTTACAGGACCCATAAAAACAAAAGACTCGCCATGGATATGTAATTTGTCAAGGCAACTGAACGTCTTCTCGCCCATGCCGGCTTCGAGTTTCGGCTGGACATGCCAAAGTCAAGATTGGCCTCAAACCCAAGAATTTGTTACAAATCGACAGGTGTACCTTCATTACAGACAGTCCGTAAGTTACATTTAGTCACTGTTATACATGGATGTGGGATTAAGTTAATGCCAAGGTTCAGAAAGAAACGCCACAGTTAACACGGTCACTTAGTACACAATCCGATGCCTCCAATGTCCCCTGCATGTGGCGAAGCGGCAGAGGAAGTGGCACAAACTTTTAGGTGTGTTCAGAATTATACAGAATACATCTGAGGATACTGTGACCGAAGAAAATGCACTGTATGTGGCCAATGCTTATGTTTGTTTGCTCTGTCCTTGGTTCGTTTTTCGACACTGACGATGAACACTTCCGAAGTCACCCAGTTCGACCTCAATGCTCGACGCCGAATGATTTTCCAGTACCTGCGCCTTTCTGCATCCCTGGAAGCTTTTCGAAACGACATATGTGCAGGTCGTCGACGCTGGTGGATATGAAATCTGAAATTTGAGCTGGTATAGATAACAATTTGCGTGTCAGCGTCTACTCACAGCGCATGTCGCCAGAACAATGCATTGGCCTTTGTTGGCCTTTGTACTACTCAACATTGGAATGCACCAGTCCCCCGTCTGATTCGTCTGCTTCCTGAGGCATTGCTGAACAAGACCGACTCAGACGTTTTGCCGACTAGTCAGATTTGGGAGGAAGTTTACACGTCGAAAGAATCAGTACCGGATCAGTTGCACTTAGCTTGGTGGGCTTATCCTGGCGGCAGCAATGGTTGTCTCACATCTGATGAGCTTGAGAAGGCGCTTGAGCAATTCTTACTACAAGCATGTCATAGAGTGAATTTTTGCATTATAACCACTACCATGCTCAATATAGAGTTCTTCAACCTTGATCGAAAGTGCACAATTGTTGGGAGATCAGGAGACTGGCTGCCGTTGTCTGAGGAAAATTGATGTCCTTGTTGAATTAATCACCTCATTGCTTTCTTCCATCGGAGCTGCCAGAGAGGAAAATCTAGTCAGCTTGATACTTAGCCAGCTTTACATTGGCCTTTTCTAGCTCTGATTGCAAGTTAGTACACTCTGCAATTTTCTGAGCAAGATGCAGTTCCAGTTCCTGAATCTGTGAATTTGAAGTTTGCAGTTCATTCCAAAGGTCTTCATTTGCT
>Ga0307508_10006079_pt1 | contig 11388 bp, 10 predicted proteins | sample 9_EM_MG_FD_203089 | JGI IMG/M metagenome (GOLD analysis project Ga0307508, IMG submission 203089) | Populus trichocarpa ectomycorrhiza microbial communities from riparian zone in the Pacific Northwest, United States - 9_EM | ecosystem: Host-associated > Plants > Roots > Unclassified | place...
TTCTTGCTACATGAATGAAACTAGTTTCAAAATAGATTCCAGGCAATTATATGAACTCTACAATTTGCTATCCTATGACAAAATAAGTGGGTTAATACAAATCATCATCCCCATCAAGACCTTTCGTGAGATCGCTGCTTCTGTTGTCAGTACTCTCGCTGGAATCATCGGTATTTTGTACATCATGATTCACTTGCTCGCTGGTGATTGTTACATCCAGCCAGCTTAACTCTTCAGCTTCTGTGGCCTCCAAATCCTCCACGTAGTCTCCCATATTGGCACCCATAGCTTCTAAGATCAATGTTGCTTCTCATGCACCTGGATTTTGTTGCCTCAGCTCGCCTTCTGGGGTGAAAAAAAGAAAAATTAGCATTTGCAACATGTTACATTCAAGGAGACAGTTCAATCAAGAGAAGGGGATCACAAGGGTGTAAAATATCATGCAATATTATATCAGGACGACAACAAGATTTCTTATTTGCCAATCAACTCTGATGAATGGCAAAGAAAAGCTATTCAATCGATTACCCTTCTGTTCAATGTGACTAAAGCATGACAGACCTTATGAAATTGTGCGGGAACTAAGGATTGATCAGTGGTAGTGAAATTGGTATCATGACTTCATCAAGGATAACAATCAATCCATGAAGCTTAATCTAAGGAATGCTTGGTAAATACAAATATATATATATATATATATATATATAAGTTTTTGTAGTGATTAATTAAAATTAAGAGTTTTTTTTTTAGAAAAAGAGAATTTATAAACAAATTAGTGATTAAATGATTTTTTTTTCTCCCTTAATCACTATGTGATCAATTACAGCATAACATTATTTTGAATAAAAATAAAATAAAAAAATTATTAAAGTTGACATGACTAGAAATCACTTAGGTTTAATCAAGTAAATGAAACATGAGTCAATTATCAAATCACCTAAATTAAATTGAATTAATGTATAAGATAATTTAAAATAAAACACAATTTGAATCAGGTTTCAGATTAGCAACAAAAAAAAAGTTCTACTTCAGCTCTCACATCTATTATACAATTATTATCAGTTTTTGCTTCTAGTTTTATTATTGTTTGAATAGTGTGATGCATAATAATTTTTAAAAATACTTCTCGCTTAAATATATATTACAATGATTTTTTTAAGATTTTTTTTATATTAGTATATTAAAATCATAAAAAATAATTAAAATAATTAATTTAATATTTTTTAAAACAAATACACTTTTAAAAACCACAAAAACAAACAAGTTTCACTTCAGGCATGAGCCAGCATTTGTTGGCAAGTGCGAGCGGTGAAGTGGGCAAGACCTGAACAGTATGAACTGAAATTGAATTGTGACTCAAGGAGCTTCTCATGCAGGAATCAGTACTATTGTCTCCTTAATGTTCCAACAATGACTAGTCTCCACTTTACATGCCCCAGTAATCAGCATCGTGATCTTCGAATATGCCCTTTTCATCAGTATCGTGATAGTGATTTGTGTAGCAATGTACATTGTTGGGGGGCTGCCCGTGTGGGAAAATAAAATATGATCAAATGGTTACCAGACCAGAAAGAGCACGCTTCCACTCCTGCTAGCTCTCCCGTTGCAGCTGGAAGCCTGGATCTATTTCGGGCTCAGCTCACCCAAAGGAATTCTAACAGATTATACAACTCTTGCTTACAGAGACAAAGTAGAATGAAGCTGCTGCAGAAAAAACCTGCAGGGATTACAGACATGCATGTCACCACACATTATTTCTTCACGCCACATTGAAAAGACATTTTCAAAAACACGTCAAAAGATCTTGCTAATTATTCAATGAGTAACAAAATCTTAGAATCCATATGAATACGCTTACAGTTCTCATAGCTGGTCACGAGTGCATGACATTGATGTCAAAATGGAACCAAGTGTATCTCTATAAACCTGAAATATTACCACTGTTTCTCCAGTTGCTGTCTTGGTATCCTGAAATAAGCAAAACAATAATGAGTTGATAAAAAAAGAAAAAAAATCAAGCCTTGCATGCATAATTGTCTGTCTCAGCTTTTCCAAGTGGTTTGTAGGACAAACAAAAGACTAAAACTTTCAAGTGACCAGATGACGCAATACTACTCATTTGAGATGTTACGTGAAATGAAAAATTAACATGATGGTTCATCGAAAGGAGGAGCAACAAAAAAGAGAAAGCCCGTGTCTAAGTTGTGCCGCATATAGCATATCAAAGAGATTTTCTATAGAGGATGCTGCTAGCAGCTTGAGCTCACATGTATTTTTTTTATATAAATTTTTTAATCAGAAAAGTGTGGAGCTGATTTTATACAAAAGAAATGCGTGTATCAAATGAATCTATGCAGACCATAATATCAAGAATTATGAGGGAGTACTAAAAAAATACAATCTGACACAGAGTATTTAGCCTTACTGTTTTACCAAGTTTTCACAAACAATTATAATACAATCTGGTTTTGTACCTTCAGATTCATGACAGCAACTCGATTAGCCGGAGTTGAGAGATGCTGGCTAATGTAGGCCATGGATCTCAACATAGGCTGCAGTGTGACCTTGGTTAACCTGAACTATACCTCTGTCTCCCCTGATGGATTTTTACCATAATCTTGCAAAGAGAGCAGTGACAAAAGAGATAATTGGTAGGTTATAGCATGCACAAATAAAATTGAAAGTGCTATAATAATAAAAATGAATGCATCACACTGTGGTTAGTTAATTTGAGAGCATATGTTGGAGCAAAATGAACTAAATAACAGTTAAAACTTCATTGGACATAGCTACAACTGTGAAATAATATGCAAGCCTTGTGCAGAAGAAGCGGGTGGGGTGCTTCCAAATAGCACAATTGGCATCAATTTCAAGCAAACAAAGTGTAAATGGCTAGAGAGAAATTCTGAAAAACAGTGTAATGGTTAAGTTTACCAAAGTCAAGAGCTCATTAAAAGAGAAGACGAGTATACCTTCAAGTTGATGGCAGCCACTTCACCAGCTGGTGTCAAAGTCATGGACCCATCATTAAGATTAAACCGAGGTGGCATAGCATTCTGCCAAGGCCACAATGACGGGATCATTTCACGAGGAGTAGTAGGGGTTTTCTTGTTGTTTTCTTCTTGATTATTTCCACTGCCATGCGAGCTAGGAGGTTCGACTTTAGCAACGCTTTTCTTCACAGAAACAATCTTTTTTCCACCCTCTTTTAAATTACTTATCGCTGCATTGCAAGTCTAAATGGCAATTGCACCTTCCTCTACATATTTAATAGCTTCAAGGCACAGATTGTTAAAGCGAGAGGTCAGAGCATCAAGACCTTGTGAATCTGCACTCTGTTCCTCTGACCCAATCCAAGTTTTTGCATTCCTTGTCCATCGCTTCAATATGTAATGGGACGGAAGGGTAAGAACGTTTGTTACAGTGAAGACAGTCAATACATGTCTACAAAGAACGTCACAATATTCAAACATCTGGCAGCTACAACTTGCTTGCATCTCAGATGTGCTCAACGTCACTATGCATGCCCTGTCATTATGCTCATATTTTGCAACCCTGTACTTGGTGGCCATCCCATCTCGCTCGATCTTATTTGCTGTATATACAAAAGCTTCAACTAGTTCTTCCTGAAACTTTGCGAATACTTCCTTGGTATAAATATTTGCAGCCTGTAGTTCCATTGGCGATGGCGTCTTAAGTACAGGAGCGGTGCAAATTGTATCGTAGGCTGCTTCTATTTCCTTTTCCAGAGAATGTTCGAGCGCAAGTTCATACTGTTTAAAGAACAAAGGTATTGTGGTCTGTTGATTCACATACCCATCAAAGAAGGAGCTGATACCATGATATGAAGAAAGGGCAGCAAAGGTGTTACGAAAATAAACTGGTGCCCACTGTTGGCGAGCATTATACATAGCTTGAAGCCACTCGATCATTCTCATCCTTTTCCTTCTTCACTATTTACAAATTTCCTACCCCAACCACTACAAGTATGGATTTTGGGTGGTTTGCTTAGAGCCCGATCCAGGCCCAAGAGATTTTAGAATGTTTTTTAGAGTATTTTCAGTGAGTAGCTATACTTTAACAGAGAGACCAGCCATATTCCTCCCCAAGTTAACAAAGAGAAAAATCAGCTCAGAAAATCGAAAATGGAAAAAATATTATTGAATTTTCCCCCCCCCCACTTTTTAACTCATATTTTCTTTTAAAGTAATTAAGAGAAAACAAACATGAAAAATGAAAAACTAAGGATATTTTGATCCTCTTGTTTTTTTTTTCCCCCCTCCTCATCCATCCACCCACAACAGAACCCAACAAAACAAAATCTAAACAAACCTTAACAATCCCCAGCCTTGGAAGTCCAAGAAACGCTCAAACAGAATAGTTACAAGAAACAGAGGTGGTTGTTGAACTAGTTGGAGAATTTGAGACAGAATCAGACGACAACCTGTCCTTCCCACTTTCACTTTCCTCGTCAATGCTCCTTGTAACACCAACCTCTTCAACTCCTCCTGTGCTATTATCTTCTAATGTGTAGCCAGCCGGATTGGCCTCCTTTCCATAGCAACATGCATCGAATATCAAGTCAATGTTGTCCTCAAACCCTGTATGATCGAACAAGTCCGGTAACTCGCAGGAATTTTCGAGAGGAAGATCAGGCATTGTGAGGCTCAATCCTGAATCCATACAAAAGCTCCATGCTAGCTCGTGCTCTTCAATAGTGTCCATAATTACCATAGGAGGCGTGCCATCCAAGCTTGAATTTAGCTGTGAACATTGAAGTTGCGAAGACGACGAGACTATCTTTTGTTCTTGTTCCTCTTGTTGTTGTTGTGGTGGTGGTGTTGGTTGTTCAACTTCCACTTCCACGCTGGAATCTACCGAGTTGTTAAGAAGTTGTTGTTCTTGGAGGATTCGGTCTATAGGGATGCCTTTCTTCCTCAACCGTTCTATGTAATTGCTAACATCAAAATTGGTCACTGCATTTGCTCCTCTATACTGTATCGCCGCCATATCATACGCTGCCGCTGCCTCTTCTTGTGTATCTTTACGGAATTAACAAACAAAAAGTAGACAAACAAAATCTGATTAGTGAATTAATTAATCAAGCAATCAATAAATTAGGGATATGCGAGAAGAAAAGTAGCTTTATGATACAGAATAAATCGAGGTTGGTTGCTTTAAATAATAAAGCTAGATTGGGAATTCACATGCTTACTGCATAGTATTTTAATAATTGCATTCAAATCTCACTTTTGAAGTACCAAAAAAATATACCAAGCAACAGAGCTAACCGAGATAGTCCCCTTGATCGTGCCCTAGCTAGTTGCTGAAGAAGACCTCGCTACTTAATTAGACAAGTACAGCATCAAGAATCAGCCGTACTTCAAAGTTTTTCAACCAAAAAGATTGTCCATTTCCAAACATGTAAAGCTCCACACCACCTAGCCTTTTTCTCTTTTTGAAAAATTTTTGTTGGGGTTCTTCTAGGTGATCGATCCTCTTTTTGGTGAAGCTTTTTTGGTTAATATCAAGGGCAAAGTTTATTTTAGTCCTTATAGACTTGTCAGCATTTCATTTCGGCCCATGCAGTTTGAATTTCCCAGTTTTAATCTTGCAGTTTTGAAAGAGTTCAAACTTGGTATATAGCCATGATGTATCTAACTAAACCTAACAAAATGCCCATCCCCCCCTTTTTTTTCCTTCCAAACTCCTATGCATGTCAATAACATCCCACAAAAATTCACAGATCCCAGTAAAAGAATTCACAAAGGAGGGCCTAGAGTGATTTTGGCTTGTGCTGGCTATTTAACTTCCAGGGACCGCATTGGAAATCCTTGGAAACTACAAAGATTAAAACTGAGTGATCTTAAACTAAAAGGACCAAAGTGGAAAGTCGCTGAATCTATAAGGGCAAGAAAATAGTTTACCCCAACTCTTGCACCAAAAATGGTGTGAAAGCTACCTCACCCATGTGGCCATGTATTCCCTTCTAATGCAAAGAGACAAAATGAAAATGCTCTGACTTTAAGGCCACCACCATCAATCCGCCTTCGACTGCCATTTCTCCTAGTTAATAAGCAATCTAGGCCTGCCATGGGGGTCACCAGAGGCCGACACCATTAACAAGGGCCACTAAGGTGGCTAGTTAATGCCTAATTTGTGGGCATATAAGCCTTACCCTGTAGTATATGTTCAAGCCTAAGGATGCACCCCACAATTTTCTTGATGAACCCTAGCACTGGTCCCTGCACTAGCGATGGAATGCCCCAGGCTTTTGCAAGCAAAAAGATTAAAGATCTAGGGTTTTTGACAAAACTGACACGCCCTTTTTTGTCATGGTAACGGCGTGTCACCTGACCTACTGATGGAAATTGAACTGTGGGCGTCACATCTTATACTAATTTAGTAATCGGAGTGGCATGGTGATCTAAAAATCTAATCCTTTTTAGCATCTAAAACGGTAATCTAATCCTGGGCACTGGTGCATTTGCAGGTGCTCCTACTGTAAACTGAAAAACAGTTCAAAGACATCTAACCTTAAAGTTTGTTTCCAATTTAGTCCCCCACAAACATTTTTATCACAGAACCTGCCATTTTGACAGCATGAGAAAAGGGTTTGTGCCACGTAAGCTTGAGTGGACTCACACTGACAGCTTTGAATTTGGCATCTAGCCAGCATAAAAGTTGCCCCTCCTACCCTGCCTCTAATGCAAATCCAAAACGGTACTCCCCTATTCGACTCATCCAAAATAAATCCGTCTTTCTAAAAGTTTCTTCAAGATCGCTAGAGCTTGTCAATTTGAGTCGAGATAAATAAAAATAATAATAATAATTCTTGTAGTCAAATCTCAAACAAAATTTTCCAATCTGGGAAAACTTTGGAGAAAAAAGCAAAGTCAAAAGCCAAGTTGTATTCTTCCTAATAAAGTATACATTCATTCATGCAATATTCTCCATATCCAAGAAAAACAGCAAATCGTTACTATCTCATGCTAAGAAGGTATAGTTTCCATGGTCACAGTAAATTGAGGGAGAGGAGCGTACTGTAAGTTCCAAGGTAGAGATACTTATTCCCATAAACTCGTCCAATTCTAGCTTCCCATCGGCCATTATGATGATGCCTGTCAAGTTTCAAGCCAGGCCAGTCATATTGATGATAACCAATGCCCAAAAATCAAGTAGTGAAATAAAGTGGAAGAGAAAGGCGGCATTTACCTAGCCACCCCACGGTATTTGGAGACTCCTCTAGAGAATCCACTGCTTTGCCGTCTAAGAGATGCTAAGTACTCTTCTTTAGTCACCTTTTGCATCTCTTCGATCTCTTTAGTGTATGTTTCTATCTGCATCATCATCAACATCATCACCAATTAATATTCAAAATAGGCTTTGAAATCGTGTTTTGCTCCTTTAATCCCGTTTACTTTTATTGATTAAACGTAAAATTTTACATAAATACCACTAAAAACTACAACTTAATTGAGAAAAAACTATAATTTATAAGAAAAAAATAATCTTTTTATTTCAAATTATAACCGCATAGCTACCAAAATCCGAAACACAAAGTTTGAAAGTTATGGCCCACATGCATGCGCCGGATCCATGTAATAATTTAAAATGTAACTTAGCGATTTCAAAGAAAACACCAAAAGAAAGTACATGGATGTTGATACTGGTCAAAGCTTGAAAAGAAGTCAAAGAAACAATGTGAGGTTACCGGAAAATTCAAGGTTGTCTCTGACCCCCAGTACTTCAGGGCAGCAAGATCATAGGTGTGTGCGGCTGCCTCCTCATTGTCATAGGCACCTACGTGTTACACACAATCAGGACCCATAATCTTTATTTTGTTTTAAGGAAATGAAAAGGCATTCTTATTATTATATATATAAAAAAATAGATTGAGATCATTAAGGTGGAGTGCTTACCCAAATAAACTAAGCAGCAGAATGTGAAAGTTGCAGTGACAGGGATGATTTTAAAGATTAAAACATGGTCAGAACATGTAAGAAGATGGATTAAAAATATATAATTAAAATATAAAAAAAAAGATTGTAGATCTCCTTGGTTTTCGTTAATCTTTAATTAATTAAGCAAAATTCACCTTGTTTTCCCTTCTTGTTTTGAATGCTGTTCCATGAACTCTTATCCCAAAGATGAGCTTCAAACCTTCCTGTCCATCTATGTCTGTTCTTGATCAATCAACGAAGAATGTCACACATGCAAATTTGAGACCCCACAGGAAGGAAAAAAAAATCACACTTGAGCAAGGTTTTGGTACCTGGTGACTCCTCTATAAATGGAACTTCTTTTGCCTGAGTTATGACTGTTATTAGCAGCAGCAGCAGCAGCATTCTGGGATTTGCCTTGATTGCTCTTTTGATTCTTTCTAATGCGTTTGGCCTTTGGTTTGTGAATGCTTTCAGAGGCAACACAAGAAGAAGATGAGGAGGAGGAGGAGGAGGAGCAAGATGAAGACCTCTTCATTTACTTCTTCTTTTGGCAACGTGAGAGCACAAAATATGATGGAATGCAAGCAAGAGTTGTCAGAGGAAAAAAGATGGGTCTATGCTATATTAATTAACCCGTGAGGTCTCCCTTGTTTTCCTACTCCAGTTGAGATTTTGTGACTTTGGGAATTGGAAGGAGTGTATTTTGGCAACCAAAAGTGGTTTACCAAAACAAGGAGAGACAGTGGAAAGGGAAGAAGCGGAGGTGAGAGGTAATAAAATAACACACAAAACCAAGACAGGGGAGGAGAGGAGAGGAGAGGAGAGGCCAATTGACTAGAGCATGTTTCTTGGGGGTTAACTTTATAACCCAACACGGGGTTAAGGATTTTTGAGCTGGGTTACTTAACCTTGAGTTAAATCTGAGGCCTAACACTTGGCTAATACGTGCAGCCATGCTACCAATAAGAAATTTTCTGCCTCTACAGTAAGTTTGTTTTTGAGAGAATCTCTCCTTCTCTCCCACAACTAACCATCTCCTTGTCCAATATAAAAATGACTGCAGGGGCTAAAGAAAGAGATATGTCAGTGATTTGCATTTTTATTTTGATTTTTACTGGTTTTTGTTGCCGCTGATGGGTTGGCTTTGTGTGTCAGTTACTTTGGTGAGCTTTCTGTGTCTCGCTTGAGTGAGGACATATCCGCAGAGGTGTCAAAGTTAGATTCATGCCCTTGGTCTTTGTTCTTGTTACTACAGAACCACTGGGACACGAACCATGACAAGGGAACAAAGATCGCATGGTCCACGCTCCATGGCAGGCAGGCATAAATAGAAATCATTGCCAGTTCCTATATCGTTGTTTTTCTTTTTCTTTATTATTGGAAAGAACACAGCAACCTGGGAAAAAAAATATGAAATCTATTATAAAATTACCAATTTCATCACTCTTTTCTTATTCATAGCATTCAGCTTGTTTTGAGATGGAAGAATTGAAAATCATTGGAACATATATCACATGTCTCTTTATTCTTATTTTTTTTCAAAAACAAAAAACACAAATTAACTCTAAAACTATCATAGATAGAAATAATTTTATTGTTTTTGTCGCTTCACTAATTTTCACACCTTATATCATTATAATAAACAAGCTCCTGTTTTATTATATTAAATAAATCTAATAAAAAATACAATTTTGAAGCCCAAATATATTTAAATAAAATAAAAATAAATAATCAATTCATATTATGGATTGAATCGAGTTAACCAAGTTTAAAAATTCCTGACTCATGATATTTATTTTTTATATTTTATTTATTTAATTTTATTTATATTATCTGATTTTGATGGATGAGATTAAATGATGCAAATATTACATTCTACACCTGGGGGCCCTTTTTTTTTTTTAACATCCATGCTCTTAAAATCACAATATGAGCTTACAGGCAACTACAGAACGTGCTTGAAGGAACCCTTTTTCATAAAACACGCTTGTTTAGGGACCCTAATTAGAGGTCTCAGGCTCTCAGCCCTTCTACATAAATCACATGTCTGAAAGACTATAACCCTATTGCTTACAAAAGTTCTCCACATTCCAGATGGTCAGAATGAATTTGTAAGAATCTAAACACATCATTTAGATTACGGCAGCAAAAGGCGAAAATGAAACTCCCATGCCTCCATCACATAGTAGCATACTACCCGACTGAATTCTGTTATTAAGGAACACTGTGTCAAATAAAAAGTTTTGCCTCGAGGCCTGCGAATTATATTCATCCAGATCGAAGTGATTTGATCTTAAAATCTTTGAATTGACGCCAGTTTTTTCCATGTCTTTCTCAAAGCTTTTGACGTACTTCCTAATATCTTGCTGAACTTCGATGGAATCATTTGGCTTGCGTGCAAAAGAAAACTGAAACCTCTGACTGTATGGTGTTTCTGAGCTGTTTAGAATGACTTCATCTAGAGTAGGCTCCTTGCTGCTTCCAGTGGCTGACAACACTGATGCACTGTGGCTATGTGCACTAACCAATTCCTGAAAGCATTAACATAATTTATTACTAGGCTAAGATTCTACTTTTGTTTCTCCAACATAACATTGCATGGAGTGTCTGAACGCTTATATTCAACCTCACTGTCTTGACCTTACTTTCTAGAAGGGGAAAAAAAAACCAGAAAACAAAGGCAAGGCAGGATGATTCTACTCTTGTTCCTCTAACATAACGTGCATGATATATGTGGGTGCTTATATACTCCTTTACCACTTCAGACTCGTTGTCTTACAGGTTTTTTTTTTTTTTTTCTTGAAGTAAAAATAAAACAGACAAAGCAAAGAACAGGACATGAAGAACAAACACCTCCATGAAGAAAAGGAATTAAGTTTAAAATGAGATGGCATCAGCATCTTTTGAAAATAAATCACCAATTCAGCCAACTACATTTATTCAGAATAAAAATAACAGATATGAATGTTGAGAGGCAAAAACCTGTTTATTGGCAGTGAAACTGTTGGGATAGCAGTTTGCTGCCGCGTTAGAACTTGCTTGGGAAAAGGATGCACAATCACCAACAGGGGAAGAAACACCAACAAAGTTTATTGGTGGATCCTCTGGCGATGAGAAGTCAGAGCTATCAAATGTTGACAGCGACACACATTCATCAAAATAAGCCATGGCTTCATCTGTTAATCGTTTTGACACCTTCCTTCTTTCAATGCTGGACTGTCATCGGAGCAGCACAAACAAAAAAACAGTTAAAACACTCATCTATATGCTAATGACATTGAAACTTCCCAACTGCTAAGCATGTGGAGGCTGAAACTTAATGTGAAGGAACAGAAAAGTAAAAACATGGCTTAAATCATTATCAAAACCACCTCTCTAAGCCAACGATCTTCAGGGGGAGGGGGAGAGAGCAAGAGAGATCATAACCAGATAAGATAGAAAT
>Ga0307508_10006080_pt1 | contig 11386 bp, 11 predicted proteins | sample 9_EM_MG_FD_203089 | JGI IMG/M metagenome (GOLD analysis project Ga0307508, IMG submission 203089) | Populus trichocarpa ectomycorrhiza microbial communities from riparian zone in the Pacific Northwest, United States - 9_EM | ecosystem: Host-associated > Plants > Roots > Unclassified | place...
TCTCGCGGGTGCGATTTTATGTTTGGCGGATTGGAAAGATGGAAGCCCCATGGGGGTGGTATGGCGAGGTGGAGTGCATATAGGCTGTAGTCCTCAAGCACAATAGAAATAAAAAGCGTATTATCTCCGACGACCCCCCCGACGTTTTCCCAAAGAACTTCTGTCCACCACCATCGATCTCGTCCAAATCTCCTCAAACCGACCTCTGCATCTCTGCCCTCAGCCTCATTAACTGACGGGCCGATTTGCACGAGTTCTGTTTTTCGACCCTCTCCCAACCCCGTGGCGGTGATCCTAGGCATTGCGTACCTTGCCACCACCATCTCGACACGGACCCAAACCTCTCTGGATCCTCCCCATTGTGTGAATAAAAAGCTTGTGGTTGTGACACCTATGTGTCTTAAACCAAAGCCTCCCCGTGAGGAGAGCGATCCATCCCAGACACACTCTCAAAAGAGCAGAGATAACGCTGTTTAGATCCAGCACCATGCCGTTCGAGACCCAACCACACCTGCCGATCAAGCGCACCCGTGAGGAGTGCGACCCTGAATCAGACCGAGAAGACAACAACGAAATGGACTTCCAACACACCCAGTATATGACCGAGACTCAGGTGCTTGATGACACCAACGATGACTTGAGTCATCTCGAACCCATGTTGCCACCCCCTCTCTCGCCAGAGCATGCAGCTCTATGTGCCGACCTTCAGATGATAACGGGAGCGGCCATCGAGGGTCTCTATGCCCGTATCACTGCTGATACCAAGAAGTCCATGGACGATGCGGTCGCAACCCTCAAGAAGGCCAACAGTCAGTTGGAGGGACAGATCCTTTCACTGAATGCCCGAATGTCACAACTGCAGCAACAGATCCTCACCCTCCAACCATCTGCCCAGGTTCCGACGAAGGCACCGACGACAGTTTCAGCCAAGAAGGTCCTCAAGCTGAAACCTGCAAAGAAGAACACTGAAGCAGAGATAGCCGGAACTGCCACTGCTACCGCCACCCCGAACAACACTCCAGAAGTACCGTCGACCAATACTCGTGGATGGGAAACTGTACCCCCAAGACCAAAGACGAAGATCTTAACACCGAAACTCATCCCGACAAAGTACCCGCAAGCCGAACGTGAGGTGACATGCTTCTTCGAGAATGCCAACACCGACAGCGTGAACACCCATCCCGAGAAAACGTATGCCGAGCGGCAGATCATGGCAGATACAGCACTCCGCCGGATCAACACTGCCTTTTCCGATATGAAAGACGTTTTCGCACCACCCTTCATCTGTGCCCGTGTCACTGTGCGAGGTGCCATCATTTTTACCACCGGCAATGACCAGAATAATATAGTCTACGAAGACTATATTACGATCATCAAGCACACCCTATCCTACTTCGGAACATGCGAAAAAGTCGAAATTGGCAAGCGATTTAGCCAGTTCCTTCTACATGGAGTTCCGACGCACCTCTCAATACCCGAAATCTCAGACAGCATCACTGCCAACTATCCGCAACTCATAGAAGGGCAGAGGCCACGCTGGCTGACACCCGCGGAACGTCGCGAGCATAAAACAGCCTCTACGATTGTAATGACGCTGATGGGAAATGTCAAGAAGAACACAATCGGCCGTCAAAACCTCATCGTGTGCAATCGGGAGTGCCAGTTGGACGATTACATTCCCTACGGATGGAGCACCCAGTGCCACAACTGCCAGACATATGGACATCCTGCTGCACTGTGTCGAAACGATACCTGCTGTGCCGTTTGCGCCGGTACCCACTCTACTCGAGAGCACCCGTGCACCCTCCCCACTTGCAAGAAAGGCCCGGCTTGCACCCACCCTCCGATCCGTTGTGTGAATTGCAATGCATCCCATAAGGCTAATGATCCAAATTGCCCTGAGCGTATTAAGCTCCGAACTTTCGGCAGAACTGCAACCACGGGAGACGCCCCCATGGCGGGAGTGGCCGAATAAATGGCCCTCCTTGCATCCATGGGGTCCGTGCAGCTGCTGAACTGCGCGAGAGGCCAAGCCACGACCATTTCAGCGTTACAGGATTTTGCCCGGCACAACGAAAACCTCATTCTTCTTCTCCAAGAGCCCTAGATCGACAGGCATGGACAACCACCCATCTTACCAAATTTCGACACCTTCTCTCCGATACCGCTCAAACCGAAATGTGTAACCTATGTGTGACGCACACCTGGCCTTACAGCAACAACTATATTTACAGCCCAAGATTCTTTCCTGGGAACCACTATTACCTCAACCCTCAATTCAAAAACTACTACCTTCACGCTATTTAACTTCTATTCCCCTGGCCGCGTAGAACCGATTGCCAGACTCCTCCCTTCCATCCCAGTTCCGAAGGAATGCATCCTAATGGGCAACCTCAATGCTCACCATGTATGGTGGCAAGGCCCCCTCCCCCAGACTGCACGCACATCAGCAGCGAGCCACGACCTCGCAGAATGGCTCGAATCCAACAACTTCCAACTGCATAACGTCCCGGGACTGCCCACCCATCATCCCAGGAACGGAAGCACCCCGTCAACAATTGATCTCTGCCTTTCCCGTGGAGAGATCACCGCAACGATCCTTTCACTGGCCACAGACCATGATACCACCTCCGCCCACAGCTCCATAACCATCACACTGGCGCTTCCCTCCGCTCCCTCCTCCGTTCCTGTCCGACGTAACTGGCAGAAAGCAAATTGGGAAACCTTCCGGGAACATGTTCGTTCCATAGGTATCAACCTGACAAACCTCCAGGGCAAGGAAGATACACTACGTGCTGCTGCCAACATTACGACGATACTTCACGAAGCTATCGATGCTGCAGTCCCCTCAGGTACTTCACGGAAACCTCAGGCACCATGGTGGAACCACAGCTTGACACTCGCGAAACGGTCTGTCAAGAGGGCTGACAAACGAGCTCGACTCTATCCTACTGCAGTGAACCAAGAAGACAGTCGAAAGAAACGACAACACTGGTCTGCTATGGTACGGGCAGCCATGACTGCATACCGTATCAAGCAGCTGCAATCCGCGAATATCAAAAGCATCTGGAAAACTGTCCGTGCCCACAATACGCACCAGAGGCCTATCCCACCACTGGAGGGCCACACGAATTTCAAAGACAAATGCATGTCACTACGGAACGCCCTCTTCCCTGCAGTCAATAACCTCCCCCATCAGCACCTTCCTCCCAACTTTCTCACATCAAAAGTCGACATGTACCAGCAAACCCGACCGGTTACCACCCACGAAGTATCCCTTGCAATCACCCAACTGAAGTATGGCACCTCGGTTGGACCTGATGGGATCAGCTACACTACGCTCCGCCACCTTCACGAATCCACACCCAACATCCTCCCCCTTCTCTTCGATACCTGCTTGACCTATACGGTCCACCCACTGGAATGGAAGGTCGCCAATTGCGTCGTGGTCCCGAAACCAGGCAAATCATCCTACACCCATCCGAAGTCATACCGGCCCATCTCCCTGCAGTCCTGTTTTGGCAAACTGCTTGAATCGATTGTGGCCAAACGTCTTACCAGTGCAGCTCTCAGGTGCGGTGCCACTCACCCCTCCCAGATGGGTGCACAGCCTGAAAATTCAGCTGTGGATGCTCTCCTCCGTACTATTACCCCGATTGCCACAGCTATCAGCAAGAAAAAGAAAACCAAGAAAGGTGCCCCACGTCCAGCGGTACTTACACACGACATTGAAGGTGCATTCAACCAGGTACATCCCGTATTGCTACGAGAAGTTATGCACCAAAGACGCCTGCCAACTTATTTGACTGACTGGATTTCTGCCTTCAACACGGACCGGAAAATCGCGTTTGGCTTCGACCAACAGTCCGAAGATCCCCAGCCCTACCAGTGTGGTCTTCCCCATGGCTCCCCAGTTTCCCCCATCCTTTTTCTCATCTTCAGTAACGCCATGCTGGAAAAACAAGAGGACCCTACCGCTACTGACACATCCTATGTGGATGATGTCTGTCTAGTACAGATGTCTCACAGTATAGCTGAAGCCAACACTCTGCTGAAAGATAGAACCGAGCAACACCTACGCCGAGGGATGCACCTGGGACTTTCCTTTGCGCCTGCCAAATCGGAACTCCTCTACTGCCTCCCCCTTAACAGCAAACACAAGAATATCAGCCTCTCCTCCCATCCTCCACTCCGGATCATGAACACCACTATCGTTCCAAAACGCCAGATCAAATATCTGGGTGTCTACATTGATGAGTCACTCAGCTTCCTCCACCACGCATCCATGGCTGCCAGTCAGGGAAACCAGGTACTTAGCAGCTTTAGCTTCCTAAGACACCGATCGTGGGGGGTTCCAGCACACGTCGCACACCACCTGTCATTGGCAGCAATCCTACCCACCATGTTCTGGGCATCACCTGCTTGGTGGACTGGTACTCCGACGCTGACAGCCACCCTGAAGCCCACATATAATGCAATAGCAAGGTGGATCACAGGCCTTCCGTACAACACACGAATCACCAACCTCCTCACGCTGGCACACCTCCCCCCGATAGAGGCGTATCTTGATTACCTCTCTCTACGCTTTGCAATTCGGCTCCACTTTCTCCCCCCCCACCATGCCCTCGGACGACCATGCACAGACTCGAGTACACACAGCCATCTTCCTGGTCTTCACCGCCTCCATGATCTCAGTAAACACCTGATCACAGGAAAGCTCGAAGATCGTACTACCAGCTCTACTGCCGATGGAATAACGATAATTACCTCGCCCAATCCCGACAAGACAACCACCCCCCTAGAACTACACGGAAAATGGATCCGCTCACTCTCCGACCACACCATAGTCATTTACACTGACGGCTCCAAGCTGGACAGTGGGGCGACAGGATGTGGATGGGTGATCTTCAACATTGGAAACCAACAACTCTTTCGAATTGAGGAGGGAAGCTGCAATCTTGGCAGTCGTGCTGAGGTTTTCGACGCGGAACTACACGCTGTCCAGGAGGCCACTTCAGCCCTCCTTTCCATCACCATCCCTCGTACTACAGTCTTCATATGCATTGACAATCAAGCTGCAGTCGAGACCCTGGAATTCAATCGACACAACCACAAGTACGCACGACGTACCCTCGAATCCGCCACACAACTTCGACTACTAGGGTGGAAGATCAACACAGTTTGGTGCCCCTCACACCGTGGTATCGTCGGAAACGAACACACAGATACTCTCGCAAAACAAGGAACCTCCCTCCCAGATCCTTGCCAGCACACCGTTACGACTAAGATCTGGCTCCAGACGCAGGCAAGAGCCCAGCTACTGCAGCGCTGGAAACGAGAACTCCCCCTCTCTAATCCTTCATTTAGCTTCCCAACCCACCTGCACGGAGTTGACTGGGCAGACACACGCGCACTCAGGCGGGTTTTCTGTAACAGATCTCCCTCGGATGCACGCCCGAACAAAACCGCCGACCCATGCCCCTGCGGCCGAGACTTGCACACCTCCCACCATCTCCTACAAGACTGTACCCTCCTCGCCCGACGACGCGCCAAGATGAAACTCTCCACTAGTGGCGACCTTCAATCTCTCACCTTCCTGACGAACCCGGCAAATTGGCTGGGTCTCCGCCACTTCTTGCGAGTCACAGGACTCGGTTACACTGCGGAAATCTGTTACGACAGGCTAACCACACCCTCCGAAGAAGATCAAGGCTCGGATTCGGACTCGCCGGAACCAGACTTTGGGGCCTTTGATCCATGATTAAGCGACAAAAAGACGGGTGGAAGACGGGGTGGATGGGACCTGCCCGTCCGATACCCCTGTTCTGCTATTCGTTGTCACCCACACTATACTTTCTGCTTTTCTGTTTTGATTTCTGCGGGTGCGAATTTGCTGTTTGGCGGCTGGGAAAGATGGCAGCCCCATGGGGGTGGAATGACGTGGTGGCGTGCATGTAGACTGCAGTTCTGAAGCACTAGAGAATTAAATGGCGTATTATCTCTCTCCACAGACCTATCTCTCTACCCCCGTGAACCGGAGCTGCGACCACCCCCTGTAAGACCCCAGAGAAGTAAAGCGAAGCCGAATACCGCAACGATACCACGCCGGGCGTGAAGAGATTAGGGCGAAGCCGAATACCGTCACAGCGAAGCCGAATACTGCAACGATACCACACTGGGCGTGAAGAGATTAGGGCGAAGCCGAATACCGCCACAGCGAAGCCGAATACCGCAACGATACCCCGCCGGGCGTGAAGCGATTAGGGCAAGGCCAGATACCGCCACAGCACAGCCGAATACTGCCGAGCGGCGACCAAGACTACGTTACCTGTCGAGCAGCACGGGCTAGCGAGGCAGGATCTTGGCATTAACCCCCGAAAGGGTTGGGCGAGTTATGCGGTGCTAAACAGAACCTTGTTTCCTTATCGTCAGACCGACCAGGACGAGTAGCTTCGGGCTCCGGCCCGCACCCAGGAGGGTCTGGTGTGTGAGCGTATTCCTTACCTTATCTTACCTGTGAGGCAGTTGTCGAGCGAGCCGTTTGGCAGACGCCGAACCGGACCGATACGATACGAGCGAGCCGCCGGGCAAGCCGCCGGGCCCGTCTCGAACCGAAACGATATACGCAAGCCGTCTGGCACGCCGCCGGGCATGCGTCGCACCATCCGCCGAAGCGCAGATACGCCCAAGTGCCGCAAGCGGGATGACAGTTGATCGGGAAGGAGACGGAAGGATACGTGAGGAGCTCGAGAGTCTAGGCGGGAGATAAGGAACAGAGTTTAGCTTACGGCCAAGACCGGCTGTACGAATTCTAAATCTCCGGAGATGAGGGGAAGATTGCAAACGGAGAGATGCTTGGGCTAGGACCTCTCCCGCGAAAGGAGAGGATGCCACGTCGCCGGCTGATGGCGTACGGACCGCCGAGCTTGGGCTATGACCCCTCCCCCGAAAGGAGGGGATGCCACGTCGCCTGCTGATGGCGCACGGAAGAGAGTCCGGTAGGAGAAGCACTTCGCCCGCTTGTATGAAACCTCATCCCCCCTTATCGTCAGACCGACCAGGACGAGTAGCTTCGGGCTCCGGCCCGCACCCAGGAGGGTCTGGTGTGTGAGCGTATCCCTTTCCTTATCTTACCTGTGAGGCGGTTGTCGCGCGAGCCGCTTGGCAGTCGCCGAAGCAATACGAGCGAGCCGTCGGGCAGGACACCGGGCCCGTCTCGACCGAACCATCCGCCGAAGCGCCGCGAGCAAGCCGTCGGGCAAGACGCCGGGCCCGCCTCGAACCATCCGCCGAAGCGCCGCGAGCGAGCCGTCGGGCAAGACGCCGGGCCTGCCTCGAACCATCCGCCGAAGCGATACACGAGTGAGCCGTCTGGCAAGCCACCGGGCCCGTCTCGAAGCATGCGCCGCCGCGCGAGCCACCGCGCACACCGCGCCGTCCACCGAGCGATCCGTCAAGCAAGCCGTCGCCGCGGAGCCGCGTGCGATCCGGCGCTCAAGCTGCCACCGCAGATACCGAACCGAACTCCTTAGATTATTTGCTGTGAATCCCCTAACGGTGGGCGAACTTGGAAGGAGGGTCATTGGGGAAGTTATTCTTGTATAATAATTGAACGCCGGCGAAGACCGCGCACGCCCCATCTCCTTCGTGACTATCGAGAAACCTGACTAGTTCGATATTACCGTCACTCTGACGTTGACCGGACGTCCCAGTGTCACATTGAACCAGTTTGAGTATATGACAACCTATCTGAGGAAGTTCATTCCGGGCCGAGCGGATCATTTCCGGATTATGCGCAAATCAGTTATCAAGATTCCGGAATTGGCAGCTGTAAGCGCCGCCGAGAATGCCACCGAGACGATCGCCACCGAGACAAAAGCTGCCGAGACGAAGGCTGCAGAAAACTGGAATAAGGCTGTGGGCAACCAGAGGATGGCCGATAAGCGGAAGGTCAAAATGAGAGAAATCGGGTTCAAGTGGTCGGAGGAAGCGGAGAAGTCCTTTCAAGTGGTCAAGCGCTCGGTGTTAGCAAACGCTTGTCATGGAGGTGATCCGGACAGGCAATATCACCTTGCTTGTGACGCTTCCAGCTTTGCCTACGGAGGAGTGCTATTCCAGCTTGCCGCTGAACATCCTGTGGGAACTGTCATGTCGTCGAAACTCGTCGGATCGATGCGGATCGTCCAGTTCATTTTGAAGAAGTTCTTGGACACCGAAACCCGATATCATACTACTGAGCGAGAAGCCTTGGCAATTGTCAGATGTCTGGAGGAGACCAGGTGGCTTGTCAATGAAAATCGACATCTGGTTCTCATATAGTACACTGATCACGAATGTTTGAAGACTGCCTTACAGAACTCGAACAAAGGCCGCATCGTGGGATGGCAGCTGAGATTAAGTGAGTAGATTTCCAGATAATTCACATCAAAGGCAAGGAAAACGCTCTGGCAGATGGAATGTCAAAATTACTGGTGGAAGTCATAGATTTTGGAAGGCCGGGAAAAGAAGAGAGCGCCTTGGAATTGATGAACACCGTGGCATTTACGACACCGTCGACATCGAATTTCGTGGTAGTTAAGGAACCGACGACAAATAGTGTGGCATTCACAAGACCGTCGACATCGAATTTCGTGGCAGTTAAGGGACCGACGACAAATAACGTGGCATTCGCAAGACCGGGGACGAGCGAGGTGGCAGTTGCGTCAGACGAGGAAGGAGCGGACAAGAGGTGGGAATATTGGTTGGCCGATGAGTGGTATGCAGGAGTGGTGTTTTTGAAGTTGTTTGGGAGGTTGCGAAAGAAGGATGGAGGGAAGGATAGTTTGATGGTATGGAGGTGGTGGATCCGGAAGGCAGCCACCTATCAGCTTATTGATGAGCCAGACGACTACCCGCTCTTGGCTTATACGGAGCGCAATGGACGACGGTCCTGGTGTGTCTGGGAGTCGGAGGTCAACAAAGTTCTCGAGTGGGCTCACGATTGCCATGGCCATTATGTAGCAGATCTGACAGTGAAACGACTGATCGGCCACTATTACTGGCCTACTCGAGTCAAGGATACTCACTCCTATTGCCGGAGTTGCCGGAGTTGCCAATTGACAGGAGTGAAACGACCTTCCCAAATTCCGAGACCAATCGTTCAGTTGCAACCGATGGACATGATAGGGATTGATAGCCTTGGTCCTATTTCTCCGGAATCGAATCCAGGAGGACATCGATATATCCTCATAGCAGTGGATTATTTTACGAGGTACGCTTGGGCGCAAGCATTGCCGGCCATCAACGGTCCAGCTGTCATCGACCTTGTGGCGACAATATCCAGAACCTTCGGGCTACCGAGAAGCGTTTACACCGACAATGCGACTTATTTCGTCAGTGGCACGTTTCCGGATTTCTTGGCTTCTCGAGGAGTACGACAGTTTCCAGCACCTAAGACGCATCCTTCGTCAGTTGGGCTCCTAGAATGGTATGTCCAACTGGTTCTTTACGGGATCTGGAAGATTGTTGTCGGAGGAGAAAATCTCCAGTGTTGGAGTGCATACTTGGATCAAGTTGTTCATTCGATGAATACCCGCGAAGTCCGAGTCAATGGGTATTCGCCGGCGAAATTGCTCTTCGGATATAATCCTGTCTTTCATCACCACGATTTCACCGTTCGAGACAGGCAGGCGGCTCAAGATCTACAGAGAAGGTAACAGAGTTGGGAGGATGCGGACGACACTCGAAATGTGCAACTTGACAATTATCCAGTCACCCGTGACGAAGCCCTCGAGTTGATACGCCAATGGTACTTGACTCGATTTGGAGCCCAGCAAGGAAAGAAAGGGAGATTTCCGGCCCCAAAGGAAGGCGATCTGGTTTTGCTCCGACGGGCTGCCCTCGATAACCGATACGACAAGAAGTTGGAGGCCCGTTGGGAGGGACCCTTCCGGTTGGGCGATCTTGCGCACCATGGCCGCAGTGGACGCCTCTACGATTTGACTACTGGCAAATTGGTCAAGATCAAGCAAGCGGGGTTAAAAGATCGAATTCACTTGGACGATCTACGGGTCTATGTGTCAAGGGAGCGGACAGGAGCAGAAGGCGCGGAGGTTGGAAGTGTCTTGTGTGACCAACTAGATTGGAAGGGTGAAGGGGCAGAAGAGTGGAAAGAAATTGGGAAAGGAGGAGCGGTTGAATTGGGCAAATTGGAATTGGGTATTTTTCAGATTGGGTGACGAGAGGGACCTCGTCTTAGAGAAAATGGGGACAGATGTGGGAGGATTCGGAGGATCTAGGCTCAGGGCGAAAATTTTTGGGTTACGTTGTTGTATTGCCTTCGGCTCTGTCGCTTCATTTCCTTCGGCTCCGTTTCTACATTTCATTCGGTTCGGACGGACCATTGAAGGATTGTGATCCGTGGGTTTGTGGAGGATTGACCACCCCGGTCGGTATATGTATAGAGGGGTGGAGCGGAGTTGGTTCTAGGCCTTAGTCAATTATCCTATCCTTGTCAATCACCGTATCCTATCGCAGTCAATTATCCTCTCTTTTCTCCCTCCCTCTTTTCGTCGTTTGTGACATCGGGCCTGGCATAGGTCCTTCAGCGGCTATACCCAGGGAGAGAATTTTCGTGATGGCTCAGCGTAATCGGGCTCCATCCATAGAATCCGCTTCGGTATCTAAAAATCTAACTAACAGTTCAGGTTTCGTATAGACAATTTACATTCCTCAGTGCAGGTTTGGTTAGATATGCGAAAAACCCCTCCAAAACAGCTTCCTCATCCTCCTCATCACCCTCAGTGTCGGGGTTTTTTTTTTGTTTAATCATACTCGCATTCGACCTACATAGATCATGGCGGCGTACATTTTGCCCGGTTTCCCTGTCCGCAGTCCGCGCAGTGGCAGCTCGTTGCAAGCTCCCCTTTTGCCCTCCGCCCAGGCCTGTCCCAAGAAAGAGTAGTCGCGCCCAAGGAGATTAACAAAGGGAAGAAACAAATGAAAGCACACCCCGTCCCCCTACTCTTCACCTGCCGATGCAATGAAGGAGGGCGTGCGCAAGAACAGCGGTAGTTCCTCCCCCGCGCCCGAGCCTCCCGCAGTACCCAGCTCCTCCGCCTCCGCCTCTTGTTCCTCTTCCCGCTCCCGGAGCTCCCGGAGCTCCCATTCTGACGTCTGGCTGCCGGCGTCGTCTTCCCCTTTCAACGGCGGCACCAGCCTCCCCACGTCCGTGGTGGAGAGGAAGTCCAGTACTGCCCGCCCACACCTCCCATCGGCCGTACAGGTGGGCGAAGTCAGGGGCGGAGAATCCGGGCACGCGGGGGGTGGAACTCCTCGTGCCACTCCCGCGGTCACTCGCGAACCACAAGCGGGAAATCTCCGAGAAGAAGTGGGCAGAAGCACGCCA
>Ga0307508_10006081_pt1 | contig 11386 bp, 9 predicted proteins | sample 9_EM_MG_FD_203089 | JGI IMG/M metagenome (GOLD analysis project Ga0307508, IMG submission 203089) | Populus trichocarpa ectomycorrhiza microbial communities from riparian zone in the Pacific Northwest, United States - 9_EM | ecosystem: Host-associated > Plants > Roots > Unclassified | place...
CGGTGCGGACGAGGACGAGGACGGGGACGAGCCGGAAGGCGAACGCCCGGACGGCTGCGCCGGGGTACGGGCCAGCTCCGTGACCACCGGGGACGGCGCGGGAGCGGCGTCCCCGGGGTTCGTCGCCATCAGGAGCGGGTCGGGAATCCACACGGTGGCGGTGACGCCGCCGCCGGGCGTACGGCTCAGGGCGACCCGGATGCCCCAGCGCCGGGCGAGGCTTCCGACGACGAAGAGGCCGAGCACCTTGGTGGGGACGAGGTCGAGCCGTTCGCGGCGGATGAGCCGGGCGTTCTCCTCTTCGAGGCGTTCGGCGCCCATGCCCAGGCCGTGGTCGATGACCTCGATCAGCGCGCCGCCGTCCGCGGTGATGTCGGTGCCGGGCCGGACGACGACCTCGACGGGCGTGTCGGACGGGGAGAACGCGACCGCGTTCTCCAGCAGTTCGGCGACCATCAGCGTCAGGTCACCGATGATGTCGGGCGCGACGGTGACCACGGTCTCCGAGCGCAGCGAGACCCGCTGGAAGCCCTCGATGCGGCCGAGGCTCGCCCGGATGACGTTGGCGAGGGCGGTCGGCTGGGCGTCCAGCTCGGCTTCCCGGATTCCGGCGAGCAGCATCAGGCTGTCGGCGTTGCGCTGGAGGCGTACGGCGATGTGGTCGATGCGGTAGAGCCGCTCCAGGACGTCGGGCGCGGTTTCCTCGCGTTCGACGGCGTCGATCAGCGTGAGCTGGCGGGTGGTGAGGTTGCTGACCCGGCGTCCGACGTTGCCGAACATCTCGCCGACGTTGCGGCGGCTGAGCACCTGCCGCTCCAGCAGCGCCGCGGCGGTGACCTGGACCTGGTTGAACGCCTCGGCCAGGCCGCCGATCTCGTCGCGAACGGGTACCGGGATGGGCCGCGGCCGCAGCGGGGTGCTGTCGGGCGACTCGTCGTCCTCGACGCGGGCGAGTTCCTCCCCCGCCACCTCGACGACCTGGTGGGCGGCGCCGGTCAGGGCCGCCAGGGGGCGTACGACCGAGCGGCGGACCAGGACGGAGAAGCCGAGCCAGGCGGCGAAGCCGAGGACGGCGAGGCCGAGCAGGGCCACCGCCTTGTGCAGGGCGTCCCGGGAGAGGCTGTCGGCGCGGCCGGCGATCTGGTCGGTCAGCGTGCGGGTGATGTCGAGGCGGGTGGCGGCCTGCCCGGTGCCCGCGTCGATCGCTTTGCGCAGCGCTTCCGGCGACTGGCCCTGGAGGGAACTGGGGTCGATCTGCAGCTCCGCGAACTTGGCGTCGAAGCCGTACTCCTCGGCACTCCGCTCGATGCCGCTCAGCCGCAGGACCTGGTCGGGGGCGGCGATTCTGCCGAAACGTTCCGTCTGCTCTTCGTAGATCCGGTGGGCACCGGCCGCGCGGGTGTACTCGGTGAGCGCGTTGGCGTCCCGGGTCTGGGCCGAGAACACCCCGCTCTCGAAGGCCGCGTGGGCGGCGTCGGCGCGCAGCACCGTGTCCAGCAGCTCGACCACCGAGGACGACGAGGAGCCGGAGAGGCGGTCGAGGCCGATGCCGTCGATCAGATAGCCGACCGCGTTGGCGTACGCGGGGTCGATACCGGCGGCGGTGACCGAGCCCCGCTCGACCTTGTCCCGCAGCACACCGAGGCCGTGGACGTAGTCCAGGGCCCGCCGCTCGTCCTTCGTCAGCCCCGCGCCGAACGCGGAACGCACGGCGGTGACCTGCCCGTCGGTGGCCCGCTGCATCTGGCGGTAGTCCACGGTCGACGGCAGGTCGGCGCCGGGCCGGGCCACCTCCTGCTCCACCGCCAGCAGCAGCGCCTGCCGCTGCTCGGCCTGGATGTCGTTGATCAGCCGCGTGACCTGCTCACTGTCGCGCACCAGTTGCGCGGTCCGGTCGGCGTCCTGTGCCTGTCGCACCTCGCCGTACGCGCCGACGCCCAGCAGCACACCGACGACCACGACGGGCACGACCACCAGGACGTTGAGCTTCCGCCGGAACGGCCACCGGTCGAGGAGGGCTTCCGTGCGCAGCAGGGCGTCCGCTTTCCGACGGAACCAGGGCTCCCGCGGGGCGCGCCCGGACGAGTCCGGTTCGCGTGGCGGGTTCTCTGTGTCCACAGACACCCGGGCCTCCTTCGATGTGCTCCTGAGCGGTGACCGAGGTGTCGTTGTTGCCGACCGCCGACGACCGGGGAGCGTGACGCCGGCGACGACCGCGCCCGCATGCGAGCGACTAGTTTGCGCCACACGTCCAACCGGCGGTGAACATTACCGGCTGTGCGCGGGCATGCAAGACATCCACCGGCAACGGTTACCGAAGATCCACGGTTGTCGGGTTTGGGCCACCGTCCCGTCGCCTCCCGCTTGCCCCAGGGGCTGCCCCGCGGGGCGTGGCCACCCGTAACCTGTCTCCTCCACCCTGGCTCGAATTCTCTGTGCCCCGCGAGGAGACCCGTGCACGCCACCCGCAAGTCGGTCCTGACAGCCGCCGCGTTCCTGGCCGTGGCCACCACCGGCTGCGAGCCCGGTTCCGGCACCGCCGCCACGCACGCGCGCTCCGAGAAGCCCGGCTGCCCGGCCGCCCTCGCCAAGGCCAAGCGGGCGGTCGCGAAGGCCGAGGACGTCGACACCCCGTGGAAGGGCCCCACGACCGGGCCGAAGGCGCGGCACGGCAAGAGCGTCGTCTTCCTCGCCCAGACCCTCACCAACCCCGGCGTCGCCGGAGTCGCCCAGGGCGTCCAGGAATCCGCCAAACTCCTTGGCTGGAAGGCCCGTACCATCAACGGCCAGGGCACGCCGAGCGGTATCCGGTCCGCCTTCAAGCAGGCCCTCGACCTCAAGCCGGACGGCATCGTCATCGGCGGCTTCGACCCCGGAACCGCGGCGGACGAGGCCAAGGCGGCCAAGGCGGCGGGCATTCCGCTGATCGGCTGGCACGCCACCGACGCCCCCGGCCCCAGTCAGAAACCGGAGCTCTTCAGCAACATCACCTCCAGGGTCGAGGACGTCGCGAAGATCAGCGCCGACTGGATGATCGCCCGGTCGGGCGGCCGCGCGGGGGTCGTCCTGTTCACCGACGCCACGGTGCCCTTCGCGAAGCGCAAGTCGGACCTGATCAAGAAGCAGCTCGCCACCTGCTCCGACGTCAAGCTGCTGAGCTACCAGAACATCCCCATACCCGACGTCAACCGCCGCGCCATCGGGGCGGTCCGCTCGCTGCTGTCCCGCTTCGGCGACAAGTGGACGTACTCCGCCGCCATCAACGACCTGTACTTCGGCCACACCGCCCCCGCCCTGCGCGCCGCGGGCAAGGACGGCGCGGGCGCCCCGTACACCATCGGCGCCGGTGACGGCGACCCGTCGGCCTTCGAGCGCATCAACAGCAGGCAGCACCAGTCCGCCACCGTGCCCGAGCCGCTGTCCGAGCAGGGCTGGCAGATCGTCGACGAGTTCAACCGCGCCTTCGCGGGCAGCCCGGCCAGCGGCTACGTCGCCCCCGTCCACATCACCACCGCCGCCAACAGCGGCGGCGCCCTGTCGTGGGACTCCGAGGGCTACCGGCAGGCGTACCGCCAGATCTGGGGCAAGTGAACCGGCGGCGTACAGCCGCGTACAGCCCCGTACAGCCCGTCAGTCGCCCTCACCGGGGAACCGGTTCCAGCCGCGCCCGCCGTCCTGTGACCGCCACAGCCCCTCGCCGTCGATGTGGTCGTAGCTGGGGAAGTCGGAGTCGGCGATGCCGTAGAGGGTGTTCCCGAGAGGGAAGACCGAGATGAGGTCGGCGGGCTCGGTGATCTTGTGGAAGGAGCGGTTGGCGGGGGTGTCGGCGACCAGGGGGGTCGCGTCGTCGCCCTCGACGAGGACGCGGCCGTCATCGAGCACCCGCACCTCGATCTCGCTGAGGCCCGGCTTGAACTCGTTCAGCGGCAGTCGGTCCGAATTGCGCAGTGTCCGCCAGCTCTTCCCGTCGTCCGTCGTCACGAAGAGCCCGGTGAAGAGGGTGTCGTCCCGGCCGATGGGCTTCTCCAGGGGGACGGCCGCGGTGCCGCCATGGGCGTCGATGTCCTCGCCCAGAAGCCGGTCCGGGAGCTCCTGCGACCGCTGGGGGCGGCCGTCCTCCCGGCGCGTCACCCGGTACGGCTCGGAACCCTCCGGCTGCCGGACTCCCCAGGCGGTGCCCCGCTCGTCGAAGTCGGTGAAGGTGAGGTCCCGGGTCGTGGGCACACCCGTCGCGGGCGCCACGGTGTGGGTCGAGGTCCGCAGCAGCTTTTTCCTGCCGTCGACCAGCACATCACCGCGCCCGAAGGCGAGGGACTTCTTCGACGACCGCACGGCGTGCCGTTCGCCCCGTACGTCGAGGAAGAACCCGTCCTTGACGGAGGGGAGGAAGACGAAGCCGTCCGGCACCGCGTAGAAGGGGCCCGGATCATCCGTTTCGTCTTCCGCCACCATGTGCTCCGCGTGCTCGGCGACGATGCCGCCGTCCGGGCCGTACAGCCGCCAGGCGTTGGCAGCGGGGCCTTCGTCGTCCTCCACGGAGGTGGCGTTGTAGCGCAGCAGCATGGAGCCGTCATCGCTGCGCAGGGCCTTGTACGGGGCTCCGGCGACGTCGATGACGTCGCGGGCGCGCGGCGTCTCGTCCTCGATGACCCGGGTGTATCTCGTCTCGCGGTCGGCCGCGGTCTGCGGCGATCCGCAGGAGGCCAGCGCCGGTGTCAGGAGCGAGACCAGAACGAGAGCGGCCCTGGGGGCCGTTCGGCGGAGCATCAATTGAATCCTACCCTCCCTGGAGGGAGGGGATTCCTGGCTCAGGCCGCCTCCTGGAGCAGCGCTCCAGGAGGTCTTCCGCCATCAGCACCAGCCGGGTTGAGACCAGCCCGGACGAGCATCACGCGTGCGGAGTTCTTGTCCCGTGGGGACACGGTTCCGCACATGGCGCAGGTGTAGGTGCGTTCACCCAGCGGCAGGCGATGCTTGGCTCTCGCATCGCAGTGCGCGCAGTCCATCGTGGTGTACGCGGGGTGTACAAGGCGGATGTCCCGCCCATGCTTGCGGCCCATCACCACCAGAGCGGCCTTGGTGGCGCCGATGGCGGCATCAGCGGCCTTGCGGGCCATGGTGGTCCTGGAAAGGAACTTCGGACGGAAGTCCTCGACAGCGATAGCGTCGTGGTCGCGGACAACCTTCTTGGCCCACTTACAGCCCCTGTCCTCGCGCTGCCTGGCGGCCTTCTTGTACGCCCTCGCCCGCAGTTTCTTCGCCTCGCGGTAGCCCTTCGACGCCGGTTGCCCCTTCTTCGGCCTGCGGCGGGCCATCATCCGGTCGTACCGGGTCAGCTTCGCCTGGGCCTTCCTGCCGTACCCGGCGTGCGGCAGGTCGTACGCGTCGGACGTGGTGGTCGCGGTCTCCCTCACACCCCAGTCGACACCGAGTACGCGACCCGTCTCCCGCATGGGCTGTACCTGGGCGGGCACAACGAAGGAGCAGTACCAGTGCCCGAGGCTGTCCCGGTACACACGCACCGAGGACGGCTCACTGGGCAGTTCCCGCGACCACACCACCACCACGACGATGCTGCCCGCCAGGTGCAACCGGCCATCCTTCAACCGGAACCCGCGCCGGGTGTAGTTGAGGTTCGGCAGTGCCTCGCGCCTGGATTTCCACTTCGGCATCCCGGCCCGGCGCGCCACGGGCAGGCCGGCGCGGATGTCCTTATGCGCCTTGGCGCGGGAACGGCCGAAGTCACGGATGATCTGCTGCTGAGGAACCGAGGAGCCCTCACGCAGCCATGGCATCGCCTGCCTGGCTTCGGTCAGCATCCTGTCGAGCTGAGCCGGGCCGCACGTGGCCTTCTGACCGGTGGACTTGTTGTGCAGGTAAACGGCCTGAGACTTTGCGACACATTCGTTCCACACCCACCGGCACCGGCCCCACTCCGCCACCAGACCGGTGCGAGCGGTGGACGACACGCGCAGCCGGTAGGTGTACCGGGCATGCCCACCCTCCGCAGCCATCCCCACGTGTGCCATCCCGCCCCCTCACAGCCCCGGCCAGGACGACATGCCGTCCCGAACCCTCTGAAGGACCATACGTACGACAGCAGCACACACATCCCCAGATCCCACGGCCGCCACCCCGACCAGCGAACAAAGGCACACGTGTTCGCATTATCTCGGCGATACCGACAGCAATACGAGCGTTCCGCGCCCTGAACCGGATGCGGCGACACTCCGCATCGCGACACCCGGATGCGATTCCTCCCCGGCGTGAATGCCGGGGCCTCCTCGCAAGAAACAGGTGATGGGGCGGAATTCCGTTTGGTATCCGGCGGACCGCCGGTCCTACAGTCCGTGGCATGGACTGGATCGAACGGGTCGGCAATCTGCGGCAGTGGACGAACAACGGGGTGCGCGCACCGCACAAGCCGCTGCTGATGCTGTACGCCCTGGGGCGGTTCCAGCAGGGCCCCGACCAGGCGCTCCGCTATTCGGACATCGAGCGGGACCTGAAGGATCTGCTGCGGGACTACGGGCCGCCCCACGACACCTCGCCCTCGTATCCCTTCCACCACCTGACCAATGACGGGGTGTGGGAGGTGCGCACGGACGACGGGGGCTCCAGCCCCGGCGCGAGGGTGGGCGAGTTGCGGGCGAGCGGTGCGCAGGGGCGGCTGGTGGCGGGGCTGCGGTCCGCGCTGTCCAGGGAGCCGGAGCTGCTCGGGCGGCTGGCGCACGTACTCCTGGACACTCACTTTCCGCCCTCGCTCCACCCCGACATCGCCGCCGCCGTCGGGCTCGGCCTGGAGTCGGCGGACGGCGCGGTACGGACGACCGTGACGGCGCGCGACCGGCGGCGCGCGGCCGAGCTGCGGCGGCAGGTGCTGGTCGCCTACGAGTACCGGTGCGCGTTCTGCGGGTTCGACGGGGCGATCGGCCGGGTGCCGGTGGGGCTGGAGGCCGCGCATGTGCGGTGGCGGGCGTTCCGGGGCGCGGACGACCTCTCCAACGCGCTGTGCCTGTGCTCCCTGCACCACAAGCTGTTCGACAGAGGGGTGCTGGGGCTGGACGGCGGTCGGCGCATCATCGTCTCCTGGGAGTTCGTCGGCCGCGGTGCGGCGGCCCGGACGCAGGTGCTCGACCTGGTGGACCGTTCGCTCATCGGGCCGCAGGGCGGCAGCGCGCCGGTCGCCGCGGAGAACGTCGACTGGCATACGGAGCAGGTCTTCCGTGGCAAGGCGCGGGTGGCGTAGGGGGTGTCTTGTCGATCAGGCCGGATCAGCGAGCGGCGTCTGGTGCGGTGCCTCGCAACCCGTGCGAGGAGAGCGCAGCGGAGCTGCGTGCGACGAGCGCGGGGCCGCGAGGTGCCGTGCCAGGCGTCGGGAGCCCGGCATGATCGGCAAGACACCCCCTGGGGGGAGAATCGTTCCCATGCGCCACTCCCCCACCGCACGTACGCGGCCCGCCGTCGCGTTAACTCTCGCCGTCCTGGCCGTCGCGGCGCTGCCCGCGTGCGGTGCGTCCGCCGCGAAGGGCGAGGAAGCGCCTGACGTGAAGTTGCCGCCGGTCGGTGCCGATTGGGACTACCAGATCGGGGGCGCCTACCCGCCGCCCAAGGGCGTCGAGATCGTGGCCCGTGACCGCGCGGACGATCCGGCTTCCGGCCTGTACAACGTCTGCTACGTCAACACCTTTCAGACCCAGCCGGACGAGAAGTGGCCCTCCCGTCTGCTGCTGCACGACGCGAAGGGCGAGGTCGTGGGCGACCCCGAGTGGGACGGGGAGTCGGTGCTCGACATCACCACGGCGGCGAAGCGCGAGGAGGCGGCCGAGAGGGTCGGGGCGTGGTTCGAGAGTTGCGCCGACAAGGGGTTCGACGCCGTCGAGCCCGACAACCTCGACACCTTCACCCGCTGGCCCGACCTGCTGACCGCCGACCAGGCCACGGCGTATGCGTCACTGCTGTCGAAGCGCGCCCACGAACTGGGGCTCGCGATCGCGCAGAAGAACACCGGGCCGCTCGCCGCGCGCCGCGCGAAGACGGGGCTGGACTTCGCGGTCGTCGAGGAGTGCGGCCGGTACGACGAGTGCGGGGAGTTCGCGAAGCCGTACCAGGACCGGGTGGTCGTCGTCGAGTACGAGGACAAGGGGATGGCGAAGGCCTGCGACGGCTTCGGCGACCGGCTGTCCGTCGTACGGCGCGACGTGGACGTCTCCACCCCGGACGACGACGGCTACGTCCGCGAGGTCTGCTGACGGCGCCCTCTGCCGCGGGCACTCTGCTGACGGCACCTCTGCTGACAGCACATCTGCCGCGGGCAGAGAAACCTGTCCCGGCGGCGCCCCCGGGCCGACAGTGAAGTGACCGCGGCGAAGGCCGCCGCGGGTCACCACGGTCACCATGGGAGGCCCGATGCGAGCACCCCTTTCCCTCCACAGCCCGCGCGCCGAGGAGGGCGATACGCCGCCCTCGCGCTTCGACGACCACCTGGCCGCGCAACTCCTCACCCAGCGCATCGTCTTCCTCGGCACGCAGGTCGACGAGGTCTCCGCGAACCGGGTCTGCGCCCAGCTGCTCCTGCTGTCGGCGGAGGACCCGCGGACCGACATCAGCCTCTACATCAACAGCCCGGGCGGCTCGGTGACCGCCGGGCTGGCCATCTTCGACACCATGCGGCTGATCCCCAACGATGTCGCGACCCTCGCCATGGGGTTCGCCGCGAGCATGGGGCAGTTCCTGCTGACGGTCGGGACGGCGGGCAAGCGGCACGCGTTGCCCAACGCGCGGATCATGATGCATCAGCCGTCGGCGGGCATCGGCGGGACGACCGCCGACATCGCGATCCAGGCCGAGAACCTGGAGTTCACCAAGAAGGCCATCGAGCGCATCACCGCCGAGCACACCGGTCAGGGCGAGGAGACGATCTCCCGCGACGGCGACCGGGACCGGTGGTTCACCGCCGGGCAGGCGAAGGAGTACGGGATGGTCGACCACATCGTGGAGTCGCTGAGCGATGTGCGGCCGGGCGCCCCGCGACGACGGATGGGGATCTGAGGACATGAGCCAGTACACGATTCCGACCGTCGTCGAACGCACCACGCAGGGCGAGCGCGCGTACGACATCTACAGCCGGCTGCTGTCGGAGCGCATCATCTTCCTGGGCACGGAGATCGACGACGGCGTCGCCAACGTCGTCATCGCGCAGCTGCTCCACCTGGAGTCGTCCGGCCCGGAGCAGGAGATCGCGATCTACATCAACTCGCCGGGCGGCTCGTACACCTCGCTCATGGCGATCTACGACACCATGACGTTCGTGACCGCGCCGATCTCGACGTTCTGCGTCGGCCAGGCGGCCTCGACCGCGGCGGTGCTGCTGGCCGGGGGCGACCCCGGGCGGCGCTTCGTCCTCGAACACTCCCGCGTCCTGCTGGGCCAGCCCGCGACCGGCGGGGCGCGCGGCACGGTGTCGGACCTCAGCCTCCAGGCCAAGGAGATGCTGCGCATCCGCTCCCAGGTCGAGGAGGTGCTGTCCCGTCACACCCCGCACGACGTGGCGGCGCTGCGCGCGGACATGGACCGCGACAAGGTGTTCACGGCGCGCGAGGCGGTGACGTACGGACTGGCCGACGAGGTGCTGTCCCGGCGGCTGGTCCACGCCGCCGCCTGACGCCTCAGGCGGCGAGCCGCAGCCGGGCCTCGCCCTGATGGGAGTTGAGCCGGACCTGCGGGGAGGCGGCGGCGCCGGGCCTGACCGCCCGGGCCCCCGCCGCCGCCCGCGCCCCCGTCAGCCGGATGATCTCGACCTGGGCCAGCGCGAGCAGATCGGCCAGCCCCAGCCCGAGGGCGCGAGCGGCGGCCGCGAGGACTTCCGACGAAGCCTCCTTGCGGCCCCGCTCCAGCTCGGAGAGGTACGGCATCGAGATCCGCGCCGCGTCGGCCACGTCCTTGAGCGTCCGCCGCTGCGCCCGCCGCTCCCGCCGCAGCACGTCCCCGACGACGTCCCGCCAGAGGGGTTCCCGGTCCGTGGGGACGGGGCGCAGGGGGATGACGCGGGCTGGGTTCGGCGCGTGGCTGCTCATCCCCTCAGCGTAGAAGCGCCCCGCCCGCCCGTCAGCCAACTCCGCTCTGCCTGCGGCGAAACAGCCCTTGACGACGCGACTCCCTTAGCGAGACGATACGTCTCGTTCCTTTTATCCGCCACGTCGAGAGGACCACACCCATGCACAACACCGTCTACGTCGAAGCCGCCCCCGGTGTGCGGCTCTGGACCGAGCAGCGCGGGCCCGCGGACGCCGAGCCGCTGCTGCTGATCATGGGCGCCCAGACCTCCGGGCTGGGGTGGCCCGAGGAGCTGGTGGAGGCGCTGGCCGAGCGCCACCGCGTCATCCGCTACGACCACCGCGACACCGGCCGCTCCACGTGGTCGTACGACAAGGACCCGTACCGGATCGCCGACCTGGCCGAGGACGTGGTCGCGGTGCTGGACGGCCTGGGGGTCGGGCGGGCGCATCTCGTCGGGATGTCGCTGGGCGGCCTGCTCGCCCAACTCGTCCTCAGCGATCACCCCGAGCGGGTGCTGAGCGCCACGCTCGTGGGCACCAGCGCGTGCAGCACCACCCCATACGTCGCACCCGACGGCACCCACGTCCCCGTCGAGGAGCTGCCCGGGGTGGACCCGCGGATTCTGGAGGAGTGGGCGCGGCCGGTGCAGGACCACGGACTGGAGGCCGAACTCGACCGCCGCGTCCGGCACTGGAAGCTGCTGGGCGGTGACGAGATCCCCTTCGACGCCGACCGGTTCCGGGAGCTGGAGCGCCGGATCATCGAGCACACCGGGCGTTACGACGCCTCCGGCGCGCATGCCCGCGCCGATCAGTCGGGGCTGGTGCGCACCGACGCCCTCGCCGCGAACGAGGTGCCCACCGTCGTCGTATCGCCCACCGCCGACCCGGTGTTCCCGCTGCCGCACGCGCGGCATCTGGCCCAGGTCATCGGCGGCGCGCGGCTCGTGGAGATCCCGGGCATGGGCCACGCCCTGCCCCGCCGGGTGCTGGGCCCGCTCGGCGACGCGATCCTGGGGCACACCGTCACGGCGGGCTGACCGGGAGGGGAGCGAACCGGCCAGGGCAGGAGCCGCGGCCAGACCACGCCCCCCGGGGGGAGGAACCCGAACCGGACCTCCCACCCCGCCCGGCCGCCGCAGAGCAGTCCGAGCCCGGCTCACCCCTGCGCCACGTACGCGGCACCCCTCCCGAGGCTCCAACCTCCCCACTCGCACCCGCTTGCCCGGCCTGTCGCGGTTCTGACCGATACCCCGTCACGATCCGGCGCCCGTCCCGGGCGGACGATGGCGGCAGGTAGTGGTCGACGCCCCTCAGCCTGCTGCTGG
>Ga0307508_10006082_pt1 | contig 11386 bp, 7 predicted proteins | sample 9_EM_MG_FD_203089 | JGI IMG/M metagenome (GOLD analysis project Ga0307508, IMG submission 203089) | Populus trichocarpa ectomycorrhiza microbial communities from riparian zone in the Pacific Northwest, United States - 9_EM | ecosystem: Host-associated > Plants > Roots > Unclassified | place...
CTTGAGAATATCATACACATATTAAAAGTTTATTTAAAAACACAGTTTAAACTGTATTTGTTTTAAATTTTATTTTTTTTTAATTTTTAAATTATTTTGATATACTAATTTCAAAAATAATTTTTTAAAATTAAAAAAATATTATTTTAATATATTTTTAAATATAAAATACTTAAAACTATCACGATACTACAATCTCAAATCAAAACACGTACTAAAACCTCACCTGCACAAGCATGAGAGAATGAGGCGGGCTTGCCACAAACCACACCCGCGCAACAGAAACACTGTGTTAAATTGGACCGGGCCTTGCCCTCGGCCACACCTCGGCCACACCTCGAACCATCACCCTTCCTTCGATGTTCAAAGTTCAAACACCAGCTTCACCACAGCCAACGGTACCAAAAATAGCAGGATGCTTGCGTGCGTTTTCTTCTCTAAATATCCGCAAATGCTATCACGCTCTCGCTTCATAAATCCACGGCGGTCTCTTCTTCAGCTATTCACCACCGCTCATCGCTTCTCCAAGAAACTAAATTTCTCCTCCTCTCCCGCTCCAGAGGTTTTAAAAAAACACAGATTTTTTAAAGTAGGTTTTGTTTAACGATTAATAATTATTCGATACTTTTTCCCGCTAGGTACTGTTAAATCATCTAGACGAGGAATGCGTTGATTTTTTGCCGTGGTTGGAAAGGAAAGCTGGAGTCGAAATTTCTTCAAAGCTTTACGTTGGCAAATCCGCGTACGGCAGGTTATTATCGTGCCCGTATTTTCTTAATTGGCTAATTTTACCATGAAATACTTGATTGATGATAAATCGAAGATTTAATTATTGCCTTTTATCGGTGCTCGTGTGGATTAGGGTCAGTTATTTGATATTGAGATGGTGTTTGGCCAATTTCAATAATTTTTTACCTCGGTATAACAATAGCCGGAATTTGTACCGTTTCCGATTGAATCGAATCGAATCGAATAGAATAGAATCTATTCGAAAGACATTGTGCGAATAGAGTGGTGTATGCAATAGACATAAGTTTGACTTTCGATGATCGTGATGGAGAATTCTGCAGCTAGTTGATCGTTGTTGAGGTGCGGTTGGAGGAATTTTTGGTGCTTGTTGTTGTTGTGCAGTGCTCCATGGAATCATATAACAAATGCTTTTTCAAAAAGTGCTTACAGCTCTCTTATGATGGGGTGCTTTTAGTGATAAACAATATTGCATGGCATTTTGAAATTGAAATTGGAAACCGTGTATCTCAGCAGGATGAAAAACAGGGGAATCTCTTGGCGCTTGGATGTGTGAAGCACTCCTTAATTTTTATAAGGTGTGCAACACCTTGGACCGAATTCTGTTGCATAAAATGTGACAGTTTGTGAAATGAGCTCATCCTTTAAGGCCTCAAGTCAACCTGTCTTTGTGCTCCTGTTTGACTGATGAAATCAAAGCTTCTTGTTTCTTTTACCACATGAAAAGTTTCATATCAAATGCTCAAGATGTGTTTGCTGGATCTGGGAGAAATTAATGATATCATTGACCTCGATCAACATGTAAATTTGGTTATACTATCTGAAAGTGGTTCCAACTAATTACTTGGCCATTGTAATGCAAATACACATTCCTGTGCAGAACTTGCTAGTTTGTCAATTGGGTTTTGATTCTTATTCTGAATCTGGGATTGGGACCAGTTGATCAAAGATAGTCTATTACATATTACTTTGGAAGGACTGACTATTTCTTGCTTGGTCAACTTGTTAAGTTTGAGCAATTCTGTGGCTGCATGAGGTAAGAGTAAACTGAAAAACTGAAGGCATATCCTGCACTCTTTTGCCCCATCCTGGAGTGAACATCAATAGAGTTCAACTGCACGCACATCCTATTTTTAGCAAATAGAGTGCCTTATCACCTTAGCTTGTGCCAGGCATCTCTTATATGCGTGTCTTTGTTTGTCTCTCAAATAGCTCACTCACTTGAAGGAGAATATTTATAGTATTCAAAGGTCTTATTATTTTCAGCAATCAACTGGGTTTCCTGCACCTCATCAGTAATGAGGAAATAGCTTAAGTATTGGAAGGCCTTTACTACAATATAGCAGCTGCAACTGTTGATGAAAAATATACTCTATCACTAAAACACATGGAGGGATGGATACTCTCTTTTGTCACCAGCCTTGTCAAATTTCTTTCAAAAGTAAAAAAATTAATGATGCATGTTTTGGCATACAGGTCACTGTTTGCTTCTAAAAGCATACAAACTGGAGAATGCATAATGAGAGTCCCATACAACGTGGTATCCCTCTTGACACATAGTACTGCTGCTATAGCGGTTAGCAATTTTCTTACCCTTTTTCTAAAAGGTTGGCCAATATTTTCTTACTTGATTTCTCAGCAAATAGCACCAGATAATCTACTTCCGAAAGTTGCATCTTTGTTAGACAATGAAGTTGGCAATGTTGCAAAGCTTGCTATTGTCATTTTGATTGAGCAGAAAAGAGGGCAGGTAAACTCAATTATGTTATTTTATTCATCTGATAAAAAGTAGGCTGAAGGAACAATTTCTTGTAGTTGCATAGTTGTGCATTGATTGACATTGCTATTTCTGATTTGTATGCTTAAATTCAAGGAAATATAAAGAAATTGATGGCCTATATTTATATTTCCTGCAGGAATCGGAGTGGGCCCCTTATATCAGCTGCCTACCTTGGCCTAGAGAAATGCATAGCACGGTTTGCACTATCACTTTTTGCATTTTTTCATTACTAGGATCATCGGTTCTCGAAGGACATGAGTCTAATAAAAATATATAATTCCTGAAGAACAAGATATTGCAAGAGTTATGTCTCTCTTATTGTTTGAATTTCTCCAGAAACTCGCCTCTCTTGTTGCTTGAATTTTTACAGATATTTTGGAGCAAAAGTGAGTTGGACATGATTCATCAAAGCACAGTATACCAAGAAACAATCAAAGAAAAATATCAAATCGAAAAGGATTTCTTGAAAATTAAATCAGTAAGTTTGTTTTGTTTCTCTCCAGAGAATCTATAAGCTCATATGAAGTTGTAATCAAGAGTTTTGAAGAAAAATATGTCTAGATAATGTTGCAGTACAATTTTGCTGATTCATCATGTCTTTCTTGCTCTTCACTTGAAATGCTGTGGGACGAAGTGGGATGGTTGTGTTCCTCTTAATTTTGAGAGGTGGTTTACAAAAAATCTCTAATATAGGAAGGTAGGACACAATTTCAGGGAGCTAAACATAAAGGGATGTAGATAGATAGAGAGAGGATCATGGTGTCATCCATTGCTACTCTTGTTTGTGTGAAAAAATTGGGCTCAAGAGCACATATTGATCTGTTTGGTCGGGTTAGAGATATGCAGCAGTATCACATATTTTTCAACAAATTTAACATCCATTTAACAATTCAGATTTATCTAACTTTTGGAAACATCAAACTTTGTAAAGTATATGCTGGTAACTGATGAGGGATTGATAGTTGCAAAGTTAACCTTGATTTTTGTTCACTCAATATACACGTGATTGTCAGCTCTGCTTACATTGAGTGTTGTGATTGTGATTAAATTTCGTATGCTTTCAGGCTCTCGATCACTCCCCAGAAATTTTAGATGGTATCACACTTGAGGATTTCATGCATGCATATGCTTTAGGTGAGCGATTTCTGCAGAAGTAATTGCTATCCATGATTTGTTTTCCTTCATGAATGCCCGTATTTTGAAGAGAGAAAGGTATATTGTTTGGCCACTTTTGTGATTACTGGATTATTCTGAGAAACGCTTCATCTATATGTAATTAGTTTTTATGAGTCAGTCTGTCATAACCAAAATGGAAGGATGGGCTCTAGGTAAAGAGTTACATGGTACTATGCTACTGTACTGATCAACTATGATTTCAAAATACTTATGAAGCTTCTGAATTATATTTCCTTCTCTGATTTTAGCTGTAATTTTCTATGTCTGTATTCTTTCAAATTCTTATGTCAACTTTCTTATGCATGTGACAGTTAGATCTCGAGCATGGGGAAGCACAAGGGGGGTATCCCTGGTATTGCCGTTATAATGACATCATTTATTTTGTAGAACATATTTTATATTTGCTTGTGGTGTATCCTTTATTTGTATAGTGTTTTATTTGAATTGTTTGGTTATTCCATAGATTCCATTTGCAGACTTTTCAAACCACGATGGGGTTTCTGAAGCATTCGTATTAAATGATGAAGACAAACAGGTCTCAGAGGTATACACTTTCCTTTTCTTTTTCTGTATAAGAGTTTAATACTACAGCAAAGTGGGAATCTTTTTTTTTTTTTTTAATCTTCTGTCGTTTCACAAAATCTCCTGTTGTTATTCAAGAAATGATGGTTGAAAAAAACTGTCTCAGAGTACTACAAAGTTTGAATCACAAAGGGACCCTCTACGATGTATTGTTTTGGCTTCTATTGATCTCAAAGAACAATGCCCTATAGGAGATTTTATTTATTGTTTGTTGGAGATTATATTTATCATTTATGTATTCTGCACATGTTTTCATTTCTAATTTAATTATTTAAATCCATGCATGCAGGTCATTGCTGATCGTAATTTTGCTCCTCATGAAGAGGTCAGATACTGAAACAGTTTCTTTTCTTTAACAATAATTATATTTTCCTGTTGAAAGTAGTCTTAGATTTTCTAATTAGAAAACTGAGCAACGCGGGACTAGTATTTCTGATTCAAAGTTTTGCTAACAATTTTCTGCCATCTTGCCATTTCCACGGAAGAAAACTGTTATCAAATGATTAGCAATAAAGGTAATCACAAAAAAAAAAGTGTTCCTTTTGCAATAGTTGCAAAATACTGTTAATTCTTATAGTCACAAGACTTATGCATTGTTATTGCTGTTCTTAATAGTTGTAGTACCATAGTGTTGATTCCATATGGTTTTGGTGTGTCACACATGCTTCTTATGAATGCATTTCTGGTTCTTTTGGGGGCCATAAGCCTGTACTTTTCATCTTCCATCACCCTTGAGCTGAGAATTTAGATCATCTGAAACACCTGTGTAGGTGCTGATCAGATATGGAAAATTTTCAAATGCTACCTTGCTGTTGGAATTCGGATTTATAGTTCCACACAACATCCATGACCAGGTTAGTCTTGAATTTAAAGCTGCGAAGGTGTCTAATGGCACTTTGTCATAGGAATAGTTTTGCTTACTACTATCTTGCTTGTCAATGTTATCAACCATAAATTATTCTATTGAGCAGAAACACTGTCATTCCTGTTGTCTCTTTTGGATTCTCTTAATTAGTATTTCCTTGTACTTGAACTGATTCTTTATTACTGCCTGATGCCCAAAACTATTTTTTATGTCATATTTTATTACTGCCTGTTTTTCTATGTTCCAAATTGTGGACCTATCTCTTACAAATGTTGTTTGTATTCTCAGGTCCAGATTCACATTGACGTGCCCAATCATGATTTTCTAGGTGAAATGAAGTTGGATATTTTACGAAGGCATCATTTACCAACCACAAGATATGCTAATGACTTCAAGTTTTCTGGGGATTCTTTCATAATCAAGTCAGTATTTTGGGTTGGTATAGTAATTGTGCTATCTTGAACTTGTTTTGATAAAAATAAAACATAGAATAAGAAGCCAATCTTGAATATGAGTAATAGTGATGCTTTTGGCGGACCCTGCTGAAGTGTTTGCTTCACTTTAGACATTATTTTATGATCACAGCCCAATTTCTTCTGAGCTTTAGTAATTCAGTTCTTCCTTTAGCATTTAGAAGTGTCAGCTAATGTTTCTTATGATTATAACCAATGTGGGCAATGAATGTTAGCTAATGTAACCTTATGTCTGCACTGGCATTAGTGCCTGTGTTGATGTGACATGATGATTGTTTTTGTTGATTTCATCACAGGGAAGTGAGGTCCGCTAGAGGCAAAGGAAAAGGTCTGCCACAATCACTACGTGCATTTGCTCGTGTTCTTTGTTGCAACTCTTCTCAAGGTGTGCCTCAGATCGCATTCTTTTACTTTGTATGAAATCCATGTCTCAGGACCTGTAAGTAGGGCCACACTAGTCTTGAAAATATTTCCTGATTTATAATTGCTCTTCAGATTTAATTGATTTGGCCATGGAAGCTGCACAAAATGATGGTCGTTTAGCTCGACGCCCTTTAAAAAATAGCAGCAGGGAGATCCAAGCACATGAGATCCTGTTGTCAAGAATCAGTCAACTTATTGAGGAATATAATGTATCTATGAAGGTGAACATGCTTATCTTCCCCTCATTGATTGATTGGAGCTGCAGGTTTAATTTTACTGTAAAGAGTCAAGAGCAGGTATTGAAGTTTTCAAATGGGTGAAGCATCGGTTTTTGTCGGCTCAGCTCCCATGGCAATTGGTTCTTAATACAAGTTGCCAGGATATTGACTGTTTCCTAACATGTTAATAAAAAAAATACATGATAGATATTTGGTTGGTAAGTGGACAGTAATCTCATGTTGCATGTTATTTGCACAGCTATTCCTTCATCAATTCGTTATGCCCCTCCATTCGTATCCCCTTTTACATTTTCAGCCATTACTTGCTTGTTATGGTATCTGGAACAATTTTTTTTCCTTTACGGGCTTTTTTCATTTGTTTTAAGCCTTTTCATGCACTGTACAGTCATTGGAACCTGTTGCTGCTTCTGTGTGCAAAAGATTTGCTCTTCGAAGGCAGATGGCTCTAGATCTCCTCACTGGTGAGCTTCGTGTCCTTGAATCTGCATACACATGGCTGAATAATTACTGTGCTACCTTGTTACAGCATTCCACTACCAATGATGATGCCAGTGCCTGTGGGAATATTCGGGAATGAACAAGTAAATAAGAGCAGAATGTTCATTTTCTTCGTCACATCCTGGTACATGTAAATTCATTCAGAACTGCAAGAAGGAAATTCAGAAAGAAACCAGTTTTTAAAGCTAGACTGACGTAGAAGTGCCCTTCCTGGGTGTTTACAAACCTGCAGCATTATGCCGGAAATCCCGATTGCAATGAAGATAGTGCAAAGTACATCGGTTTTTTGCAACGTAGGATGCCAGTAAAATTTAGAATCGACTTGTACTACAGCTAAGGTAATGCTGTTGTGTCCATAGCAATCACAGGATTTCGTTAGTGCTGCCCATTTATTACGATATTTGAAGCCGAAGCATCCTGCATTCACCCTTTTCTTTCGTTCTTTCTTTTTTGTGTGTGTAATTATGTGTTAGTTATCAGAATACAGAATTATTATTGTTTCCAAACAATTTGTTATGTGCTGTAGGCCACCGGTAACTTGATGACAGGTGGAACTTGGGCCTTTTTTTAATTGAAGACCTGAACGGCATATACCACCTTCTTTTATTCTTTTTACCGTATGGAAAGGGACCAGAGGTGGCCCCAACTACATCAAAACCTGAATAACATGGATATTCGAAGGGTTAAATGCCCCACGCCCCTTGCTCATATCTGGCAAGCCAGTCACCGCAGGTGATCAGGCATTCACCTCTATGTACGCCTGTACACAATCTGAGTTCTTTAGTTATATATATTTCAAAAAAATATGTAGTTTTTAGTGTTCACCTCTTTTGAAAATTGTCAAGTGGCATGTAAAAAATTATAATGAGTGAGGATTGAAAAGAAGAAGAAGAAAAATATCTTAAAAGCAGATAATAACATTACCAGTATCATTATAAAGATTTTGTCGAAATAAACTCGAGATACAAGTAAAGATCACGAATGATAGCCTGCTCGGTGGGCTTAACCAACTTTGGGAGCAACAGTCCCAACACATCTATAGTTGCTCTCCCTAGATTGCCTATAGTTCCATGTACAATTTCAAACCTGAGCCTCCATGTAATGAGGGGAGAATCCCTTGTGCTACAGTTTAGCGAAATTGATTGCTCGAGAGAAAAAGATACAGTTTGCTTTCTTCGCAAGGATGTGACCACATGCTTGCAGGCAGGTTTAAATGGTACATTTTAATTCATAGGAACTGGCTACATTCTGGATCCAAGCAACATGGAGAAAACGCAAAGCGTAGATGACTGGATATGATCAAATTCGCAATTGCAAATCAACTTTAGTCAATCGTGAACTGCTAAGAAACAAGCGGTCAACGCCAGATTTAACAAAAAAGAAAAAGGAAGATTCTTTCAGCATATATACAAGTGGGAAGTCTCCAACAAAGGTATCATCAGATCAAGGCGCGTGAGAAACTGCCCCGAGTTATTTGAGCGTTTAATGAACATCGCATCCTGTTGCTAGTATTCAAAGAAGATGCTAGAACTCCTCATCATTTCAGAGCCCAACGCAGAGGATATTTTCCCTTGAATTACGCAGTTTGCTTCAAGATGCAAATTTATGATATAAATGCCTTCACCACCTCCGAATAGTTGCAGACTAAACCTGTCCTTGGACAGGTTATTTTACCATCATTTCTCTTGGCCATTTCTTCAAGTGCCTGCAAAAGTAACAAAGACGTCAAACTAATCAGACTGGTGCAGCAATGTGATCAAGAGGTATCTTTATACCACATGCAAAAATTGAACCTTAGTGCTGTAAACATAGCCGTTAGGCAAGACTTGGGGTGGGTTCTCTGTGTCCATTAGTTCTTTAGTTATGTAGCAAACAAGCTTTGAGTGGTGCTGCTTTGAGTACGGTAATGGCAATGCCAACTTCCTGAAGCTCTCCTGTGACAGTGGATCTTCCTTGGTGCAATCATCTTCATAACAGTAGCTAAAAAGGGTCAAGGCAAACAACAAACACTTGGATAACATATCAAGCAATAACTCCAGTACAGAATGCTGCCTCGTCGTCTGTGAGGGAGATACAAGTCATGATGTGAAAACTGTTATATCACTGTATCATTTATAGGCTCGAGATTAGTCCAGCTTAAACTCAAAACCTCATTTTCTTAGTTTTTTAAGAGCTTTGCTAGCACAAAATATAACGTATTGAATGAGACTGGCAAGGGATAAACTCATCTTCTCTAACTTTTTGTTGTTTGAAGCACTTTGCCACCATAATTTATAATGTATCAAACAAGACAGGGTGCATGCATGTGTGCACACGCGTGTGTGTGGGTGGGTCGAGGAGCAGTTGCATGCTAGCAACAAGTCAATTAATAATGGATACGGAGTTTTCAGGGCGGATAACCCTGCCTGTAGAAATATATTCAGCAACGGCTCTAGAGTCATGCCATATAACCTGCAGAATTCCTGTTTAAATTGTTCTACCAAGAAGTCCCATTGCTTTGGTTCGAAAAAAACCTGAAAGCAAAACACCAGGTATCAATCAGTTTCTCCCATTAACCTGTCAAGGAAGAAAGGAGCAATAGAAACAAGCATAGCAATTTCATTTCCACAATCTGTTAGATGAATCTACCATAGGGGAGATATATCTGGACACAAGATAATGTGTAAAAGAAGAGCCACAGATGTAAAATTCTCTAACAGGTATTTCCAGGTCTATCACTGAATCACACACAGCCATTAAAATATCCAAACTGAGTTTTTTTCCTACCAGTGCATAAATGAATGTATATAGAAAACACAAGCAACAATGGATAGAATCAAACTAGAATACTAGAAAGCAATTGAGGAAATGAACAGGGCAGGTTTTTTTTGAAGCAGAAACTAAGTTTACATTCACTTGAAGTCCAAAACGTTTCATTCCAGAGAGGGGCCTGAATAAACAGAGTACAAATCCAGGTAACTTTAGATTTCCCTACTGTAATATTCATGGATGTTTTAAAATGAAAAATTCTGAGTATCTTATCTCAAGTTTGGTTTTGGTGCAGCTTGTTCTGGGTGTACTGCAGATCTCATTTTGGTCATTTCCATTGTTGATAGATCTTCCAACTTTGCAAAAATCAAAAGATTTTGGGCTGAATTGAAATTCATCCTAACCAAACCACTAAACTAAATGCTTCCACATGCAGTCAATGTAACATTTTGTATACCAAAGTCATGAAGAATGGTGTCATTTGCAGTAAAAACATGGCCTTTATTCACTGAAACCAGGTTACCTTATATACAGCACATTCAGGATTGCTCTTAAAAGCCACTATTGCAAAGACCCGCTGCATTTCTTTCATATGCGTTGCTGCCCATGGTGCGAGATACTTCCGAGCATATGTAATGGCACGCAGGTGGTCTTCTGCTCGTACTAACTCTACATATTCTTGAAGTCTCAACTGGAACTCAAATTTGCTCTGTCATTCAAAAAAGCAGTGGGCATTAAAAGCACTCCACCAAATTTTTTAGAATCTTAAGTAGTTGCGGTCCAATTTTGCAAAGAAACTATCAACATTGATTTAGAAGTATTTAGTAACATCAAAATAATTGAAGAAGCATTGTCAGATAGGGGGTACCTTCACTGCGATGCAAATGCACATTTTAACATGAGTTTAAAGATCAAGGTATGACAAATCACACAAATAATCCCCAGGAAAAAGAAATATGTTTTTCTGCAGTTATAGAACATTTCAGTTCTTGTCAAAATCAAATCCCCAATCCATAAAATATTTACAACAGAAGGAATAGAAAAGATTAGGTAGTAATCAAGAATTCAATCCAAGACCATTTAACATCTTTTCCAGTATCAATTGCCAATCAAACACACTCATTTGTTTAATAATATAGAACTCGGTAACATTCATTCCAGGATCAGAATTTCATGCACTGTTTGCAAATGTTTCAGTTAGTGGCAATTCCTAAAATAAGTACAGCAGAGACCGCAACTTAGTCATGAATATACTTACATACATTAATTATTATATTTATCTCTAAGTATGCTAGGATTAATGAATATACAGCATGTCCACAACTTAGTCATGAATATACTTAGATACTTCAATTCTTAGATTTTATCTCCAAGTATGCTAGGATTAATGAATATACTGAGGATATAGGATTTCTATTTTAATTCATAGATCTAATTCTTGCTGAGCACACACACCTAAAAGAAGCAGATCCAGCAACTGAGATAACAACAAGGGCAAATTTTTTTAGCCTCTATCCGAGAGTCGGCATTCAAAAATGATTAGCAATTACCTTTGACTTCTTCAACCTTGTTTTGTTATCAGCACACCATGCTAAAGCAGGAGCAACCTCCCTTTTTTGAAGAGCATCAATAACCCTTTTCGACTCCAAAAATACATCAATGTCAACAAGATCCTGGCATTGAATTCACCAAATTATCAGAGCATGCAGCAGAGTTACCAGATATGCCGCAGCATAGAAGTCACATCCACAATTATAAATTACCAGCATATCGCTGCTTTCAGCTAGCTTCAATCCAGTATCGTAATACGACATTCGTAGCATATAATCCACAAGAATCCGCTTCATCCGCATGT
>Ga0307508_10006083_pt1 | contig 11385 bp, 9 predicted proteins | sample 9_EM_MG_FD_203089 | JGI IMG/M metagenome (GOLD analysis project Ga0307508, IMG submission 203089) | Populus trichocarpa ectomycorrhiza microbial communities from riparian zone in the Pacific Northwest, United States - 9_EM | ecosystem: Host-associated > Plants > Roots > Unclassified | place...
ATGACAGCCAAGGCGAGTATGGCAAGGCTTTGGTCTCGTACCAGCGCGCACTTGACGGCTATGAGAAGGTCCTTGGAAAAGATCACCCCGACACTCTCACCGCCGTCAACAACATGGCCGGCACATATCGCCATCTCGGGGAGTATGGCAAGGCCTTGGTCTGGTACCAGCGCGCACTTGACGGCTATGAGAAGGTCCTTGGAAAAGATCACCCCGACACTCTCACTACCGTCAACAACATGGCCAGCACATATGACAGCCAAGGCGAGTATGGCAAGGCTTTGGTCTCGTACCAGCGCGCACTTGACGGCTATGAGAAGGTCCTTGGAAAAGATCACCCCGACACTCTCACCGCCGTCAACAACATGGCCTGCACATATTACAGGCAAGGCGAGTATGGCAAGGCCTTGGTCTGGTACCAGCGCGCGCTTGACGGCAAAGAGAAGGCCCTCGGAAAAGATCACCCCGACACTCTCACCGCCGTCAACAACATGGCCGGCACATATCGCCATCTCGGGGAGTATGGCAAGGCCTTGGTCTGGTACCAGCGCGCACTTGACGGCTATGAGAAGGTCCTTGGAAAAGATCACCCCGACACTCTCACTACCGTCAACAACATGGCCAGCTCATACGACAGCCAAGGCGAGTACGGCAAGGCCTTGGTCTGGTACCAGCGCGCACTTGACGGCAGAGAGAATGCCCTTGGAAAAGATCACCCCGACACTCTCACCATCGTTAACAACATGGCCGGCACATATCGCCATCTCGGGGAGTATGGCAAGGCCTTGGTCTGGTACCAGCGCGCACTTGACGGCTGTGAGAAGGCCCTTGGAAAAGATCACCCCGACACTCTCATTAGTGTCAACAACATGGCCAGGACATACGACAGCCAAGGCGAGTATGGCAAGGCCTTGGTCTGGTACCAGCGCGCACTTGACGGCTATGAGAAGCCCCTCGGTATAGATAACCCCAACACCCTCACCGTCGTCAACAACATGGCCAGTACATATAACAGCCAAGGCGAGTATGGCAAGGCCTTGGTCTGGTGCCAGCGCGCACTCGACGGCAGAGAGAAGGCCCTTGGAAAAGATCACCCCGACACTCTCACCACGGTCAACAACATGGCCAGCACATACGACAGCCAAGGCGAGTATGGCAAGGCCTCGGACTGGTACCAGCGCGCACTTGACGGCAGAGAGAAGGCCCTTGGAAAAGATCACCCCGACACTCTCACCACGGTCAACAACATGGCAGGCACGTATCGCCGACTAGGGGAGTATGGCAAGGCCTTGGTCTGGTGCCAGCGCGCACTCGACGGCAGAGAGAAGGCCCTCGGAAAAGATCACCCTGACACCCTCGCCACTGTCAACAACATGGCTAGCACATACGACAGCCAAGGCGAGTACGGCAAGGCCTCGGTCTGGTATCAGCGCGCACTTGACGGTCGAGAGAAGGCCCTTGGAAAAGATCACCCTGACACTCTCGACACTGCCAAAAACATGTTAAACTCATATATCAGACAAGGCTGTAGGAAAGGGTGGTTTGGCGTTAGCTCACTTGCTGTCGGGGTTCCGTGGTACTTCGGCAAGGCGGGTCCTCCTGTTTTAGTCTTTCTTTTTTTCGTTCTTCTCTGGCGCTGGTATTTTTAGCTATGTAAGTATACTCGAACAACTATCCCTGTGGCTCATCCTCATCACTCAGGCTATTGCTCCCATTTAGTCATTGCACTTTCCTTCCTACAATGTGGATTATGGCAAGGCCTTGGTCTAGTGCTAACGCGCATTTGAAGGCAGGCGACCGAGGAAGCCGCCCAGCGCGAGGCGCCGGAGCGGGAGCCCCGTGAGTGGGAGGAGAAGACGGAGGAGAAGTGGTAGGAGTCGGAGGATCTGGGGATTGGGCTTTCTGCGGAGAGGAGCAAGGGTAGGAGTGGAGGGGGTGCGCGGGCTTGAATCGGGATGGGCAGTGCGCAGGGCAGTGGGAGCCACAACCGGCCTGTGGGCCGATCGAGGTTGGTGTGGGACTGTGGACGGATACTGGTTGTATTTATATCACCATAGTGTAGAAAGGCTCTATGCGAACTTGGTAGGGTTGGCCTACATGATGGCTAGTTTCGTTGCCGAAAGCGGCGGTCGTGCATCGATGCAGTGGAGGTTCTCATGAACCCTGCCCAGCAGTCGTGTGAGGCGAAGAAGGTCGGAGGTGCACTATTTATGGACGTCAAGTCGGCATTCAATAATGCCACCAAGATGCATCTCGGCAAACGTATGGAAGCGCTTGATCTGGAGCCAGACCTCATCCGGTGGACTGGCAGCTTTATGTCGAACCGACAGGTCAAGCTCGTCCTGGACGGACAGCTGGGGCAGGCGAGTGGTTGGATCTGGGGTCCCACAAGGCTCACCAGCGGTACCAATGCACTTCATCACCTATCTGTCGGGCATCCTTGATGAAGTGGAGAAGCAGTACCAGGCGCCAAAGGATTATCTTTTGCTGATGACAGTGCCTGGTTTTTTTTTTGGTTTTTTTTATCGCGTTTTTTGTTTATTCATACTCGCATGTAGCCTGTCTAGACTATGGCGGCGCGCTTTTTCCATCCAGGTTTCCCGTCCGCTGTCCGCGCGGTGGCGGCACGTTGCAAGCTCCCCTTTGTCCTCCGCCCAGGCCTGTCCCAATAAGTTGAGATATGCGCCAAGGAAAGTTTTTACAAAGGAAATCGCGGCCGAAAGGAAAGACTTCGACAAAGGGAAATGACAAAGGGAAAAGTAGACCCGTCCCCTACTCCTCATCTTCGGTAGATGCCATGAAGGAGGGCGTGGGTAGGGATAGCGGTGGCTCCTCCCTACCACCCACCTTCCCACCGGCACCCAGCGCTTCCGCATCCGCCCGCCTCTCTCCTTCCCGCTCCCTGAGCTCCCGGAGCTCCCGCTCCCCACGTCTTCCTCAGCAAGCACTAGCCTTCCCACATCTGTGGCAGAGAGGAAGTCCAGCACCGCCTGACTGCATCGCCCATCGGCCAGGAGGTCCCGGATCTTCCACCGGCTCTTCCACTTCCCAGTCTCCTTCAACACATCCGCCCACAGGATCTTCTGCTGAGCCTTCCACTCAGGACACACCTCGAAGAGGTGGTCCCTTGTCTGCTTCTGGTATCGGCACCACCAGCACTGTGGGGTGGGCCGGCTCTTCGTCCAGTGGAGATACTGCCCGGTCAGGCAATGCCCCGTCTTCATCTGGTAGAACCGTGAGGCAAGCATCTTAGTGCTTCCAGCTACTGCGCTGTCCGGCTTCTAGCTTGCTAGCATCCTGTATTTCTTCTTGGAGGTCCGCCCCCCAGCCCACTAGCACGCCTCCACCCACTTCTTCTCGGAGATCTCCCGCTTAAGGTTCGCAAGAGATCTTGGGAGAGGTACTGCGCGCGCCTCGACCTGATCCAAGTAACACAGCCATTCCACCCCACAGGCGTCTGGCTTCTCCACCGCCATTTTTGCCCACTCGTCGGCCTTTTCGTTGCCAGCGACTCCCTTGTGTGCCGGACACCACCGAATCTCAATGATGATACCTGGTCTATGTCGGAAAGTGTGGTTTGTCATGAGCCCACTAGCCGTTGGGGTTCTTGGTTGTCGGAGCGTTAGCTTGGCGGTTCCTCGTTCTGGTTGTTGTGTTCTCTCTTTCTTTTCTTTCTGGCTTTGGTTTTGTTGAGAAATCACCAGATCAGCACCGAATCAGAGAGTGAGAGAGGGTTCACGGCGGGGTGAGGAGATGTTAGAGCTTAGCAGTCTATTGAGTTGAGATGGCGGCGAGGCGGGTTGAGATAGATCAATTCAAGAAAACGGCTCTCAATTTCTGTCTTATATCTCAGTGCGTAAGAGAAAGAAAGAATGAACGAAGAAGAAAGAACTAAGTACAGAACGCCTAGCCGTTACACGACGCTAATCACAATCTGGCTCCCCGTTGCCACGGTGTTGCTACGGCGTCTCTCAACTATGGGGTCGCCTAATCCTCTGTCCGCATGCCGTGCCGGAGCGGCGAGAAGTATTTCCAACAGGTTTTCGGCAGCTAGACATACAACCATCTCGACCGCTTACCGCTCACGTTGTCGCTTCCGTGATCCCATCGTCCACTCCCATCAACAGGTTATGAGCCCTGCGCTCTACACGCGCATCTAACCTCAGATCATATCGGATTCAGTCTCGGCCTCTACCTCCGAGCAGTCGACCAACTCTTTGACACAGAGCCACGTCGCACGACCCCCCGCGAACGCAACGATGAATTCTCAACTGCAGATACCTGCCATCAAGAAGTTGGATGGAACCAACTACAAGGAGTGGGCCTTCGATGTTGAATTGGTTCTGAAGCAGAAGATGTGCTGGTACATCACTACCGGCATCGAGAAGGAACCAGATATGAAGACATCGACAGAATGGCTTTCTTGGTCACAGAGAAAGGAGATTGCAACCTCAACAATCTTCCTGACCATGGAACGCTGGATGCAGCAGAAGTATATGGATTTGGAGGATCCTCATACGTTGTGGGAAAAGATCAAGAGTGACTATGTTATATAATTGATGATGCGGGGCAATTGTCTGCGGAGGGTATGTGATTGGGTCGCTCATCCATGTTGATTTTAGCAAGTACTAACCGGACACGTTACGATTTGAAGGATTTTAGATTCCTCATTAAACCCGTCTTCACCTGGCTGCCGCTGCCGGCAATGGAGGGCTTAGAGCCTGGTGACTGGCATGGCGGGCATGCTGCTAGGAGTGGAGGACGAACTCCATGAGAGGTGGGGCACATTGAGAGGAGCGGTGAAAGTATAACCTCGTAAGCGCCAGGGCGCAACGTTCGTGGGAGTGGTGATTTTGAAGGTGTCTAGTATATTCCTCCGTCATAATTCCCAAGGTTGGGCTCCTGGATTAATTCTGGAATGACAGTGGACCATGGACCCGACTGGCGCGCCCGCAAGTGTGCCCACTTTGCAAGTGATATGGTGGATCCACTCCACAAACCTCCACAAACCCCCCGTTCCAGAGGTGACCCAACACTGGTAGTCAACTACTGGAAGGAGATGGGGACCGCCTCACGTGGACAGCGGACGGAAAACCTAGATAAAAAGTGCGCCGCCATAGTCAGGCAAGGCTGTATGCGCGTATGAATAAAAAAAAAAAAAAAGGAGGCGGCGAATGGAAACGCTGATAGGCGGGCACTATCTACAATGGGATTGCAAATGGCAATCATTCCTGCTCTGCCTGCAGGAACTTGAGCGGGCGTTCTCTAGCTTGTTGTCTCTTCCGTGGTTCGGTTGAGTCACTGGTAAATAAACAGCGGTCGCTACATACACTATCCTTTTGCAACGTGCGAGGCGGGGTGATGCTGTTCCTGAGGCTACCAAATGCCTGGACTCGTCGTCGGCGACTCGGCGGAAGAAATGATCTTTGCTCCAAGGCCCGAGGTGGGTACCACCAAAAAGATGCCGCTTGCGTTGCAGATAGCCAGCAGGGTGGAAACGACGGGACGGTACCACGGGGGTTGCGATATTGGGAGTTTTTTTCTTATGTCATAGCTTGTTTCTCTGTTGCGCGCTCTGGTGGTAGTAACTCTAATCATCGTTGAGTACATCAACCCACAGCGATGAAGACCTACCTTCTACTTCACTATGCTCGACTCTATGCCCCACAACTATCTTTTTCCTGCCATCCGAGTTCTGTCGAGCTCTCGAGCTTGGCGTATGACTTCCCACTTGCTGTCCATCCCGTTTATGCGAGTGACATCCAGCGGCAAGGATACCGCCGACGACGGAATTCCACGATCTCCATCTGCGACATCGGGCATCGGGATCTTCCTCACTCCACTCGCCGGTCGATTGCCACTAACGACCATGGACACGTTCGGGATCTCGGCGCCGCGAACGGGCGTGGTGCTGCTAGTTTTTTTTTTTTTTTTTTTTTTTGTTTATTCATACTCGCATTCAGCCTTTCTAGACTATGGCGGCACACCTTACCCAAGTTCCCGTCCGCAGTCCGCGCAAGGCGGCTCGTCGCAAGCTCTCCTTTTGCCCTCCGCCCAGGCCTGTCCCAAGAAGATATGATGCGCACCAAGGAGATGACAAAGGAAAAGGTGACAAAAGGTAAGACAAAGGAAATCGCGTGACTCGTTCTCACCCCTCATCTGCCGATGCCCCGCCGCCCAGCTCGCCCTCGGCACCCAGCGCCTCCGCCTCCGCCTCCCTCTCCTCTTCCCGCTCCCGGCGCTCCCGGAGCTCCCACTCGGACGCCTCACTCCCTGCGTCCGTTTCCTCCTCCGGTGGCACTAGCCTTCCCACATCTGTAGACGAGAGGAAGTCCAGCACCGCCTGCCCATACCTCCCATCGGCAAGTAGGTCCCGGATCTTCCACCGGCTCTTCCACCTCACTGGTCTCCTTCTGCACCTCGGCCCACAAAATCTTCTGCTGCATCCTCCATTCCGGACACACCTTGAAGAGGTGGTCCCTCGTTTGCACAGGGCACTGGCACCACCCGTGGCGCTGCTAGTGGAGCGGAGTAACGAGAGTTACCTGCATCGACATCGACCTAGCGGGGATCTTTTCAAGCGGCCACCACGCTAAATTTTAGCGTGTCGCGCAATGGCTGGGTGTGGCTGCCAGCTGGTCGAATTCGGTGTCGCCCTCCCTTTTTTTTCCCCCAACACAACACCATCCGCGAACCAATCCCCCATCCACACAACGATCCCACACAAACGATCCCTCGTCGACAAACCACCATTTCAACGGCAACACTTTGCTCATCGCTCCTGCATTCGGCGTTCGCCTACTCGCTCGTGCGCTCGATGCTTGGAACCCTGTCGCTCGCGTACCTGTTGCTCGCGGCACGTCAACCTGTCAGTTCCCTACCTGGTCCGCTTGTCCACAATCCGGAACCCACTCCCTATCTACCGAAGAAATGCCAACCGGATTTCACTTACAGCTCCACCATCTCTTCTCCGATTAACAGAATTTCTAGATAACTCTGTCCGCCCTACCTTTCCGGTGCTCTTCTGGGCATCTACGATTTCTTGTCTGTTGTTGTGGTGGTGGCCGAAAGCTCCCACTAATGGCCTAGGTAGTACCTGGAAACCCACTCCCCGCCCAAGATATGGTCAGACGCTTGTGTATGTATGATACATATCCGGTTTTTTTTTCCACCCTGATGTAGTTCCGCACACGCGATACATGGAACGCAATCGAGCTTCTGCTCCCTGCTGCCTGGTGGCCAGCTGCCGGCCAGAGCCGGAAGGATGGGACGGTGAACCCCACGGAGTCCACAGCACGCGAGCGAGCGGACAGTGGGCGAGCGGACGGCGGGGCGAGCGGCACGCGGCCAGTGGGCACGTACAAGAGATCACGGGCACGGGCAAGACAAGACAACCCAGGGAAGAGATGCTTCTACGGCTAGGTAGGAGAGAACAGACAAGAAGACCATGAAACCATAGGAAACAGACATGTTGCGTAAGAAGAAAAGAAGAACAAGTGTGGTGGACAGCTCCTCATGAAGGTATCTGTCGCCCCCGCGTTAATGAGGCTTCATGCTCATCCACTCGGCGACGGCTCAGTCATGTGGTTTGGCGCAAGACAACCCTAGGCGCTTTGGTGCAAGAAAACTCGGCCATGGCTTAGTGGTCGACTGAGCTGTGTGGCGCAAGACAACCCTAGGTACTGCGGCGCAAGGAATCTCAGCGACGACACTGTAGTAGTACGGCACGCCTTAGTCGTTCGTATCTAGACGAATTGAGGAACGGGCGCTAAGTGTTGGCGCACAGCACCCCGGCCGTTCTTGGCACTCAGAGCTCAACGCTGGCAATGGGCGCTGAGCGCCAGCAACAGACGCTGAATGCCGGCAGCGGGAGCTGAATGCCGAGAACGAGCGCTGAGTGCTAGCAACGTGCAAGCACTTAGCAACGGGCGCTGAGTGCTGGAAACAGCCTATCAACGCCGGCTGTTGGAAATACTTCTCGCCGCTCCGGCACAGCGTGCCGACGGAGGATTAGGCGACGCCATAATTGAGAGACGCCGTAGCAACAAACAAAAAAAAAACCGTGGCAATGGGAGTTGCAATGGGGCCAGATTGGGATTAGCGTCGTGTAACGGCTGGGCATTCTGTACTTAGTGCGTTCTTCTTCGTTCTTGCTTTCTCTCCCTTACACACCTAGATATTAGATAGAAATCGAGAGCCGTTTTCTTGAATTGATCTATCTCGACCCGCCTCGCCACCATCTCGACTCAATAGACTGCTAAGCTCTAACATCTCCTCACCACACCGTAAACCCTCTCTCACTCTGATTCGGTGCTGATCTGGAGATTTCTCAACACCGGCAATACGCCTTGCATAATCCAACCCCTGAGTGAAAACGCTCTCCACTCCTAATAATGCTCCTCCCCGCAGAAAGCCCAATATCCAGCTCCTCCGACTCCTGCCTCCTCTCTTCCGTCTTCTACTCCAGCTCACGGAGCTCCCACTCCGACACATCGCTCTGAGCGTCTTCCTCTTCCGGCTCGGGTATCCTCGTCTGCCGTGAAGTGCGCGTTAGCACAAGACCAAGACCTTGCCATACTCCACATTGTGGGAAAGAATGTGCAATGACTTGATGGGATCGATAATCAGAGCGACGGGGATGAGCCACAGGGATAGTTGTTTGAGTGTACTTACATAGCTACAAATACCAGCGCCAGAGAAGAATGGAAAAACAAAAACTAAAACTGAAGACCGCCGTGCCGACGCCCAACAGAACCCCGACAGCCAGTGGGCTAACACCAAACCACCGTTTCCTACAGCCTTGTCTGATATATGTGTTGGACATGTTTTTCGCAGTGGCGAGAGTGTTGGGGTGATCTTTTCCAAGGACCTTCTCACGGCCGTCAAGTGCGCGCTGGTACCAGTCCAAGGCCTTGCCGTACTCGCCTTGGCTGTCGTATGTTCTGGCCATGTTGTTCACGGTGGTGAGAGTGTAAGGGTGATCTTTCCCAAGGGCCTTCTCTCTGCCGTCAAGTGCGCGCTGGTACCAGTCCAATGCCTTGCCATACTCGCCTTGGCTGTCGTATGTTCTGGCCATGTTGTTCACGGTGGTGAGAGTGTCAGGGTGATCTTTCCCAAGGGCCTTCTCTCTGCCGTCAAGTGCGCGCTGGTACCAGTCCAATGCCTTGCCGTACTCGCCTTGGCTGTCGTATGCTCTGGCCATGTTGTTCACGGTGGTGAGAGTGTAAGGGTGATCTTTCCCAAGGGCCTTCTCTCTGCCGTCAAGTGCGCGCTGGTACCAGACCAAGGCCTTGCCATACTCGCCTTGGCTGACGTATATGCCGGCCATGTTGTCGACGGTGGTGAGAGTGTTGGGGTGATCTTTCCCAAGGGCCTTCTCCAAGCCGTCAAGTGCGCGCTGGTACCAGACCAAGGCCTTACCATAGTCGCCTTGGCTGCCATATGTGTTGGCCATGTTGTTGACGGTGGCGAGAGTGTTGGGGTGATCTTTCCCAAGGGCCTTCTCTCTTCCGTCAAGTGCGCGCTGGTACCAGACCAAGGCCTTGCCATACTCGCCTTGGCTGGCGTATGTGCTGGCCATGTTGTTCACGGTATGGAGAGTGTCGGGGTGATCTTTCCCAAGGGCCTTCTCTTTACCGTCAAGTGCGCGCTGGAACCAGTCCAATGCCTTGCCATACTCGCCTTGGCTGGCGTATGTGCTGGCCATGTTGTTCACGGTATGGAGAGTGTCGGGGTGATCTTTCCCAAGGGCCTTCTCCCAGCCGTCAAGTGCGCGCTGGTACCAGACCAAGGCCTTGCCATAGTCGCCTTGTCTGTTATATGTGCAGGCCATGTTGTTCACGGTACTGAGATTGTCGGGGTGATCTTTCCCAAGGGCCTTCTCACAGCCGTCAAGTGCGCGCTGGTACAAGACCAAGGCCTTGCCATAGTCGCCTTGGTAGAAATATGTGTTGGCCATGTTGTTGACGGTGGCGAGAGTGTCGCGGTGATCTTTCCCAAGGGCCTTCTCTCTTCCGTCAAGTGCGCGCTGGTACCAGACCAAGGCCTTGCCATAGTCGCCTTGGCTGTTATGTGTGCTGGCCATGTCGTTCACGGTATGGAGAGTGTCGGGGTGATCTTTCCCAAGGGCCTTCTCCCAGCCGTCAAGTGCGCGCTGGTTCCAGACCAAGGCCTTGCCATAGTCGCCTTGGCTGCCATATGTGTTGGCCATGTTGTTGACGGTGGCGAGAGTGTCGCGGTGATCTTTCCCAAGGGCCTTCTCTCTTCCGTCAAGTGCGCGCTGGTACCAGACCAAGGCCTTGCCATAGTCGCCTTGTCTGTTATATGTGCAGGCCATGTTGTTCACGGTGGCGAGAGTGTCGGGGTGATCTTTTCCAAGGGCCTTCTCCCTGCCGTCAAGTGCGCGCTGGTTCCAGACCAAGGCCTTGCCATAGTCGCCTTGGCTGCCATATGTGTTGGCCATGTTGTTGACGGTGGCGAGAGTGTCGGGGTGATCTTTCCCAAGGGCCTTCTCTCTTCCGTCAAGTGCGCGCTGGTACCAGACCAAGGCCTTGCCATAGTCGCCTTGGCTGTTATATGTGCTGGCCATGTCGTTCACGGTATGGAGAGTGTCGGGGTGATCTTTCCCAAGGGCCTTCTCCCAGCCGTCAAGTGCGCGCTGGTTCCAGACCAAGGCCTTGCCATAGTCGCTTTGGATGTCGTATGTGCTGGCCATGTTGTTCACGGTACGGAGAGTGTCGGGGTGATCTTTCCCAAGGGCCTTCTCTCTGCCGTCAAGTGCGCGCTGGTACCAGTCCAAGGCCTTGCCATACTCGCCTTGGTAGAAATATGTGTTGGCCATGTTGTTGACGGTGGCGAGAGTGTCGCGGTGATCTTTTCCAAGGGCCTTTTCTTTGCCGTCGAGTGAGCGCTGGAACCAGACCAAGGCCTTGCCATACTCGCCTTGGCTGTTATATGTGTTGGCCATGTTGTTGACGGTGGCGATAGTGTCGCGGTGATCTTTTCCAAGGGCCTTCTCTCTGCCGTCAAGTGCGCGCTGGTGCCAGGCCAAGGCCTTGCCATACTCGCCTTGGCTGTTATATGTGTTCGCCATGTTGTTGACGGTGGTAAGAGTGTCGGGGTGATCTTTCCCAAGGGCCTTCTCCCTGCCGCCAAGTGCGCGCTGGTACCATACCAAGGCCTTGCCATACTCGCCTTGGTTGTCGTATGTCCTGGCCATGTTGTTGACCGTGGTGAGAGTGTTGGGGTGATCTTTTCCGAGGGCCTTCTCTCTGCCGTCGAGTGCGCGCTGGCACCAGACCAAGGCCTTGCCATACTCGCCTTGGCTGTTATATGTACTGGCCATGTTGTTGACGACGGTGAGGGTGTTGGGGTTATCTATACCGA
>Ga0307508_10006085_pt1 | contig 11383 bp, 10 predicted proteins | sample 9_EM_MG_FD_203089 | JGI IMG/M metagenome (GOLD analysis project Ga0307508, IMG submission 203089) | Populus trichocarpa ectomycorrhiza microbial communities from riparian zone in the Pacific Northwest, United States - 9_EM | ecosystem: Host-associated > Plants > Roots > Unclassified | place...
GCGCTGGAGCCGGTGTGCTTCTCGTCCCACTTCGCCATGAAGGTGAGCGATTTGCCCTGCGCCCAGGCGATCTCCTTGGCCGCGTGCTTGTAGAGGACATTGCGGTCGGCCTGGGTCAACACCTCGCTGTAGCGGAGATTGATCTCCTGCTGCCCAAGCCCCGCCTCTCCTTTGCTGAACTCGACCGGAACGCCGCTCTGCTCGAGATTGCGTCGGATCGCGCCGATCAGCTCTTCTTCTTTCGTTCCCTGCAGGATGTGGTAGTCCTCGTTGTAGGTCCCCATCGGCCGCAGATCGTGATAGCTCTTGGCGCGCGCTTCGGCGAAGCTGTCATCGAAAACAAACAGCTCGATCTCCGTGCCGCCCATGATCGTGAAGCCGGCCTCGCGCGCCCGTTCGATCTGGCGTTGCAACATGCGCCGCGGTGAGACCTCGACCGGTTTCTCGTGATGATCGAGGAGATCGCAGAGCACCAGAGCGGTCCGTGGCAGCCAGGCGGCACGGCGCAGCGTCGAAAGATCGGGAACGCAGTGGAAGTCGCCGTAGCCGGTCTCCCAACTGGTGTATTTGTAGCCGGGGATGGCATCCATCTCCATGTCGCAGGCGAGCAGATAGTCGCAGGCGTGCATCCCGCTTTTGGCCACTTCCTCCAGGAAGAAGGAGCCGGTGATCCGCTTGCCCATCAGGCGGCCGTACATGTCCGGGAAGACCGCTAGCACCGTCTCGATCTCGCCGCGCTCGACGAGGCCGGTCAGCTCTTCGAGAGTCAGCAATCCACGCACCTCGGTCATGATCGAATCTCCTGGCTAGTCAGCAGCGATAAACACGCTCTTCCATTCGCTGTAGTGATCGAGCGCCGCGGGACCGAGCTCGCGCCCGACGCCGCTCCGTTTGACGCCGCCGAAAGGCATTTCCAGATGGACACTCCAGCTCGTGTTGACCGAGATCACTCCGGTCTCGATCGCCCGCACGACCCGCAATGCGCGGGCGAGGTCGCGCGTCCACAAGGAGCCGGAGAGACCGTAGATCGACGAGTTGGCAAGGCGGATTGCCTCTTCTTCGCTGTCGAACGGCAGGATCGCCACGACCGGGCCGAAGATCTCCTCGCGCGCGATTTCCAGGCCGGGATCGACGTCGCGGAAGACCGCCGGCTCGTAGAAGCTGCCGCGGTCCCAGGGATCGCCGGTCCTGGGCTGGCCGCCGCAGCAGAGGTGCGCTCCCTGCGCCACGGCGCGGCGCACGAAGCCGTCCACCCGGTCGCGGTGAGCGGGGGAGATGAGCGAGCCCATCTCGGTCGCGTCGTCGAGCGGATCGCCGAGGCGGATCGCGCGGGTGCGCTCGACGAAGCGCTCGACGAAGTCCTCATAGACCGGCCGCTCGACCAGGATGCGGCTCCGGGCGCAGCAATCCTGCCCGGCGTTGCCGAAAGCGGAGAAGACCGCGCCGGCGGCTTTTTCGAGGTCGGCGTCCGCGAAGACGAGGCTGGCCGATTTGCCGCCGAGCTCCAGGGAGACGCGCTTGACGTCGCCGGCGGCGAGACGCTGGATTTCGATGCCGATCTCGGTCGAGCCGGTGAAGGCGACTTTCCGCACGTCCGGATGACTGGCAAGAGCCGTGCCGGCTGTATTGCCGGGACCGGGGATGACGTTGAGGACGCCGGGCGGCACGCCGGCCTCGTGCGCCAGCTCGGCCAGCCGGAGTGCGGTCAGCGGCGTGGCCGATGCCGGCTTGATCACCACTGAGTTGCCCATCGCGAGAGCCGGCGCGGCTTTCCAGGTGGTGATCGCGAACGGGAAGTTCCAGGGGACGATCAGCGCGCAGACTCCGACCGGCTCACGGAAGGTGAGACCGGTGCCGGGCGCTCCGACCGGCACGGTCTGGCCGCCGAAGGCGGGGATCAGTCCGGCGTAGTACTGGAAACAGGCGGCGCCCATTTCGATCTCGCCGCGCGCCTCCTGGATCGGCTTGCCGACGTTGCGGGCTTCGAGCGCGCCGAGATCGCCGGCCGCGGCGCGGATCCCTTCGGCCAGGCGGAGGAGCACGCGGGCGCGCTCGGACGTGCTCGCCCGCCGCCAGTCGCCGCGCTCCCAGGCCCGGCGCGCCGCTGCCACGGCGGCGTCCACGTCGTCGCGGCCGGCCTGCGCCACGGAGGCGAGGGCTTCGCCGGTTGCGGGGCTCAAGACCTTGGACTCCGCTCTGGACGATGCCGGAATTCGCTGTCCATCGATCCACAGTCCCTCGAAGTCGACCTCTAAACCGGCATCCGTTTCGTGACCCATTCGTCAGAGCCTCCCGGTGCCAGTCTATCGCTCCCCAGATGAGATAATGCCGCCCATGACAGCCGACCGTGAGCCGCGAGCCGTCCAATTCATCCGTTGCGCGGCGCTGATCGCCTTCGCTCTGGCGCTGGCCGGCTGCTCGGTGAAGCGGCTCGCGGTCCGCTCCGCCGCGAACGCGCTGGCCGGTGGCTCCGATATCTATGCGTCCGACGACGATCCCGAGCTGGTGCGCGCGGCGCTGCCCTTCGGTCTCAAGACGATCGAGGCGCTGCTTGCCCAGGATCCGCAGAATCCCAAGCTGCTGCTCGCCGCCGCGAGCGGCTTCACGCAGTACTCCTATGCCTTCGTGCAGCAGGACGCCGACTTCATCGAGAGCAGCGATCTGGCGCGGGCGACCGAGCTGCGCTCCCGGGCGCGGCGGCTCTATCTGCGCGCTGCCGGCTACGGCTGGCGCGGGCTCGAGGTCGACTTCCCCGGCCTGCGCGCCCGGCTCCAGCACGATCCCGGCGCGGCGGAGCAGGCGCTCGCGGGTCTCAAGAAGGAGCACGTGCCGTTGCTCTACTGGACGGCCAGCGCTTCGGCGGCGGCCATCGCTCTCGCCAAGGACGACGCGGAGCTGTCCGCGGATCTCGCGTCCGTCGAGGCGATGATGCGCCGTGCCCTGGCGCTGGACGAGACCTACGGGATGGGGGCGATCCACGACTTCTTCCTGGCCTACGAGGGCTCGCGGGCTTCCGTGGGCGGCTCGGTCCAACGGGCGCGCGAGCACTTTGCCCGCTCGATGGCGATCGCGCAGAACCAACGGATCGCGCCACTGGTCAGCCTGGCGGAGACGGTGGCGGTCGCCGCTCAGGACCGGGCCGAGTTCGAACGGCTGCTGCACCAGGCGCTGGCGCTCGACGCCGATGCGGTGCCCGGGCAGCGGCTCGCCAATCTGATTTCCCAGCGCAGGGCGCGCTGGCTCCTCACGCGCTCTGACGAGCTGTTCATCCAATAAGCACAACGTTCGAGAGGTGATTCACCGATGAAAGCAATCGCGCTCGTCGCCTTGACTGCTCTGTGGGCTTCCGCGGCCGCGGCCCAGACCCTCACCGTGAAGATGGCGACGTTGGTTCCTCAAGGCTCGTCGTGGCATCACATCCTCCAGGAGATGGCGGAGGAGTGGAAGACGGCTTCCGGCGGCAAGGTGATCGTCCGCCTCTATCCCGGAGGCGTCGCCGGGGACGACCCGGACGTGGTGCGCAAGATGCGGCTCGGCACGCTCAACGCCAGTCTCCTGACCGCGCCCGGTCTGGCCGAGATCGACAAGTCGGTGAACGCGTTCGGCGTGCCCATGATGTACGGTTCCTATGACGAGCTCTACGGCGTGCTGGACAAGCTGCGTCCCGGCCTCGAAGCGAAGTTTGCCGCCAAAGGCTTCGTCGTCCTCGGCTGGGCGGACGGCGGCTGGGTGCACTTCTTCGCCCAGAAACCGGTGGCCCGGCCCGACGATCTGCGCGCCCTCAAGCTGTTCAACTGGTCCGTCGACGTTCAGCAGTTCGAGCTGCTCAAGGCGGCGCGTTTCAACCCGGTGTCGTTGCCCTCGACCGAGCTGGCGACGGCGCTCCAGACCGGTCTCGTCCAGGCCTTCGGCACTCCGCCCGGGGTGGCGCTCATTGCGCAGTACTACAACCACGCGAAGAACATGACCGATCTCGACTGGCAGGTGCTGCTGGGCGCGGTCGTGGTGAGCAAGGCGACCTGGGATCAGGTCCCCGCGGACGTGCAGGGCAAGCTGCGCACCTCCGCGGAGACCGCGTGCCGGCGCCTGCGGGAGGAGATCAAGACCGGTGCGGCGCGCGATGTCGAGGCGATGAAGAAAAGGGGTCTGACGGTGGTGCCGGTGGACGCTGCGGCGCGCCGCGAGTGGCAACAACTCGCCGAAGGGCTCTATCCCAAGGCCCGGGGGAGCGTCGTGCCGGCGGACGCCTTCGATGAGGCGATGCGCGCGCGGGACGCCTGGCGCTCCGCCCACAAGGCCGGCCCGAAGTGACTTCGGCTGTCCCTGCCATTCCCGCCGGCGCGCCGCCGCGATTCTGGCACCGCGCCGAAAACGCTCTCCTGGTGGCGGTGCTGCTCGCCGCGATGCTCCTTCCGTTGATCGACGCGGTGGGGCGTCCGTTCGGCGGCTTCCACGTCCCCGGAGGCGCTGCCTGGCTCCAGAAGGTCACCCTCGCGCTGGCGTTCCTGGGCGGGCTTCTCGCCACCCGGGAAGGTTCGCATCTGACCTTGTCGACGGCCGAGCTGCTGGGGGAGGGGAGACGGCGCCAGGCGGCGTTGCTCATCGGGGGGAGCGTCGCCGCGGCGGTGGCGGCGGTGCTCGCCTTCGGAGCCTGGCAGGTCATCCTCGCCGATCGCGTCGAGGGGAAAATCCTGCCCGGTGGCGTTCCGGTGTGGCTCGCCGAGTGCGTGATGCCGGTCGCCCTGATCCTCATCGCCCTCCGCTTCGCTTGGCGGTCCGCCGCACGCTGGCCGGGCCGTCTGGCCGCTCTCGCCGTGGCCGGCGGAGTCTTCGCGTTGGGCGGCCTCAGCTCTCACGTAGCGTCTCTCACCTGGCCACTGGCGTTCGTGGTACTGGCCGCGGCCCTGCTGGGAGCGCCGGTGTTCGCCGCCATGGGAGGCCTCGCCCTGGTCTTCTTCTTCGCGGCCGGCGTCCCGGTGTCGGCGGTCCCCGCCGAGATCTTCCGCCTCATCGAGTCGCCCACCCTGCCGGCGATCCCGCTGCTGACCGCCTGCGGCTACGTCCTCGCCGAGAGCCGCGCCTCTTCGCGCCTGGTGCGCTTCTTCCGCGCCCTGTTCGGCTGGATGCCGGGCGGCGTGGCGGTGATGGTCGCTGCCGTCTGTGCTCTGTTCACCACCTTCACCGGCGGCTCGGGCGTGACCATCATCGCGCTCGGCGGCCTGGTCTATCCCATGCTGCGCGAAGAGGGGTACAGCGAAGGCTTCTCGCTCGGCCTGGTCACCACCGCGGGGAGCCTGGGTCTGCTGTTTCCGCCCAGCCTGCCGGTGATCCTCTACAGCGTCGTCGCCGGCACCCGCGAGATGAGCGCGCCCGCCGACCAGCTCTACCTGGCCGGCCTGCTGCCCGGCCTGCTGCTCGTCGTCCTCGTCGGTCTCTACGGCGTCTGGGTCGGCCTCCGCGGAGGCGCCCCGCGCCATCGCTTCACCTGGGGAGAGCTGGGGCGCTCCGCCTGGGCCGCGAAGTGGGAGCTGCTCCTGCCGGTCGGCGTCGTCGGGCTCTTCGTCTCCGGTCTCACCAGCCTGGTCGAAACCGCGGCCGCCGCGCTGCTCTACGCCATCCTCGTCGAGTGGCTGCTGACCGGCGACCTTCATCCGCGGCGCAGCCTGCCGCAGGCGCTCGTCAAGTCCTGCGTGCTGACCGGCGCGGTGCTCATCCTCCTCGCCTCGGCTCTGGGATTGACCAGCTATCTCGTCGACCAGCAGATCCCCGACGCGCTCCTCGCCTGGGTGCAGACGCACGTCGGTTCGCGGCTCGTCTTCCTGCTCGCGCTCAACGTGATCCTGCTCGTCCTGGGGAGCGTGCTGGAGATCTATTCGGCCATCATCATCCTGGCGCCGCTCATCGTGCCCCTGGGCGTCGCTTTCGGCATCGACCCGGTCCACCTCGGCGTCATCTTCCTCGCCAACCTGGAAGTGGGCTTCCTCTTCCCGCCGGTCGGGCTGAATCTCTTCCTCTCCTCCTCGCGATTCAACAAGCGGTTGCCGGAGCTCTACCGGCATGTCTTGCCGTTCCTCGCGATCCTGGGGGTTGGGGTGCTGTTGATTACCTATATCCCGGAGCTGAGCCTGGGATTGTTGCGGTTGCTCGGGAAGAGGTGAGGGGTAGCTCCCGGCGGTCTCGGCTCGCTATGATTGAAAGAAGGAGGCGCCAGAGTTGATGAAGCTCAAACGCTCCAAGCCATCGCCATTCCATAACAGGGCCCGTCGTGGGTTCAAAGGGTATCCCGTCGCCACCATCGCCTTCTACGGCCCCGACGACAGGAAGGCCACCAAGATGGTGGTGGGGATCGTCCACATCGAGGACGGTGAGCCCAACCCGCTGCTCCGGTGGTTTTCGGAAGAGGAAGACGTTCGGAACAGCCGGACGGTTCTGGCCGAAGCCCGAGCCACGCTGGATGAGCACGGTGTGAAGTCGGTCGCCATGGCCGACCGCATCATCGGTTGTCCTCACGAGGAGGGGATCGACTACCCCGAAGGGAAAACCTGTCCTCGATGTCCCTTCTGGGCGGGCCGCGACCGGTGGACGGGCGAGAGCCTCTCCTGAGGAGGCGTGGAACGGACATCACGTGGCCTACGCGATCAGCCTTGTCGAGCTCCTCGCCCAGTTGTCAGGCGCCGAGCTGTCTTGTCGGCGAGAGGACGAGGATGACTTTCTCGGTCTCGCTGCAACGGTCTTGATCCTGCCGACCGGGCGCCAGGTTCTCTTCGTGGAACGGACGTACCGCGACGGGACCGGAGTGCTGCTCGATCCAACCTCCGAAGATCTCGAGATCGCCCGCAGCGGAGATCTGTGGAGCCTCTGGAATGACGAGCGTACCCGGCGCCTGGCTCCAGCTTCTTGGACATTCGAGCCACCGCCGACGGAGCCGGCAAGCTGACATCAGTCCAGTCCGATGTCAGCCGACATCGGTCGACCAGGCGCCGTTGGGATTATTTGAAGACGAGGTGAGCCACCTCGGATTCGAGATTCCAGTAGATGATCGCGAGCGCCGTGAGGTCGAACGCGGCGTGCGCAGCCATCAGCGTCCAGATCCGGCCCGTCACCGCCAGGATCGTTCCGAACACAAGCCCGACGATCGTGGCCTGTTCGACACCGGCGAGCCCCTGGTCGGAGTAGTGGGCCAGACCAAACAACCCTGCGGTGAGCAGCACGATCAAGATCTTGGCCCACGCGCTGGAGCCGAAAAGCTTGCCCAGGCGTTCGAACAGAAATCCACGGAAGACGGTCTCTTCGCCGAAGCCCGCTCGGACGATCATGGCGAACAGGGCCGCCGGGAGCGCGGACCGGTTTCCGGCAAGGAAGTGGTATGCCGGATTGATCGAGGGGGCGCCGAAGAGTGGCATGACGAGCGCTTTCATCAGGAGCTTGAACGCGACGCCGAACGCGATGCCGACGGCCAGACTGACGATCCAACTCCTGGGTCGCACGTAGCCGATCTCGCGCCATGGCGTACGCGACCGCCAGGTCCACGCGAGCACCAGCAGGGCGTTCAGGGGCAAGAAGGAATAGCTGGAGAAGAGGATGACGAGAAGCGTGACGATTCCGAGGGGACCGAATCCGCGCAGATCCTTGGCGAAACGATCGTCGGTTGACGGTGCGGCGCACGCTTCGACCGGGACCTCAGGAACCTGTTCAGGAAAATTCGACGCTGCGCTGTGCATGCGAGGACGCCTCCTGAGCTTGAGGTACGTCCGTTGGCGCTGAAAGGTTGCATGGGCGACCACAACACCCACCCCGCGGGACGAGCACGATGCACGGAGAGGTGGGCGCCGGCACATCTTTTGTCCACGGGCCTCTCCGCGGAGTAAGCTGAAGACGCTGTCAGCCTGCGCCTCTCCTTGGCGCTGAGGGAGAAGCCAACCATGACCATCGCATCGGACGTAGACGTGCGGAGCACCCCCTTCGAGCAGGAGATCGCTGCCACCCAGCGGTACTTCAACAGTTCACGCTTCGCGAGGATCGTTCGTCTCTATACCGCCCGGCAGGTGGCGGAGCAGCGCGGCACGATCGCCGTCGACTACACGGTGGCGCGCGACGCGGCGACCGCCTTCTACGCGCGCCTGCGCGAGCTTTTTGAGCAGCGCAAGAGCGTCACCACCTTTGGCCCCTACTCGCCGGGCCAGGCGGTGACCATGAAGAGAATGGGGATCGAGGGTATCTATCTCGGCGGCTGGGCGACCTCCGCCAAGGGCTCGACCTCCGAGGATCCGGGACCGGACTTGGCGAGCTATCCCTTGAGCCAGGTGCCGGACGAAGCCGCGGTGCTGGTGCGCGCCCTGCTCACCGCCGACCGCAACCAGGAGTTCCTGCGCCTGCGCATGAGCGAAGCGCAGCGGGCCACGACGCCAGCCTACGATTACCGTCCCTTCATCATCGCCGACGCCGACACCGGCCATGGCGGCGACCCTCACGTGCGCAACCTCATCCGCCGCTTCGTCGAGGCCGGCGTACCGGGATACCACATCGAGGATCAGCGGCCGGGCACCAAGAAGTGCGGCCACCAGGGGGGCAAGGTGCTGGTCCCGTCGGACGAGCAGATCAAGCGCCTCAATGCCGCGCGCTTCCAGCTCGACGTCATGCGCGTTCCCGGCATCATTGTCGCCCGCACCGACGCCGAGGCGGCGAACCTGATCGACAGCCGCGCAGACGAGCGCGATCAGCCGTTCCTCCTCGGTGCCACCAATCTCGAAATCCCCTCGTACAAGTCTTGCTACCTGGCGCTCATGCGGCACTTTCACGAGTTGGGGGTGGAAGAAATCAACGGCCATCTCCTCTACGCGCTCTCCGACGCGGAGTACGCCGCCGCCGGCAACTGGCTCGCGCGCCAGGGCATCCTGGACCAGGTCGCCGAGGCGGCAACGGCCTTCCGCGCCGGCCAGTCACCCGCGATCGATCCCCTGTTCGACAAGATCGAGTCGCGCCTGGTCGACGTCTGGGAGACCGACGCCAACCTCCAGACCTATGGCGACACAGTGGCCGAGGTCCTCGACTTCCGGGAGAGCGAGGGAGACCCGGCGGAGATGAGCGCCAAGGAGTGGCAGCGCTTCGCCGCCCGCGCCTCGCTCTACACCGCGCGGGAGAAGGCCCGCGAGTTGGGCGTCGACATCGGCTGGGACTGCGAGCTGTCCAAGACCCCCGAAGGGTACTATCAGATCCGCGGCGGCATTCCTTACGCGATCGCCAAATCGCTCGCCGTGGCACCGTTCGCCGACATCCTGTGGATGGAGACCAAGACCGCGGACATCGCCGAGGCGCGGCAGTTCGCCGAGGCGATCCACGCCGAGTTTCCCGACAAGATGCTCGCCTACAACCTCTCGCCCTCGTTCAACTGGGACACCACGGGGATGAGCGACGACGAGATGAAGCGCTTCCCCGAAGAGCTGGGCAAGCTGGGCTTCGTCTTCAACTTCATCACCTACGGCGGCCACCAGATCGACGGCCTCGCCGCCGAAGAGCTCGCCACCGCCCTGAAGCAGGACGGCATGCTGGCCCTGGCCCGTCTGCAACGCAAGCTGCGCCTGGTCGAATCTCCCTACCGCACGCCGCAGACCCTCGTCGGCGGACCCCGCAGCGACGCCGCCCTCCTCGCCTCCTCGGGGCGCACGGCGACCACCAAGGCGATGGGGAAGGGCTCCACGCAACACCAGCACCTGGTGCAGACTGAAGTGCCGAAGAAGCTGCTCGAAGAGTGGCTGAAGATGTGGAGCGACCACCATGGTCTGCCCAGCGGACTGCGCGTCCAGCTCCGCCCGCAGCGCGCCGGCTCGGAAGTGCTCGAGCTCGGCATTTTCGGCCAAAAAGAGGGTCAAGACGAAGAGAAGGTCGCCAACGTCGTCTTCGCGCCCATCCACGACCGCCGCGGGCGCAGCATCCTCTCGGTGCGCGACCAGAACACCTTCGCGGAAGCGCTCCGCCAGAAGCGGTTGATGACCCTCATCCACCTCTTCCTCGTCCACCGCTTCAAGGCCGACTCGGTGCACTACGTCGCGCCGACCGAGGACAACACCTATCAAGCCTCGAAGATGAAGTCGCACGGCATCTTCCACAAGGTCAACCAGGAGGTCGGCCAGATCATCGTCGCCGACGTCGACCACCCGCGGATCGCCAAGCTGCTGGCGGCGGACCGGGTGGCGTTGGGGCGGTTGATCCGGAAGGAGGAGTAGGGGGATTCAGGGAGCGAAGGCACCTCGGTCCGCGGTCGTCCTGAGCCGAGGACCGAGGCGAAGGATCTGGGAAGGGAGAGGTTTATCTCGCCCAGATCCTTCAATCCTCAGGGCTCGACATCCTCCAGCCGCAGACCTTCGCCCTCTTCCAGGCCCTGGCGGGCGCCTCAATGCGCTGGAGGAAGCGAGGGTCAGCGAGGTGCAGGTACTTGGCGAGGTCGTCTTCCACATTAGTGAGAGCTATCTTCTTCAATCTGACCATGGGCGGGGGCCGCACAGCTTCATCGATCTCCTCGAGTAGCCACGGGCCCGCCACGTTTCGTTGGCCCTCGCCAGCCCCTGACTGCCATCTATAAACAAACTCCGCCGAGAAGGGTCTCACTGGAAGGAAACAATGCCCTCTCTTCACGGAGACCGACCATGGTTGTCAAGATTCATCGGGTCTCGCCTTCAATTTTCGCCTTTGCCCTCTTCTGCTTCCTCCTGCCGTTCGTCACATTGTCCTGTCCGGGCGGCCAGTTCACGTTCTCGGGCACGCAGTTGGCTCTGGGGACCACGCTCAAAGCGTCGGACATGTTCGGCCAAAGGGGACAGGAGGAAAAAATCCCTCCACAGCCGTTGGTACTTCTGGCTCTTCTCTGTGTTGCCGCGGGAGTAGGAGCCGGCTTCCTTTTGTCGGCCGGACCGAACCGGCGGGTCAGCTTGCTCCTAGGAGCTTTGGCTTCGGTCTTCCTCCTCCTTTTGCGCGGAAAACTCAGCAATGATGTCTTGAAGGAGAGCAAGGGGATGTTCGAGGTGACTTTCGGGATCGGCTATTGGCTGGCCTTGCTCGCCTCTTTTCTGACGGTTGCGTTCAACGCGGCACTCTTCAAGCTCTTCCCAGAATTCCGGATCGAAGCACCGGAGGTAGAGCCGTCTGCTCCCGTGTCCCCTGGGCAGCCCGGCTCCTGATTTCAACGAGATTCAGAGGAAAGGATATCGATCATGTCAAATCCCGGAGAAGTAAAAGTCGACTTGAGCGTCCCTCAGGTCATGAAGCTGGCCTACTGGGGGCTCCTCGCGCTCGGCTTGCTTTTCATCATGCTCGGCTTTGGCGGCAATTACGGCTTCCTCATCGGCGGCTGCTTCTTCGGCATCACCTCGCGGGTATTACAGGCGGA
>Ga0307508_10006086_pt1 | contig 11382 bp, 12 predicted proteins | sample 9_EM_MG_FD_203089 | JGI IMG/M metagenome (GOLD analysis project Ga0307508, IMG submission 203089) | Populus trichocarpa ectomycorrhiza microbial communities from riparian zone in the Pacific Northwest, United States - 9_EM | ecosystem: Host-associated > Plants > Roots > Unclassified | place...
AGTGAATGCGGAGGTCGGAGGTAGTCTTCAGATATCGTAGAACACGCTTTGCGGCAGTAAGATGCATTTCAAGAGGTTGTACATTGTATCGGCTGAGTGCAGTGACGCTGAATGAGATGTCCGGTTGAGTTCCGAGTGCTGCATACATCAAAGATCCGACTATTGACAAGTACTCCTTGCGGTTGGCAATTCTGTCCTCACAGTGAGTGTTGGTGAGATTTACTTGATGGTCGAGCGGTGTCTTTGCTGGCTTTGCATTCTGTAGTCCAAATCGTTTCAGAATTGTGTTGATGTATCCTTGTTGACAGATGCTGAATCCACCGTCGTTGGTTCTCTCAATCTCAATTCCTAGGAATCTCTTCGCCACACCCAGATCACACATCTTGTACTTCGATTGCAATAGTTGTTTGATCTGGTGCCCCTTTCCTTCAATCCGATTGTGCGCAATGAGTAGATTGTCCACGTATAATACCAAAGTACGCCTGGTTGGATGTAGAGGTTTGGATTCTCGGCCGATTGTGTGAGTCCAATGGATTGCAGGTATCCGTCAATGTCCTCATACCAGAGCCTCGGTGCCTGTTTTAATCCATACAGGGCTTTCCGGAGAATTAGAGCGCTTCTGGTCGATGCTGTTCCAGGATCCAGCCATTCAATTCCCAGTGGCATTTCCATGTAGATGTTATCACAGCCAATCTTTGGATTTAGGAATGCCGTTACCACATCCATGTGATCCACATCCCAGCCATACTGAGCTGCCAGTGCAAGTAGCAGTCGGAATGTCGCCATCTTGGAGACTGGTGCATCGGTCTCGTCGTAGTCGATACCTTCCTTCTGCTCATGGCCTTTAATGACTAGCCGTGCCTTGTATCGAGTAGATCCATCCGGATTGATCTTTCTTCGGTAGACCCACTTGCATTCAATTGGCTCTTCCATAGGTATGTCAATTGTTGACTCATGGGCGGCATTCCCTTTTGTTCCTTGCACAACATCGAATGTATGGTTCTCAACCAATGCATGCCACTCCTGACGCAAAGCCTCTTTCCATTCTCGTGCTTGTGGGCTTCTGAGTGCAGCCAGGTATGTAGTTAGTTCGTTTTCTTGTCTGTTGATCGTTTCCGCTTCTGCTTCATCGTTAGATGATTCGGTGATTGCAATTGAGAGAAATGCAGACACAAGGCGCTCTGAAGATGTGAAATCACCCCCTTCTTCGTGAGCCTTGCGCATAATTTTCTCATTTCCTTCGAGGCGAGCCTTGCTTCATGTACGGCTAGAAATATAGTCATCTGCCAGATATTATGATCAGTTTCAGTTATTTTCAGTAATTGCAGAGGATATCTTTCAGTGTATGCAGTAACGTTTATATCATTCTTCCGCCTAGCTGCTCACCGAGCTTACTCGCTAGTAACAATGGAGTTCCACCCTGCAGCTCATATCCGAGCCAACTCGCTGGTGACAATGGCATAATGAGGTATTTTATTTTTATTTTTTTTCACTTACTATCTTTCAGTCTTGATGAATTGTTCATCTCCATCATGTCCATTTCTTCCACTTCATAGGTTTCATCATTCACTTCGGCTGCAGTTTCTGGATACTCAATTCCTTCTGCCGGTTTTTCCATAGATTTTGTATGTGCGTTTTCTTGCTGTTGGAATACCACACTTGAGCATTCGACTGCTGGCCCATTTCTTCCTGAATTGAAGTCCTAGATTCGCCAGATCTTGGTCGTATTGTGTACATATCCCAGCATCATGCACATATTTGAGCGGTTTCCGAACTTCTTCTCGGTTCTCTGAACAGGTGGAATGTGTATGTAGGCTCGACAGCCAAATTGTCGTAGATATTCAATTTGAGGAACGCTACCATATAGGGCTTCATATGGGGAACGATTGGCTGATAGGCTTGAGGTCAGAGATCTGCGATGAAGGTAGCATGCTGTCCGGATTGCCTCAGGCCAGAATTGTATTGGTACATTGGCATCCCACATCATACTTCTTGCCTTGGTATTGAGTGTTTGAATCATCCGTTCAGCCGTTCCGTTCTTATGTTGGGTGTATGGTGGCGAAGGTTCGTAGGTTATTTCTTTCTCTCCTAGTATTCCTAGGAACATTGAGTTGCTGTATTCACCTGATCCATTGTCGCTGCGAAAGCGTTTGAAATGGAATCCCTGTGCTTCAACCCTGGCCTGGTAGTGCCGAAACTTGGCCGATATTTCTTCGGCGGATTTTGTGACCAGAAAGTAGACCTCCGTATATCGTGTGCAGTCGTCAATGTAGATCATATAGTACTGAGCGCCACCGTTACTGTGTTTCATAGGTCCACAAAGATCTGAGTGCACCAGATATATCGATCGCCTAACGAGGCCCGCCAAGGCCTGCCTCGACCACTGCGAGCAGATGCGCGCGCGGGAGGCATCAGGTGGCGCAGGTGGCCAACAGCCACTGGCGACATCTAGGCCCAGTGACATCTAGACCGGAGGTGGCGAATCGCTGCCGGCGATATCTAGACCGGAGGTGGCAAGTTGCCACCAAAGGATCAAGACGAGCCGGTGATGGGTAACGGATTGGATGTGCATGTATATATAGAGAGCAGTCCTCCAGTCTCGGTGAAAAATCAAGCGAACGGAATTCCTACCTATCAATTGACGAATATATTTGACAGGTTATGAGCCCGGATCCTCAACACCGAATCGATAACAATACTCTTCGCACCTGAAAATCCCCACCTCGCTTAAGCATCTTATCCCCAGCGATTGTCGATCTGTTGATCCTCCATCCTGATTCAGTACTATCCCTGACGATCCGTCGATCCGCCGATCCGCCGATCACCCAACCTCACCATGAGTTCTATATACACCTGCCAGCATGGCTCTACCGAAATGCTCACCCCTCGCAATTATCACACATGGAAGGCTGACATTATGGTCTTTCTTACATGTGAAAATGCTCTCGAGATAGTGCTCAGCAATGAAGATCCACCACTTGCCAATGCATCTTTTGCCATGAGGGAAAGCTTCAAAAAGCGACTTGGACTTGCTACCGGAATGGTTTACTCATCCGTTGAACCCACCATTCGTGCAATTATCAACAAACTTCCTGATCGTAATCCTGCCAAAATCTGGATTGCACTTTGAGAGAAGTTCAACACAGCCACATCCCGCTCTGGTTGTATGGCAATCCGCAAAAGATTCCAATTCACAGCGATGAAGGAGGGCACCTCAGTTCAAGCATATATCGCAAGACTCACTACCATTCAGCAAGAGTTGTCGGGAACCCCAGATGAAATGGCCGATCAGAGCCTGATTTCCCACCTTCTCCAGAATCTTTCCAAAAACTACAAGACCTTGGTTGACATCATTACGCATAGACCAACAGAAGGCGAAACGGTTGACTCAATCACTACTGAGCTGATCGAGTACGAGACCTAGAACACCTATTCATTGCACCAGTTGGGTCGAACACAAATACCGCTGGTACCATTGTCGACGGACATGCCTTAGTTGCGGAAACTCAAGGCAATCCCAACAACTCCTCCCGTGGTCGTGGACAAGGACATGGCCGCACGCGAGGACGAGGATCTGCAAGAGGACGTGGCAACGGGCGCAAGCCCTATGAGCGGTCAGTCGGAAAATGCTTTTACTGCACAAAAGAAGGCCATCGGGCAAGTGATTGCTCTCTAAAGCAAAAAGCCAACAAACTCAAAAAGGAGACCTATAATAGGTGGAAGGGTCAGAAGACCATCTCCAGAAACTACGCCTCAAACGAAGATGCTGAAAACTCAACAGAAATGCATGCCTATGCAGTGACATCTGGAAACGGCTCGCAGGATTGGCTTATCGACTAAGGAGCATCCCACCATTTGACCGGGAATAAGCATAGCATTCAAAATTTGCAACGCCTATCAAATTCCATTCCAGTGAAGATCACAAATGGAGCTACTTGTCAAGCAACTGGAATCGGATCAATTCAGTTCCATCTGGATTGCGGGTTGCTATTGACAGTCAAGGCACTCTATGTACCTGACTTCGGCAAACTGTCATTGCTCTCAGTTGACGCTTTGAATGAGTCTGGATATGAGGTGATATTTCGTCTCAGCAACTGCCTAGTCAAATCCAACACCATTACCAAACCCCAGCTCATAGGAAAATGACAAGTCGGATCCCGAACTTGCACTCTACTCGGCACTCTGTTGGAGAAAGCTCAGGCACACAGTGCAAGCATGACAAATCCGATAAAATCAGAAAATCTCAATATCTGGCACTGACGCTTTGCGCATATGAATCTAGCCGACTTACATTTACTGCTCCCAAAAGAACTCTACACAGAGAAAGAGAGCACCCGATCAGCATGCTCGATATGCACCCTGGCAAAGGCCAAGCAGCTGTTTCAACGCAAAATTCCAAGCCCACGAGTGGAGAAGCCCTTTACACTCATTCATTCAGATCTCTGTGGACCGATCTCACCAATGTCACAATCTGGTTGTCGATACTATATTCTATATATCGATGACTATAGCAGACAAAGCTGGGTATTCTTTCTTCGCTCTAAGACTTCAGCTGAGATCTGTGCAGTCTTCCGAGAGTTCAAGACCATGACGTAACTCAAACTCTCCACCCGAATTTCTCGATTTCGGTGCGACAACGGGAAGGGCGAATACGACGATGAAGAATTTCGATCAATCCTCAAGGAGTCTGGTATATCATTCGAACCAGCTCCACTGTACACGCAGCACAAGAATGGCGTTGCTGACTGTATGATTCAGACACATAATGCAAAGGCTCGTGCTATGATGCTTGACAGTCAACTACCGTGGAGCCTGTGGGCTGAGGCCACCAACACAGCGAATTACCTACATGCACAAAGTCCTACATCAGCGAAAAAGGGTGTTACCCCCTACGAGAAGCTCTATGGCAGCAAGCCAACCATTTCACACCTACGTCGTTTTGGGTATAAAGCATATCGAATGCTTCGGGCTGCTCAAAGGCATGGAAAATTTGCATCACGTGCAGACACCGTCTACATGCTGAGCTATGTACATGACAGTACCTCAATCTGGCGCCTCTGGAATACCGAACGACAACATGTGATTCAAGCATCCAATGTTCGTTTCGATGAGCCCGTAATGATGGCCACACCAGTTGAGAGTTTGATATCGGATCCATTCGAGATTGCGAAGCTGGATACCGATCGAAGCTGGCAGGTCGATGCCGATGCGACCAGGCACTGTGATGCCGATGGAAGCAGGCAAGTTGATGCCGATACCGAAACATCAAGGCAGGCTGATGCCGATTTGCCTCGACTGACTGATCCCAGCTCGCTTGCAGCTGATGAAGTACGCCTGAATACTGGAAGATATAATTTTTGGAAAAGGCCACGTGCTGTTGCCCACCGGACCTGGGTGGAAGAGGAACCAGATTCTGCAGATCGGGTGTCCTACCAAAATGCTGTTAGGCATCCGAAGCTTGGCCCGAAGTGGTCGGAAGCTATTCAGGAGGAGTTGCATTCGCTGCACTCGAACTATACATGGGATTACATTCGACCGGAAGATGTTCCGTCAGGTGTCAAACCCATCAGTTCTAAATGGGTCTTCAAGACCAATCAACTATCTGGAGGCGGAATTCGGTACAAGGCAAGACTGGTTATACGAAGCTATGAACAGATTCCCGGAGTGGACTTCGATGAAACATTCGCTCCGGTAGCAAAGCTTTCCAGCCTTCGAATGCTACTTACATTAGCAGCTATCCATGACTGGGAGATTGACCAGATGGACGTTGTTACCGCTTTCCTAAATCCAGAAGTTGATGGAGATGTTTATATGGCAATGCCTAATGGTGTTGAAGCGCCTACGGGCAGGCCATGGGTTTGCAAACTGCGCAAGTCACTATACGGACTCAAGCAGGCCCCCAGACTCTGGTACGAGCATATTGATAACTTCTTGAGATCTCTAGGTCTATTGCAATCTGAATACCATCCAAATGTTTACATCTCAGCTGCTGGCCTCATACCACTCATCCTCCAACTTTACGTCGATGATATACTACTCTTCTCGGAGTCTGCCGAACGAGTATCGCAACTCAAGAAACTTCTTCACGCCGAGTACAAGATGACCGGCCTTGGACCGATTCGCCAGTTTCTTGGACTTGAGATTGAGCGTGACCACGAGAACCGGATTCTGTATGTTCACCAATCTCGGTACATACACAATATTCTTGCGACCTTTGGGCTATCCAAATGTAATGGCCACTGGACTCCCCAGCCAACAAGCAATCGACTTCGACGACTCGATGATACTGGCAAACCCCTTGACGAAAATGGGAAGCAGAAGTACCAGTCTATTATTGGCAGTTTGAATTGGCTCATGCAAGGAACATGGCCGGATATTGCCTTTACAGGGTTGATGCTCAGCAAATTCCTCTCTGCACCAGGCTCCGAACATCTAGCTGCAGCCACCTATACATTACGCTATCTACGGAACACATCCGACCTTGCAATTCAGTACAGTACCGAATGGCAACCCGAGCAGCCTGCCGAATGGCAACCCGAGCGGCCTAGCTAACGGCAACCCGAGAAGCCTACTGAACGACGACCAGAGCAGCCTACTGAATGGCCGATAGGCTTTAAAGATTCAGACTTCGCTGGCGATCAAGATGACCGAAAGTCGACCTCTGGCTATGTTTTTACACTTGGGAACGGTGCCATATCCTGGCGCGCCCACAAACTGCCACTTGTTGCATTCTTCACCGTGGAAGCAGAATATATTGGCGCATCAGATGCCGCCAAGGAGGCCATTTGGATCAGTTCTCTCTTTACTTGGCTTCTCAGCCTTGATGTCTACCCACAGGAAATCTTTGTCGATAACCAAGGCACTATTCAACTTGCAAAGAACCCGAAGTTCCACGAGCGCACAAAGCACATAGGGGTACGATACCACTTTGTCCGAGACGCCTGCCAGCGCAACGCTATTCGCACCACCTACCTTCCAACATCCGAGATGACGTCAGATATCATGACGAAGAGTCTTCCACGAGAGACTCACTGGAAACATGTGAATGGGATGGGAATGGTTCGATGGGCAGCAGGGGAAACATATGGCAAGCGGATGGCGCTTGGTCCGATGAATTGAGTTTCTCTCTTTGGTGGATGCGCTCTTTCTCCTATGGCCATGCGTTTCCTACGGGTTTTTACATGGCTATGAGTTTTAATGAGGCATCCGGGGATGTCATGGCACTTCTGTTTTTCTGTCCTTCTTTCTTTCTTCCTTTCTTTATTGCCTCATTGTTCGAGGGGAAGTGTTAGATATATCGATAGCCCAACGAGGTCCGCCGAGGCCTGCCTAGACCACTGCGAGCAGATGCGCGCGCGGGAGGCATCAGGTGGCGCAGGTGGCCAATGGCCGCCGGCGACATCTAGGCCCGGCAACATCTAGACCGGAGGTGGCGAATCGCCGCCGGCGACATCTAGACCGGAGGTGGCAAGTTGCCACCAAAGGATCTAGATGAGCCGGTGATGGGTAACGGATTGGATGTGCATGTATATATAGAGATCAGTCCTCCAGTCTCGGTGAAAAATCAAGCGAACGAAATTCCTACCTATCGATAGACGAATATATTTGATAAGCTCAAATGGTGTTGAGGTTCAGGATGATTTGGTTCGTATGACATGCTGTTGTTTGGTGTGGATACACATCTCGCATAGACCAGGCATTGTCCATGGTGTCCGAGACTTATTGGATTCCAGTATGCGCTTTAGGTCTATGTAGTTCAAATGTGCAAACCGCTGATGCCAGATATTGACTGTATTTGAGCGTTGCGCCATTCGTAGAGATCTGATCTTCAAAATATGGTCAGATCCGTCCAATGACAGTATATATAGTCCCTGTTTCAGAGTGGCACTGAGAACTATTCTTCCATTGGTATTGGCAATTGAGCAAATGCCTGATCTAAAGGTTGTTGTGTATCCGTAGAAGTCGAGTTGGCCAACCGATAGGAGGGATATCCGGAAATCTGGAACTAAGAAAGCCTCGATATCCACTCCACTCAGATGTATAGCTCCTTTCTTTATGGCTTGTGCTTGGCTCTTATCTCCTAGTCTAATAATCATGTTTGTTTCAGTAACAGAATCCTGGCGAAAGTTTCCAAGATTGTTACAATAGTTGTGTGATGCTCCAGAGTCTATTGCCCAGGTGTCAAGTGTTGCCGATCGATGTGATGCTACCATTACCTCCAAGCTGAGGGAGCTTGAACCCGCGAGTCATTGTGGATTGTCTTCAATCTTGACTCCGTTTGGAGTGTTTCCTGCATTTGAACTGTTTTCTTCGTTTGGACCATTTTTTCTGTGTTCAGCATTTCTAACGCTATTGCGTAATGCATTTCCCTTCTTTCTGGCAGGGCAGTTGGTTTTGATGTATCCTTCTTCTCTACAGTAGTAGCAGCCAGTGGTTGAAGCTTGGTCTTCTCGTGTACGCTTGTTGTTCTTTCGGTCCTTGCGCCAGCAATTGTCCGTATTGTGTGTTCCGCTTTTGCACCATGTGCACCAAGGCTTCTGCTCACTTCCTTGTCCTCCTCGGTATCCTCCACGGGCTCCTCTTCCTCCTTGGCCTCCTCTTCCTCCTTGTGTAAATAGTGCTTCCGAAACTGCATCCAGTTTGGTCGTCATAGCACGATTTAGCTCACACTCTTTGAGGGTATCAAGGACCTCCTTGAGTGTAACCTTAGCACGGGCCTGAAGGATTTCGATTGTGACACCATAGGTGGTTGAGAGCGTTGTGTAGATGTGATTTTTGAACATCATATCTGAAAAAGCCTCCTCGGATCCTGTAAGTTGAGTACTGATTTTGAGTAGTTGCGAGAAGTACATGTCGAGAGACTGTCCAGCGGTTGGGCGTAAGGCGGTGAATTTTCGAAAGAGTGTCATACATCCGACCGAAGAAATTGCACCATTTGTCCTATCCTCCAACTCTTTCCACATCTTTACCGGATCCCTCATTCCCTTGATGTATACCTTGACCGCAGAACTGCAGGAGCCATAGATAATGGCAGTTGCGTGTGACTTATGTTGCAGATAATCCTTGTATGCCTTCCGCGGAAGAACGGCTTCCTTGGCAAAGTTTTCGTGGTCTTCTGGTTCGTCTGGTTCAGCCTCAACCTCCATGACGATATCCCATGCCATTATCCCTTGCAGGACTTGAATGCAGTCTTCCTTCCAGGTTGCATAGTTCGTCATATTCAGGAGGTTGATGACTCCGAGAGTGTGCTTGAATGGTTCTTCACCGGGCATGATGTGAAGGTTTGTGATTGGAGAGCGAGACGTTTCTTGAGGTAATTGGAGCGGTTACGGCTCCGGGCTCATAACCTCTAAAAATTCCAGTTATCCTTGGGTCTTATAGTGAGAGAGCAGAGAGAGAGAGAGTGAGGAGGAATATTCTCAGCCTGAGATTGGTCGGTCCCGATGACAGCAAGGGAACGCACAAGAGGAGTTTGAGCGGTAGTGAGCAAGATAGAACAGTAGTGGGTATATTGAAATATTGTTAAAGCGATAAAGAAGAGTACAAGACAAGGAAATCAGAGACATTTTATACACCAGCCTGCCGATGTCGACCTTCCACATTCTTCGTCATCCATTCCTGCGTCGTCATCCATTCCATCCTCGTCATCCATTCCGGCCTCATCATCCATTCCGGCCTTGTCATCCATTCCTGCCTCGTCATCCATTCCTGCCTCGTCATCCATTCCTGCCTCGTCATCCATTCCTGCCTCGTCATCCATTCCAGCACTGCAGCGAGATGCATTTCCAACACCTCTGTGAGACCAGATGTAATCAGCTATACAACACTCTGTCATCTACATGAGGCTACCCCACGGACACTCCCTCTTCTCTTCCACTCCTGCCTTCTTTATTCTGTCCATTCACCAGAATGGAAAGTTGCTAACTGTGTTGTTAATCCAAAACCTGGAAAATCAACTTACACCCTTCCAAAATCATAGCGCCCAATCTGTCTTCAGTTTTGCTTCGGAAAACTCCTCGAATCAATTGTGGCCAAACGTCTCACACATTCTGCACTCAGGTGTTGTGCCACCCACCCCTCACAGATGGGTGCGCAGCTTGAAAACTCTGCTGCGGATGCCCTCCTACATACGATTACCCTGATCTCGAAGGCAATTAGTATGAAGAAGACATGGAAAACGAAACCATTCCCACCTGTAGCGGTACTTACACATGATATCGAAGGAGCTTTCAAGCAGGGCCAACCCGTGACACTGCGAGAAGTTATGCACCTGAGACGCCTTCCAACCTATCTGACCGACTGGGTTACAGCATTTAATACAGACCACAAAATCGTCTTTGGCTTTGATCAGCAGTCTGAAAAACCACAAAGCTACAGATGTAGCCTCCCGCAAGGCTCTCCGGTCTCACCCATCCTCTTTCTGATTCAGTAATGGTATGCTGTAGAAATAGGACTACTCTGCGGATGCTATCAACACACCCTATGTTGATGATATCTGCATGGTTCAAATGTCACAAAGCATAGTGGAAGCCAACACTTTACTGGAAGAAAGAACCGAACAACACCTCAACCGTGGCCAACATCTTGGGCTTACCTTTGTTAAAAGTAGCACTGACACACCAATTTCCTATGTTCAGTGGGATAGATTGGATATGTGGTGGCGCAGAGGAATTCACAGCGGGGGCGCTGCGAAACCCAGAACAGTGCCGCCAGTGCAACCCACAATAGTGCCACACTGCCGCAACCTGGGATGGATATCGGAGGAATAATTACACCGACTGTCTCCTTTGTACTATTTTTGTCGCTCTCTCAGATGGGTATTCGTAGCCTAGCACATTTCTTTATTCTGATGTAAGGTCAAGCAAAAAGTCTTCAAGCAATCGGTAGCTCAGTCACATGTCCCATCCCCGCACCGAATCTTCTAGTTTCCAAACGACCCCACCTCCGCAGTCAGCTCAAACTTCAGGTTATGAGCCCGGACCTGCACCCCTAACACCAATAATCACCGTCTTGATCAACGAAACCCACCATACCATCTGCAATGTCTACTGACAAACTCATGGCATCGACCTCGCTGAAGTTCGACAACCTTCCCAAGCTCTTGGGCCAATCCAACTACGTACTTTGGTCCAACGCCTGGAGGATCGCCTTCAAAGCATGCCAATGGTGGAATAGCATCAACGGTGAAATCGTACAACCTATAAGCAGTACCGATTTGAAGGAAAAAGAGATCGCAGAAGACTCCAGCACCACCGGAACAGCTCCCACATCGCAAATCACTGAAGAAGAATGGGATATAGTCAACAATCAAGCGCACCCCATGCTCAATACAGGTGTTGACCATACAATCCTCCACAACATTGCGAGTACCAAAACTGACGC
>Ga0307508_10006087_pt1 | contig 11381 bp, 14 predicted proteins | sample 9_EM_MG_FD_203089 | JGI IMG/M metagenome (GOLD analysis project Ga0307508, IMG submission 203089) | Populus trichocarpa ectomycorrhiza microbial communities from riparian zone in the Pacific Northwest, United States - 9_EM | ecosystem: Host-associated > Plants > Roots > Unclassified | place...
ACCGGTCACCAGCGCTACCCGCGGTCGACTCACACCGATCCCGCACTCGCGGCGAGTGTTGATCCTGCGGTGGCGGTGAGCGCCGGTCCTGTGGTGGGGGCGAGTGCTGGTCTTGTGGTGGGGGCGAGTGCTGGTCCTAGGGTGGGGGCGAGTGCTGGTCCTAGGGTGGGGGTGAGTGTTGGTCTCGCGCTGGCGGCGAGTGCCGGGCTCACGCTGGAGGCGAGCGGGCTTTCGTTGCAGGCGTGCTGCGGCGGGCGGCGGGCGATGGTGACCGGCACGGGTGCGGTGCGGTGCGAGTGGTCCAGGGACGGCTTCGGTGCGCTGCCGGCGACCACTGTGGACAAGGCGATCGCTCCCTGGCCCCGGACGCACTCCGGATCCGGCCCGTCCAACGGCAGCCCAGTGAAGAACTTCGCCGCCATGCACCCGCCCCGGCATGCGTCATACGCCGAACACGACGTGCACGCCCCGCCGGACTGCGGCGCGCGGAGCCGGGTGAACAGCTCCGACTCCCGCCACACTCGGGCGAATCCGCCGTCGCCGCGCACGTTGCCGGCCAGAAACGTGTCGTGGATGGCGAACGGGCAGGCGTATACATCACCGACCGGATCGACCAGGCACACCACTCGGCCCGCGCCGCACAGGTTCAACCCCGGCAACGCCTCCCCATAACCGGCGAGGTGGAAGAACGAGTCGCCGGTCAGCACCCGCTCGCCGTGCAGCAGCAGCCAGTCGTAGAGGGCGCGTTGCTGCTCGGCCGTCGGGTGCAACTCGTCCCAGACGTCCGCGCCGCGCCCGGACGGCCGCAGCCGGGTCAGCCGCAGCTGGGCGCCGTAGCGGTCCGCGATGGCCTGGAACGCGTCGAGCTGCCCCGCGTTCTGCCGGGTCACCACGACCGAGATCTTGAAGCCGGCGAACCCGGCCGCAGCCAGGTGCTCCATCGCGCCGATCGCCATCCGGTACGAGCCGGGCCCCCGGACCGCGTCGTTGACCTCCTCGGTCGCGCCGTCCAGGGAGATCTGCACATCCACGTAGTCGCTGCCGGCCAGCCGCCGGGCCACCGCTGGCGTGATCTTCACGCCGTTGGTGGAGAACTTGACGCCGACCCGGTGCGCGGTGGCGTAGTCGACCAGCTCCCAGAAGTCCGGGCGTACCGTCGGCTCGCCGCCGCCGATGTTCACGTAGAAGACCTGCATCCGCTCGAACTCGTCGATCAGAGACTTGCACTCCGCGGTGGTCAACTCCCGCGGGTCACGCCGGCCCGAGGAGGACAGGCAGTGCACACAGGACAGATTGCATGCGTACGTCAGCTCCCAGGTCAGGCAGATCGGCGCGTCCAGCCCGAACTCGAACTCGTCCACAAGCGACATCAGAGGCTCCTCGGCCGGATCATCCGGGACGACGCCAGCGCGCCCAGCGCGGCGCGGTAGCGGGGCAGCTCGTCCTCAGCCACCCCGGCGCCGGCGCACGCCGCGCGGGCGGAGGGCTGCTCGACCAGGCCGCGGACCACGGCCAGCAGCACGGGGCTCTTCAGAAACGACAGCCGCCGGGTGCCGAAGTGATAGAGCAGCGCGCCGAACCGCTCGGGGCGAATCGCCACCCGCTCGTCCAGCCGCCACGCGCCGTCCAGGTCGAACGAGCGGGCCGGCGGCTCAGTAGACACCGCACATGCCGTCGATCGAGACCTCTTCCACCAGCATCTCGGCCAGCACGTCGTTGTCCAGCTCAGTGTCGTCCAGCTCGGCGTCAACCAGCTCGGGCTCGTCGAGAACCGGCACGACCACAGCTGTGCTCTCACTCATCCTGACTCCTCGGGGCGCGACGGATATTCGGCACGGTGTGACTAATGCAGGTGAGAGTAGTGTTTCCGTGTGGCGGAAACAAGAGTCTCACGAGGCGAGAGCGCAGAACTGCGACGTGGCCGCCCGCGCGGCACCAGCGCGCGCGAGCTCGAGCTGATCGCGCTGCGCCTCTTCGCCGAGCAGGGCTTCGACGCGACCACGGTCGACCAGATCGCCGCGGCCGCCGGGGTCAGCCGGCGCACCTTCTTCCGCTACTACACGTCGAAATCCGACGTCCTCTGGAACGAATTCGACAGTGAAGTGCAGACCATCCGCCGGCTGCTCGCCGGCACCCCCGACGAACTGCCGGTGATGGAGGCGGTCCGCCGGGCGGTGCTCGCCGCCAACCACTACCGCGCCGCCGACGTGCCGGAGCTGCGGATGCGGATGACCCTGCTGCGCTCGGTGCCGGAGCTCTTCGCCAGCGCGGCGATCCACTACGACGCCTGGGAACGCGCAGTCGTCGACTTCGTCGCCCGGCGGTCCGGGCAGCCGGCCGACTCGCTGTATCCGCTCGCCGTCGGCCGCGCCGTGCTCGCCTCGTGCCGGGCCGGCTTCGACCGCTGGGCGGCACGCGCCGACGCCGACCTGACGGTCTATCTCGACGCCGCCCTCCGCGCGCTGGCCGGCGGATTCCGCGACGACCTGCTGGCCGCCGAGCCCGAGCCAGCGCCTGAGCTAGCGCCCGTGCCCGTGCCAGCGCCTGAGCTAGCGCCCGTGCCCGTGCCAGCGCCTGAGCTAGCGCCCGTGCCCGAGCTAGCGTCCCTGCCCTTGCCCCGGAGTGCGTGCCAGCGCCCGTGCCCGAGCTAGCGCCCGTGCCCGAGCTAGTGCTGTGACCGGGATGGTTCACCGGGTTGTCCATTGGCTGCGTCTCGGATGATCTTGTAGGTTCCCCGGCCATGAGTGATGTTGGAATGACACAGATCCGGCTCGCTGACGCTGCAGACGCGGCGGTGATCGCACGCATCCACATGGCCTCTCGGGTGGCGGCGATGCCATACCTGCCCCCGCAGAAGCGTAGCCACGACCAGGTCACCCGGTGGATCGAGGAGGTCCTGCTCAAGACGTGCCGGATGTGGGTGGCAGAGCGCGATGCGGAGATCCTCGGCTATGCCGCCCTTGAGGCTGAGATGCTCGAACACCTCTATCTGAGGCCGGACGTCCGCCGCCAAGGCATCGGCACGTTACTGCTCGACGAGGTCAAACGGCACAGCCCTGACGGCGTGTCCCTGCACGTCTTTGAGCAGAACACCGATGCACGCGCGTTCTACGAACGTCACAGCTTTGCCGTTCTTGACACCAGCGACGGCCGCCGGAACATGGAGAATCTGCCCGACATGACCCTTCGCTGGACACCGAACAGCGCACGGTGACCGCTCTGCCACCGCGCCTCCACCCGTCGGATGGGCCGTCGCCGCCTCACATCCAACCGGCACGTCACCCGCCGTCCCGAGCCACAACCCGGTGAACCATCCCGGTCACGGCGCTAGCGCTCGTGCCAGAGCTAGCGCCTGTGCCAGAGCCAGCGCCCGTGCCCGAGCCAGCGCTGGCCGGTGCTAGCGCCCGAGCTGGTGCCCGTGCCCGAGCCGAAGCCCGAGCCCGAGCCAGCGGCCGTGCCAGAGCCCGGGCCCGTGCCGGACCGCCTACCGGGCGCCGTCGATGATTTCCTTGAGGTCGGTTTCGATGTTCGCCAGCTGTGACCGCTTGCCGGTCGAGGCCGACCAGTTCCAGAATTCCAGGGCGTGGTGCAGGCGATAGAGGACCATCCGGTCGGCCGCGCCGGACGGCAGCGGCCCGTAACCGCGCCGGAAAGCCTCGCGTTTGGCCGGGTCGTCGCGTAGCGCGTAATAGTCGGTCTTGGCCAGGTCGAGCAGCGGATCGGCGACGACCGCGTTCTCGACGTCGACATAGCCGGTGACCTGCCAGCCCGCGCCGGCCTCCGTCACCAGTACGTTGCCGCCGTGGAAGTCGTTGTGGCACAGCGCCGGCTGCCGGCACTCGGCGAACAGGTCGGCGTTCCGGGTGACGTGCCGGTCGATCGCCCCGCCCAGCCTCGTACCGCCGCCGAGGTCGGCGTATCTGCGCAGCTTGGTGGCGAACTGGTCGAGCATGTAGGCCGCGTTTGACGGCTTCGAGTCGACGATTCCGGTGGCCAGGTAACCCCACCGCTCCGCCGTGATCTGGTGCACGGTGGCCAGCGACCGTCCCATGTGCTCGTAGACGCGGCCGACGTCATCGCCGGTGAGCCGGTCGCCGACCGTCGCCAGCGGCCGGCCGTCGAGGCGGGTCAGCACGGCGTACGCCGACGGCAATGCCGGTATGCCGGCGGGCTCGTGGTGCAGCACCCGCGGGATCTCGCCGACGCCCCGCCGCTCGAGCAGGCGGTACACGTACACCTCTTTGGCGAGCTTTGAACGCCACCGATCGGCCCTCGCGGGCCACCGCTCGGGGTAGACCTTGATGATCAGCGGCCGCGCCCCGCCCGCGCTGCGCACCTCGTAGACGGCGTTGACCTCGCCCCCGCCGCGGGCCGTCACACCGGTGACCCGGAACTCCGGAATGACGCCGCCGAGGACGGCCTGCGCCGCCCCTCGAGACAGCGACACCTGATGCGGCATGCCCGCACTATAGGGGCAGCCGGCCGCGCTAAGCGGGTGGCCGGAGTTATTTCCGCAACTCGCCCGTATCGATTAACATGCATACGTGGAAGACCTCGATCACCGAGGCGCTGGCCGCGTGGGATGGCCAACTATGCGCGGACCCGAGTGCTACTGCCGCGAACGCCGGCCACGACCCTGCTGCAGGAAGCCCTGAATTGGATCCCGGCTTGCGAGATGTCTTACGGCACCGCTTGCTGAGGCAAACATGATCTGCTCCGAAGCCCGGTGACGGCGTCGGCGACGCCCGAACTCAACCGTCCGCGCGAAGCCGTCCAACCTCCGCGCGTGCAGTGTCATAGGTGACGCCGAGCTCCCGCAACCCACACACGGCGGTGTTGTCCGCGGCACAGAGCAGCCCGAGTAGGAGATGCTCGGTGCCGATGTGCTCGTCCCCAAGCAACCGTGCCTGCTCGGCCGCTCCAACCATTATCTCTTCAGTGGCCGACGTGAACGGGATGTGGGACGGCGAGGACCGTCGTCCCGGCAGAAGGGTCCCGGCAATGGCGTCCTCGGCCCGGGCACACGAACCGGAAAGGTTCGCGACGGCCCGGGCGGCCAACCCACGCCGCACCGCGATCAGGGCCAGCAGAATGTGTTCCGGAGCGATGAATTCGCTATGTCCGCCTTCGGCTTTCCGCCGGGCCAGCTCCACTGCGCGTTTCGCCCGTTCATCGAGGTGAGTAAAGGGCGACCGATCGTGGATCATGGCATTCCTCCGTAGTCACCCCTCCACGATGCCAGTCCTCGTTCTCTTCAAGCACGAGCCGCGGCAACCCGGAAACCCACGGTGTTGTACGCACCGCTGCCCGCGCGCCCCTCACCGCGGTAACTCGTCTGGCAACTGCGGCCGGTCGAATACCACGAGCCGCCGCGCACCGCGTTGACCTGCTTGCCCGCCTCCGCGCCGTTCGTCGCGGTGATCAGGCTGGCCGTCCACTCGAACGCGTTGCCCGCCATGTCATAGCAGCCGTACGGGCTGATCCCGGCCGGATAGGCGCCGACCGCGCTGGTGTAGCCGCCGGTCTTGCCCAACTCGGTGAAGAGATCGGTGTAGACGAAGCCGGTCCAGGTGTCGTGGTCGATCCAGCCCCGCACCCCGCCGTCGGCGCTGACCGACAAGATCGATGAGAGTGCGGCGCTCTGGCCGTACGCCGCCGAGTTCTTGTTGTTGTAGGTTGCCTTTGCCGAACCGTATTTCGCGAGGTAGTAGGCCGACACCACGCCGTTGTAGTTGTATTTGCTGGTCAGCTTGCCGCCGGCATAGGCGCTGCCCGCCTCGTTGCCCCACGGATACGAATAGCCCTGCGGGCCCCGGGCGGCGTTCTCCCACTCCGCCTCGGTGGGCAGCCGGAACTTCCAGCCGCCGGCCGTGCCGGTCAACCAGTCGCAGTAGGCCTGCGCGTCCACGGCCGAGACGTAGAGCACCGGATGGTCCGCCTTGCCGGACGGATAGCTTCCGCCGCTCCAGTAGCTCGGCGCCGACCTGCCCGGCGCGGCGCCGAGGAACTCCTGGTACTGCGCGTTGGTCACCTGGTACTGGCCGATCCAGTAGTCCGCGTCGATCGGGGCGGACGAGCCGGAGCCCGACCGGTTGCTGACGTCTGTGGCGAAGGCGAACGAGGTGTTCGCCGGCACCGCGACCAGCGACTGACCGCCGGCGCGGCTGGGACTGGCGCTCACCGCGGGCGCGCTGGCCGCGGTGGGATCCGAGCCCGCGGCGGACGACGCGGAGGCTTTGCATCCCGCCGCCGCGCCGAGGGCGACCCCACCGAGGGCGAGCAGGACGGAACGGCGACCCGGGCGGTTCATGCGGGTGCGCCGCCGCCGGACTCCGTGCCGGACGGGTCGATCAAGATGGTCAGGGTCGCCTGGTATCCATCAGCGACGCTGCCGCTGACCGTCGCGAGTTCGGTGGCGGCCGAGTCGTCGCCGAAGACGTTGTCGGTGGCGAGGCTGACCTGGCTGATGTTCGCGACGCTCTTGCTGTAGCCGTCGGTCGCGTACACGGTCTCGGCCGCGTCCTCCGGGATCGCGATCTGCGAGGTCTTGACGATCGGGCCGTCGCCGCTGGTGGCGTTGGCGAGCGAGCCGTACACCTCGAAGTGGATGTGCGGCCAGCGGCCCGAGTAGCAGGCCGGGAAGATGCTGGTGAAGGTGGCGGTGCCGGTGGAGTCGGTCTCCTGGATGCCGCGCAGGTAGTTCTGGTCGGTGATGCCGTCGGAGTAGAGCGAGTAATTGCCGTCCCGGTCGCAGTGCCAGGCGTAGACGGCGGCGCCGGTCACGGCCGTGCCGTCGAGGTCCTTGACGACCAGCGAGAACTCCAGGGGCACGCCCTCGGCGGTGCCGCTGGCGTCGCCGAAGGAGGACCGGATGTCCTTGCGGACGATCCCGTCGAGCGTGCGTACGTCGGGCCCGTTCGAGCCGTCCGCCGGGTACGGCCCCGCGGTCTCGGACTCGACCTCGGTCAGCGAGGCGGTGCTGGCCGAGGTCGTGGTCGCGGTGCTCGTGGCGGTGCTCGCGGTCGAGGTCGAGGAGTCCGTGGCGCAGGCGCCGAGGGCGGCCAGCGCGCCGGCGCCACCCAAGACGCCGAGCAGGCGCCGGCGCGACATCGTCTGCATGTCGAACCGCAGCCCCTTGTCGTGCACCCGGCGTACGTACGCGGCGTTGTCCTTGTCCTGGGCTTTTCGCATCGGATCGGGCCTCTCTCCTGGATGGGATGACCCGAGCTAACCCGCCGCGTCTGTGCGTTCCCTTTGCGGTTGCTGTGCGCAACAACTGGAAAGATGGCGGCCGCTCTTGACCTGGCGTCCGAACCGGACGTACGGTCCGTGCGGACGTTTGTTAAACAACTTGCCTATTGGTGGAGGTTGTGGGTGGTCAGCATGCGGACGACCGGTGCGCTGGCGAGTGGCCTGCTGATCGCGACCCTCGGCCTGGCGCCGTCGCCGGCCGTGGCGGCGGTGGGTGGCTTCGTCCGCGTCGATCAGGTGGGATTCGCTCCCGGGGAGAGCAAGTACGCCTACCTGATGGCCACGGCGCGGGTCGGCAAGGCCGGCTTCGCGGTGCTGGATGCCGCCGGCCGACAGGTGCTGACCGGCCAGGTGGACGCGGCGAGCCGGGGCTCGTGGAACGCCACCTATCCGGCGGTGTACTCGATGGACCTCAGCAAGCTGACCCGTCCCGGCACGTACCGGATCAAGGTCACCGGCGGCGCCAATGCCGTCTCGCCGAGCTTCCGCGTGCAGAGCGCCGCCGACCTGTACGGCGGTCTCGTGCGCGACGGGGTGACGTTCTTCCAGACCCAGCGGGACGGCCGGGCGGTCATCCCGGGCGCGCTGGGCCGCCGGCCCGCGCATCTGCATGATTCCGCCGCGCAGGTGTACGCCACCCCGACCTTCGTGACCGACGACGTGATCGCCGAGGCCGACCTGAGCCGCATCGGTGGCCCGGTGGACGTCGAGGGCGGCTGGTACGACGCCGGCGACTACCTGAAATTCACGCATTCCACGGCGTACGGTGCGGTCACGCTCCTCGCCTCGGCCCGCGCGCTCGGTCCCAGCGCGCCCACGACGCTCGACGCCGAGGCCCGGCACGGCGTCGACTGGCTCGCCAAGATGTGGGACGAGCAGACCAGGACGCTGTACCTGCAGGTCGGCATCGGCTCGGGCAACGAGGCCGGCACGTTCGCCGGGGACCACGACCTGTGGCGGCTGCCGGAGCAGGACGACTCCAACACCGACCCGGCCGACCGGTACGCCGCCGCCCACCGCCCCGTCTTCGAGGCCGCGGCGCCCGGCAAGCCGATCAGCCCCAACCTCGTCGGCCGGGTCTCGGCCGCCTTCGCGATGGCCGCCCAGGTCGACGCCGCGGCCGATCCCCAGCGGGCCCGGGCCGAATACCAGGCGGCCACCTCGCTCTACGCCCGCGCCGACCTCGCCAGCCCGCCGGACCCGCTGGTGACCGCCCTGCCGAACGCGTTCTACCCCGAGGACACCTGGCACGACGACATGGAGCTGGGCGCGACGGAGATCGCCCTCGCCGCGCAGCGGCTCGGCCTCGGCGGCAGCGCCCGCTACCTGCAGGACGCGGCCCGGTTCGCCAGCGGCTATCTGGCCGCGGAGACCGGCGACACCTTCAATCTGTACGACACCAGCGCGCTCGCCCACGCCGATCTGATCACCGCGATCCGCCAGTCCGGCACGCCGCGCGGCCTCGCGGTCAGCCCGGCGGCCCTGGTCGCGGACCTCAAGCGACAGGTGCGCACCGGCGCCGACCGGGCCCGTACGGATGCCTTCCGGGCCGGCGGCATCTACACCGACTTCGACGCCGACTCGCACACCTTCGGGCTGATCGCGACCGAGGCGCTGTACCGGTCCGCCAGCGGGGACAAGTCCTTCGCCGGCTTCGCCACCGCGCAACGCGACTGGGTGCTCGGCGCGAACGCCTGGGGCACCAGCTTCATGATCGGGGCGGGCTCGACGTACCCGAACTGCCCGCAGCATCAGGTCTCGAACCTGCGTTCCGGCCCGGACGGAACCGCACCGGTGCTGACCGGCGCGGTCGTGAACGGCCCCAACGACCCGGCCCAGTTCGAGGACGGGCTGGGCGACTATCAGGACGGCATGGTGCGCTGCCCCGCGGACGGCCGGGACCGCTACGACGTGTTCAGCCGCAGCGACACCCGCTATGTCGACGACGTGCGATCCTGGCAGACCAGCGAGCCGGCCCTCGACATGACCGGCAGCGCGATCATCGGCGCGGCACTGCAGGCCTCGGCCGGCTCGTAGCCGCCCGGGTCAACCGGTTCCGCCCGCTGTCCAGCTCCGGTGCGTCTGCTGCTGGAAGAGGATTTCCCGGATCTCGTACGTCGAGCCGTCCGGATAGGTGTCGAGGAGGGTGCACAGGTCGTTCAAGTCGGCCTGGCTCCGGTATGCCGCCAGCTCGGTCGCCAGCTGTCGGCGCCGGCGCTGGTTTGCCCGGCGCAGTAACAATCCGGCCTGCAACACCAACAGGCGAGTCCGCAGCTCCATTGCCGCCCCCGGGGGCGGCGTCGTCGATTCGGCGACCAGCCGCCACGGCTCACGATACGCCCGTTCGGCCGCACATTCAGCCGGCCGCGAGCCCTTCTGCCGCCCGTGCGGTGATCGCTTGCAGCGTACGCATGGTCGTGTCGATGTCGGCGGGGTCGAACTGGCCCAGCAACTCGGCTGTCGGGCCGGCGACGTACTCGCGCAGGCTGCGGTGCAGGGTCTCGCCGTCGGCCGTCAGGTCGACCTTCTCATCGCCGTGGATCAGCCCCTCGGCCTCGAGCCGGGCGAGCAGCTCGCGGGTGGAGCCGGCGTTCAGGCTGCGGGAGCCGGCGAGGTCATCGCTCAGCACCTTGCGGTCCAGGGCCGGCCCGCGCGTGGCGATCAGCTGTAGCGCGTACCAGGTCTCGGGCGTGGTCCCGCGCTGCGCGAGGTGCTGGCGCAGGACCTGGGTCAGGGTCCGCTCGGCGAACGCCAGGGTCTGGCCGAAGGGGACTGTCGGTGTGGTCATTTGGTGCCCCGTTCCCATAGGATCGACAGGTTCCTGACCACTTTATCAAGTAGACAGGTGCCTGTCTATCCTATGGAAGCCAACTTTCCCACCCGCCCCTTGATCGGGCTGTTGCTGCGCCTGCTGCACCAGCACTACGCCCAGGACATCGACGCCGCGCTGCGCGAGGCAGGCTTCGGCGACATCAAGCCCGCGCACGCGAACGTGTTCCCGTTCCTGGTGCCGGAGGGCATCAGCGTCTCGGAGCTCGCCGCGCTCGCCCGGGTGCGCAAGCAGACGATGGCCGAGGCGGTCGACCAGCTCGAGCGGATGGGCTACGTCGAGCGCCGGGCGAATCCGCGGGACCGCCGCTCCCGGCTGGTGTTCCCGACCGAGCGGGCAGAGGCGGTCAGGCCGGTCACGCACGCGACCGCGGAGCGCGTCGAGAAGCGCTGGGCGGAGCTGACCAGCCCGGCCGAGCTGGAGGCGCTGCGCGGCTCGCTGTTGCACCTGCTCACCGAGCTGCGCGCCGGCTGAGCCTCAGGTGCCGGTGTATGCGGCGTAGCAGCGGTCGGCCTGCTCGCCGGCGGTTGTCGGGTCGGTGCCGTAGGCGACGTTCACCTCGGCCCAGGCGTCGCTGCTCAGCCGGGTGAACTCCTTGCCCTCGGCGGAGGTCGTCCAGGCCATCATCGCCTCCTGGTCGCGGGGTGCCGCCGGGTCCGAAAGGTGCAGGGCGAGGCCGAGCAGGCCCATGTCCCAGCCGATGCCGGTGGCGCCGGGGCCGTACTGGTCCCAAAGCTCGTCCTCGACGTGCGCCATGTGCTCCAGCTCGAAGCGGGTGCGCTCGCCCTCCGCGGTCAGGCGCACCTCGATCCAGCTCACGCCGCCGTTGTATTCCCACGTCGCGGTGTAGCCGTTCGGCTTGTCGCAGCTCGTGATCGTGCCGCCGGCGTTGCCCTCGAGCTGGTAGTGGCCGCCCTCGCGCAGGTCGCCGGAGATCGGCAGGAACCAGCGGGGGATCCGCTCGGCGCTGCTGACCACGTCCCACAGGTCGTCGAGGTCGGTGTCGTACACCTGGCTGATGGTCGAAACCCGGGCCTCGCCGGCGGCCAGCTCCCGGCGGCCGAGGGTGCGCCGCACGGCGCTGATCTGTTGCTTCACATCAATCATTGGTCGCTCCGATCGTCGTTGCGCGCGGCGAGCCGGCGCTGTCGCTTGCCGCGGGCCACCTCGGTGGCCAGCGCGTCGAGATGCGGCGTCCAGAACCGCCGGAACCGTCCCAGCCAGGCGTCGGCCTCGCGCAGCGCGGTGTCGTCCACCGTGTAGAGCCGCCGGGCGCCGTCCGGGCGCACCGTCGCGAAAC
>Ga0307508_10006089_pt1 | contig 11379 bp, 5 predicted proteins | sample 9_EM_MG_FD_203089 | JGI IMG/M metagenome (GOLD analysis project Ga0307508, IMG submission 203089) | Populus trichocarpa ectomycorrhiza microbial communities from riparian zone in the Pacific Northwest, United States - 9_EM | ecosystem: Host-associated > Plants > Roots > Unclassified | place...
GAGCACCATCGTGTCGTAGAGGAACTGCGAATCGAAGGGAGGGTCCTTGCGCGCGAGGATCACGTCGATGCCGCCGAGTTCGCGCCACTCCGGGGCGCCCAGGGTGAACCAGTCGTTTGGGTCTTCCCGCACGTTCAGGGGGCACGCGTGAGCCCACGCGACCGCGTCGCGCAGTACGAGGCTGCCCTGCGTAAGGTAGAGCAAATCGTACCCGCGTCGCTGCGCTTCGAGCAGCATCGCGAAGGTTGAATCCTTCTTGATATAGATCGCTTCGATGGGATCCATCAAGACGCCAAGGGTGCGCTTCATGGTGTAGAGCCTGCGCTGGCGATTTCGGGGTATTTCATCGGTAATTTTAAGCAATTCAAGGTCTTGGTGAAAAGTGCGCCGCGACGCGCCTCAGAATCGGTAATCAATTTAAGCTCAATTGTCAGAAAGTCCATGGAACCTGTGGCAATTCTTGACCATTTTCGTCACTCTGTCGCCCCTGGCCAACGTGATTCCATGCACCAAGATCGCGGAAAAGCGTGGCCTATACTACATCCGGCGGCTGAGACGATCCGCCCCCAAGTTTTTGGCACCAAGCTTGCTTGCTGCCTATCGACAGGCGGCAAAACTCTTTCTGCCGGTGAAATGCTTGACAGGGTTACAAGCTTGAGATTAAACAACGTCTTTGCTCCATCGTTTGCACGCGCAGAATGGCATTTCCGTTCCGTGACTGCCTTCGAGTCGGGTTTCCTGGCCGTTGCGCGGGGAGTGCTGGTGGCGTTGCATCGTAAGCGGGAGGAAGACGAGTGGAAGACGTTAAAAATTCGGGCGCACTGACCGGTATGCGGGTCATGGTCATTGACGACTCCAAGACCATCCGCCGCACCGCGGAAATGCTGCTGAAGAAAGAGGGTTGCGATGTCATTACCGCGGTCGACGGGTTCGAGGCGCTGTCGAAGATTTCCGATCACCAGCCGCAGATCATCTTCGTCGACATCATGATGCCGCGGCTCGATGGCTACCAGACCTGCGCGCTAATCAAGAACAACCAGACATACAAGTCGACGCCGGTGATCATGCTGTCGTCGAAGGACGGACTATTCGACAAGGCGCGGGGGCGCATTGTCGGATCGGAAGAGTATTTGACCAAGCCGTTCACGCGCGAAGAATTGCTGGGCGCGATTCGGCGGCACGTCGATCACAAGTAGCGGGTTTTCGACGCAACGATTTCACGAGTTACGAGCACGGGGGGACCGGGCATGCCGCATATTTTGATCATTGATGATTCACCGACCGAAGTGCAGATGTTCACGCGTCTGCTCGAAAAGAACGGTTTCCGCGTGACCAGCGCAACCAGCGCAGAGGACGGCATCGCCCAGGCCAAGCGAGACCGGCCCGATCTCGTCATCATGGACGTGATCATGCCGGGCATGAACGGGTTTCAGGCGACGCGCACGCTCAGCAAGGACACCGAGACGGCGAATATCCCGATCCTCATCGTCACGACCAAGGCCATGGAGTCCGATCGCGTGTGGGGTCTGCGTCAGGGTGCGAAGGACTTCCTCACCAAACCTGTCGATTCGCGAGATCTGATCTCCCGAATCCAGGGCCTGTTGCCGAACTAATGGGCGCGCGATGAACGACGCAACTTTCATTTTCACGCCGTTCGAGATCCTCGCCGACTACGAGCGCCGCAGTCTGGCGCATGCGGCGGGCGTGCCCGAGCAGATCAGCGCTCCGGGTCTGTGGCGCGGCATCGGTTTTCGTGTCGGCCTGCGTTACCTCGTGTCGAGCCTCGCCGAGGTCAACGAAATTCTTGCCTATCCGCAGGTGGCGCACGTGCCGGGCACGCGTCCGTGGCTGCTCGGCGTCGCCAGCATCCGCGGCAATCTCGTGCCGCTCGTCGATCTGAAGCAGTTCCTCACCGACGAGCGCAGCGTCCTGACCGAATCGAGTCGCGTGCTCAGCGTGCGACAGTCCGGCGGCAGCGTCGGCCTGCTCGTCGACGAGGTTGTGGGACAGCGAAATTTCTCTCCGGATCAGAAAATCGAACCGGCCGCCCAGGAAGGCGATCCGTACGCGCGTTTCGTCGTCGAAGACTACCAACTCGGCGAAGTGCAATGGGGTCAGTTCAGCATGGCGGCGCTCGTGCGCGCTGCCGAATTCCTGCAGGCGGCGGCCTGATCGGCCGGCGTTTCATCCAAATATTTTCGCGAGGTAACGGGTAATGAGCACAGGGGCAGGTAGTGGCGAACGCACGGGCGGATCAAACGGGCTGCTAGTGGCGTTGCTGGTCGTCAGCATCATCGTCGCCTTCGTCGATTTCGTCTTCATGACCCTGAAAGCGAATCAGGACGCGAAGGCCGCGAGCCTGGTCACGCGTGCGCAGGTGCTCTCGCAGCAGTTGTCGCGACAGGCGAACGACGCCGCTGGCGGCAACGTCGACGCGTTCGGGTCGCTGAAGCAGACGCGCGACACGATCGCCGACCTCATCACACGCCTGAAGCAGGGCGATGCGCGAACGGGCATGCAGGGCTATTTGGGAGAGTCGACCCTGAAAGCCGACTTCACCGAACTCGATGGCGCATGGTCGCAGCTCAGCGGAGACGCGACGAAGGTGCTGGACAGCCAGCAGCAGATTCTCGGCAGCGCAACGACGATCGACGACTTCAACCGCAAGACCGCCGTGCTCAACTCGCGCATGGACGAGGTGGTGAAGATCCTGACCGAGCGCACCGGTTCGACCACGCAGGTGATGACCGCATCGCGCCAGATGCTCTACGCCGACCGCATGCAACGCCGCGCGCAGTCGATCATTCAGGGTGGCGAAGATTCGCCGACCGCCGCCGCGGGTCTGCAGCGCGACGCGCAGTTCTACGGCGTCGTGCTCGCGGGTTTGATCAACGGCAACGCCGATCTCAACATCAAGGCGATGGACAATGCCGCTGCACGCGACATTCTCAACGACATCAACAAGCAGTGGATCGACCTGACGCCGCAAGTGACCAAGCTGCTGGACTCGGCAACGAGCCTGCAGGAGGTCAAACAGGCGGTAGACAAGGCATCGGTCGACAGCCAGACGCTGTTGCTCAAGGCGGACGCTCTCGCGCAGCACGTCGGCGATCTCGGCGGCAAGCGTTTCTTCCCGAACCTCTGGTGGGGCGTCGGGGCAGCGGCTCTGGCTCTCGCGTTGCTGATCTGGCTGGCCTTGAAACTCAATGCCGACCAGCGCGCGCGCTACCAGGCGAGTACCGAGCTCAACAAGCGCAACGAAGCGGCGATTCAACGACTGCTCGACGAAATGGGCTCGCTCGCGGATGGCGACCTGACCGTCAAGGCATCGGTGACCGAAGACTTCACGGGAACGATCGCGGACGCCGTCAACTACGCAATCGACGCGTTGCGCACGCTCGTCACGACGATCAACGAGACCTCGGTGCATGTCGCATCGGCTGCCAATGAAACGCAGGCGACGGCGATGCACCTCGCGGACGCCGCGGAGCACCAGGCGCAACAGATCACGTCGGTATCGTCGGCCATGAACGATATCGCGGTTTCCGCCAACGACGTGTCGAAGAACTCGACCGACAGCGCGGACGTCGCGCAGCGTTCGGTGCGCATCGCGTCGAAGGGCGCGTCCATCGTGCGCCAGACGATCGCGGGCATGGATTCGATTCGCGACCAGATCCAGGAAACGTCCAAGCGCATCAAGCGCCTCGGAGAATCGTCGCAGGAAATCGGCGCGATCGTCGAACTGATCAACGATCTTTCCGAGCAGACGAACATCCTCGCTCTGAACGCCGCGATCCAGGCGGCGTCGGCCGGTGAGGCGGGCCGCGGATTCGCGGTCGTCGCGGACGAAGTGCAGCGACTCGCCGAACGCGCATCGGGCGCCACGCGACGCATCGAGACGCTCGTCCAGACGATTCAGGCCGATACGAACGAAGCGGTCAACTCGATGGAACAGACCACCACCGAAGTGGTCAGCGGCGCGCGTCTCGCCGAAGAAGCGGGTACGCAGCTCGGCGAAATCGAAAAGGTGTCGGCCGACCTCGCCGACTTGATTAAAAACATTTCGGTATCCGCACAGCAGCAGTCGACCGCTGCCGCCAACGTGTCGTCGACGATGAACGTGATTCAGGAAATCACCTCGCAGACCTCCGCTGGCGCGAGCCAGACGGCTGAATCGATCGGCAACCTGGCGCAGCTCTCCGCCGACCTGCGCCGCTCGGTCGCCGACTTCAAACTGCCTTCGTAAGGCCGCAAGCGCGCTGCAGATACACCCCAGGAAGTATTGATGAAATTTCAACACGACATCGATTTCACCACGCTCAGCTGGGTCAAGTCCGAGCTGGACGCCACGCTGCTGCAGGCGCGCGCGGCGCTGGAGGCGTATGTCGAGAACCCGTCGGATTCGAGCCAGATGCAGACCTGCGTCGGTCATCTGCATCTCGTGCACGGCACGCTGCGCATGGTCGAGCTGTACGGCGCGGCGCTCGTCGTCGAGGAAATGGAACGCGTTGCGCAGGGGCTCGCCGAAAAGACGGTGCCTGCGAACGACGATGTCTATTCCGTGCTCATGCGCGGCATCGTGCAGCTGCCCGATTATCTCGAGCGACTGCAGAGCGGGCACAAGGACATTCCAATCATCCTGCTGCCGCTGCTGAATGATCTACGTGCGGCGCGCGGCGAAAAACTGTTGACGGAATCGGTGCTGTTCGCCCCGGATCTCAATGCACCGTTGCCGCTGCCCACGATCGCGACGCCGACGCCACCCGACATGCGTGGAGAAGTGCAGCGTCTGCGCAACGCCTATCAGATCGCACTGCTGCGCTGGATACGTGAAGATTCGACGGCCATGCAACTCGGCGCGATGACCGACGTGCTCGATCGTCTGTACGCGATCTGCACGCAGGACGATGCGCGTCGCCTGTGGTGGATCGCCAACGGCGTCGTCGATGGCGTGCGCTCGGGCGGGATCGACACCGGCGTCACGACCAAACTGCTGTTCGGCAAGGTCGATCGCGAAATCAAGCTCATGCTCGACGAGGGCGAAGGCGCGCTCGATTCGGCACGCACGCGCGACCTCACGAAGAATTTTCTTTATTACCTTGCGCACGCGAACGTCGACACGCCGCGCGCAACCCAGATTCGCGACCTTTACAAGCTCGACACGCTGCTGCCGAGCGCGCAGGAACTCGAGCACGCGCAAGGGTCGATCTCCGGCCACAACCGTGCGCTGCTCGACACCGTCGCCGCCGCGATCAAGGAAGACCTCCTGCACGTCAAAGAAGCGCTGGATATCTTCTTGCGCACACAGAAGGACGAGCCCGGACAGCTCGCGCCACAAGTGGATGTGCTCGATCGCGTCGCCGACACGCTCGGTATGCTCGGTCTCGGCGTGTCGCGCCAGGTGATCGTCGAACAACGCCAGGTCGTTGGCGACATCGTCAGCGGTCAGCGTCACGCGGACGAATCCGCATTGCTCGACGTCGCCGGTTCGCTGCTTTACGTCGAGGCGTCTCTCGACGACCACATCGAACGACTCGGCGGCGATACGGCCGCGATCGTCGATACGAGTTCCGGCCTCGAGTTGCCGCAGGCCGAAGTCGGTCGCATCCTCGATGCGCTGATGCGCGAAGCGGCTGCGAACCTCGCACAGGCCAAGCACGACATGGTCGCGTTCGTCGAGGCGCCGTGGGATCACGCGCAGGTCGAACAGATTCCGCGCCTCCTCGAGGAGGTTTCCGGTGCACTCGACATGCTTGCGCTGCACGATGCGGCGCAGCTGATCAACGGCGTCGTCTTGTTCGTCGAGACCGAATTGCTGCAGTACCGTCGGGTCCCCAATCACGAACAAATGGACGCGCTCGCCGATGCGCTCGCGTCGATCGAGTACTACATCGAAGCCACGCGCGAGCAGCGCGGCGGCCGCGAACGCATTCTCGACATCACGCGCACGAGCCTGCGCGCGCTCAACTACTGGCCATTGCCCGGCACCGCCGGGGGACAAGCCAAGGCGGAAGCGCCCGCGCATGACGCCCCAGCTGAAACTGCCATCGAAACGGCTAGCGCGATTTCCACAAACCCGATCCCCGCTATCGAATTCAACGAAGCACCGCAGTCGGCGCCAGTCCTGGATTCGAGCGTCGCTGCGACCGCATTCGTGGCAACTGCGCCCGAGCCACACAAGGAAGAATCCACACCGACGCAGTCCGCGGTCTCTGCGAGCGAGCCTGCAGAAGAGCACGAAGTAGCGGATCCCGATGCGGTCAATCACGGCATCGATTTCGGATTCAGCAGCGACTCTTCGCACGCGTTCGACGACGAAATTCGCGACATCTTCCTCGAAGAAGTCAATGAAGAAATCGCGGGGCTGCAGTCGAACGTGCCGAAGTGGCGCGAGAACACTGGCGACTTCGAGCTGCTGAAGACCATTCGCCGCTCTTTTCATACGCTGAAAGGATCGAGTCGACTCGTCGGCGCCCTGGCGCTCGGCGACTTCAGCTGGAAGATCGAGAACATGCTCAACCGCGTGCTCGACAAGAGCATTCGGCCCGGCGCCGCACCGCAAAGCGTTCTGACGCATGCCGTCGATGCGCTGCCGGACATGCTCGCCGCGCTTCAGGGCGGGCCGCGTCCCGCGATCGATACGGTCGCGATCAAGGACGTCGCGGATCGTGTTGCGCTGGGCGATGACGCATTCGTCGACGAAGCGACGCTGCGACCGAAGAAAATCGTCGGGACGAAAGCTGTGCCCGCGTCGACGGTCGAGATGCCGATTCCTGCCGAGATCTCAGCCGCGCAGCCACCCACGCCGACGAGCGCTACGGTCGACGGGATGCGGCAGCTCGATCCGATGCTGTTCGACGTCTTAAGCAGCGAAGTCAGCACGCATCTTGCCGTGATCGACGCTTTCGTTGCGAGCGCGCGCGAGACTTCGCTGCCTGTGAGCGAAGTCGTGTTGCGCGCAGTACACACGCTCAACGGCGCTATCGCGATGGTCGACCTGCCGTCGCTCACGCGCGTGCTGCAGCCGCTCGAGCACTACGTCAAGCGCTTGCACGCCTGGGAGCAAGCGCCCGATGCGGACGGGATTGCGGCGCTCGCCGAAACCTCGGCGCACGTCAAGGCAAGTATCGAGGCCCTCGAATCGTCCAGCACACTGCCGGATGCGACCGGGCTCGCCGAGCGCGTCAGCGATCTTGCACATGCGTTGCCAGAACCCGAATTGCTGCATTCGTTGCTCGCCGCCGAAGGCGAAGAAGAGACTGTCGAGGCCCCGCACGACGCCGAAGCGCTCGTGCAGGCGCCCGCCACTCCTGTCGACGAAGCGCCGGCGTCGCACGACGAACCCGTCTCTGCGTTTGCCGAACAGCCGCAAGCCGCCAGAGTCGGTCGTCTTCAGCCCGCGGATGAAGATGCGATTCAAGCAGCGCTCTCTGCGCTCGCCGATGCGCAAACTACGGAACGCGATGCACACGCAGACCGCGCGATCGAACCGCTGATCGTTCCCGAAGAAGCCGAAGCGCCCTCGATGGCTGTCGAGCCGAGCGCGCCCGACAGCATCGAATACCGCGATGCCGTGGAATCGGAAAAATTGGCAGAACTCGTCTCGCCGCACGAAGACCTGCGCTTGCACAGCGACGAGCCGATCGCACAGGCGTCGTTCTCGCACGAGCCCGAAATCGTCATCGAGGAGTTCGCCGGCACGTATTCGTCACCTGCGCCGGAACTCCCTGCTGTCGAGGAAGAGGTCGCACCGATCGACTACCTCCTCGACTTCGATTCGACAACCGATGCGCCGACGCACGAGTTGTCGCTGGAGGACGAAGCAGCGATTGAAATCGTCTCCGAAGGCCGCGTGCCGGTCAGCCCGACGGACGCTCCGTCGTTGCCCGAGATCGAAGCGCCGGTCGCCGAGCCCTCGTTCAGCGCAAACGAAGAGCCGCAGGTGCACGCATTCGAGGATGTGTTCGCAGCGGAGCACGCCGAAGAACCCGTGGCGCGCGAGCATGAGTTCGTCGATCACGAGCCTATGCATGCCGCGGAGACGGAAATTGCGCCCGCGAGCGACTTCGTATCAACCGCCGAGCAGACTTTCGAAACCGTCGTACACGATGCGCCTGCACCCGCGGAAGAACCCCTCGAAGAAGTGGCCGCGGCCGCGCCTGCACCGGTCGAGCATGCGCCTGCGCGCGTGAAGTTCGACGAGCCCGCATTCGTCGCGACACCCGAAGAGATGGGCGATCTGCATCCGATGCCGGAGATCGACGAGGACCTGCTCGAGATCTTCATCCAGGAAGCGACCGAAATTCTCGATCACGCGGATGCGCTGATGGCGCGCTTGCGCGAGTCGCCGCACGATCGAGAGATCGTCACCGGCCTGCAACGCGACCTCCATACGGTGAAAGGCGGCGCGCACATGTCCGCGCTCGCAACGATCGGTGATCTCGGCCACGCGATGGAATCGTTGTTCGAAGCAGTCAGCGAGCATCGCCGTGAAATGACGCCGCGCGCGGTCGAAGCACTCGAGCAGGGATTCGATCGACTGCACGGTCTCGTGCAGCTCGTGGGTCGCCGTCAGCCCACCGCGATGCCGACCGGGCTGATCCGTCGCATCGAAGGGCTTGTGATCGGTGAAGAAGCGCCAGCTCCGGCGCCAGAACCCATTGCGGCAACGCCTACGGCAACGCCCGTGGTCCGTCCCGCGGTCGAAACCGTCCGCACGATCGATGAGGAAGAAGCGCAGTCGCGCTCGATCCAGGAATACATTCGCGTCCGCGCAGACCTGCTCGACACGATGGTCAACACGGCCGGCGAGGTTGCGATCTATCGTTCGCGACTCGAACAGCAGATCGCCGGTTATCGTTACAACCTCGTCGAGCTCGACGCCACGGTCACGCGTTTGCGCGAACAGCTGCGCAAGCTCGAACTCGAAACCGAAGCGCAGATCCTTTCGCGCTACCAGCGCGCCGACGAAGCTGGGTTGTCCGCGTTCGATCCGCTCGAACTCGATCGCTTCAGCACGTTGCAGCAGCTTTCCCGCTCGCTGTCGGAGTCGGTCTCGGACTTGAGCTCGATTCAAGGCACATTCGACGACCTTACGCGTCAGTCCGAAACGCTGCTGCTGCAGCAGTCGCGAGTCAACTCGGACCTGCAAGAAGGCCTCATGCGCACGCGCATGGTGCCGTTCGATTCGCTCGTGCCCGCATTGCGTCGTACGTTACGCCAGAGCGCGTCCGAACTCGGCAAGCGTGCGCAGTTGCGCGTCGAGGGTGCGCAAGGCGAAATGGATCGCAACCTGCTCGACCGCATGAAAGCGCCGTTCGAGCACATGCTGCGCAACGCGCTGGCACACGGCATCGAATCACCGGCCGAACGCACGTCCAAGAACAAACCGCCCGAAGGTACGGTCAACATCGCTCTCGCGCGTGAAGCGACGGAAGTCGTGTTGCGCGTGACCGACGACGGCCGCGGTCTCGATCGGGACGCGATCCGGCGCAAGGCGATCGAGCGCGGGCTGCTGACCGCAGACAAGCAGGTCAGCGATCGCGATCTCTATGGCTACATCCTCGACAGCGGTTTCTCCACCGCTGAGACGATTACCCAAATCGCCGGCCGCGGCGTGGGCATGGACGTCGTCAACAACGAGATCAAGCAGCTCGGCGGTTCGCTGTCGATCGACTCGGTGCCCGGCAGCGGTGCCACGTTCACGGTGCGCTTGCCGTTCACGCTTGCGGTGACGCAGGCGATCCTCGTGCGTATCGGCGAAGCCAGCTACGCGATTCCGATGTCGGCGGTGCAAGGTGTCGCCCGTATCGGTCGCGACGACCTCGAAAAACGTCTTGCCGCGCCCGATGCGAGCTACGTCTATGCGAGCGAGACCTATTCGATCCACGAGCTGGCGCATCTGCTCGGCGTACAGGCCTCGGCGGGGGGCGACGAAACGCAGGTTCCGCTGTTGATGACGCGAAGTGGCGACCAGCGTGCTGCCGTTCGCGTCGATGCCGTGCTGGGCTCGCGCGAAGTCGTCGTCAAATCGGTGGGCCCGCAGGTCAGCTCGGTGCCGGGGATTCTCGGCGCGACGATCATGGGCGACGGCTCGGTCGTGATGATTCTCGATCTCGCACCGCTGCTGCGTCGCGCGATGGTCCGTCGTAGCGAGGGCACCGATACGGCTCCCGAATACATGCTGCCGCCGTCCGCGCTCCTCCAGCCAAAACGCCGTCTGCTCGTCATGGTGGTCGACGATTCGATCACGATGCGCAAGGCGACGACGCGCGTGCTCGAGCGTCAGGATATGGACGTGATCACGGCGAAGGACGGCCTCGACGCCGTCGAAAAGCTGCAGGATCACATCCCCGACATCGTCGTGCTCGACATCGAGATGCCGCGCATGGACGGATACGAGTTCGCGACCTACATGAAGAACGACCCGCGCACGCGCAATGTGCCGATCATCATGGTGACTTCACGTACCGGCGAGAAGCATCGCCAGCGTGCGCGTGAAATCGGCGTCGAACGTTATCTCGGCAAGCCGTACCAGGAAGCCGAACTGCTGCACAACATTAACGAAGCGATCGGAGCCGGCGCATGACGGCGACCCACGCGGGCAATGCCGCACTGGCGCTACTCAACCAGGATGTCGGCTTCGCCACCGAACTGCGTTCGGCGCTGCAGGCATTTGGCGCGAACGTGGTTTACGAAGCGTCGCTGCAGGACATCGATCGCGTCGCGCTGAAAGCTTCCGGCGCGCGCATGGTCGTGATCAACCTCGGCGACAATGAAGACATTCTCGACGATATCCAGGATCTTCTCGAAAATCCGGACTACGAAATCATCGTCAACGACAGCGCGGTGTCCGCCGCGCTCAAAGGACCCGATCAGGCCCGCTGGGTGAGGCATCTCGCGGCGAAAATCCTGCGTCGCCCGGAAATCGTCCTTCCGCCGCGTCCCGCGGGCGCAGTCGCGCCGCCGACGTTCGAACAGCATTGGGCATCGCGCGTACCGGTTGCCGAGGTGATCGGTGAGCCGCCCGCGCCAAAGCCTGCGGCGCAAGCGGCGGCGACGACGCTGGCCGCGGTTGCGTCGCCTGCCGTGGACCTCGCGCAGCCGGTGCCGGCACCCCTTGCGGAAGCGCCTTCACTGACGGTCGAGCCGGTATCGTCCGACGATGCGCACCTCGAAGACGCGCTCGAGCGCTTCGACACCTTCGCCGCAGCGAGTGCGGCGCCCGCGGCCGCGGTGCCGGAGCAAGATGAAGTCGAGGATGCGGACCTGGCCCGCGCCCTCGAAAATTTCGATGCGGCTGCCGAATCTGCCGCGTCATCGTCGCCGCACGAGGATGTGGCGGATCTCGAAGCGTTGCTCGTTGCGGTGCACGGCAGC
>Ga0307508_10006092_pt1 | contig 11375 bp, 8 predicted proteins | sample 9_EM_MG_FD_203089 | JGI IMG/M metagenome (GOLD analysis project Ga0307508, IMG submission 203089) | Populus trichocarpa ectomycorrhiza microbial communities from riparian zone in the Pacific Northwest, United States - 9_EM | ecosystem: Host-associated > Plants > Roots > Unclassified | place...
TATGCACCTGCAGTGGAAGGAGGCCGGCGCGATGGGCACCAACGCCATCGTGGGCGGCGGCGTCCCGACCGCGGCCGGCTACGCGTGGGCCGACCGGCGGGCCGGCGCCGGCGCGGTGGCGGTGACCTACTTCGGCGACGGCGCCGCCAACATCGGCTCGACCCTGGAGACGCTCAACCTGGCCGCCGCCTGGCGGCTGCCGGTCTGCTTCTTCATCGAGAACAATCAGTACGCGGTCGCAACCACCGTCGCCGAGGCGACCGGCGAGCCGCGCCTGTCCGCCCGCGGCCCGGGCTTCGGCGTCGCCAGCTGGCAGGTCGACGGCATGGATCCGCTCGCCGTCCACCTGGCGACCCGCGAGGCTGTCGCACACATGCGCGCGGGCCGCGGGCCGACCCTCATCGAGGCCGAGACCTACCGCTACTTCCACCAGAACGGCCCGTTCCCCGGCAGCGCCTTCCGCTACCGCACCAAGCAGGAGGAGGCGCAGTGGCGCGCCCGCGACCCGATCGACCAGGTCGCCGGGCACCTCGAGCGCCGCGGCCTGCTCACCGGCGAGGCGCGTGAGGCGTGCGTCGCCGGCGCGAAACGGGCCATGGCGCAGGCCGGCGACGTCCTGCTCGAGCCGGCGCCGGACGGCCCGGACCGGCGCATCCGCGCCGCCGAGTGGCCCGACCCGGCCTTCGCCGACGTCGGCGTCCGGGGAGGCCTCGCCGAGTTCGACGGCGTACGCACGGAAGAGCTCGACACCTTCACCGGCGCGGTACGGGATACGAAGTTCATCGACGCCGTCGCCGCGGTCATGCGCCGGCGCATGGCGAGCGATCCGCGGATCGTCGTGCTCGGCGAGGACGTCCACCGGCTCAACGGCGGGACGAACGGGGCGACCCGCGGGCTGCACGACGCCTTCCCCGACCGGGTCCTGGGCACGCCGATCAGCGAGAACGCATTCACCGGCCTCGCCGGCGGCATCGCGCTGGACGGGCGCTTCCGGCCGGTCGTCGAGTTCATGTACGCCGACTTCATGTGGGTCGCCGCCGACCAACTATTCAACCAGGTCGGCAAGGCGCGGCACATGTTCGGCGGCTCCGGTCCCGTGCCGCTGGTCCTGCGGAGCAAGGTCGCGACCGGCACGGGTTACGGCTCACAGCACTCGATGGACCCGGCCGGCATCTTCGTCACCTCGCCGGGCTGGCGCGTCGTGGCCCCCTCGACCCCGTTCGACTACGTCGGCCTGATGAACGCGGCGCTGCTCTGCGAGGACCCGGTCGTCGTCCTGGAACACGTCGACCTGTACTCGAGCACCGGCCCCGGCCCCGCCGAGGACTACGACTACTGCCTGCCGGTCGGCCGCGCCGCCGTGCGCCGCCAGGGCTCGGCGCTGACCGTCGTCGCGTACCTCTCCATGGTGGCCGAGGCCCTCGCGGCCGTCGCCGAGACCGGGATCGACGCGGAGGTCATCGACCTGCGCTGGCTCGACCGCGCCAGCCTCGACTGGGACACCCTGGACGCGAGCATCCGCAAGACCAACCGGGTCCTCATCGTGGAGCAGGGCGCGGTCGGCGCCTCCTACGGCGGCTGGCTCGCCGACGAGATCCAGCGGCGGCACTTCGACCGGCTGCGGGGGCCCGTCGAGCGGGTCACCGGCGCCGAGGCGTCGCCGAGCATCAGCAAGGTGCTCGAGCGCGCGGCCATCGCCCGCCGCGAGGAGATCGCCGACCGCCTACGCCTTCTCGCGTGAGCGAAGCGTCACCGTCCACTCACGACAGGTTTTTCCGGCCATCCCCGACACCGCCGGAAGCCACCGACCTCCTGAAAGTGGTCTCAAATCTACCTGTGCCCTGTAGACGAAACAGGTTCGCCTTCGGCAAGATCTACGACGCCCGCCGGACGCGTTCTTCCTCGTCTATTTCTCTCTTAGGAGACTGTCATGCAACGCCGCACAGTCCTCGCTCTTTCCACCATCGTTCCGGTCGGCCTGGCCGCCGGCGCCTGGGCCACGGTCGGTGCCAACGCCGCTACCGAGACGGACCTCTCGGAGAGCAGCATCGCGTCGTTCCCGACGACCATCGCGCTGCCGAACGGTTGGGCGCCCGAGGGCATCGCGATCTCCGGCATCTACGCCTTCCTCGGCTCCCGGGCGACCGGATCGGTCTACAAGGCGAACCTGGCGACGGGCGCCGGCGAGGTCATCTACACCGGGCCGGGCACGCCGTCGAACGGTCTCAAGATCGACAGCCGCGGCCGGGCGTTCATCGCCGGCAACACCGGCGGCGACATCCGGGTGATCTCCATCAAGACCGGCGCGCTGCTCGCGTCCTACCAGGTCACCGCCGCCGGCGCATCGTTTCTCAACGACGTCGTCCTGGCCTTCGGCGCCGCCTGGGTCACCGACTCGTTCAACGCGACGCTCTACAAGCTGCCGATCGCCTCGGACGGCACGCTACCCACCTCGGCCGCCGGCATCGTCGCGCTGCCGCTGACCGGCATCACCATCACCTCCGGCACGGTCAACCTCAACGGCATCACCACCACGCCGGACGGCAAGTCGCTGCTGGTCGTGCAGTCCAACACCGGCCTGCTCTTCAAGGTGAACCCGACCACCGGCGCGGCGACCCAGGTCAACCTGGGCGGCGTCTCGGTGATCAACGGTGACGGTCTGCTACACGAGGGCTGCACGCTGTACGTGGTGCAGAATCGCTCCAACGCCGTCGAGGTCTTCACCCTCAACAGCGCCGGGACCACTGGCACCCTGAACACGACGATCACCAGCGCCGCCTTCGCCATCCCCACGACGGTAGCCTCGCTGGGCAACCGGCTCTACATCGTCAACGGCAAGCTCACCACGGCCATCTCGGCCACCGAGCCGTACAACTTCATCGCCATCACCAAGCCGTAACCTTGGAGCCCCAGCCGTCCGGGCTGCCGCCTACGGGCCCGGGCGGGCCACCGAGCCGCGACTCCCCGTGCTGGCTGACCCCCATCAACTTGCCCCGGTCGGGAAGGATCACGGTGCACAGAAGGACACTCCTGCGCTCAGCGTTCGCCGGTTCACTGGCGGTCCCACTCGGGGCCGTGGCCGGCTGCAGCTTCGGTAAGAAGACCAGCACCAAACCGCTCGAGAAGATCACCTACCTGACCGCCTACGGCACCTTCGGACGCGACGGGTTCATCTACGTCGCCAAGGAGAAGGGCTACTTCGCGGACGCCGGCTTCGACGTCGACATCAAGGTCGGCGCCGGCACCGGCGCCGGCATCAAGCAGATCCTCGCCGGCTCCGCGGCGTTCACCCCGGTCGACACGACCGGCTGCCTCCTGGCGGCCGGCGGCAAGGACAAGGTCAGCGGCTTCACCTGCGTAGCCGGCATCCACCAGCGCACCCTCGCGTCGATCATCTCGCTCGACGGCGACGGCATCAGCCAGCCCCGGGACCTCGAGGGCAAGACCCTCTCGGACCTGCCCGGCTCGATCAATCGCTCGCTCTTCCCGACGTACGCGAAGCTGGCCGGCTTCGACTACTCCGCGGTGAAGTGGGTCGATGCCACCCCGACGACCGTGCTCACCAACCTTACGACGGGAAAGTTCCCCGGCATCGGGCAGTTCGTGGTCGGTAAAGCAACGATTGAAACGATAGCAAAGGGCCGCAAGGCCATCGTCCTGCCGTACAGCGACTACCTTGCGGATCTCTACGGCAACTCTCTGATCACGTCGACCAGCTACGCCAAGAAGTACCCCGACAAGGTGAGGAAATTCACGGACGCGCTACTCAAGGGCCTCTCCGACTCGGTCGCCAACCCGACCGAGATGGCGAACATCCTGAAGAAGTACGTGCCCGCGACCAACCTGCAGGCGGCGACGGCCGAGATGACCCTCATGGTGCCGTACGTGTTGTCGGCCGCGGCCGGCGTGAACGTCGGCGCGCTGGAGATCGAGCGGATCGTACGCTGCATCGCGATCCTGCAGGGCTCCGGCCAGATCGAGCCGGGCCTCGCCCCGGAGCAGGTCGTCAGCGTCGACCTGGTGCCGAAGGCGTCGTGAACCCTGCGACATCGCGGGACGCCGGTGGGCCGGGTCGGGACGACGCCCGCCCCACGGCCGCTCCTTTGTTTCAGCGGCGTTGCATCGGTTAAGAGTTGGGATCATCACCGAACTTTTCCGAACGGCCGCCGGTTGGCACGACTTCGCGCCGAATAGTCCTCTGCGTCGATCACCCGTGGTCGCCTTGCGATGGCGCTTCGTCGACGGATTTGACTATCCTAACGTGAAGCTATATCAGTTCTTTTTGCAGCGTTGGGCCCGGCACGGGCAGTTCCACTTGTGGGGCTTTGCTAAACACGCTCGTGTCACGTGAGGAGTCAACGCATGCCGGCACAGACCGCCACGACCGCCGCCCGCGATGTCACCCCTGGCGGCCGCGGCCCACAGGGCAGTTCCAAGAGCCCCGCCAAGCGACCTAAACGGCGCCGCTCGCCGCTGTGGGCGAAACTGCTCACCGCGCTGGGCACCGTGCTCGTCATGCTCGGCGTGGGTGGCGTCGTGTCGGTCAAGTACTTCATGAACCAGCTGACGAGCAACATCCAGACCACCAGCTCGGTGCTCGACGACAAGGCGGTCGCCGGCACGCAGACCGGCAAGCTGCCCTCCGGCGCGATGAACCTGCTGCTGCTCGGCCTGGACACCCGGCAGGGCTGGGCCGCGGACGGCCAGTCGTCCCGGTCCGACACGATCATCATCATGCACCTGACGGCCTCACACGACCTGGCCTACATGCTCTCCGTCCCGCGCGACATGATCGCCACGATTCCGGCCGACCCGTCGATCGGCCGCAACAGCAGCAGCACGGAAAAGATCAACTCCGCGTATTCGTACGGGTCGGAGGGCGGCCGCGGCTGGACCGGCGGGGCGAAACTCGCGACGAAGGCGATCCACGACCTGACCGGCATCAGCTTCGACGGCGTCGTCGTGATCGACTTCGACGGCTTCAAGGGCATGCTCGAGGCCATGGGCGGGGTCTACATGTGCGTCGACAAGGACATGTGGTCCAGCCATTACACCGTCGATTCACACGGCAAGGTCCAGTACGCAGTAGGCGCCGACCCCACCTCTCCCCCGCGCAACGCCCTGTGGTTCCGCAAGGGCTGCCGCAACATGCAGCCGTGGGAGGCGCTCGAGTACTCCCGGCTGCGCCACTCGTCCAACGGCGACTACGACCGCCAGCGGCACCAGCAGCAGCTGCTGCGCGCGATGGCCAAGAAGGCGACCAGCGCCGGCATCATGACCAACCCGGCCAAGGTCTCGAAGATCCTCGCGGCCGCGGGCTCCTCGCTGAAGATGGACACCCACGGCGTGTCGATCAGCGACTTCGTCTTCGGCCTGAAGGGCCTGGCCGCGGCCGATCTGATCCCGATCAAGACCAACGGCGGCACCTTCGCCACCGCGAGCGGCGGCGAGGGCATCACGCCGGCCACCCGGGAGCTGTTCCACGCCGCGGCCGTCGACAAGCTGGCCGACTTCCTCGTCGACCACCACGAGCTGGTCATCGACAACGGCAGCACGTCGTAGCTCATCGCGCCGGACCCGTCACAACTTGACGATTCAAGTCCGTCGGTTCTAGGTTCGCTGGCGAGAACCGCGATCGGCCTTTCGCTCGCGCCGGTGCGTGGCTGCGCCGTGCCCGTCGCGGGTTCGGGGGCAGGCCGCACCGGCAGAGGGAGAGTTACATGACGGGCAACGAGGAGTTCATCCGCGCCGTGTACCGCACGGCCGAGGGTGACGTCCAGGATCTCGACGGCTGGCGCAACTCGTTCACCAAGGACGGCGTCTTCACCGACATGGCCGGCGAGAGCTTCAGCGGCCGCACGCTCGGCGACGCGGTGACCCGGATGGCGACGTTGTTTCCCGACGTTCACCGCGAGCTGCTCCGAGTGAACGACATGGGCACGATGGTCGCTGTCGAGCTCCTGGTCCAGGGGACGCACCTCGGGGCGATGCCGACGCCCGCCGGCGTGTTGGAGCCGACCGGAGCGAGGATCAACGTACCGACCGCCGACTTCTTCTACCTACGCAACGGCAAGATCAAAACGCTCAACTGCTACCTCACCCGGAACAACATGTTCGCCCAACTGGGGATCTACCCCGCCTTCGCCGCCGCTGTGGCGAAGGCGGCCGCCGCCCGCTGACGGCTTGGGGCCGTTGTTGATCCGGTGCTCCGGTCGCCGATGTCGCCGAACTCGGGTCGGCCGGACGGATCTGCTCCACACGATCGAAACCGGATCCGGACCGATCCGCTCAGCGGGCGCTCAGGGGTGGTGGGGGGTCGTATGGGGCTTGGGGGTGGTCCTGGGCTTGGGAGTGGTCGTCGGGGTGGGCTTGGCCGCGGGGGCGGCGCCGATGGCTATCGGCTGGCCCAGCCAGGTGGAGAGCCAGTCGAAGGCGGGCGCCTCCATCGCCTGCCACGTCTGGCTGTTGTGGCCGCCGCCGTTGACGTAGGCCGTCGTCAGCGAGAGCGGGTAGTGCGCCAGCTTGGCCAGGGCCTGGGTGCCGCGCAGGGCGTACGCGTCGGACTTGGCGCAGGCCAGGTAGAGCGCCACCGCGGGCAGCGGCAGGTGGGCCAGGCGCCAGGCGTCGTTGTAGGTCGTGTGCTCGGAGCCGTCGCCGATCTTGATGCCGGGGGTGGCGTAGCCGGAGAGGCTGGCCGCGGCGGCGTACTCGGCGGGGTGACGCAGCAGCAGGTCGGAGGCGCAGTAGGCGCCGGCGGAGTAGCCGATCAGGCCCCAGGTCCCCGGATCGCTGCGCACGTGCAGGTGTGCGGCCGCGAAGGCCGGGACGTCCTCGGTGAGGAACGTCTCGGTCTGCGGGCCGCCGACGAGGTTGGTGCACTCGGTGTCGAGCAGCGGCGCGGGCGTCTGGTACGGGAACAGGACGACGGTCGGCGCCATCCGGCCGGCGGCGATCTCCTTGTCGAGGATGCCGGCGACGCCGAGCTTGGTCATCCAGAACAGCGGCGTGCCGGGGTAGCCGTGCAGCGCCTCGACCACGGGGTAGCGCATCTCCGGGTGGGCCTCGTAGCCGGGCGGCAGGTAGACGTACATCGGCAGGGTGAGCCGGCTGGCCTTCCCGGCGACCGTGAGGGTCTCGATGCGGCCCGCCGCTCCGGGCGCCGCCGCCGTGGACGGAGGCGGCGGCGCGTCGGGGACGGGAGCGGCCGCGTCGGCCTCCGTGCTGTTGCCGAACAGGCTGGCCCAGGTCGGATAGAAGTCGATCTGGCGGTTGACCCAGATGAGGCCCGCGCCCGCGGCGGTCGCGACGCAGAGGACGGCGCAGAAGGAGCGGATCGGCACCCGCCACCACCGCCGGGTGAGGGACCAGGTCAGGCCGAGGGCGGCCGCGGCGAGGACCGCGGCGCCGATGGCCACGAACTGCATCGCTTGGCTGTCGGGCGACATGGTCAGCTCCTGGCCGGGGTCGGGTGTTGCCGCGGGTGGAGGTTGGGGTGCGGCTTGCCGGGGGCGCCGCTGACCTCCGGGCCCGGGCGTTTGTGGACCGGGACGTAGGTGACCGGCGGCGACGAGGCGGCCAGCGGAGGCGCGGTCCGGCCGATCGCCCAGTTCAGCGCCGTGAACAGGGCGTCCGGAGCGGTGCTCAGCAGCGGCGGCGTGCCGTCCTGGTGCGGCGAGACGGTGTTGCTCGTGATGACGTCGATCGCGGTGATCCCGGCCGGCAGCGTCACCGCGGCGGGGTTCCTCGGCGGGTTCTCCGAGCGATCGTGCGCCCGGATGACCGTGGTCACCAGCGGCAGCGTCGAGGTCGTCCTCGGCGCCGACGCGGGGACGGTGTGGGCGCCGACCTGGACGGTCACGATCGACGGGTAGCGCGCCACCCCGGCGCTGACGGTCCGCTGCGCCAGCGGCGCGTCGGAGGCCGAGGAGACCAGCGCCCACCGGTGAGCGGTGACCCGCAGGTCACGGCCGAGCTCGTTGGGCAGGGTCGTGGCGAGCGTCTGCGCCGTGGTGGCAGTCGTGGCGGTCACGAAGACCACGACGGCCGAGGCGCCGGTCGCGGTGGCTCGCCGGGTGGCGTCCTGCTCCTCGGCGGCCGTCCAGCCGCCGGCGGTGTCGCCGACGACCAGGACGGCCGAGTAGCGCCAGGTGGGATGCAGCAGGTACCCGGGCGGGGTGATCACCGTGGGCGCGGCGGCCAGCCGCCAGCCCCGCCACCCGCCCGGCTGCCAGGGAAAGACCTGGGCGTCGGCGATCCGGGCGCCGGCGCGGGCGGCGAGCATCCGGTCGAGGTCGCCGGGCCTGGTGTGGTACGTGGTGTCGCCGGTGCTCTTAGAGTCCAGCAGCGCCGCCCACGAGGGATAGAACTGCTCCGACCGGTTCACCACCAGGCCGACCGTCAGCAGCAGCAACGTCTCGGCCAGGAGCACGCCGGCCGGGCGCACCAGCAGGCGCAGCCGCCCCCACCGGTTCCACGCCAACACAGTGCCGGCGAGCACGGCAAGCGTGCAGCAGGCCGCCAACAGGATCAGCGGAAGGCCCGTCAACGACATCGTTCACCTCGCAGCGTGGTGCGCACGCGCTGAAGACTAGCCGCGCCGCGCACGTACCCCGCAAATGCGAAACCCGGTCACAAGTCGCAGAGGATCGGGTGGGGTCGCGCCGGGACCGGAAGCTGTGGTGACCGTCACAGCGGCGTGAGCGCCGGCCCGCGGTTGCCGGCGTCGGAATCGGCGCCCAGGCGGCACCCTATCCTTTGCTCGTGGCGCTGACGGACGAGGCGATAGAGCGGATCAAAGGCATGATCGTCTCGGGCGAGCTGCGCCCGGGCGACCGGCTTCCGAAGGAGGCCGACCTGGCGGTCCGCCTCGGGCTCTCCCGCAGCTCGCTACGCGAGGCGGTGCGGGCGCTCTCGCTGATCCGGGTGCTCGACGTGCGGCAGGGCGACGGGACGTACGTGACCAGCCTGCGGCCCGAGGTGCTGCTCGACACCGTCGGTTTCGTCCTGGACTTCCACGGCGACGACAGCGTCCTGCACCTGCTGGAGGTCCGCCGCGTCCTCGAGCCCGCGGCCACCGCGATGGCCGCCCGGATGATGAGCGACCGCGACATCGAGTCCCTGGGAACCCTGGTCGCGGTGACCGGCGGCGGGCCCGGCCTCGACGGCGTCGACGGCCTCGACGACCTGATCGCCGCCGACCTGGAGTTCCACCGGCGGATAGCGACCGGCTCGGGCAACCCGGTGCTCGCCTCGCTGATCGAGAGCCTCTCGGCGCCCACCCTGCGTGCCCGGGTGTGGCGCGGCCTGACCCAGGAAGGCGCCGTCCGGCGCACGGTGGAGCAGCACCGGGCGATCCATCAGGCGCTCACGGCGCGCGAGCCGGAGCTGGCCCGGTCGTGGGCCACCGTGCACATCGCCGGCGTCGAGGACTGGCTGCGCCGCGCCCTCGGCCCGTCCGACGACGAGCCCGCCGCCGGCTGAACGGCGCCCGCCTAGGCCCGGAAGGCGACGAGCCCCAAAACGCCGGCTGAACGGCGCCCGCCTAGGCCCGGAAGGCGACGAGCCCCAAAACGCCGGCTGAACGGCGCCCGCCCAGGCCCGGAAGGCGACGAGACCTAACTGCCCGCCCCGGCCCGGACCCGTCGGCGACCGGCCGGCCGCCCCTTGGGGAACCCTCGACGGCCCTTTGGTGTGCCGGTGCGGGGCCGCGCGTGCCTCCCGTACGCCCCGGCGCGTGCCCGGAGGTCCCGGGCCGACCGCACCATCGGACCTGCCCTTTGATGCCCGCGCCTGGTCAGGCGCGATTTTCCGGGGCGGACACCGCCGCCGCGGGGCGCGTTTCGGCATTCACCTCGGCCAATGGCGTCGTTGACCGGCCTGGATAGCTTCCGTTTCACCGGCTGGGCACCCGCCCAATCGCCACGACCGACTGGAGAGTCGCGTGAAGATCAAGGTCAAGAAAGTGGAGCGCATCGAGGCAACTCGCATGCACGTCGACCCGGACCCGCCGCAGGGCGCCGCGTAGGCGTTGAACCCTGGGCCGGCCCGGCTGCCAGCCGGGCCGGCCTCCGCCTTTCCCGACCCGTTTCCGGCGGCGTCGCTGATACCAGTGCCGCCCCTGATACCGGCGCCGTCGTTGAAGGAGTCCTCACGTGCGAGTCCGGCCGCAACTCAAGTCCATCGCCGTGGTCCGCAGGTCCGCCGAGGTCATCCTGGTCGGCCAGGCCCTCGAGGCGACCTACCTGGACGACCCGGACGGCAGCACCACCGCCCTGCTGCGGCTGCTGGCGCAGGGCTCGCACACCGTCGCCGAGTTGCCGGCCGCCATGCGAGCGCACGGCTACCAGGTGACCGACGCCGAGATGACCGACGCCGTGCACGCCCTCGACGAGATCGGCGTCCTGCTGCGCGCCGGCGCCGACGACACGCTGGACCCGGACACCCGCCGCCGGCACGGCAGCAACCTGCGCTTCTACGACGTCTTCGCCGGGCTCGACCGCGCCGGCGTCGACTTTCACCGGGCCATGGCCGCCGCCGACGTCCTGTTGCTCGGCGCCGGCGGCCTCGGCAGCGGGGTGCTGCAGTCGCTGGTCGGCCTCGGCGTCGGCCGGGTGCGGCTGGTCGACTTCGACACCGTGGAGGAGGGCAACCTGGCCCGCCAGTTCGCCTACCGCCGCTCGGACGTCGGCCGCCCGAAGGTCGACGCGGCCCGCGACTGGGCCGCCGGGTACTCGCCCGGCACCACGCGGGTCGACGCCGTCCACGAACGCGTCACCGGCGTGGACTCGCTGCGCCGGCTCGGCGCCGGCGCGTCGCTGATCGTCTGCGCGATCGACTCCCCCGACGACGTGCACCTGCTGGTCAATGAGGCCGCCTTCGACCTCGGCGTGCCCGCCGTGGTCGGCGGCCTGCAGTACTCGACGATGTTCTACTGGTCCGTCGGGCCGGGGGTGAGCTCGTGCCGCCTGTGCCTGGAGCTCAACCGCGGCGACGAGGAGCAGGACACGCCGGGGATGGCCGACCGGTCCGTGGTGCTCGCCGCCGGGCGGGTCAACCGGGCCACCGGGCCGATCGCGCAGTTGCTCGCCGGCTTCGTCACGCTGGAGGCCGGGCGCTACCTGACGCGCACCGACCCACCGGTGGCGGCCGGCGTCTACCACACGATCGAGCTGGCCGACGGGATGTCGGCGACCCGCTCCCCGTGGCCGCGGAACCCGCGATGCCCGCTCTGCGCGCGCACGACGGCGGCCTGAGCCATGCCGATCCCATCGCCCGCGCAGATCGCGACCCTCACCGTGGTCGCCGAGAGCGACAACTACGTCGTGGGCAGCCCACACACCGCCGAGTACGTCGAGGTCCCCGAGCTGGGCGCCACC
>Ga0307508_10006093_pt1 | contig 11374 bp, 19 predicted proteins | sample 9_EM_MG_FD_203089 | JGI IMG/M metagenome (GOLD analysis project Ga0307508, IMG submission 203089) | Populus trichocarpa ectomycorrhiza microbial communities from riparian zone in the Pacific Northwest, United States - 9_EM | ecosystem: Host-associated > Plants > Roots > Unclassified | place...
CTGGGCCGCGCCTGCGCGCGCCTGGCTTGGGGCTGGTTAGGCCTGCGTTGGTGCGGGCCGAGAAGGAGCACACACAATGGCACTCATCGTCGCTGACTTGAGCATCGAGTTGATTGAGAAGCTTCGGCCGCTGGTTCCGCGCATCAAAGCGCGCGACAAGAGTCTCGCGGATCAGATTCAGCGCGCGGCGAGCAGCATCGCGCTCAACATTGGCGAAGCCGCGTATTCGGATCCCGGAAACCGGCGCGCGCGCTTTCATACGGCGACGGGAAGTGCGGGCGAGACACTCGCGGCGGTGCGCGTCGCTGTTGCCTGGGGAATCGTTGCGCAAGCAGATGGGGCGGCGGCTACGGCGCTGCTCGATCGGATTCTGCCGATGCTTTAGAAACTGACGCGCGGATAGGGCGCTCGGGTCCTGCAGCTCAGGGCAGCGACTCTTCGAGCTTGGTCAGCCGGCGGCCGTGATCGTCGAGGCGGAAGTCGCGGGCCTCGATCGACTCTTTCAGTGCGCCGAGTCTTACGCCGATTCCGGCTTCGAATGCGGCAATGCGCGCGTCCAATGCCACTAGTTTGCGCTCGACAACGTCGAACCGTTCTCCCATCTCACCGAAACGCCGGTTCATGCTGCCAAGCAGCCGCCACACGTCTTGTAGCGTCGGATCCTGGTCCGTCATGAGTGAGCCCTGAGTTTAGCTTCCACGTAGCCGGCATGCACTGCGAGGCCCGTGCCGGCACAGAAACGCGGGAATCCCGCGGCCGCCGGGCACCTTGGTCCTGGCGGCCAGCGGCGCCTCGGCCGCCAAGGGACGGCTACGGTGCGTGCCGTGCTCTACAACTGCATGCACTTTTTCAGGCAACCAAGGAAGGTTCCGGCGTCGGCTGGTGTCGCGGTGTTGGGGTCGTCTTGCCCGTCGAGGAGCGCCCAGCTCAGCGTCGTGCAGTTGGTCGCATTGACACACGGCGCGACGCAAGCGTTCACTCCTGAGCACTCGCCCGTAGTCTGGAGGGGAAGTCGCCGAGCACCGAATGGGTCGATTGGTTTGGCGATCTCGGCATCACACTTGTCGATCTTCTTCTGCGCGAGCTCGCAGCCCGAGCGAGCTTCACCACAACCTCCAACTAACGCAGCCAGGACGAGGGTTGCGAGGCCAACCAATCGCGTCATCTCCCACCAACAATAGCGCGGAGCTAGAAGCGTGTAACGCGCGATCGGCGGGGCAGGCCGCGGCACAGCGACGTGCCGCGGCCTGCAGCAACCGTTACGCCCGCACCAGCCGCACCAACGTGCCAACGACCCGATCGAGCTGGTCAGCCAGCTGCTTTCGGACCCTGTCGAAGCGTCGAACCCAAGTTTGGTGACCGTATCGTGGCAACTGGTGCGAGAGCCTGGCGTGCGCTAGCCCTTGGAGGGTGAATCGGCTCGGTTTCATGGCAGGCGCAGCCGTGTGGGTCGTGGGTTGCGCGGAACCACTCCACCTGATGGAGCGAGGCCCGGGCGCCTCTCCATATTCGTTTTGGCCGCCGCCACTTTGCAGTGCCCTTTGGCTGCCACCGGTGGCGTCCTCGACAGGAGGCGAGCGACTTGGCGCGGTGGCCTCGCAGTTCAACGCGGCGCTCAGCGGAGGGGGATACGTCGAGACTCGCTGGTTTCCGATCGGGAGTGACTACCAGCACGGCTTCGTGGTCACGACCAGGCTTGAGCAGCTGGACCGCGGTTCTGGCTCTACTTCCGAGCGGTGGTCGGCGCTCTATCCCGAGCCACCAAGTCTACGGTGGCTCATGTTTGCGCAGACGCCCGCCCTGCCGCACCCGGGCCACTACCGCTCGTTCCTGATCGCTTTCACGGACCTGCAGATGCCCGGCGGCGCTGCTGCGCCGATTTGGAATGAAGAAACTCTGATCGATGGCCCTGGGGCGCCGGAGCGTCGGAACGTGGCGGAAGGTGCACTGGCGCGTCGGATCACGTCGAGCTATCGGTTCAGCGTCTTCGAGTACCGCTACGATTGGGACCCGCAGCAACAGCGCGGGAACCTTCTCACCGCAGGGGTCACGCATCCCGAATATGCCTGGCCGTCAGTCCTTCGTAGCTCTCAAAGGCCGTGAGTCCGCCGCTCGGCGTAGCGGCCCCGGCCCGTCGCGTTCGCTCAGGGGCTATGCCGCCAGCGCAGCGCGAGCTTGAAGAATCGCCGCCGGCAGATTGCCGATGACGAGCGCGGCGGAGACGCGAAGGACCCGGAAGCCCGCTCGCTGCACTGAGAAGTCGAACGCACAAGCGCCGACGGCCGCGCGCAGGCCGAGCACGGACGGGGGTGGGCAGGCCCCCCGCCGCACCGGACTCCCCGCGTACAATCTGCAAGTGGTCATCGACGAGACATCGCCGACCTACGCGCCGCCAACGTACGCGAGAGTGGAGCCAGCTGACCTGGTCGCAGGGTTTCGCGGAGCGGCCTCGATCGTGACCCTCTGCCGCCGGATTTCGTGAAGGGCTGGTCGTGATTTAGCGCTTGTCACATCAATGCCTTGAGGCTCACGCGCCGGCCCGGTACGTTGATTGACGTTGGCGCGGCTGCTGGTTCACCTCCTCGCCTTTCCATGGCGCCCATCCTTCTACCAAACGGGCTGCTTCTCACTGGCGGCGGCAGGTTCTAGCCGCGCCTGCGCTCAGCCGGCTCAGGGCAGTGACTCTTCGAGCTGTATTCGCGTTGACGCCGCCGATCTCGTTGACCTTCGCGCGCTTCAATCGACTTTTTCAGGGCGCCGATCTTTGCAGCGATTGAGGCTTCGAATGCGGAAATACGCGCGTCGATGGCTACCAGTCGGCGCTCAACTACATCGAAGCGTTCCCCCATGCTCCGCGCCACAGGCTGACTTCCGCGCGCGCGGCGGTTCAACTCAGCGCGGCCTTTGGCGGGCGGGCGAGCGGCGGCCATGTCGTCAGCTGGCCGCCAGTCTCGCCGTTCGAGAATCGCCCGATCCTGGGCTGCTCGGTGCCGGCATGCTGCTCGCAAGCGTCGGCCCATGGTGCGAAGGCGTGGTACATTGGCCGTGATGTCGCAGGGCGGCCGTCGAGCAACGTATGAAGACTTGCTGGCGGTACCAGAGCATCTGGTAGCGGAGATTATCAACGGGGAGTTGGTGACCAGCCCGCGGCCGGCGTCTCTTCATGCGCTGGCGGCGTCGAGCATTGGTGGAGAGCTGTACAGTCCGTTTCACCGGGGGCGAGGTGGACCTGGCGGCTGGGTAATCTTGTACGAACCCGAGTTGCATTTGCTCGGCCACGTCTTGGTGCCGGACTTGGCGGGTTGGCGCAGGGAGCGTATGCCGCAAGTGCCGGACGCGACCGCGTTCGAGCTTGCGCCGGATTGGGCGTGTGAGGTGTTGTCGCCCTCGACGGCGGCCGTGGATCGATCCGAGAAGGTCCCAATCTACGCGCAGGCAGGCGTGGGGCACGTGTGGCTCGTCGATCCCAAGCTCCGGACGCTGGAAGCGCTGCGACTCGAGTCCGGCGGCTACCTTCTGCTTGGCACATGGCGGGGCGACTCCAAGGTGCGCATGGCGCCTTTCGACGCCATCGAGCTCGAGCTTTCGGCGCTTTGGTCGATGCTAACCTAGTAACTGATATGCGGGCTAACTGGTGGTGCCTCTCTGCTCTCATTCTGGCTGCTTGTGGCCCCGGAGCCGGCGCCGTGTCGGCAGTGTCACGCGGCGCTTCCGAGGCGCGCGCACCGGCTGTGCCCGGGACGCAGGTCAAGCCTGCTGCTCCGCCGTCGGGATCCGCCGCAGAGGCCCTCGACTCAGGCAATAGGAGGGCGGCCACTGTCGACGAGATTAGCTATGAGGTCGTGGAGGCCTACCGAAGACGATCCGGAAGGCGAGAAGGCCGGCGTTTTCGCCAAGCGTGCCGGTTCGACGTTCACCATCCAGGAACCCTGGCCCAGTGTCCGTTGCCTTTCAGTGTTCCTCGAAAGCGACCTCGATGGCGATGGCCTAACGGATGCGCTGATTGATAGCAGTGCGTGCAGCAGCTACGTGCAGTCGACGTACTTCTTCGTCGCCGGAACGAGGGGTGACCACTTCACCGCGCAAGAGCTTGGGTATGGGGTCGGTCTCAGCATGGAAACCTGGCGCGGGCGCCAGACGGCGGTGTTTGAATCGAACAACGAGGGCTATAACCAGTACCGCCCGGAAAGCGTTACTCGGCGGTTCGTCTTCGAGCGGGGCCGCGCGGTCATGGTCGACGAGCAACGTGCTGTGGAGGTGGTGGCCCTAGCGAATCTACGATCCGAGGAGTTCGACGAGGCGAAGCCGGACCAGGAAAAGGTCCTGTTGTTCGACTTGGATGGCGACGGTAAGAAAGACGCCATCGTCGGAACGCTCTGGCAGCGTTGGGGCAGGATCATGTGGCACGTCCGCTTCGCGGATGGGCGCGTCTCCGACGGAGGCAGCAGTGGATGTAAGCGTATCGGGGTACTTGCCGAGAAAACCATGGGCCATCACGATCTGGTGTGCGACTTTGACGCCCGTCTAAAATGGAACGGTAAGACCTACCAGTACCACGCGGTGACGTGAGCGCGACCGGCTCGCATCGGGGCGGTACGCCGAGTGCGCTTGCCTGGCCTTGTTGACCGCGCCCCCTGAACGATGCGCTCGCCGGGCTTGAGAGACAGAAAGCGACCGCAGCTGACATCGATTCTGCCCGAGGTCTTGCACGGCGTTGGCTCGCGCAGCGCTGGGCATGCGCCCATTTCAACGACATGCTACGCGTCGATGCAAGCGCAGCTGAGGCTAGTCCCGCCCCGCCGGCAACTCCGCCGCGTCTGCGCCGAGCACCGCAAGAGTGCGCGGGTCGGTGGCGTATGCGGCAACGAACGCTTGCTGGAGTAGCGCCCCGGAGGCGGGGTGGACGAGCCAGGTGCCGGTGGCGCTGGTCGGCAGGGTGCGGGTTTCGAAGGCGCGGACGATGTGGCGGTGGGTGAGGCGGCGGTGGGCGTTTTCGCCGCGGGGGACGAGGGTTTCGGCGTGGTCGTCGGCGAGGGCGAGGCAGAGGGCGATGCGCTGCGGGGTGTCGACGCGGTAGGTCACTTCGACGCCGTCGGGCATGCGGCGCGCTTGGATGGTTACGGTGGCGCGTGGCGGGTCGGCGAGGGCCTCGTCGATTCGGGCGCGCGTGCTGCGCACGTCGGTGCCGACCAGCTCGGAGCGTCCGTTCACGACGAGCTGCGGGGTGTAGACGCCGCTGTCGAAGCGTTCCGCATACGCGGCCTGCCTTTGGCCGTGCACGGGGTTGCTGAATGGGTCGGCCCAGCCCAAGTAGTTCCAGTAGTCGACGTGCAGCTCGAGCGTGAAGACCCGCGTACCCTGCGCTTTGGCGCGCTCGGTGATTTCGGCGAGGGCCTCGTCGGCGGGCGGACAGCTGGAGCAGCCCTCGGAAGTGAACAACTCGAGCAGCGCGGCCGGTTTCGCCTGCGTCGACCGCGCGGCACCCGGTAGCGCTCGAGCCGGCGGCCGTGCGACAGCCGCCGGCGGCTCACTCGACCGGGGTCCCGGCGTCTGACACGCGCCCACCAAGAGCGCGGCTGCCGACCATCGCGTTGCCGTCGCCATGCAGCGCTTACGGCAACACGAGCGCCGCGGTTACCGGCTGCTGCGCAGGCGATGGCGGCCATTGGCCAGCGTCACGCCGGATAGCAAGGAGCGGAATACGTAGGAGTTTTTGACGGCTGGGCGCTGGCACGCGAGTCGCTAGACGCGAGCCATGTCAAAGGGGCGTGGTACGCTGGCACTGATGTCGCAGGGCGGCCGTCGAGCAACGTATGAAGACTTGCTGGCGGCACCGGAGAATCTGGTGGCGGAGATCATCAACGGAGAGTTGGTGACGAGCCCGCGGCCGGCGTCGCCGCATGCGCCTTGCGCCTGCAAGAGGTCGACCTTCTGGACACGGCGCGAGTCAGCGTACTCGTCAATCACCGGCGTGCGCGTGATGAGCGCCCAACGGCTGTGCGGCGATGCGCGTTTTGCAATCTCGCGGCCGCGTTCGCCAGCCGCTCCGCGAGCGGACCGCGAAACAGCGCATCCCGGCGCGTCGACTCTTCGGCGCGATAAGTCGCAACCCAGCGTGCGGTGTCCGACACATTGCGTACGAGCTCGGCCATGATCCGCGCCACACGCTAACTTCCGCGCGCGCGGCGGTCCAACTCAGCGCGGCCCTTGGCGGGCGGGCGAGCGGCGGCCAGGTCGTCAGCTGGCCGCCGGTCTCGCCCTTCGAGAATCGCCCGATCCTGGGCCGCCCGGTGCCGGCATGCTGCTCGCAAGCGTCGGCCCGTGGCGCGAAGGCGTGGTGAGGAAGTCGCTGCGGGCGGCGGCGTCCGATAAATCGACCGCCTCGCGCTCGAACTGGCAGCGTGGTTGCTCACCCGCGAGCAGCTGCTCCTTCTCGGCAATGAGGGCGGGCAAGTCGGCCTCCACCCACAGCAACTCCGGCGGCAACGCGAGCCGATACGGCCTCGTATCGAACCCTGCCGCCAAGTTCAGCACGCGGTCCGACCCCTCTTTTCAAAAAGGCGGCAACGTACTCGTCAATCACCTGCGCGGTTTACGTGCCCGATTTACCTCTGCGTTTGCCTGGAAAGCCTTTGGACTTGTGCCGACCAGGTCTGCGCCGAGCAGATGGACACGAGCAAGCCTTCGCGAAATTCGCGCTCGAGCGCGCGCAGGGACGATTGCCTGTGGTCCGGAGGTGGAGGAAGCGTTCGGCTGCCCGTGCCGAAGCGATGCTCAATACTGCGACCGAGCTGGAGAAGGCGGAGGCGGCGCCGGTGGTGAAGCAAGCGTGGGAGGCGCGGGCGGCAACACGACCGGCGGGGCGCCGCCGAAGTGACCCCGCGCATCGTGCACGAAGGACGGCGGCCAAAGCATGCGCGCGAGGTCGGCGACGACGGTTTTGTCGAGATAGGTGACAGGGCCGTCGGTGATGACGGTGGCGCGCTGGGCGCTTTCGAGTCGGCGCGTCGCGGTTCGGGGCCGTCTACCCCCGGATGGACGTGCTAAAGTAGTTCTCATGTCCGGCATCAAGAGCGAGGTAGCTCAGCGGTTCGGCTTGCGAGACATTGCCGAAGCAATCGGCGGCAGCCCCTCGTCGCCCACTCAGGGCGGGCCTGAGCTTCAGTCGGAACAAGCCAAGGCCTTGGCCGGCGTCTACACCACCATGGCTCGCGTTTTGGCGTCTCAGCTCCAGCGGATGAATGGTCAGGCGAACGCCTTCGATCTGTTGGAGCCGCTCGGTATTCGCATCGAGGAACTTTTGCCCGCTATTGGCTGGATGCAGGAACGGAAGCTCGTAACCGTCGAGGAGCGACCCAGAAACGGGAACTGGAAGCTGCAGCTCCTGCCAGCTGGCAAGGCACTACTCGAACGGTGACGTAGCCACGGAAGTGCAACGGTATGGAGGGGATCATGAGCTACCCAGTCGTCGGTGTGCCGCTTTGGCTGCACCTGCTCGCTTGCTTTTGCGGTGGCCTCGTCGGTGTAACCGAGCTGCTCTCACGCTATCGCGATGAGCCCTTTCGTACCCTGGGCCGCCGGCTCGGCGTCGTCTACATACTCGTCAATGCAGCCACCAGCGGCGTCGTATCGTTGATGCTTGCTCATTGGAAAGACGCGCTCTTCCCAGGTGTGGATCCGTTGGCGAGAGCTTTGCTGAGCGGGTTCGCCGCGATGGCCGTGCTGCGCTCCAAGTTCTTCACGTACCGCACGAAGGCCAATGAAGAAGTATCGGTTGGGTTCGATGCCGTCGTGCGCATCATGCTTACCTCTCTCGATCGCGGCGTCGACCGCGCACAATCCAGCGAACGTTGGCAAGTGACCTACGAACGTCTCTCGGACGTCGCCGACGACGACATGCTGCGTCGCCTCATCTTGCGACTAAGAATAAACCTTGGCAGCTATCAAAGCGTCACCCAAGACGAGGTAGCCGAGTTCACCGCTGCGTCGAACAGCCTGTTGAAGGCCGACGTGCCCCCGATTCCCGTCGGCCTGCGCGCCGTTGCGGCCGGCCTCGCCTTCCAAGCCATCGCCGGCAACTCCAACTTCAACGCCATTGCCGACGGCTTTCGCAAAGAGGAAGGCCTGCCTGCCGTCGCAGTCCAGACATTGTTCGGATGGTGGCCGTTCTAGCCTGGCTGATTGCTGTCGGCGATCCGTAGGGCGGTCGGAAGGGGCCCGCCCGCCAGCCGACGGTCTCGTCACGAGCTCGTGGCACGCGCGTCGGCCGATGGCGCAACATGTCCGCCCGCGACGCGCCATTGCCCGTCTTCACGCGCCCAAATGCGGGTGTAACGGTAGGTGCCAGTGACGGTCGAGTCCTGGACGTCGACGGTCAGGCGTGTGCGGAGCGCGACGATGGCGGCGTCGCTGCTGAGGCGGCGGATGCGGAGCTCGGTGGGGATGTGCTCGCGGATGCGGAGGGCGCCGGAGCGGTGTGCGGCGAGGTCTTGGGCCTTGGTGGCGAGTTGGCCGTCGGGGCCGGTGAACAGCAGGTCTTCGGCGATGAGACGGTCGAGGGCTTCCACATCGGCGGCGAGTTGGGCGGCGCGGAGGGCGGCTTCGAGCGCCACGATTTCGGGGTCGTCGGGTCCGAGCAGGACGGAACGAAGTGCGGCGAGCGCGTCGGTCATGCGTTCACGCTAGCCGCACTTACGCGGCGGTGCACCCCAGCGTCGGGTCGGGGCGTCGCTTCGCCCGGACGCGCATTCTCAATGCGTTTCGAGCCAGAAGGCCGCCAAAATGCTGGCGGTTAGCATGACGGTCACCAGGCAACCCAACACGGCGAGCGCAGCCAACCCTGCTTTCACCGACGGCGTGAGATGGGTGCTGATCGGCTGCGCGCGGGAAAGGGCTACGGGTGACCGAACGCTGTAACGCCTACGGGAGAGCATGAAAATTACCTCGCCCGTGATTGAAATGCATTGCGCGTGCCAGCCAAAAATCGCAGCAAAGTCTCGCGGATGCTGCGCCGTGCTCGCGAACAAGCGAAAAACTTGCGCGGTCGCGCGCAAGCCCGAACCCTCGGCGCGTCTTGCTGCTCGCCGTGCACGATTGGGGCAGCGCCGCAGGATCGCACGCGAGGCGTGACACCAGCACGCGGTTCGGGACGTGAAGGTCGGGCGTCTCTACGAAAGCGACGCAGAGCGCGCCGTGCGAGACTAGGAGAGACGGCCGTGAGTACGGTGCCACCGCTTGATGCACTTGGTGAGTGACCGCGCTCGAGCTATTCGAGAACGACCAGCTGGTTCTTTACCTCCGTGACGTTGGCGGCTTTGCGGGCGGCCCGCTCGACTGCGGCGCGTTCTTCGGGCGTGTTGACTTGGCCGGTGAGACGTACGCGACCGTTGCGCGCGATGATGGTGATTTGTCGGGCGGTGGCGGAGAGCGACTTGTCGGCGGCCAAGAGTGCGCGGATCTCTCGGATCGATTCTTCGTCGGCGCCGGTTTGCGATTGGTCGCGGACAGGGTCCACCGCAACCGGCGGCAGCGAGTCGGGACGCGGCGATGCGAGGTGGGACGAGGTCGTAATCGGTCGTTCTTCCGCGGGCGGGGGTGGAGCAGCTTGCGGCGGCGCTAGCTGCGGATCTGTTGGTATGGATGGAGCCCCGGGGGCCAGCGGCGGATTGGCTGGCTCGGCGGTCGCGACGAGCGCGGTCTGCATCGGCGCGGTCGTAGGTGCCGCGCGAGCGGTTTGCGGCGGCTGGTTGTGCGAGCACGCAACGGCGCCGATGATGGCGGCGAACAAGACGGGAATGCCGAGCTTCATAGGAGCCTCCTCGGCATTCTCGAACAGCAAGAGGCGTGCCCCTTACGAGGCCCGCAATCACGCGGACTTGCATGACGCCGAGCCGAGGCGGATTGAGTCAGCGCGTGGCGCTTTGGCGCCCGAAAGGCTATGCCGCGCCCGGCGGCGCCAGGTGGATCTTGACGGCGTCGGCGATGAAGTCCCAATCCGCGACAGTGCCGGGCCCGGAGGCATGGCCGGTCATGATCGCGACGAGCTCCCAGTAGCGTGCGTGGCGCGGGTCGTAGGAGAGGTAGCGCTCGTACATACCGTGGCGCAGCCGCTCGTCGATCGGCTTGCCGGCGGCATCCGCGATGCTCGCGAGGAAGCCTTCCACGACCGCGCGGCCTGCTTCGGAACCGGGTGAGGCGCCCTGGGCGCGCGCACTGGCTGCGGCGCGTGCCGCTTCCATATTTGCGCTACGCAACTTGAGCATGTCGAGCTTGTTTTCCGCGGCTTCGCGCGCCTGGTTGCGCTGGCGCTCGACGAAGCTCTCGTCGGTGAGCAGCTCGCTCAGCTCGATCCAGGCGTCGAGCTGCTCCGGGGTCGGATTGTCGGGTAGCTGGGGCTTGCTGGCCTCGGCGAGCGTCTTGCGCCAGGGGCTGTCCGGCGGAATGCCATCGGCGATGCGTTGGTAATAGCGCTCGATCACGTTCTTGCGGTCTTCGTTGGTCAGTTGGGTCACGGTACACAGTCTCCTCAGGTCGCTCTCGTTGGGATCGCCGGCGCGCAGAGCAGCCCGCAGAGCTGCCGCGACGCGCTGGAGCGACGACGCGTGAGCCTCGACTGCCGCGAGCTGAAGGCGTAGCGCGTCGGCGAGCGACAGATCGTTGCGCAACACCTTCTTGATCGCTTCGAGGCCGAGGCCAGCGTCTCGCAAGGTGCGCACGAGGTCGAGACGAATCGTCGCGTCCTCGGCGTACAGGCGATAGCCGCTCCTCGACCTCGTCGCGGGCGGAAGCAGACCCTCGTCCGACCAAAAGCGCAGCGTCTTCACGGGCACACCCGTGCGACGCGAGAGCTCTCCGATGGTGAGTGCCTGTTTCGTCATTGCTGCAGCGTGAGGTCTCCAGCTACGGGAGAGTCAAGCGTCGTGTGCCGAAAATCGACGAGCCCGTCAGCCTGCGCGCGTCATTTCTGGAATGCCTCCAGCCGATCAGCCAGCTCTTTCGGGCGCGCGAGGGCTGGACAATGGCCGGCACCGATCGCCTCCGCCTGCCGTCGACCATGCTTGATTGCCCTCGTTCGCCAGGTCGCGAGGCACGTCATAGTAGAAGGTGGCAATCGTGTCGCTGGTGTTCACATCGCGGCTTGCCTGCTTGTATCCGGTGTTGGTCCAGTAGTCGTTGGCAGATTCGCCCGGCTTGGGGATTATGCCGGCAACGAGCACCAGCAGATCAGCCGGCTTTCGAGCGCAGACGAGCGGCGCCGTGAAGCCACCGAGCGATTGGGCCACCACGACGAGGTGAGTGCGGTCGCCGATGCCCTTCACGACAGCGTCGGCGTAGTCGGACCACCCTGCTGACTCGTCTTCGCACGGTAGGTCGA
>Ga0307508_10006094_pt1 | contig 11373 bp, 10 predicted proteins | sample 9_EM_MG_FD_203089 | JGI IMG/M metagenome (GOLD analysis project Ga0307508, IMG submission 203089) | Populus trichocarpa ectomycorrhiza microbial communities from riparian zone in the Pacific Northwest, United States - 9_EM | ecosystem: Host-associated > Plants > Roots > Unclassified | place...
GACATCACAAATGCTCCGGAGCAAAGTCCCCTGCTTGGGAGCCTCCGGGAGGGCCTCAAGCCTCCGGAGCACCCTCAAGGCTCCGGGAGTGCCCTCAAGCGTGACAAACAGGTTTCCTGATGCAGTATCCTGAAGAAGACGAAGAAGCATCTCTGCATGTGGTGCGTCGATCCTGATAATCAGACTCTTGTGAAAGGTGTCAAAGCGTTAGGCTGTTGATCTCGGAAGCGATTGGAGGTTTCGATGCATGCAATGGATAGCCGAAAAAGCAAGGCACCACGCAATTTGCCGGATCTGGAAATAATGAGTCACCTTCACCACACCGCTGGTCCCTGGCGATTCGCGACTAAGCGCCAAACTTCTGTCTAAATGATTTTATTGAATTCAATGAACTCTGGATCTGCTGATTATATATACCCAGAGAGAAACTTAACGACTTCACTATAATTTGATTTAGCTAAAAAAAGTTCTGGTACGGTTATTGAGCTAGTGAGTACAAGTAGATAATCAATGTTGGCGTCAGGGACAAGGTAAAAGAAAAATTGATCACACGAGAAAGGGGACAGGCAAAAGGACATCAGGCAGGTACATGTATAGGCGGGGACGTATGCGAGTTAAATGGAAGATTTCGGACAAGTCAAAAAAAATATAATGAATCTCGGGGAATGAAGGGTGGGTTTTGTTATTATGAGTGTGTACATGTGGCTGGGTGGATGGAAGGGGCAAGGCGGCGCTGGGTTCGCAATAAATTACTTGCGCAAGTTGGTGAAGACACCAGCGACTTCATTCAGACATTCAGGGGGACACTTGCACGCATGAACACTTGATGCGACCTTCTCAGAGGCGCAATTCGTACTCAATGACAAGCTCCGCATCTTCTCTTCCAAGCCCAGACCTTCCTTCTCATCAATCAGCGATGGCGATGGGTCAACGTCGACGATGCGAACGACTGCACGACCCTCGAGCACCTTGCGAACCTTTTCGGCATCCCACCGCGGCGCGGTGACAGCCTGAGATGTAGTATTCGAACCTGAGAAAGCATCCCAAAACGCAGAGCTCAAACGCGAAAGCAGTGTCTGCGATGCAAGCGCAACGGCGTATGCTTGCTGTTGCGTTGGCCCATTGGACGTCGACGACTGTGACGGGCGTTGGCGGGGAGAGGACTGCAGCACCGGGTAGTTCTTGCTGCTGGGTGCATATGGTGAGGACGATGCTGTGGACATGGATGACGCAATGGCTTTGCCACTGAGCAACGCTGCGAGTGTGCTCTTTGGGCTCTGCGGCGAGTTGTCCTGGGGCTTGGGACTCGAACTCTGGAAGAACGCAGGGCGAAGCGCACTCAGTAACGAACCAGTGTCGTTGTTTGCGTTGTTCTGCACATGTTGGTGATGGCCATACGATGGCTGAGCAAATCGTTGAGATTGTTGCGCCACATTCTGTTGTGGTTGTCGTGCAGCAGCCATTTGTGCCCACAGATGCATCTTGTAGTCGTCAGCACTTTTGATGGTGAACGGATTGAGCTCCATGAACGCATCGAAACGTGACATGCCATGGTTCAATGGGCTGCTCCTGGGTGAATCCTTGTCCGATTCGGAATCCGAAGGTGGTGGCGAGTTGAACATGGAAGGGGTTGTGTTCATCAAGGGGTTGAGGTTCTCCCGTTCACTCGTATGGCTGCGTGTCCACCATCCGGAGACCTTCCCACTAAGCAAATCACTTGTGCTCAAGCTCGGTGCCATGCGAGTGGTGGGTAGAATAATATCAGGCACGAGAGTAGCATGAACCGGGGTCACGCCACCAGCAAAAGTGCCAACACCTCCCCAGAACGCCGGGCTGCCGGGCGCGGCAATATCCTTGCGCATGTTTGGCTTGTTGAGCTTGCTGCGGGCTGTCTGCTGCTGCGAAGTTGGTGATATGGGTGAAATAGGGCGAATGGGGTCTCCGTTCGCATCGAGCGGGGCGGGAGGTGGGAGAGCGAGGGACTCCACTGTCGTACGACCTTCAAGCATGGCGCGCTTCAGTGCATCAACTTCTCGACGAAGCTCATCATTCTCAAGCTTCGAGGCACCGAGTTCTTGACGAATAGCTTCAATAAGCTGGTCCCGGTCGGCGATATGAGATTCCAGCGTGGTGATATACTCTGATTAGACATCAATCAGCACACGCCTTCTCCAGCACGATGGACATGATTTGAAATGAAAAATCGTACACACCTTTTCTTCGGACGCGGAAATTGCGCGCAGAAATTTTATTTCGGAGCTGGCGCTTTTCCTTGCTGGAAAGTTTTTTATACTCTTCAGGCGTTGGGCGCCAGTCCTCTGTGTCATTGGGGTCCTTATCGATAGCAACGACCGCACTTGTGACACGTTGTTTGGTGATGCCGCCTGTCTGAACAATTCCGGATGCGGATTTACGCGTTGCGACTTTGGCGGAAATGCCGGCGGGCTTAGGAGGCAGCGATGGCGCCAAACTGCTGCCGCGCGAAACGCTCTTCAAGTCTCCATCGTCGTCTTCATCGTCATCATCTTCATCATCATCTTCGTTGTACCTGCCTGGCGGTGGTGGCGGCACACGCTGAGTTAATTGACTGCGTGTGACAGCGGAGGCAGCCGCGGGAGCTGCAGGCGATGGCGAGGCGGTAACCGCATGTGATGTTGTGGAAGTGACGGCATTAATAGAACTGCTGCGTGGAATACTTGTAACGGGGGAAGGAGCAGCTACGAGTTGGGGGTCGATGGCGAATGAGGGATGTCCAAACGTTGGTGCGGTTGATGTTGAATAAGACGAGTTTGACTCGGAGTGCTCTAGAGGGAACGACGTGCTCGAGCTCGAGCCGGCAGTAAAGGGCGGGGAACCAAAGATGCCTCCTTGAGGGGCGCCGCCTCCTCCATTGGCGCTCGTACCAGTAAAATGATTCGAGAACAAAGCAAGGTCATCTATTCCCGCAGACGACTCGTCCACTAGTGAATTTTGACCAAGGAATGAAGGGGAAAGGAGGCGGTCGAGTGAACCCCACGAATCTACAGTATTGTCTTTGAGGCCATCAAGCGCGGCCACAGCGGCGATGTTGCCACTGCCTGAAACGACTTGTGGGATCGACGATGCCGCAAAGAGCGATTGATAGAATGGGTCGGCAGCGAAAGCGGAGGCGGCAGAGGGATCGTTGAGTTCAGGAGTGTTTGGGAGATGGACTGGGGACGACTCGCGCGATGAGGACGAGCCGAAAGCTGAGAGGTCGATAAACTCATCCATTGAGGGCGAGCGCGGGCTTGGTAAGAAAGAAGAACGTTGTTGGGGTGCGACAGTTGACATCGTCGCTCGTGGTAAGCAGGAGCAAAGTGTAAGCGTGTAAACAACTCGTGGCTATGGGAATATCTGATTCGGCTTCTTTTCGTTGATGAAATCCGTGAAACTCGGCGTAAATCACGGTAATGTGGGGAACACGAGTGTGCTGGTGTTCCGTCGATCGCCTTGGTCTTAGAGTTAGAGGTGCAAGTGGCTTAGGGGAGCGTTTGTCAGGCGCCGTGTCACGTGCTCGGCCGCTTTGAATGCGTGGCCCCTTTGAGGCACGGCCATCAAATAATCAATTTTTTTCAAGTGATTCGAGCATGTTCCGCTTCGGATCCCACATAAGTAATCAGATAGACACGGTATAGCATAAAGGGTATCCTCCATATAATCATCATTACTGCAACCCATGGTTTCTAGCGCCCATACGCCGCCACGACACCCCAACCCAACTCTTCGAATAATATCGGTATGAGCTCTGAAGCGAATAATCCAATGCCGGCATACACAACAACCTTCGTTATGACTGATATTGAGAAAGACAAGAGTTGAGCGCTCGTCACGAGGAAACTGCGGATCCGCCGAAAAAAATTAATTGTCACTCACCATCTGCGTCATAATGTCGAGTTGCGGGCGCAGCTGCTGCCGCTGGCTGACCAGTCGGCAGTTGTCTCGAATCATGCAGCATCATTCCCTTCTCGTTGAAATGAGCTGCGGGGGGTGGGAGGAGACCCAGAGGCTGCGCCGTCAGCGGCGTAGCGCTCCTTGAATCCAGTTGGTTCCCAGATTTCCCATTGGAGGCTGTGCTGTTGCCATTCCGGGATCGTGGAGTCAACGCATATCGGGGCAATACAGCAGACGATGATGCGGCGTTGTCACCATCATCAGACTCAAGCATACGGGGGATATCGATCACAGATGGTATCGATCGAAGTCCACCCTCAACCTCTGGCACGGGGCCCTTGTAGTCGGTCGCGGGAGTGTAAAACCGTCTGTGTGGGAGTGTGAAGAGTCGTGCGAGACCGCGAAAAAGCGGCGGTAGCAAAAGGTGCATAGTCGTTTTAGCCACAATGCGCCACACAAATATTACCGCAACGCCTAGCGGGACATCGTTAGCATTAGTTTTGATATGGGCTTCATTAAGAAATGACTCACCAACTACCATTTTCAAGGCCGAGAAGCACAACCATAATATCCAATCACCATGGTCTTTCCCTTCCCATCCGGGTGTTTTGCTAACAAAATATCCGGTGTTTATATCAAAACCCCAATTGGCAGCGTGCCACTTTCCAACCGTCGTCCCAATGACGACGCTAACGAAAGCAATTGCGTCTTCGAAGCATGGGCAGTCGTCCACCGGCTCCGCATGCTGATTAACAAGAATTGCGCCGAGGGAAATGATCACCACTGGGACTGTTCCACCACGCGTGAGAGACCCATCGGTAACAGAGGAAATGAGCGAGCTCACCCATCCAACCGGGCGTCACCATCCATCGCTCAAAGGCATCGCCAAAGAGCCATTGAACGGCCCATATGGCGGTGCCTAGCGTGACACCAGTCACGCAGTCGGTGAAGCTATGCATGGCGCAGTACACCCTGTATTGTGCAAAAGTACCATTTTCGTCACTCATTCTTGATCGCCACCAAATAGGAGGGGAAATGAAATTACACACCTGCCATAGACGATGCTAACTGCGTAGAAACATAGGAATAAAGTCGAGAGATAGAAAACTCCAGGGTGGAGTACAGCTGCTGGGGCGTCATGGTGATTGAGTGAAGAACCGCCGTTGGGGAGGAGTTGAGTTGCTGAAGAAGAGGAGAGGAAGGCTTGTTCGGTGGTTGGGTGCCAGTGACCGAGTAGGAGAGTGTATAAATACAGCGCCATCGATATACTGTTCGTTGAATGTGTCGATGGAAAGCCGTACTCCAGGTGATGAGTTCCCATGGCTTAAGGCGAAACAACAACCCGTATCCCACATGATCAGGTGCAATGTAGGCGGATAGACAACATTTGGTGATTAAGACCGGGCGTTCCGAGGGTGAGAATAAAAGCGGTCAGTCTGACGCCTAATTCTGATCATGCGAGAGGATTATGACAGGGAGAAGGGCGTAAAGATGCCGGCAATGGCCAAGGCGGGTAATCAAGCTGCATACAAGCAGAGACATGGCCGCCAATTCCGCGGGCCAACTTCAAATGATCGTATGCTCGGTAACGCAACAAAGGCCAGGCCACTCACTGAGTCGAGTCACCGGGGGCGAAAAGGGACGCGGAGAACATATCAAATCCTTCACTAACGAGCTGAAGTAAACGCCGGCTGCCAACACTTGAACAATGCTGATTCGTGGACAGCAGTGTTTACCATCAACAAAGTAATGAAGAAAAGGTTAGACAGAATGAAGAGCATCCACTGGTGGGTGCCTTGCTGTTTTCAAAATAAAACGCTGCTTACCCACGACCAACCTCGGGATATCCGAAGAAAAAGAGGCCTGGCAAGAGAGTCATGAAGAAGGTGTGGGTGCCTACACGGTAGCTCCGGTTGGTCAGCTCGAGGGAATGTTCGTCATAACGAATGACACGCACCCAGAGATGATGTATATACGAAATAAGTGTCTAGCCAGGGTGTTCGCACGCGTTTCTGGAGACCGGCAGCGCGTGAACCAATCAAGTACAAGTTGTTTAGTCGCACGCGAGGTGAACACGAGGGGTTGATTTGTCGTTATGGGATGGATAAAGATATAGGACATCTAAGTCAGCGAGAGATTACCGAGAGTGGAACCTCGAACAATGTTGCTGCGAGAAAGTTGCTTACCTGCATTGCGGCTATCCAACGACTCTCATAATGAAGATGTGCAACTAGAAATCGTCGAATAGAGTATCTCCACCACGCCATGTTTGCCTCGTAAACATGGTCGGGTGCAGTGCCGGGTCCATGACCGTGGACGTGAACTTCAAGTTGCGCATCAATTCCATCGTGCGATGACGGCGTTGCCACCCGCACGACATTAGACGTCTTCGAATGATGTGCCGCACGCTCCTGTGCCAGTAAATCACCAGAAAGAGGCTCAATCATTGTCCTAGGCGAGGCTGGTCCTCTCTCAGCATGTGATTTGAGGCCCATCGATGATGACCGTCAAGGGCGAGCAAAACCGGAGGAACGGGCCTCCGTACAGCGCGCAATAGCCGATGGGAAAATTCGTGAGGGAATAAAGGGCACACACGACGTGAGCAAAAAATGCGGGGAAGAAATTTCAGAAAGTGGTAGGTTGACAACAACGTCACGTTACGACTTGCCTGATTGGTCGTCTACAAAGCTCGACATCATGAACTTTTTCAAACGTATCTTGGTCTGGTCATCTCGGCGCAAAGGTAGATCGAAGAAAAAGGGACGTTACGGACATGGCGACAATGACGGAGGTAGAAGCGTACTTGCACATCGAGAGGGCAACTCAAGGACCTCCGACGCGCCATCATGGCCATCGCCTAGCATGCTTATAGAACTAGGTGCTCGCCGCACGCCTGCCTCGTACGAATCCCTTTATATTGCTCCCTCTGCTCAGACCCGGAACGATGCAATTGGCTCCCAAGAATGCTCAAACGCCAGGCCAACGTCGGACATCACGCGCTCCAGACGTTCGGAAGAAGCTTCTAATATTGCAGCTACTGGAAGCCCGAATCATTCACATCCGCTCTCGGTCATTTCATCCGCATTGAACCAACAGCTTGTTGACGAGAAATTGGCTGGTGCGCTGCTGTGAACCCCCGACCCTATGGATGTTGTTAACGCAGAGCGCGATAGCAGGCAGTAATGGAGCATTGGAACCCGACCATGGCAACACCAATCAACTGCCTCCGACCTACAATGTCACTGTACACCGCAAAAAAGTCCATGCTGTCACACGATTCCCAAGCATATCTGCACGTCAGAACTCAACCCGCAGCAGCCTCGGCACTTCGATCGCCTCTGGCCACTCTAATTTCAAGCCCCGCGAAGTCGATACCGCTGGTGTTCCCATACCCTCGCTACTTCAACATCAATCTGACACCGAGTCCAACCCCCTCAAGGGCTGCCGACTTCTTCAAGTCCTCGGCAACGACCCCGAATTGTTACAAGCTCTGCAACTCTACTATAGCAAGGACCCAGCTAAGATGTTCAAGAATAGTCCGTTGCGTCCAGAGTTCGGGCCACGATCAGCCAGTGAAGGGGACCTCAACAATTGTTCTGCTACAATACGTCCCTCCAGATCAAAGTCGTTAGATCTATCTGCCAGCCAGGCCCTGGATGAGAACCCTGAAAACGCATCCATGTCAACCCCAATCCTACAAGAGGCTGCTCCCGTCATACCTCTGAACATTCAATCGAAAAATAATGCTGCCAGGTCTATCATATTTGGCACCTAGTACGTTCCTCAGTGGCCTTACCGAATTTCGATGTAGGAATACGACGGATGCCTCCCCTCGTCGCGTGTTCCCCCCTGTCAATACTGGGGACTTGAGACTGTCTTCTCCGCTCCTCTTCGACATTTTATTCTCGAACCCACTCACGTCCTACAATAATACCGACGCGCTATCCGTCGGCTCTACTGCGCCATTGAAAGAAATTACTTCCATCACTCAAGCCCCGCTGTCTGTCAAGGCCTCTGGCCCAGAATCACCCCTTTTCTATAATTCCCCACCACGAATGGACTCAGATGAGGACAAGGAAAATCGCCCTCCACATGCACTCTACTATGAACGTGTCTCAAGTGGTCTTTTGCCGGATGCACTACCCGGCCCGAATGAGACGGAGAATGTGGAAAGCCCATATCAGCAAGGCATTCTCCCGGGTACTCTCCACCGCTCACACGATCCCGTCTTCGACGACCTTCAAATTCCGCTGTCCCCAAATTATTCGTTACTCATGAAATCCCAGTCGGGCGTGTTCACACCTGCTGCAAATACCCAACCTACAAATTGCAGTCCTACCAAATCCTTGCGTTCGTTAGCTGGGAGCGAGATCGTTGATGCGTATGCTAATATGACTGCGTGTGGAACAGACTCAGAAGAAGAGGAATTGATTCAGAATGCTGTAATTTCAACATGGCAATCGGCCCGCTTGCCTTCCAATGTGCATAGTAGCCCGAGCGACCTCTTCAGTCCATCTAGCACCCTCAGTCCCTTCAGCCCCGCCTCTACGTCTGGACTCGAAACACCGTCAGTATCGTCGGGCAGACGACGGATGAGTTGGTCACCAGAGTCAAGAAAGTCGCGCCTCACTCGCGAGGACGTGAACGCCACGGTCCACATTCAAAGAGGACCATCCGATGCCGAGCTATTTATTCGTTCTTCTCGCGATAACGACACCATTGTAGAACCTTCTGTGCCTTCGTCGCCTCGACTCTCCCCCCCTCCACGGCCACGCAACCACCGAATCTTCCGCCCCTACTCAGTCTCCATCGACCCCTCACAATATCCATCGCCTCATAGGGGCATTGTGGGGTTAGATGGAGGCAGCAATCGCGAAGCGTTTTTGTACGGGGCGGAGGACGACGAGACGTTCGCTCGCAAGCTTGATCTCCGAATGGCTTCTCTTGACGACGGGGAGTCAGCCTCACATGAAGAACGCCTTACGCCGGCACATACTCCGCGACGAGTGACTCGCACCGCAGTGCGGTATTCCACTCCTCTTAATGACACCCTCGAGAGGAGAAAGAGGTATGATGTAACAACTTCCCCGTTCAGCCCAGCAGCGTCGGTGCATGTGGATGGGGAGGTGGAAACGCAACGACCCCGCTCGCATCGTAAACGTCCTGCGAAGCAAACCTTTTGCGATAAACTTGGTCTCAGTCCTAATAGACGCAAGAATGATGAGAACGCGCCAGTAGACGTGTTCGGCACCGTGAAACACTCGCACGAGGACAGCTGCAGTCCCCGCCACCATCAAATCGCTCCCGCTCCTCTTCAGTCTGTGTCCCCCATTGCCGGACCAACCCCAAGTCGCATCCCTCGCTCTGCAGCATCACCTCTGGCGGCGGTAATGCCGGGAACACGATCAGATACTGGTACACCACGTCCTGCGCGCACGTTCCCGCGGCCGAAAACGGGATCCCGGGGATTGCGTCCTAGTGATCGGATGGCTTTTGGCACTTACCCAATACCGGATTCTGTTGAACCACGTGACTAGCGCACGTCAGCGTAGTTCAACTGAGCTGTTCGAGTGGAAGTTTCGCTAGATCGCAAAGATGTAACAAAGAGCACTTAATCCTGTTTGCAGAAAATATCACCACGTGACATGACAACTCGGAATGATAAGTCAGCATCGCCTTTTGAGTGTACTTTGTACCCGCAATACTCATTAGACTTGGGCTCGTCACCCCTCTGACGCCATACTACAAAAACTGTCACGTTTTGAGACGCTTGAATTTTGCCATATTTGGCAATACAAGTCAGCCCTCTGGTAGTCTTGGAAGCGGGACGCGTGCGCGGCGTGCGCGTTTGCCACCGATTTCCGCTGACTCGATTCAATCAAATGTCAGTGTTTAGCAGTGTATTATGCCGTTTCTGCCAGTGGCAAGGCGTCAAAATGTTAATTAACTTCGAACAATTCAAGGTCAAGTTGACGTTGACAAGCCCCAGTATCATTGTGGTGGGACTCACTTTGGTCAGCTGGCCTTCCCGACCCGGCGTGTTTGGCTGTTCTACCAATGCTCCGCTCCTTCTGCCTTAATTGAGAAAAAATGCGGTGCAAGTTACGAATGTGGAGCTGTGCACGTCCTGATGTTAAGACTGGGCGGCCACTGCTTTGCGCAAAACACCTGGCTCTACCCCCTCATCTTCCTTCGCATTATCTGGCCATTAGAAGGACGCAGCGGCGATCAAAGGCGCTTCTAGAACACTTTCACGATGGTATCCCCCTTGATAGCGCTACGTGAAGAAGAAGAAGAAGAAAGCGCTGGCGGATTGGATCTGGAGGTCTCACCACCTAAGGACCAGTTCACTCAAGTGAGCGACCCCCTTAGCATCTATTCGATATACTACGTTCGATGTCGCTGATTGATCTACCCAACAAAGCTCGCTTTCAACAGAAACGAGCATGATGCAAACGTAGACATTGCATCCCTATACTCCATCGAGCCATCGATATACTACACTCCGCAAGCGAGCACTGCGACGCTGGATTCACTCTTCTTCACATCCGAGCGGTCCCCTGCACAGAAGCAGATGAAACGTCTGTCGTACGTCCAGTGCTGATCAATCGGACGCTCTGAGCATATCTGACCGGATCCTGATTCTAGCACGAGTTCTTAACGGACAATCCAGAGGGCCCGGATCAGACATCATTTGGCACTGCATCAACCAACAAATCAGTGTCCGCCCCACTCACCCGCACGCTGTCTGTTTTATCTGCCGGAACCGTGGTGCCAAATGTTGGCTTTGTGTGCCTTTCCGTCCCAGAGCTGTGTGAACTCATTCAACAGCGTCAATCTCTTCAACAAGCGGTCATCAAAATGACAGAAGGCTATAAGGGGCACATAGCAGGTGTCGTGCACCGCTTCTTGGTTCTGGAACTCGAACGGGAAGGTAGAAAGTGGATGTGGCTGCGGCTGGACAGACGCTTAGGCAAAAATGTCTCCGGGATGTCACTGATCCTCGCATCGGGCGTCACGAGCGCTAACGACACAGTCAGTAGTGCTCGTCATTGATTTTGGGTAAAGTACTCATAAGGCTACCTTGCTGCATGTCCAGGCTCAGCTCGGAGCCACCAAAGGTCGCCTTACTGGGTCTGCTACCCTTGAAAATCGACAAGTTTTCGATAGCCCGCCGACACTCGCTGAACTGAGATACTTCTTGCTTGTCATCTGTGAAGAACTTAAGACGTACAAGCTCTGTCCCGTTAGTACCGTGCGCTCGTTGTTCCTTGTTCATATTCTAACGCAAGAAGCCAGGCAAACTGTTGGTTCTTTGTTTCGTTGTTACAGCAGCATCTTGAGGGAGCGAATGAGGGTCGTTTCGTCGATGGCAGCTTAACGTGGGCCAAGTTAGCGCAGGGTATTCGTGAGCGTGTGAAAGACCGCCTTAGGTTGTTTTACCATACACCACTGCCATTT
>Ga0307508_10006095_pt1 | contig 11373 bp, 18 predicted proteins | sample 9_EM_MG_FD_203089 | JGI IMG/M metagenome (GOLD analysis project Ga0307508, IMG submission 203089) | Populus trichocarpa ectomycorrhiza microbial communities from riparian zone in the Pacific Northwest, United States - 9_EM | ecosystem: Host-associated > Plants > Roots > Unclassified | place...
GAGAAGATTGCGACGGTTTGCTCGGAATTTGAAGTGGAAAATGTGCCGGTGAGGGAGATGTGAAAGTCCGAGTAGAGATAAGAGCGCCGCATGTAATCGAGGTTTTTGCCGGGCTTGTCGATGCGACTCTCCTTGGCGTCGGCGAGGTTGCGTAGTTTGGAGGTGTCAAAGAGGAATTCAAAAGCCTCTCCGAGGCCCCTTCCCGTGAGAGGTATTCTAGCTTGTTGGAAAAGAGGGAGGGCTGGGCAAGGCGGAGGGTGCCCTGGATGGTGGATAGGGAGGGGGGCAAGGCGCGGAAAGGGGCCGGGGGTGCGAGCTGCGGGCGTAATCGAGGGTGAGATTGAGCAATACGGAAGACTGTCCGTCCGTCCATCTCCGGGGCCGTAAACCTGACATTATAAGTAAATTACAACCGAAAATAATAAGTTCGAAGTTCGAATCCAGAAAGCTCTCAGCACGTTAGCAGCACGTACTATAATTCATAGTCGTCATCTCCCGCCGTGTCGCCTGGAGCCCATCGCCAACCGTCCGAGATGATCCAGTGCTCCAGCAAGAGGTCCAACCTCAAATCCACTTAGCGCCAGATCAACATCCTAATAATGGATATGCAGGTGCGCTGGCGAAGTTGACGTTTGTTCGATCGAACTTGAATGGAAGAAGGCGTGTCTTACATTCTCCTGATGGGCGTTGGTGAACTGTAAGAGAATCCCCGGCAATAAGAAGTTGGTGGTGATGTCGAGCAAACGGGTGACAAGATCATGGCGCTCCATGATATAACCTGAGAAACATGCAAGACGTGATCGAAACTGGAGCCAGCGCACGAATTGATGAACGTCACAGTGTGCTGGTCCAAGAGGGCAAAGAAGGACCTACCATTATGTCCACACACATGCCAGACTCGGCCTCCCACGTCAGCGCTATCAAGTCGAACCCACAGCCGTATGCCTTGCGATTCGATCCTGGAGCGGAAACCACCTTGGATACGAGATCCGTGTGCGGGACTTGAGCACGGCTGTCAGGCCTTTGCGTTTTCCACGCCCCAGGTCAACCTCCCCATTCACCTTGCGCCATTTCTTGCGGTCTGAAGCAGTCAAGTTGGACGTGAACACGACTTCATCTGGGGTGGGACGGTGGTATCCCAGGGGCCAATGAGATGGTTCCAGAACGCAGGAGATGGGAATTGGTGTGGTCGGGGGGATGGAGGAGAGGGGCAAGATATGGAGGTGGGGCAAAATGTGGGTTTGGAACGCAGGCGAGGCGTCGGGTAGTACGAGATGGTGCAGGTTCCACTGAACGCCCTACACAAGGTTGTGGACTTGTTGGAGTCTCGAGTGGCTGAGAATGGTGCCAAGGATCAAATTGTTGTGCGTGGCAGCTGGCTCAAACTGCGCGACAGGTGGGGAGGGACGTGAGAGGGAAAGGCTTTGGGGCTGCCAACCTATGGAAATTCGAGATCTTGATCTGCCCATGGCCCGCCAGTCCATTGGCCCACCGTCACTATCTCCTGGTTGGCACCGTCGAATCCGATGACCTGTACCTCGCCCTTGCCCTTTGCAAACAGTCTCCCTCGACAGGGAAATGGGAACTCGAGAGGTCGAGTTGGTTTATTGAAGTGCTCACTGTGATTTCGGACTTGACACAAACGGTAGCTTGGGGAGCAGCGGAAGTCTCTTCCTGTTCCGTCTTCTTTTGAGCGCCAGGGCCACCACGCGCCGGGTGATGTTCTCGACCCTCTGCGTGAGGAAGGAGGTCGGGTTTGTGAGCAAACATCTTCCAGACCTGGATAGCAAGAAGATCTCGCCTGGCAAGTTTGCAAAGGTCGCTGCATGTCAGCCACTACATGCCTTGCTTCCACAGGCACAAACGTACACCGTTCAAGTGTACAATGACCACTTGCGAATCCCGTTGCCAGGGCGCGATCTCTCCGCTGGGTTGCCGACCTTGACGACCATGGAACGGGGCACGATGGGAACCGCGACAGGAGGGCGTCGGGATGTCGTAGAATCGTCGTAGATGGCAAAACTTGTTCTGGGTAGTGTCTCTACTAGGGTCATTTGAGCGGGCACTAGTTAGTCGGGGGCTGAATCAGAGAATGTGACGGCGGGCAGCCGAGCTCGAGCTTACCGTGCTGGATATTTTTCCGAGCCTATATAGCCAAACGGTAGTATTTCGACGCGTGGGGGTAATAGTACTAGTCGAGACGTGGATCAAGTCAGACAGAATAAAGCGTCCTGCCACTCAGAGACTCTTGTGTCTGCCGCTGTGCAGGTTTTTTTTGCTGTTGCAGCAGGGCTGGGCAGACGGTGGCGGGTGGCGGGCGGTATGAACTTGGGAGTGCCTCCTTCATCGGCAGGACCTCGAAGTTGGGAGCAACATTGCATACTAGAAAGATTGTAAAGATACGACATGAAACTGTAGGGATAGTAATGCGACAGCTTTTCACTCGTCAGAGGTTCAAGTTAATTCACTTTCACCGTCAACTCTTCTCCCTTGCTACCCTTCAATGCTTCTGCATCAGTGTCGTCGAAAAATGGAAGGCATATATGCAGGGACATTGATGGTCTGACTAGAGTATACGCTGCTTCTTTGTCGCAGACTCCTTAGAAGGCTCACCCTGAACAGGGCGCTTGGTGAGCCCCCTACCCTTGACTTGCTGCTCAGACGCTAGTTTATTCGCCATGGTTTCACCTAAGATGGACACCAGGGCAGTATATGGGCCGTATGGTAAATCCTGCAAGTTTCGACATAGGTCAGCGTGGTATCTTGTCACCTCAGAAGCAGGTAACAGCGCCCAGGATTGATTAAACAAAGGAGATGTGAATATCTTCGTCCTTTGGGCGATTGCAATGCCAATCCGAACCAGGTTGAAGGGTTTGACGCCTTTTGCACCTGAAGAACCATCAACGTTGAGCCTTAAGGCAAAACATAGAACGAAAAATACCATGTTTAGACGTCCAGCCACTCCCCAAGCTACCGCTGTGCTCAGTCATGTACTGACGCAAAGGAGAGGTAGGCTCGTAGATAGCAATGATGAACGTTGATATCATCATCACAAAGGGAATACGGTCAACAAAGCCTTTGCGTCCTTTGGGAGGAGATTTCCACTCGGAATTTTTTACAGCGGCCGTGATTTCAGCGATTGAGCTGTTGTTAGTAAGCGACTCGGGAACTGCTGCTCCATGGAGAACGTCTGGAAGGACGACGCTAAAAATGATTGCCAAAAGAATGGCTGTTTGGTGGATTGGTTTTTGAACGTTATAGTTCTGCCGGACCCAGAGGTAGGTATCTTTGACATATTTACTGTCAGGGTCGTTGTTGAACGACATGTTGCTCATCTTCCACTCAGTGGGAAGACTCGAACGATTGAGGACTTGATGAAGGTCTTGAAGGGCTAGGTCTTGAAACGACCAGGAGGCGCGAGAGTCGGTGGACATCGCCTGAATGGAAGATTGGGCAGCATTGACGTCGTGCCGGGAGGAAGATCCGACAAGGCCGGGGGTGAGAGAGGTGGATGGCATGTTGCACTGCGCTCCAAGATTGAGCCAGGTATCGTGAACTACTGTATAGGGTGGGCGTCCAGGGCCAGGTGGGGCATTGCGGGACCATGGAACGTTCATGATCTCTCGTTGATTGACGGTCCTAACTAAGAGATGCTCCAAGACAGAGGCCACATCACGAGTAGAGTTTCCGCTAAGTGTGGTGCGAACTTCGCGTATGGTTTCCCGCATAAGTGGCAACGCAATCCCATTGGGAATGAAAGGAGGGAGAGTGACTGCCGTCTGAGGTTCAACAGCTTTGATAATGTTTGTGACAAACCATAGAACGGACTTAGGACTACACGAAGCAGCAGGTAGACCGTTTACCAACGACTGTGGTTGGTCAACGACGGCTCGTACAAGGTGGGTATGGGCAGACTCATGATATCCCAGGGGATTTTTGAGTGCCAACCACTTCGACAGTGCTTCAAGACGTTCCCGATGGAATAAATGAGCAGCAGTGCTAACATCCTGGTTGTCCAAAAGAGCCTGAGAGGCACGAACACCGTGGTCCACAAGGGTGCGAACATCATCTTCGTAGACATGAAAAGCGCGGTCCAAGAGATACAACGAAAGTCGAACATCATGATCAGGTACGTCACTGGCAAAAGAGGCAGGTAATGTCCTAATGGAATGTTTCATATGAAAAATTGCAACGTAAGCCTAGCAGTGGAAGAGGGGTCAGAAGATGGCTGTGGTTAAATGCAAACGTCACTTACTGCCATTTGCTCCGGGCCAAAATTCAGTTGGAAGACCCGTTGTGAGGTCATAAGTGGTCGACCAGTCGTCTTGGACAGAGGCCAATCTGCACGGCGTATGTCTACTGTGAGACTAGGTAGATACCTGAGCGATACAATGTCTGAAAGTGCTGGCATTCCATCCAGGACGCAAGATAAGGAAAGCCACAGAGGGTCCATGACACCCTTGGTCAGCACCTTCGCGTTGCCAGTATGACAGAAGTTTAGTGCACGTTCCAAGGCGCCAACAACTTCAATCCAATAGGGCTCTGGAGCGACTCCATCTTTGAGATTTGATCGGTACCGCGTGTAGAGGCAATCAAGCATGGAGCAAAGTCCGTAGCTTGTCCATTGAACAATGTGAGGAAGTACCTGAAGTCCGAAAATGCAATTAGAAATCTGCCGAAAAGAACAATGTGACGAAACAAAACTTGCATTGGGTTCGAATACCCTCAAGTGATCTTTGACCTCTTCAAGGACATTTGGATGGGACCACATCCGGGTTAAGGGCCGCACTATAGAACGATAAATGACGCTGCAAACAGAGTCAGACAAGAAAGTCCAAAGAGTGGTAGATAAGAAACATACCGTCCATTACGCTGAGCAGGGGATAGTTTGGAAAGATCGATAACGTAGACATTCTCCAGTCTAATTGATTGATCAATAATGGAGTTGGCGACTTTGGAGTTATACCGCTCAAAGGGAAGGGATGTTTCGCAGAGGTTGAACAGGTCGGTGGCCTTTCGCTTATTAGAAGGCCCCGATACACAGCTGCCCGCGAAAGCAGCAGTAATCATTCCCCGTTGAACATCATGAAAGCGTGCTTGAGTGCGAACACGGTGAGCGCTGGCATTATAGCCTTGAGAGAATATGGCCCGTACACAGCTCCCGGGAAAATGTGGGTTCTCGTTTTGCTGAGATAGGTCCTGGTTTAATAGACGAAGCAGGGGAACAAAGCAATGAAATGTTCCATGAGCCTGGAACTGTCCAACGTCATGCAACCCAGCAATGGGATACACGTAGTGGGGAATGACAGCGTCGTCATCCGAGTCGGCAAATGGATTTTCAAAGAGGGCATGAAGATTTCGTAGGCTAAAAAAAATCCCAGCAGCCTCAGCATCTGGTGGCAAATTGACTTTGCGCCGAGGAATGCGGTAGCCAAGGGAATCGAATACATTTCTCTCATTGTTGTCGTTGTCCAGCAATGCGTAAGTGGTCAAGTCGACTCTTCGTCTTTCAGCTGAATCTGGAGAGTCATAGATCTCCTCGCCATGCTCTTCTACCAAGGTTTCGACCTCAATAGTCTCCCATTCTTCTGCCTTGTAGCACCTAGAACTGCGTAAGCGACTTATAAGCATGTTGTTACAAACTTCTTACTCGATGTGAGTCGCAAGAGCAATTGCCATCGTTCGAATGTGTCGATACTGATGCAGCCGGTGCCAATGGTACGTTTCCTCCTCTTCAGTCCCTTGGCCACAGATGTCTTGATTCTGTCCGTAACGCACAGAAATTGTGATTGGAACATTATCGTTGAGAAAGCTATCGTCTTTCCAATCCGCTGGGGCATCTCGTACAAAGTCGTGATACTGTCCTTCAATTATTTCATGAAGATTTTGAACGTCGATGAACTTCATTTCGTGTAAGGTCTTCTCTTGCAACGTAAAGCCACTGGTTATGTGCAGAAAAGTCAGCCAACCGGCACCTCATGAGTGAATACGAAACAAAAACTACGCAAACGCGCCAAGGAATGAAATATGGATGCATCCTCTATTTCTCGCACACGCGACGGGAGCGCATGTGCGCAAGTAGACGGAATTGGGGTAGCACTCACAGTATGTTCGTTTCGTTGCGTAGATTTTCCACAGTATGGGGGGAAGGGTAGTCGCCACGGGTGTAAATATCCTTGAAGCCTGCCTCTTGCAATGATCTTGCGAGGAAGTAAGTTACCATGAAATAATGTGCCTCCGTTAGAGCCGTTGTTGGCTGATCCAGATGACACATATTGCTTTCATCATCCATAATGACATCGGAATCGTCCTCCTCGTCCTCAAGAGTGAAAGATCTGGGCACCATTGCGAGCCATATTTCTTCTTGGTGGTAGACGCCTATGTATAGCATACGCCCAGCTGGGTCAAACCCAAGTTCGGAATGGCGGGCGCGCCATGTGCGATGGCGCTGGTGGAGATCTAGTTTAAAGGAGTAGCTATGATCTGCCCTCGTTGTGGGTAGGACCACATGAAGTCCTTTTTTTCCGCCGACAAGAAGAGAGTAGTCGAGGTAGTGGGTGTTCGCCCCCCATACTAACTTGGGGTCCTTTGCATCTTGCAAGAATTCCTCGTCAATGAGGACCCTTGAGCGACCGCGCAACCTCATTGTTGCTGTTCTGGCCCGTTTCTGTTTGAATTCGTGCTTCAGCTGCGATAGGCGCACTTGAATGATGCGGGTGCGGTGAAAAGCCTCAATTCGTGCAATGTCCTCAAGATTGTCGAGTGCCAGGGCACGCTCAACATCAACCTGTTGCACTGCATCGTCTGTCAGCAGTTCGTCTGGGATATCCGCAACATTGAATTGTCCTTGTTCGGTGCTGTTCCCGACTGGGTCAACAATAATTTATACGTGATGGCGTATAACCACCACTTACAGGACCGCTCCGCTAAGCTGTTCCCCTTGCATTTTGTGTTTCTGCAGAAGTGTTCGCGTTCTGACCCCGAGTCAGTGACCCTGAAAAGTTACCAAGCTTTGGTTGATCCTTTGGCTTTCTCGCTTAGCGCTTACCTGGGAGTGCTACATAGTTCAAGCCGCTTTCCCCAGGACTGATTTATATGCACTACAACATCGTGACAGCGCCCAAGCAATAAGAATTTTCTTTTACGGATATACCAAGAAATGTGGGGTCCAACACGCGTCCTGTCTAGTTACTTAAGGTCGGCGACTGACCAAGTAACTGCTTGTCCGCCTTTCTTTGTCGGGATGAGGGGCACGAGCGGGGACACTGGGACCGCTGCGACAAACGAAATTGACCCACATCATCGCTGTTCTCATGTCAGCTCATTTCAGAAAAAGACGGTTGCCAAGGGCGGCACGGACCTTCCATGTCGGCGGTGCGTCCACTGGTTTGTTTCCATTGTTTTCCGGTCCTCGCAATCCGATACGGTTACAGTTGTGCCCCCGCGACCGCTTCCTAACCCCATAGTCATGTTCGCAATGTCCATTGTCGACGTCGAAGGCCACACGAATGTTATAGATCTCCAAGTACGATGACGAAAGGGGTATGCAATGCAACCCTGAGAACGCAAACATCAGTCCTCGAGGCCTAAACACGGACGAACGACGGCACGGAACAGCACAGACATTACCTACCACGGCTGAATCCAATCCGAAAGGTACTCCTTGTAAACCACCGACTTCATAACAGGGTTACCCGACGCCATCAACCCACGAATCGTCCAGAGTAGGACATCCCGTCCAGATCACCGAGATATTTACGTAGCCAACGTTTTCCAAGTGGCACTGAGCCCCAAAAACTGCGCAGCTCATCTTCCCCACCGGTGTAGCTGCGGACGGAGGAGACAAACACTGTCCAAGGTGTCCCTGTTGACATCTTTGGCTGAAGGCGTCGCATCCCAAAGGCGAGGAATGCACGATCGTATGAGCTGTAGCGTTGACGTGTGCACATCGCGTGCATGGCTGTGGCATCGCGGTCAGAGCCGGGGATTGGGGCGTAGTCTGGGACCTCCACGAGGAGTCGATGGCAATCCATCGATGGATGAGGCCTTGGATAAGCCGCACAATGCTAACATGGAAGCTGCTTACCTCCACCAGTGAATCCCGGTCTACCTTCCCGATGAGAGGTTAGACGGCCCAACAAGCCAGTGACACGATCTGGTAGAACACCATCATGGAGTCCGTTGGCTCCGAAGAAAGATAAAGTTCTTATCCACTTAAAAATGAACGGGCCGCATTTGAACGGCGCACTTAGCCCAAAGCGAACATTGATACGCCGGGCCGGGCCCGACCAAACAAAGGTTAACAGAACCTTCGGAATTGTCGTTTTTGGACAGATTGTTGGAGAATTGCGAGCAACCTGTCCCAAAATGGTATCGATGCCTGTTAACTTGCAGCCAGCGAATGGTAACACGAGCATGGAGTTGCCCATCGTTTGCGTCGTGCATCCTCTAAGCCGGGGATGAATGGCAAAAACTGGTCTTTGTCAAGTATATGGTATATATGTACAATCCGTATTCGCCCGATGGCCATACGGCCTGCGCACAAGAAGCTTTTCCGCAGCTTGTTGCCGCATCCTGATAAACTCGGTGTGGCCACGGACGCCTTGAACCCGGCAGGTTTCATCCTGGTCTGCCAAGGCATGTGCTCTGCTGCAGGATGCACAAGCGGACCCAAGGGGTGCTAGACGGACGTCAGCTTCGAGAAGTAACCCCCCCGGAAAAGTCCAACGGACGCTGTGCAATATGCGACTGCGAGTAGCGCCCACTCAAAAGACTGTCCCCAAGTTTGTAACAACTGTAGGGAAACGCATTCAGCGACTCTGTTTGCCCCATCGTTATAAATTGGTCCCCACCCGTTTCCGAGATTAGAGTCCAGTGGCTCCCGGGCTAAAGAGAGGTTAAGGCGCTTCCATCTTCTGCAGTGAGAGAAAAGTCGAATGCAAAGTTTTGTTCGATTTGCTGAGCGGAGCATGAGCATCCCCAAGAAGGCGCCTCCCAATGGAAATACCTTACCAGCTCTGTCATGCTCTTCTCCATCTTCTTTTGAGACGTTCGCGCCCATGCCCCAACAACAATCTCTCCACCATCTTTGAGCGGCGCAAACCAATTGTCCTTTGCCAGCGCGAGGTGGGTAGAAATCAAGTATAGGAATTCGACAAGTCGTTCGCCTCTGCGTGGGCTGAGACGTTCTGAGTCGATTTCAGGCGCACCCCACCCTCACACTACTCGGCAGCAAAAACAGCAAACGAAGCAGCCGAGAGGAGCCAAAGGTACACCAATGATACGTCGTTACTGCCAAGCCATTCCCCTTGGTTTGTCTGTATTGCACCTGCTCGAGCGGGAGTGTAGCGGGCCTGGTCATTCCCGTCCCTCATTAGGAAGCCTCGCGGGAATTAAGGAACCAAGACAAAACGCACCGAAACTGTAGCGTCACCAAAGAAAACACTTTCGCTCACGCCTGTAAATTGACGAGGGCGAATTCCTCACAAAGCATGCAAGTCAAATTGACACCGCATCGTTATACCATACATGCGGGTTGATTGCGCTGTCCAATGCCTGAAGTCCCCGCGGTCGTCGAACACGAAAACGCGCAGTAGGAGCTGTGAACGCGGGAAATCAACAGCGCGGGTGCAGTAACATAAGCGATCGTGTACCTTGTCCGATGACACCACCGCCAGCAGAGATAATCGCAGAGCCCGATAGAAAGCAAGGTGTGCTGATGCATTCTAACTTTCGTCTGTCAAAAACAAATATGTACAGACACAAACAAACATAGCAACACTTCTCCTTCGCTATCGCGCTGTTCGGAATCTCGAAGAAGTCGGATGTGCATACGATGCAGCAAAACGACACACAGGCATGTAGGTTCGTTTTCCTGTCAACGAAGCTCCATACATTGACCGTGCGCGCAAGAAGGGTTGACGTGACGTGAGAGCTTGGGGCCTTCTTACGGGGACTTTGGGATCAGATCGTTTCGCCCATCGTCAATTTCCTCCAGACGACCCATCCATCTCGATCACGCATCTGGTGGTGTCCTACCGCCGAGTTCTCTGTGCTGCCCTTGCACGCTGCAGGTCCCTATAGGAAGGGTCAGTAGAACTTCCCTGATACCTACATTTCATCCCCCAACTCTGAGTGCCCCCATTCGTGCTAGACGGTGCGATACGTTGGGTTCTGCAACTCAACAAAAGCGATTCATCGCCATCTGCCAAGCCAAAGTGATTGGGAGGTGAACTTGTTTCGGTCAGCGCGTCGACGGCCTCGCCACATTCACGCACATAGATGGAAAGGAATCTAGGGTCGTTGAAGAGCTCAGCAAGAACGACTGGGTGCACCTTGCATGTCATGGTCTCCCAAATCCAAAGAAGCCGTTCGAGTCCGCATTTGCTCTGCGCGACAGATTTACGATCCAATACATTATTGGGCGCGATTTGAAGAACGCAGAGTTCGCGCATCTCTCTGCATGTCACACGGAGGAGGTGATCCATCTCGGGTTGGCGGTGCAGTTCGCTCGGTTCTGTTCTGTGATTGGGACGATGGTGAGACGAACAAGATCACTTCGACTTTCTATGAATATATGTTACTAGAACGAGTCTTCCCATCTTGATCATCCCCGTGCATCCTTTTTTTTCTACTACGTATATTATTTATATTATTAGTTTACTCTCACTCCTTTTTTTCTGGTTCTATTTGCCATCATCGTGTTTGATTGGTTTCCAGTGTTTCGCTCAATTCATGAATATGTACAATTGTATCGTCATCTTCAAAGCAATACTTCTCTCTGCAGGGTTCCAGCAAGGTTTTAAGTCGGCGCGCCGACCCTAGGTACACTCGGATCTGTACGAAAGTTCGCGACCGCACAAACACGCTTGAAGGCACTGAATACTGAACTATGTATGCATCATGCGAGGCTACGTCCTAGTTTCGCAGGGTGTGTGGGAAGTCAGGCATGGGGAGCCGACCGTGCAAAAGGGGCGAGAAGCGTTTGGGGTCGGCCGAACCCGGAAAGGGATCAGAGAGAAAGGAAGAGCCGGGGAGGCCTGAGCTTCGGAGCGCAGGGAGGATCCGAAATGCGCCGAGAAGTCCGACAGGAAAGAGCAGACGCGGGCCGGACTGGGCACGAAAAGGAACCAAGCCAAAGTGCAGCTTACAACCCGGGCAGAGGCCTGGCCTGGGGCCTGGACACACACCTAAAGCTGCGTGATCGGACAGGGAATGTATTGCAAGAATAATACTACTAGAACGCGACAAGAAGGATACAAGGTTACGAGAGATTGTGACGACGAATGTAATCTCGAAGGTGTCAACCCAGACATCATAGCCGTCCAAGGACGCTGGTCCTCTCGAGCCTTCTTAGATCACTGGCGACACATC
>Ga0307508_10006096_pt1 | contig 11370 bp, 17 predicted proteins | sample 9_EM_MG_FD_203089 | JGI IMG/M metagenome (GOLD analysis project Ga0307508, IMG submission 203089) | Populus trichocarpa ectomycorrhiza microbial communities from riparian zone in the Pacific Northwest, United States - 9_EM | ecosystem: Host-associated > Plants > Roots > Unclassified | place...
CAAATGCGATAGGCGCCGTTACCTTAAAAGAGTGCCTGTTTCTCGTAAATGACCGTGGAACTCTCCGCCATCCAGCCCCATTGACTGATCGACACTGACAGGCTCCGGCGGCTTGTCGGCGATTGGATCGTGCACTAAAAATAAAAACAAACGATTTCTATCAGTGTCACAAACTTCGAAGACGACCAAAGTCAAGAAACCGGCCCGTACCGACGAGGCGCACAAGGGGATGGGGCTACGGTCTGCATACACTGCAGTTATTGCCCCCCTTCCGACGTTTGCATACGTGAACAAACTCACGGCGGTAAGCGAAGATACCGATGATTACACACACGTACAGTCGCAAAGTGCTGGTCCCAACGAAGGACACAATTTGTCAGATGTCGACACTGTGAACACCGAAGTTCAAGCCACCGGCTCTCAGTTTAGATCATACTACTTGCCTAACGGGTACATATTGAATCGCCGCAATCACTGACAAAGCATCGCCGAACGCACCCGGTCAATCAATAAGAGCCCCCACGATTCTAGCGCGCTAGAGCAAGCCAAACAAGTACGTCCCCGGAGTTCGGCCACGCATGTCAACGTGTAAACCACCCAGCCTCGGAGCAGCGTTCCTCAAGTGCAGGAAAGAATGACACGCGCTCCGTGCGATCACGTGAGGCAGTGTCCGAATTCTGCTTATATAAACAGGCGCCGGACTGCACCGATTCCGCGGGTTGGGTCTTGCAGGATACCTCCAAGTCTCTGACGCAGACGAATTCCACCAAATCAACTAAAGTATCAACCAGCCTCATTCCAAGCCCGTCGATGTCCAGCTTCAAGAGCCTGAGTCGCCCCGACATTTACTACGTCCGCCTCACTTGGGTTGACTATGCGAACAACATACGTTGTCGCGTTCTACCCCAGGCACGGTACAACAGCCTCATTGCCACCAGTAGACCTGGCATTCGCGTGCCCAAGGTGGTATTTGGTCTCATCGGCTTGCGTATCGCGGAAGGTTTCTCCGCAGTTGGGAGTTGGCTATTCGTAATTGACACAGCTTCACTGAGGACCTGCCCAACAGAGAGCGGGGTGGCGACTGTTTTTGGTTGGTTCCAGCATATCGAGCCCTCCCCCGGCCGTGATATCACATCCCCGTTATGCCCAAGATCTATTCTCCACCGAGTGGTGAGGTGAGCACGAGTTATGTTATCACAATTCTCTCTTCATTGACAATTCGCTACCTTGGTACTGTAGTTATGCTCGCGAACGCGCGGGGATCGAATTTTTGGTCGGTTTCGAGACCGAAGTTATATTGCTATCTTCCACTGGCAAGCCGGTCCATAATCACGGCTGGTGCGATAGCCGTGCTCTGTCTCCGGGATCCTCAGGGGCACGCGTGACACGTGCGATAGCGGATGCTCTTCAGCGTGCCGGAATCGAGTTAGAAATGTATCATGCCGAGGCTGCTCCTGGTCAAGTAAGTTGTCGTGTCCAGCCAGCTAACTGGTTATTTTCCATCCCCATGATGTTGAATTTGCGGTATGCCTATTCAGTATGAGTTCGTTACGGGACCACTCTCGCCACTGGAATCGGCCGATGCGTTAGTATCCACTCGTGAGATTATTGTGGCGACTGCAAGTCAGCATAGCATGCGGGCAACTTTATCTCCCAGGGTTTTTCCCGATGTTTGTCAGTGCTTTTCCGCGGGGTAAATATACACAAGCTCAAGTTAATACGCTCTTTAACAAGGCGGAAGCGCAACGCATGCTCACATCTCAATAAAGCCAACGAAAGAAAGCAAGAAGGGCCTGAATCGAATCACATCCCCGATATCTGCGCATTTGAACATGCTGGAAGCATCTTTCTTGGCGTCTTTGCTTGATCACCTGCCCGCCATCCAAGCCCTCACTCAACCTCTCCCTGCGTCTTATCTCCGCGTGGAAGATGGGATCTGGTCTGGAGGCACCTATGTCTCATGGGGCACGTATAACAAGGAGGCACCTGTTTGCCTCGTTGACCCGCATCTTCCAAAGTCGAGGCGATTTGAAATCAAGTGTATCGATGGACTCTCAAATCCGTGAGTGGTTCCCCTGCATAACTAGATGTAACACTGATACTTTAATACCGCATGTTAGCTATCTCGCGCTTGCAGGCATCATCGCAGCCGGCACAAAAGGGGTATTAGATCAAACGAACTTGACACTGAAAGATTTATCCACGCAGGCGGCTGCAGAAATGTCGCCTGAAGAGCGTGCCGCATTTGGCGTCAAAGACCGAATGAGTCTCAACGGTGGAGAGGCTCGCCAGCGCTTCAAAGATGACACGGTCCTTCGCGAATTGCTTGGCAGTGAATTCGTCGACGCTTACTTGAATGTTAATAAGGTGAGTTAATCTTTTAAATAACAGTTCAAAGTGCATCGGTTCGGCTCAGTCTCTCGCATCTTGCAGACCGTGATGGATTGGATTGATAGTGAATCTGCTGATAAAAGCCCCGATAATCGCCTGCAACTCTACATTGATCAATGGTGAGATCATATTGTGTTACCCCACGAATACCATATCTGGAATCGAAGTGAACTATCAAACCATGTTGAGTGCAAATACAGATGCAATAAAATGCCAATCTCGTCAAGCGACGAACCGTACAAGGACGGGGAGGACTTCGCAAATGTCCCCTGCATGCGCCCATACACCCCCGAAGACCCAGTGCACGCCCATTGCCTAGAATCTGACCATACATGGGGACCTGCAATGATTGTGCTCTCTGACTCATCCTTCGGCAGTTCGTCGGCTCTGCCGATGATGCCGCTCTTCTGAACCCACCCCGACTGTCTCTCAGATCCCTCACTATTGAATGCGGCTCACGTTGATCGCGACGAAGAAGCACACGATCACAGAATGGGCGAAGTCACGGTAATTACTGCGCGCAGTGTGCAATAAATCCCGGGTCCACATGACCGCTGCGCTCGCCGCCGCTATTGATTCTTAATACAACTTCACTTCACTTGCCTAGAATGGCGGTTTATCTGCGGCGGGAACCAATCGATGCGCGCGCGCATCAATCATCGATCATTGATTGACAGGACTTCGTGTTCTTCACTACCGCTGTCTACGCCTGCTTGGGACCTAGCTTGCTGTTGCGGTGCTTGTGTGTATGCGCGCTCCTGCATCACATTTATTACTTCGATTTTCTCCTTGGGACTAAGTACAAAGTTCTCAACATCCCCACGAGCAGCCGGCATTGTTCATCAAGTAGCGGGGGCTCCCGAAATACTTGTAGGGAGTTTCCCAGCATCGGGCTCTGTGACTGACTCGGAGGGCAAGACTTCCAATTCTGCGATGATGAGGCATGATCCCGACGCGTCTCATTACATTAAAAGACCGCACAGGCTTGTGAGTCACCAGGCAATGCCTCACACAAATAACTAGGGGCCTACCTGCAATAAAATTTTGTCGCAGCACGCCACATCCTGACCTTCTTTCTTCACCCTAACCTACATTTCCTTGTCCATTCGCCTCCTCTCTCCTCCCCACAGTCATGAGCCTTCCATCCCCTATTGCCTTGCGTCTTGCACTTTCAAACATTGTTGGCGGCTCATTTATCGGAAACCTCTTGACCGCAATGTATGCCGAAGACTTCTGTCACTCTCTTCTCTTGTACGCACTGTCGTCCTGTTCGTTACACCTGTAGATGTTTGGGGGCTATTTCGGTACAGTCGATACGCTATTTTCAAATCTTTCACCAAGACAGACCGTCAACCCGAGTAGTGGTATGTATACCTCTGCCATTATCCCTACTCTTTCCGTGCTTCACCATTCCGTTTCGTCATGTAAGCTGACATTTCCTCTAGGTCGCATTCTTATGGTGATTACCACACTCTACAAATCTCATCACTGACAGATTTGGAACTTGGAACCGTTTTCGCCTAGGCTACTGCAAGGAACACAATTGTGAGCCTTCGGATATTTTCTTTGTCATCCTGCCGATTCAGAGCTCGCAATGCACCGTAGGGCGTGTGTTACACAATCCATGTGGCACGGCGTTATCCAGAATTTTGACAATCCATTCGTCATGATAAAGCTGACATGGTATGTACCGCTGAGTGACTGTCCACATATCAGAGCATATGTAGATGGTGATTGCCCCGGGCAGAAAAAGGACAAGCTCACCGATTCTGGTGCACTATTTTAGGGGTTTCTCAATCTATCTGATTTCTACTGTTCGTTACTTGCTTTATTCATCAATCATCAGTGGATGGAAGGACGCGTTTCCCAACAGGAGAACACTCACGAAAACTTATTTCCTATACAGGTGATCACTTCGGCTACTGTTCAGACATTCTTTGCATGCCGCGTTTATTCATGTGAGCAGCTCTTCTTTTTTGAGCACGCATTCTTACCTGGCAAGCGTCGGTACAAACTCCTTTGTCGGCACCGTATTGAAATAAGTGAGCAATAACATTCCGTTGACGGTGCTAGTGGTACGTAGAATCCGGCTTTTTAAAGTAATAGCCGGGCTGTAGACTAAGTGTGCCATGACTCGTAGGCATCGTTTGTGTTCATACAGGGCACATTTGGAATAGGTGCGTAAGAGTCCCATTATTAATGATCTCTTTGTGTTCTTAACTACACTTCCGCCGTTAGCTTTCTTTGTTAAAATGTCCGCATCTCCTGATTTTGAGAAACTCGCGAATAATATTTCTCATTCACGATCTACCATATCAGGAATCAGATCCTTGTAATTCCCATCTTTGTGGAGAGGTTTTCATGGCTTGTGCTCACTTGGCTTGCCTGCCGAGGCGCAGCAGATCTTGTCATATGTCTTTCTATGGTCTTTGTCTTGCGTGGGTGCCGTACAGGTTTCAAAAAGTGCGATAATTTGATTTGTCTCTTGCGCTGCTTTATGGTTTAATGACTTATACATGTAGCACGGACACGATATTAAAAATTATGACGCTCTGGACTATCAACACAGGCGTTATCACAGCCCTATTCTCTATTGTCGATTCCATAGTTGTGGGTCTGCGTCTCCTGCCTTATTCTACCATGTGGCGGTTGGAGCCACCGCATATCCAGGGCTGCTACTGACTCAGTTGGTTTCTTAGTTTGCGAAGTATGGTGTCCATTATGTCGTGCTTGCGCTTGGGCTTGTATGTTTCTCTTAATCCTGCCATCATCAAGTGAGAGCAAAGACAACATTTGGTCATGCAATCCTTGATTTGTAGCCTCATGGTGGATTCCAGATGTTTGGGATAATGGCAAAGTACGTTTCGAATTTGATATTGCTTCGAGCAGCACCTCTGAAGCCGACAATTTTCACAGTTTGCACTCGCGTACCAAGATTGCTGACCTTCGAAACACGCCGTGCCACATCACGTCGGTTGTACAATGTTATCCTATCACAAACCTGTCCGCTCGGAGACCGAGCGAGGGAGACTTTTGATAGTGTAAGTTTCTCCGTTCTGCTTGCTGAAAAGTCGTGAAAAGTTCGGTTTTCTAGGCAGTAAGGCGAGGAGGACAAGGCCGTTCACGCTCGTGTAGTCAGATATCACCAGAGAGCGACGCGAAATTATTGATGACGGGTTACTACGTTTCTGGGTTCGCGAGATTGTTCCTGTTGTCGCCCTGATGTGGAACTGGATGAATGATGTTACTATCAGACGGGCCAGCCACGCTCTGCACGTGGAGCTTTGACTGCTGCCCCTGCATCGTCCGAAGGTGACAGTGACCTGCCCCCGGGAAACATCTCGGCAAGGATAGTGCATTCCACTTTGAATGATAGCGTGCGGATTCCTCTCTAGCCTGCGCTGCACTGCAGCGCTATTTCTTCGGAGGCTTCCTCACTTTGTTGTTCACCATCCAATTTCTGCTCTGTTCTCGAAACGGCTCTTTCTTCCCTCCGTGGCTAGTTGATTAAGTTCAGACTAAGCATTCTGGCTTCTGCCTCCGAATCTGTCATCTCGAAGGCGCCGTCGAGCACAGTCGCGTTCGCCAATCACCAGATCAAAATCTTATGCTGTCCACTCTCAGCAACTTTAACGGGCTAGGCTCAGTCTCTCTCATGTTATAGACTATGATGGATTGGATCGAGTCGACAGTGATTCTGACGGCTCCAGAGTGCTATATCGAACATCCGAACATCGGGGGGATGGGACGCGCATATGCGAATAAGCTGCTGACATATCCAAATCGCTTCAAGTAAGAGGATAATAGGGGCTCGGTGCGTTTCGAACCACGTTGCAGGTCTAAAGCTCCCGCACGATAAATATTAGCTATCTCGCGCTTGCAGACGTCATTGCAGCCGGCGCAAAGGGGTATTGGATCAAATGAGCTTGACACTGAAAGATTTATCTACGCAGGCGGCTGCAGAAATATCGCGTGCCGCATCTGGCGTCAAAGCTCGAATGAGTCTCACCGTTGAAGAGGCCCGCCAGCGCTTCAAAGATGACACGGTCCTTCGCAAATTGCTTGGCAGCGAATTCGTCGACGCTTACTTGAATGTCAACAAGGTGATTTAATCTTCTAAAGTGCATCGGTTCGGCTCAGTCTCTCACATCTTGCAGACCGTGATGGATTGGATTGATATTAAATCTGCCGATAGCAGCCTGCAGTTCTACAGTACATTGATCATTGGTGAGATCATATTGTGCCACCCTACGAATACCATATCTGGAGTCGAAATAAACTTGGTATCAAACCATGTTGAGTGCAAATTCAGGTAACAAACAAGGACTGGGAGGCTTCGCAATGTCCCCTGCATGCGCCTGATACACCCGTGAAGACCCAGCGCCCGCGCATTGCCTAGGATCTGGCTTACGTGGGATCCTGCAATAATCGCGCTCTCCGGTTCATGCGTCCGCATTCCATCACCTCTGCCGATGATGCCGCTCTTCTGAACCCACCCCCGACTGTCTCTTAGATCTCTCACTATTGAATGTGGCTCACGTTGATCGCGACGAAGAAGCACACGATCACAGGATGGGCGAAGCCCCTGGAAGCGAGGTGCCAGCACATGGCGCTGTCGTGGTAATTGCTGCGCGCAATGTGCAATAAATCCCGGGTCCACATAACCGCGGCGCTCGCCGCCGCTATTGATTCTTAATCTACGCCCAACTATTTTGAATACAACTTCACTTCCCTTACCTGGAATGGTGGTTTATCGGCGGCAGAAATCACTCGATGCGCGCGCATCAATCATCGAACAATGATTGGCAGGACTTCATACTCCCACTATCGCCGTCTACGCCTGCTTGGGACCTGGCTTGATGTTGCGGTGCTTGTGTGTATGCGTGCTCCTGCATCGCATTCATTTTACCAGCGTAGGCTCGCATACACTCGTGTTCGGCGAGGGAGCGGGGCCAGCAATATATCGACCTTGTTTCACATTGAGACTATATGCTGCTGGAGGCTCACAGAAGGCTTTTCATTTCTGTTACTTCGGCATTCGTTCTGGACGTACGCCGCCTTTTAAGGGTATTGGCGCAATTGTTACTTCGATTTTTTACAAAGCATCAACGTCCCCACGGGATTGTCAATGGAGTAGCGGAGACGCCTGCAATATTTATGGGGAGCTTCTCAGCATCGGGCTCTACGATGGGGGGCAAGACCTCCAATTCTGCGATGGATAATGCATGATCCTTGCGCTACTCATTACAGCAAAAGACCGCACAGGCTTGTGAGTTACATTGCCCCTCACACAAACAACTAGGGGCCTACCTGCAGCAAAATTTTGTCGCAGCGCACCACATCCTGATTTTCTTCACCCTAACCTACATTTCCTTGTCCATTCCTCCCCTCTCCCCTCCTTATAGTCATGAGCCCTCCATTCCCTATTGCCTTGCGTCTTGCACTTTCAAACATTGTTGGCGGCTCATTTACCGGAAACCTCTTGACCGCAATGTATGCCGAAGATTTCTGTCACTGTCTTCTCTTGACGCACTGTCGTCCTGTTCGTTACACCTGTAGATGTTTGGGGGCTGTTTCGGTACAGTCGATACGCTATTTTACCAAGGCAGACTATCAGCTCGAGTAGTGGTATGTATTCCTCTTCCATTATCCCTACTCCCTCTGCTTCACCGTTCCATTTTGTCATATTTCCTCTAGATCGCATTCTTATGGTGATTACGGCCCTCTCTAAATCTCTCGATGATGACCCATCACTGACGGATTTGGAATTTGGAACCGTTTTCGGCCAGGCTACTGCAAGGAATCCAATTGTGAGCCTTCGAATATTTTCTTTGTCATCCTGCCAATTCAGAGCTCGCGATGCACCGTAGGGCGTGTGTTACGCAATCCATATGGCGCTGCGTTATCCAGGATTTTGGCAATCTATTTAGGATAATGAAGCTAAGATGGTGCGTATCATTTACATATCGGAGCATATATTGCCCCAGGGGCAGAACAAGGACAAGCTCACCGATTCTAGTCCACTATTTTAGGGGTTTCTCAATCTATCTGATTTCTACTGTTCGTTACTTGCTTTATCAATCAACCATTAATGCAATGGATGGAAGGACGCGTTTCCCAACAGGAGAACACTCACAAAAACTCATTTTCCATACAGGTGATCACTTCAGCTACTGTTCAGACGTTCTTCGCATGTCGCGTTTATTCATGTGAGCAGCTCCTCTATTTCTTCTTTTTGAGTACGCATTCTCACTTGGCAGGCGTCCGTACAAAACCCCTTGTTGGCACCGTACCGAAATAAGTGGGCAATAACATTTTGTTGACAGCCCTAGTGGCACGTAGAATCCAGCTTCTTTTAGTAATAGTCGGGCTGTAAACTAAGCGCGCCATGACTCGTAGGGTTTGTTTGTGTTCGTACAGAGCGTATTTTGAATAGGTGCGTAAGAGTCCCATGATCAATGATCTCTTTGTGTTCTTGACTGCGCTTCCATCGTTAGCTCTCTTTGTTAAAATGTTTGTATCTTTAATTTTGAGAAACTCACGCACACTAACGAAATTTCTCATTCACACTCTGCTATATCACCAGGAATCAGATCCTTCTACTCTCTATTTTTATGGAGAGGTTTTCATGGCTTGTGCTCACTTGGCTTGCATGCCGAGGCGCAGCAGATCTTGTCATATGTCTTTCTATGGTCTTTCTCTTGCGTGGGTGCCGTACAGGTTTCAAACAGTGCGATAATTTGATTTATCTCTTGCGCCGCCTTATGGTCTAATGACTTATAAGCACGGACACGGCCTTAAACATTATGACGCTCTGGACTATCAACACAGGTGTTATCACAGCCCTATTCTCTATTGTCGATTCGATAGTTGTGGGTCTACGTCTCTTACCTTTTTCTACCATGTGGTGGTGGAAACCACCGCATATCACGGGGTGCCACTGACTCAGTTGGTTTCTTAGTTTGCGAAGTATGGTCTCCATTATGTCATGTTTGCGCTCGGGCTTGTATGTTTCTCTTAATCCTGCTATCATCAAGTGAGAGCAAAATCAACATTTGGTCATGCAATCCTTGATTTGTAGCCTCATTGTGGATTTCAGATGTTCGCAATGATGGCAAAGTACGTTTCAAATTTTATATTGCTGCCACTGAAGCCGACAGTCCTCACAGTTTGCACTCGCGTACCAAGATTGCTGACCTTCGGAGCACACCGTATCACATCCCGTCGGTTGCGCAATGCTGTCCTATGACAAACCTGTCTGCTCGGAAACCGAGCGAGGGAGGTTTTTGACAGCGTAAGCTTCTCCGTCCTGCTTGCTAAAAAGTAGTGAAAGTTTGGCTTTCTAGGCAGTAAGGCGCGGAGAGCAGGCCATTCACGCTCGTGTAGTCACAGATATCACCAGAGAGCGACGTGAGATTATTGATGACGGGTCACTACGTTTCTGGGTTCGCGAGATTGTTCCTGCTGTCGCGTTGAAGCGGAACTGGATGAATGATGTTACATCAGGCGGGCCCCTCACCATGTTATTCACCATCCACTTTCTGCCTTTTCTCTGTTCCCTAAATTGCTCTTTCTCCCTCCGTGTCTACTTGATCAAGTTCAGACTAAGCATGCTGGCCTCTGCCTCTAAAACTCTCGTTTCGAAGGCTCTGTCGAGGATAGCCGCGTCCGCCACTGAATCAAATCTCAAATCAAAATCTTATGCTGTCCACTCTCGGCATCTCTAATGGGCTAGGCTCAGTCCCTGTGATGTTAACGTTATAGACTCTGGTGTATTGAATCGAATCGATAGTGATTCTGACGGCTACAGGGGATGATGCTATGTCGAACATTGAATATTGGAGACTTGAACAAGCTGCTGACGTATCCAAATCGCTTTAAGTAAGACAGGTCTAAAGCTCCCGCTTTCAGCGCGCGTGAGTCACCTTGACAGAAAGCCATGAGTCATTCTCGCAAATATTGTGTCACGATTCACCAGTCAATATCGCCACCTGACCGTTTTAAATCAGCAAGGAAGTATCCCACGCGCTGCCGACCGATTCCAGCCAGAGGCTCTGAAAACACATTTGACCCCCAAGGAGTTAACAGCCATCGCGCGGACCGTCGCGGAGAATTTGACAGTCCAAATCAGTCACTTTGTGCCTCCTTTTTTGGTGAATAAAGTGGGAAAGCGCAAGGGAACGGGGTCGACATAAGTCTCTTTCTCCGACTATCGCGCTACAGCTCGGAAACTTTGGCCCATGTATGCGGAAGACCTGGCTTGGGCAGTCCACAAAACCCCCTCAATGTTGTCAGAAAACCTCAAGGACCAAATAGAGCGTCTACGTCTCATCACCGAACCTCTTCGCAATCCATCTATCATTTCCTCGGCACGTAGATGCGTATAAATTGGGTTTCATAAACTGAATGAACGCGGCCCCACACTGGCATCGAACGAACTAACGGGCCGCCCATGAACAGATCCGCACGACCGCTGAACCCATTAATTTCGCTCTCAAGGCGTGTGCCTGACAGTTTCGCATCCTTATTTGTTGTCGACCTGAACCTTGCTGACATAAAATCCAACCCCGACACTGAATCCGTTCTTCTTGAAAAAGATATGGATGATATAAGCCAACTGGACCGCAACGAGGATGTTTTCACAGTGGTGAAACGGCGCCTGGACGAAAAATTTAAAGATAGCGCATGACGGCGCTCTGAAAAGATGCAATGACCCTCTCAGGCACGTGAGGCGATATTGTGTTGCTTTCTGACATCCGTTTACGGAGGATCGAGACGTACGCGACAGTTTTAAAGCCGCATTTGATGTATGGGTAGCGGCGGCAAGCGCCATCCCCGACGCTCCCACGTGTTCACTCGTAAACTTTCAGTGCTAGAACGGGTGTAAACATGAGCGAATGCACCTTCTTTTGAAGAAGACGCTCGCCATTGTCTTGTGGCATTGGCGCGGCGAGCAGCAGTGGTGGTTCTAGAGGTCAT
>Ga0307508_10006098_pt1 | contig 11369 bp, 13 predicted proteins | sample 9_EM_MG_FD_203089 | JGI IMG/M metagenome (GOLD analysis project Ga0307508, IMG submission 203089) | Populus trichocarpa ectomycorrhiza microbial communities from riparian zone in the Pacific Northwest, United States - 9_EM | ecosystem: Host-associated > Plants > Roots > Unclassified | place...
CCCCGCCGTCTCCCCCGCCCACCGACGACCCAGCGATGCCCCTCGCAGTCCCGCCCCAGCTCCATCGCGGCCCATCCTCGGCCTCCTCCTCCCCAAACACCACCCACCGCATCCGCCTCGTCCCCCATCTCGACTCCCGTCGCACCCTCCGCTTCGAGCCCATCACCCGCGATCTCAAGGACGAAGACCCCCCCCTGCGCATAGGCAGATTCACAGACAGATCCGGAATCGGCCTCAACGCCGCCAACCTCCTCACCTCCAACAAACTCGCCTTCAAATCAAAAGTCGTCTCCCGCTCTCACGCTGAAATCTGGATCGAATCCGGCAAGTTCTTCATCAGAGACACAAAGTCCTCCTCCGGCACTTTTCTCAACCACCTCCGTCTCTCCCCCGCCGGCCACGAGTCCAGACCCTTCCAACTCAGAGATGGCGACGTCCTCCAGCTCGGCGTCGATTACCAGGGTGGCTCAGAGGACATTTACAAGTCCGTCAAGATTAAAATAGAGGTCGGTAGAGAGTGGCAATCAGCCGCCAACGCCTTCAAGTCCGTATCCCGTCCCTCCCTCTCCCTCCCTTTTTGACCATTCTCCAGTACCCATGCCATCAGCCAACTCAAGGCTCTCGCCGTCACCACCGACCCAGCCGATCCCAAAGACACATCCAAGGGCAAACAACGACTCCCAAAGACCAACATCCCAGACTGTTGCATATGTGCGTTCTCTCCCCTTCTTCTACAGGACTCGCCTCATCCTCCCCAGGTCTCTTTTCTGTCACCATCCGCCAGGCCCTCTTCATCGCACCCTGTTCGCACGCCTTCCACTACAAGTGTATTCGCCCACTCCTCGAGAAACACGCCTCCGCCTTTTCTTGCCCCCTCTGCCGCAGTTTCGCCGACCTCGACGAAGATGTCGAGGTCGATCATGAACCCGAACCAGAAGATGAAGACATTGAATGGGAAGACGTCGCCGTGGCGGCGCCATCCGTCCCAGTGATCATCGCCGCCACTTCGGCCCGCCAACTCGCCAGCCCACCTCCCCTCGCCCGTGACGGTGCCGAGACAGAAGTCGAAGGCGACATGGTCGGCAACGAGCATCGCCCGCGGAGGTCACGTCCGACCGTCCGCACCGATGGTCATATCGTGATCCCACCCATGGACCCCATCCCGGATCCACCCGAGCGTGTGGATCTCGACACTGAGATGTTGGACGTCGAGGCGGACACAGCCGAGGACGCAGGGTGTGTGGACGATGACGAGAGCCAGAACCACGATCGACACCCCGCGACCGGGTTCGTCATGCGCGGACCCGGGTTTGGCCTCCCGCTCCCTGGCAACGCATCCGGGCTACAAGACGATGGCTCCGAAGGCGACGGAAGCCGAAGCGCTAGTGCCGAGGGTGTCATGAGTGTCATCCCGCTTGCAGAACGTATCATCAGCGGCAAACGGAAGCGGTGACGCGATCCCCGATCCACTTTGTCCAGGCGATGGCATGAACCGAATCCTAGGACGGCGCGCACTCACTTTTTTGATTTATCCTCCTCCTTGTTTTACCTTAATCTGTCGGTTTTCTCGTGCCTTAGGGTATGTAAACGGTGGATACGCGAACCTCCCAATTTACCATCTTTCCCTTGTTCTTTCTGATGTGTTTGTCTACTTGTCTACACTATCTATCCACGATCGATCGCGATCCCGTGTTAAACACCCATTTCTGTTCCCTTTTTTCTTCTCGCATGTCAATGTATATCTGGTTTTCTACCCACCCTCTCTAATAATGTGACCCCCATCTGTGTGTGTTGTCTCTCTTTGTTAAAATGTCTTTTTGGTCATACTCTTTCTCTCTCCGTTACCTTTTTATTATCACGACGGTTGTTTCCTGTACGTGTTGGTGCCGATGACGTTCTCGTTCTCGAGGTCAAGTACAAGGAGAGGGCGAATCATCGTTTGCATAGGAGACACACCACGACCCGCGACGAATAGCGTTCATTAGAATACAGCGACCTTGCCTCGTCTTTGCGAGGACGGCGAATCGAACGTGGTCCTAGTAGTTCTACATGCTTCATTCTTTCCCATGGAAAAAGAAGCGTACATAAGAAAGAACGGCGCGATAATCGATAATCGAAGACACAGAATGGAACACAGAATACGTCACGCACACGGGTCTCCCGGCGACGCTTCAAAGTCCCGTGCAACGGACCACGGACCAAATCGGGGCCACCGTGACGGTGGCGTTCTACATGTCATGAGGGCATGGTCCGACGAGGGTCCAGACGCTATCGGATCCTGAGCGTGACGTTGTCGTTGCTGTCAGTGGCGTCGAATGAAACAAGAACGAAGCAGGCGCGGTACCTCCGGGGGTCGATTCTTCCGTCCACCACTTTGCAGTCCAGAGTTGGTTGCTAATTTGAAAAAAGTGCCGGTGAGCGGGCGCGGCCAGTATTCATGTCAAAAAAAACGTGGGCGACACGCACGCGTACGTGACTTGGTCCCCGCCGAGGTACTATAGAACGCCGCGTCAGCCGGCGGGGGCGGGGATGGGGACGAAACGAAACGCACGATGAGGTTGGATGCCCATGGAGAGATGCCCGTGCATCCGGCGCCGGCGGTCGTCGTGGGCGCTACACTCGAGGTCGCCATGGTGGTCTTCTTGACAGCGGCCGTGCTCACCGCCTTGGTCGAGGACGTGGTTGCGGACGAAGACGACGACGACGGGGCTGGCACGCTCGACCCGGTGAGCGCGGCCTTGACAGCCTGGTCATACCTCCCGTTCGCTATCACCCTCGTCAGCGCACGTCCGTCCTCGTTTTCAGGGGGAGGACGCACCATGGGCCTGGGACGCATCCCAGAGCATGACACCCCCAAAGGACGAATAGTGGCTCCTGGTCTGCGCGACGATCGTCCCGAGCGTCGACGTGTTGACGTAGCCGCTCCCCGCGGCGGTCGAGGCTGACGCACCAATGTAGACCCTGACGTTCGGGTTTGGGGAGACGGTCTTGGCCCAGTTGTCCCTACAATCCATGTGTCATTGATGGAGATTGGGGGGACGCATGTGTACTCACCATGCGCCAAAGTCCCAGTCCTACGGGGAGATCGCGCATATACGAGGATTCGGTCATGAAAAAGGGAGATGACGCACGTTGCTGTTTCCATAGTTGCTCAATTCGCAATAGTTGTTGTCTGAGGACCCCCGAGTCAACTCACCCACCGATCTCGTCACAAGACGCTCGTGTCACGCACAGAATTGCACGTAGACGGCGTCAAAGCCGAATTCGTTCAACGTGGCTCCAATGTAGGCATCTGGAAAGGGACATTGTGGAGCTAACAGCAACGATCGCATCAGCCCAACCGTGCGGTCCCCATCACCGAGAGACACGACCTGCGGTAATGTAGTATCTATGAAAAATGGAATGTCATTCCAATCAGAACCTCTGCGGTCACACATGCACGCACCGTTTGTTTCCGCCATTCATCAATGTCCGAAGTGCCGTCAGGAAAGCGGTATATCCCGTCTGCGACCCCCCTTCGATATCCATGTCAATCCTATACGTAAACAAGGATCATCCCCGCACGTGAGCCTCATTCGACGACACGTGCCACGCCCGGTCTCCCAGACGACCGAGGCGGCTTCGGGAACGTACCCGTCCAAAACAGCCGTTCCGAATGGCCTCGTGGTGCTGATTCCGCCCAGGAAGATGTCCCAAATCACTTGCGCGTACGCTTGCCCCTCGGAATCGCTCGTGAACCCAACGCTGCCAGTCGCACCTCCGATCGAGAGCGTGACGATCTTGCCGGCCATCTGACACGCTTCGATGCCTGCCGCGAGGAAGGTACAGTTCGGAAGATTCGTGCCCGGGAAGAGGGGGTCGTCGACCGTGCTGCATGTCTAGCATAAACCAGACATGGGAATCAGTGCGCGGGTTCGACGTCGCGAGGATACCGTATCCCGATAACGAAAATAAGAACCGACTCACGTTGGCGAGATCGATAGTGGGCAAATCACCAGTCGAGTAAAACTCGGTAAGGAATGCGACAGGCAATGTGTCGATAGTATCGTCCTGCGCATTGCGAGATGCATCAGGGACATCACCCGTCACCAGGGAGAGACCTACGCCACAATAGAACCCAATAGGCTGCTGCCATGCGGCCATGTTGCTAGGATTGGTCGCTCCGTACGAGTTCTGGCCCCAGTACCTGGACGATTACAACTCAACATTCTTTACAACGATCATCGTAGGGAACTGCATACACGGCCAACTGGAAAAAAACAAACGCATATGCTCAGTAGGGGAACGGGCGACATGGACCAAGAGAGACGCACATTTGTATTGAGCGTCATGTCAAACGCCATCACCGAAGCAAGAAAGTAAAAGCCCAGACTGAAACGGATCGCGGGTGATACCCCAACGGTAATCTGAGATACCATCCTAGGGAACACTAGAAACGATATGTGACAGCGCCTTGGCAGAAGAAAAAAGACAACGTCGTCGAAAACACCTCGCAGGAGGAGATTGGAGGGAATGAATCCTAGAGAACGACAGTGCCCGCCTTTATGCATGTCTGAGCATGCACGTGGTCAAACATAGGCATACCCCTTCCTTCCGCCGCACAGATCGCAGAAACGAGAATGGTGGTCGCTCCCAGGAGACGATTACCGGTTCCGATTCGCCCAGCTGGTAAAAGAGATGTGGTATACGGTTGGCTCTGATGACCGAACTGACCTCGTTTGGGTCGTACAATGTGGACGCCTTGTGTACGGGACAGGGTGCAGCGAGGAACATGCTGACGCGCGTGCGGTCCGTTCATATGGTTAGCGTAGGGACAACAGTAATTGAGACGGATCGAGCCAAAAAGATTCAAATGCTGCTACCTGGCTGGGCGTACTTCATTGGTACCGTGGTACTTTTTGACGATCGATGACTGAACCCCTGAGGCGAGCTTGAGATGCAGAGAGCAATGGATGAGGGGGATCACAGATCAGCAGTGAGAACAATTGGACGCACCTCTTCGATCCGTGTGAAACAAGACCGAGCTGACAAGCCGAGACCCAACTTCCAACGCAGACAGACTCGGATGCCCACGGTATATTTAGCGCTGTCCCGCACAAAAATACAACGTATCCTCTATGAGGAAAAGGAAGAATGCGCCCCGAAGCCGTGAATCCACTCGTTCGATTCTGAATCGGATGGCTAGAGGTACGAGAAATGGAGGTCAAACGAGTCTGACAGTGGCCGCCTTCGAACGGATCAGTGCAGTCATCACCTGGTTCCGCGAACACGACATACCATTCCCGTCGTGGGCATCTCGGGCAGCCTCTAAACCTTGGCTACGTACACTGAGACCCGCTGCATGATACAACGCATCACCGCGAGGTCCAATCGACGATAGTGCTCCGAATACCGCGTCACAGTTCGATGTCGTGGCGAGTCCGATGTGGACGACTCTCAACAAGGCATGTTGAACACCTTCTCTCTTTCCAAGGGGGCCAGCGCAGAACCTGTGTCAACTTCAAATAGTTGAACGACCTCTGAATCGTCCGAGTCGAGAATGTGGTCCCGTCGTAGGAATTGCCACATCCGACGGCACAAGGTGTCGCCATGTGGTGGGATTCCGCATGTGTCTTTCCTCGGTTAGAAGAAAATGGACGTTCTGGCTATCGTCCTTCTCTGCCCAGGGTGACTACGTTGCGAGATAAAGGGAGTGCACGGCGAGTTGCGTTTGAGCAGAAGCCTGCGATTCCTCCTTTGATAGCTTTCTTGCTCTTTCGCGACAGCCCTAAATTCGCAACCTATGCGCCGACCACGGTAGCCCCCGTCCGAGGCAAACTTGCGAGCAACTTGATCGGTTGTAAGCTCGTATTGGCTTATCTAAGTTATCTTGTCCATGGGATTGATCCGGTCTCGGAGTCATGTACGGTTGATTCACCAAGTCCATCTAGTACGGAACAAATAATGACATAGTAATCGCATAAAGAACACATCAGGGATACCATTAAATATATACTTGAAGACAACCTGAGGCAGGATGCCAGTCAAGCAATCATGGGTCGAGTACAATGAAGGCGCACGTCTCGATATCGAGAACGAAAAGTATAATGTAGTTCGAGGTAATCAACGAGGAAGATGGCGAGATAAGAACGGAAGGGATAAGAAGGGGGGAGGTGGGGGAGGTTTGCATAGGTAAGCTATTAATACACAGCGAGTAAGATAGAATACCATTTGATGTTGATTATCTGGTTTCAAGTTTACGTTTGGATTGCATATTGCTTTGGTTCGAACTTCTTTCCGGGTCACAGATGCCGATGAATTGATGGCCGAGGAGAGTTGGGGCGGCGTTCACAACTTGAGATGTTGTCGGAAATCGTGCTTGGCTGGCTGGCTGTCCTAGGCTCCTCAGGCCCTTCCGACCATCAGAGCTTCCAGCCTTTCTTCCAACCCCTTTCCCAAACCTTCACGCTCCCACTCACCACCGACATCGTCCAACAACGCGATACTGTCCCTGTCCTTGTCCCTGCCATGTATCGACCCAGCATTTGAATGGTTGTTCGGAAAACCTGTTACGCCAGGGATATGGGGAGGCATTTCAGATGTGGCACAGGTCGTGAAGGACGAAAGAGGGACCAGCGACGTAGGGGTGGATGCGAGAAGATCCGAGTAGGACATGAACGAGAGCCGTTTTGAAGCGACATGCGTCGGAGAGGGTGGGTGGGAGATATTCAACGAGTTGGAGAACGGAGACCCTGTATAAGTCGAAGGAGGAATCGCGTGCGATGATTGCGATATCGGCTGTGCTTGAGGCTGCTGCACAGGCTGAAGATGGGCGACCTGTTGCGCAGGCGAGGCGGTGGCCAGGGGAAGGGGATCGACCATTGTCGCAGGCGACGACTCGGCAGATGATAATGTAGAGTAGTATGCTGACGTGGGGGTATTGATTGAAGGACTTGACTTTCCAGCTTTTTTTACCATCGTTGCGGTCCCAACGGAGGGAGGCGGGACGGCGGGGGATGTTTGAACAGTCAAACGACCCTGAGGTTCCTTGGTGGGGCTCGATGAGAGCAGCGGTAACGGGATCGGGGCAGAGGGTGACGAGGACCCAGGAACGCTCAATAACAAGCTGGAACGATGTCTGGCGGGCGACCTGCCACTGGTTGGGCTGGGACTCCTACTCCTGAGGCTCCCGATCGGACTTGCAAATCCACTTCTGAACTGCCTGTCCCTGTCCCTGGCAGGGGTAACGACAGCAATGTGATCCTCCTCCATAGGAGAGGAGGATGCAAGTATGGATGCTGCGGAATCAAGGACAGAAGGGACACTTTGTTCAAGCTGTTCAGTGCCTTTTGATCTGGGGATACGGTGTGGGTTGAGTGAGTGGGAAGATGGAGGCGATGGAGGTCCTATGGGCTCTATGTCCCGTTCGAAGATGGCTGACGAAGATGAATGGCTAGAAAAAGATAAAATGCATGCCACTGTTAGCGGAAAAGAACACGGGTGTGTGGCATAGTCTTACGCTGATGTGGGTGATGAAGGTATGGAGGAGGGTGAACGAGAACCGAGTCTTGCATTGCCTGTCTGTAGAATCTGGGAGGCATGGGACGAAAGCCTGTGCTCTCTGTGGGATGGGGTGAGGAGGGTCGAGTTTGAAGTCATTCTGCGAAGATCAACAGGGGGCGAGTGGTGAGGAGGCGCCATGTTGGCTGCAGAACGAAACAGTTAAAACAGAGAGCAAACGCTTCAAGAACACAATACTTGCGTTGCTGGGATTCATGGACTGTAGCGAGGGTCATCGTATGAACAACAAAGTGGCAACGGTGGAAGAATGGAACCAAGTGGATGAGTTCGGCTTAATAGCGACCTCTGCCGTGGCGTTTTCTTGTTGCCGCTCACCGACACCGGATCCAGCGCCTTCTAAACTGGGGCATATGACCCCCTGGAGGGAGGGTTTTCGCACCCTTGTCAATATTCCTGTGTCTTCGTCGCTGTGTTATCTTCAGCGGTTTATGGCAGTAGCGGCTTTGTTGATCGGCAGTGTCCCCGTCAGTGACGTCTCAAGATCTCGCCCCCTTAGTACATACTGCTCCGGAAAAAAACTCACCGGGCTCGAATTAGGCAACCCTCCTTCAGTATCACGAAGTACAAGTACCTTGTCGGCACGACGATACAAAGGACTTGTATACGCCGCCACTGGGCCTCTTTGTCCTAGACTGAACCAACTACCACAGCACCTGACAGCATTTCAATTGATGCTGTCAGTGGCCCTCGACTCGCACCACTGCGCATCATGATCCTTCCATCTCTTGTGAGCACTCGATAACGTTGCCGCGTTCCTGATTCCTTCTCTGGTCAAACCCCGAACCATTCCAACTCGGGCCTGATCGGAGTCTCAGCGTCGGGGGGAGTGACGTCCACTGAACTGCTCTAATTAGACACCTCGTGTTCAGCGGAGGAATTTCCCTCCGATATGAAAAAATCCAGATCACAGGTTCATACTCATGATTTCGGCTGTACCACAAGGTTCGTGGTATGCAAAGATCGTTGGTGTGAATCGTTACGGTACGCTCCCACTGCCGATTCCTTCGATTCTACACAGTATGTGGAAAATGCAAGGGTCTTCACGTTACAGGGCAACCTGTGGCCGTGTGCAGGTGACTTGCCGTGGCAGAAGTATTTCGGGCAGGTATATCATACTTGGCATAATACTCGTTCATGATATGATGACATTTAATAGCAACCGATCTCGATTGATTATCATGCCACCATTTCCATCAGTCCAGCGACTTTCCACCAGTGCGCTGGCAACGCGCAATCAAGGAAGCCACAGAATGTAGGAACAACATGATACCACGACAGATATACAACAGTCCATCAAAAATGCTACGTAATAACGTCCGACGTTAATATGTCCATGTGACACTACAGAAAAAAGTCGATACGGTCCAAGTGGCGTCCTGTACATAACCGCGATACACCGGCTGTCCATTGCAATGTCCTCAATGATGTAAAAGTGTTCAGAAAACAATAGCACGCCTGTGAAATACGTCCGCAGCGTCAGGACAGATACCCCTATGATTTCAAAAGGGAATGGCTGACCATCTTTGACATCCTCCGTGCAGCTCACAGACCACATACAGACGGGGGTACAGAGACGAATGACACGTACACCGTACCCAGCGCCGCCTGACCACCCGTCAGGGTGTTCATCGCCTCCTCCGAAACCGTGAAACCATTCACAGACCTGTCCACAGCCAAGATGTTGACTGTAGTGCTCCCGTACGTAAGAGCATAGCAAGTACCACACTCCGTAGAGTTCCAGCCCGATACGGTATACGCCCCACCGATGTTTGGAAAGGTGGGGAGCGAGCCCAGTGTGGTATAGTTGGGGTTTTTGGTCTTAAGACCGTTGACCCCATCGGAACACGCTACATTATCGAGGGGGAGGCCAGCGTTGTCATAGTTGCTGTCGTAGGAGAGCGTCGTCACTTCCTGCGCGAGGACACGAAGAACGGGGACAAAAGTGAGGACGGCAACGAGAAGAGTGGTGAGGTAGTACATCGTCGACGCGGGCGCAGAAAGTTGATGGCGGAGGAGAGGATGTGTTGCAGCTAAGCGATGACATGCATGGGCCCCGTTTTATACGCATGCTGAGCAATTCGAAAACCTTATCCTGAAAGACATACGAGTCGGAGAAAGAAGGGGCATGTGGCATTCGTCATGGTGGAGATTCTCGGATTTGGTGGCGCGCTGCGGGAGTCACGGGAAATCACTGAGTAGTGATGTTACCAAAAAGGTCAATACCCGACGGTGAAAGGAGACATTATACTGTTTCATATCGAGTCAAGCCTCGTTACGAGTTACTGGAATGGCGGGCGGCAACTGCTTGTGATACCGGTGTGCGGATATTTCGGCCAGTCAAAGGACGCGCCAGTTCGAGGTGGATAGTACGACGCTTGGTCGTGACATGCCGACGTCCTCGCGAACGGAGGTTAATCCCTGCTAACCCCTGCATGCCTATTCAAAACTGTGCAAATATCCGCGAGGAGGGACTACCACAGACCACAATCATCTCCGTGTGACAAACACTCGCTTGCCGCCGATCACCATACCGTTGCTGGAGCCAACGTGGCTGTTCATTGTCCCGATAGCTGTTCCGGATATGTTCGAGAAGGACTTCATATAAGATGCGGTCATACCTTTGTGCGGCTCTTCCCTGTAGTAGGGTGAGTCGCCGTCTCGAGCGCCGGGATGCACGGGAAGAAGTCACATTTGACAACCTTGATCTTTTAACCTGTCTAGCGAGGGGGTCATCGCTTATAAGACCCGGGTCACTCTATGCACAAACCTTCCCCATCCGGCCGTTGCGAAGAGCGCTCTGTCTGCTATCGGTGGTATGCTCACAATGCTTGGAAGTACCCCAGCAGAGCATATCTGATTGTGCGTACGCACGTTGTAGTCGGTGGTAATGCGCGCAGGTGGTCCGAGCGTTCATGCGAAATCAACCTCACGTGATGTGACACGGTGTATGTCATATGGAGCAGACTGAACTAGGGAAGTAAATAGTAACGCACAATATTGCCATCCCGTTCCAGCAACGGAGACTTGAAAGACAGTCGTTCCTTACAATGGCCAAGCCCTCGGCGATGGATTGATTTTACCCAAAGTACGTCCGTCTCCGTCTCGGCGTATCTGTCATGGTGGTTCCCTTCCGCTGACCCTGTCTCACTTATGGTTGCTACCACTCGTCGCTATCCCACCCGGTTGTCATTCTACCATTCTTGCTATTGTTTATGTTGTCCCCAGTTCGTCCTCTTTCACATCCTGCGTGCAGATTAGGTCGAATATATGTTTGTACTCGACGCAGCCACTTTCAGGATCAGAACCATCTAACGGTACACCCTTGACTAGGTACTTACTACTTATGGTTGCGGCATATCTTCAAGGGATGCCGCTGCACCTTGGTAATTTGGTGCTTGGTGCGCGAATTTGGTGCGTAAACCGTATACTGAACAGCAGACAAGATCGTTGGACAACAGTCAGGGAGTGATGATACGGGTTGCGAGACAGAGCAAGGAGGCGCAGGAATAATATTAGAGCCTGCCTGCCGGGTGTGAATTAGGTGGAGACGAAGGACCAGGCGGGGAAGCGACATAGGACAACTCTTGTCCGAGAACGGAGGTACGTACATATTCCTCGACCTGAGAGTATCCATGATCACTGCAGCATCGCGAAGTCTAAGTCCTCCGACACCATGTACACAAGTATCAACCTCACGGGCGAGGATATTCACGGCCTCTAACGGAATTCAGAGGACCGGATACAGGTCATGAAATCGAGACTCATCATCTCCCGAATGGTGTGGTATTCTGATATGTGAACTTGAGCAT
>Ga0307508_10006100_pt1 | contig 11368 bp, 5 predicted proteins | sample 9_EM_MG_FD_203089 | JGI IMG/M metagenome (GOLD analysis project Ga0307508, IMG submission 203089) | Populus trichocarpa ectomycorrhiza microbial communities from riparian zone in the Pacific Northwest, United States - 9_EM | ecosystem: Host-associated > Plants > Roots > Unclassified | place...
AAAAGAAGAAGAAACGAAAAAGAAAAGAAAAAAGTAAATAAAAATGGGTTTGGACACACTGTCAACATATGCAGAGAAGGCTATTTGGTGATGAAAGGGCTGCCATGGCTTTCGATCAAATAAAGAGTCAGCCAATGCTATTTTGAAGGGACATTATGACAAAAAGAAAGTAAAAGGGGACACATTAAAAGGGGGAAAACTACTACAAATTCAAGAATAAAGAAAGGACACTGTCTTAACCAAATGGTACTCTTCTTTTGACATGTATGTCGAGAGAACATGTTCCATAAGATATAATACTAATATTAGCAAAAAAGCAAAGGAAAGAATCTTTGCCTGAATCTGAGTTTTAAAATAATAATAGAGTAAAATAACACGTAAAGTACATTTTCAGCTCTTGGGAGGAAGCGTTGGCTAGCAGTGGCTAGCTTGTGGGGGGATGCAACAGCCGAGTGCATGCCTTAAAAGGCATTCTTTCACAGCCACTCAGCTGCTCTTCTCTCTGTCCCACCGCCCCAGCAGCACTCCAGCTGCTACAACTTTTCTCATCCATTACAATAGTATACTACTTGTTCTTGTTAATTTCTCTTCTTTTGATTGCTAACGTCCAACCATGCCTTTCTGTTGGGTCCCCATTGGCTTTGAATGTGAAAGCTGCATGTCCCTGTGCATTGTTTCCTGGGTCATCGTCAAGCATGACAGGTGCGCCTTCCCACAAAAAAACAAGACACCTACTACATGATCGGCCTTGCAAATTTTGGAGAGCATGAGCGTCAGTCCATGGCTTCCTGGATTTTTAAGCAGAGGCCAGCAAACCGGTTCCTGTTATTATTATCTATTTGGCCGTCAAAAGCACAAGCTTCTGATGACATTTTACCAATGTAGTTTTCTTTAAACACAAGAAACTCGTCTCTCGCAACTTGGGATAGATAAGTTAGGTATACACAATTGTAACATCACTAGATCAATGATGCAGGCTAGATTTTCCTTTTTAACATAAAAAAAAATTAAACATTGATTAGATGCTTTTTAACAAAAAAAAATAAATAAATTGTAAACTCAAAATATAATGTATATTATATACCATGTTTTTTTTAATATTAATAAGATGATATATTAATTTTTTTTTTCAAATAATAAGACAATTAAATATTGAATCGATCGAACCTTTTTTTCAAATAATAAGACGATTGAATATTGGATCAATCCGTGTCAACTTATTAAATTTACAACTTGTATCATGAGACTGTAATCACCTTAAAGAAAACAAATCAAAAAAATTATGAAGACTAATTTTAATTAACCCAATGTTGAAAGATGAAATTAATTATTTTTTTTTAAATGATAAAAAACCTACCTGAGTCAACCCGGGTTAATTGTCAAACCTGCAATCCGAGTCATGAGATTGGGATAACCCCGTATAAAGAAATAAAAAAAAAAACTATGAAACCTAATTCCCAACTAACCAATGTTGAAGGATGAATTTGAAAAAAAGATCGATTAAAAAAAACAATCTAAGTCAACCCGGATTAACATGTTAAACTCGCGACCTGATATTAAGATTAAGATAACTCATAAAAAGAAAACAATAATTATAAAGCTCTATTTCCAACGAATCTAATATTCAAGATTGAAATTGAGAAAAAATTACAAAACTTGTTACTTGGATATGAGATCAGGATAATCCCATAGATAACAAATAAGAAAACATTGCAAAGCTTGGTTTTCAACCAACTGAGCGTTGAAAGATGAAATAAAAAAAATCAAGAAGAAAAGGTGTAAAAAAAAAACTTGACCTGAGTCAACCTATTAAACCAGCGACCTGTGTTATGAAATCGAGATAAATTCATAGTAATAATTAAAAAAATTCAACAAATCTAATATTAAAGGTTGAAATAAAAAAAATCTATGAGACCGGTATATAACCCAACAGAATGGAAATCTAAAAACATTATAAAGCACAATTCCTAAAACAACCTAATACTGAATGATAAAATTGAAAAAAATTAAAAAAATAAAAAGAAAATTGTGTTGTTGAAGGGTTAAATTAAAAAAATTAACAAAAAAATAAAAAAAAATCATAAAGTCCAGTTTCTAATCAATCTAATGTTGAAGGATAAAATTAAAAAAAAAATCCACTAAACCCCACCAGTCTTTTATTGTAGGGCAAGACACATTGCATTGTGGATTGCTATAGTGCAATGACGTCTTTGCCTTCATTACAACAAACAAATAACCTTTCTATGAGGGTAAAATAGTCTTTTTTAAAAGGTTCATTTGATTTTATGAAATTAATTGGGGGCATATTAATCTATTAACTCTTTTTTACACATTTAAATTATATAAATACCCTTAATAAATAAACAAAAAAATAAAGGAAAAGAAGGTGTTTCCGTCTTTTTCTATTTAAAAAAATACAATTACTTCATTTTCCTTCAAGTAAAAAAAATTAAAGAAGGGGTTAAAGAGTATATTGATATTTTGATCATGGTTTTTCTGTTATAATCTATTTTAATTAGAGCTAAATCAATCTTTTAATGAATAAAAATAATAATAAAAAAAAAAATAGTTGGCTTGTGATTGTCTCGCACTAATGAGTGGAAACCACCCACACCCTTCGAGTGAAAATAAAAAAGGCTTGTAATAGCTCACAATTCTAAAAGCTTCCAAGCCTTAAACTTATAAGAAAAATGGAGTAATTTGTTTTTCTATATTAATTCAATAATCCTTAAATTCCTTTTTTAAAATCATGTTTGGTATCCATTTAGACTGTCATTAAATCTACCAAAACTTCGATAGAGTTTCTTTTTAAAAGTAACATTCCTAAAAACCCAACCTGTAGAAGAACTCATCTCAATTTAACACATATGATTTGGTTCAATCATCCTGAACCATTAACCAATATAATACAATGATAGCCTTAAGATTACTTCCATCACACAAATTATCATATATCATTCAATAAAAAATATCATTTTCAAACATTACATTTAACACATACATGTATATAATATTTAAACATAAATTTTACATAATGCAATTAAAAATTATCGATTAATTATACCGTACTGAATTCATTTACATGACAAAACACTATCAATAATCAACATACAAAAACAAACTTAAAGAATTTGCAATTACATAATTTAATAACTTTCTAAAAGTGGCATAAGGTGTCGAGCATCTTTTTAAAACCTGATGCTCTTCTTAGCTACTCCCAACTCTTGAGGTCTCCCTTGTATTAGTAAGGTCAAAGTTAACATAACTAAGGAATTCATTATAAGAATCATATTTTGATTCTTATTCAATTCATATATTTAACCCAATTAAAGAAAATTAATATCGTTATGCACATTCTAATAAGTTTAAACCATACACCTATTCAAAACATGTTTCATCCATTTCCATGCAACATATAACTCTAACTTAAACACATAAACCAACAAACAATCCTTTACTTTCCCGCATCTAAAACCTCTCTACAATGTAGTATCTTTCATTTTTAGTCATTATTGTCTGTAACACTACCAAAATGACTTACTTTATACTATTTTTTGGGCTGTTTATTTTAGCTTTTTTTTTGCACCTTAATCTAACCCTACAATAACTCGTATTCACTCCATCTCTATTTTCAAAATATATTGTTTAAACAGCCTTATTTCATAAACATATCCCATTAGTAAAACAACCACGATTCTCACACTATCATGCTATCAAAAAAGGTGTTTTTCACACCCTAACATATTACCAAAACAATCTTTAATCTTGACTTGATATTGTGTTATCAACTTGGCTTCTCTTCCTCTCTATAAAATGAATTGTATGTCCAATTATCATTTACACCACTTTTCTTATCACCAGGATATTTCCTCTCTCTATCCTTCACAAGGATCAAACACCACCTTTAATTGGAATACTTAAGACCCCACCACAATCATTCTCTTTACAATTAGTTCTTAATCCACCCTCTTTTCATCCTAGCCAATTATACAATACCGAAATCAAAACACCTTATATCATTAGTCACAATTTTCAAGGTTGACTAATCAAATAATTTCCCAATATTATTATCAACTAAAACCATTAATTTCTACCTCCTGGTAAACTAATTAATCAATGATGGTTATCAATATCACTAATGCCATTAGTTTCCACCTTCAAGCAGACTAATCAATCAATGTTGATCATTAGTATTACTAATGCCATTAGTCTTCACATTTGGGCAAACTAATAAATCAATGTCGGTCATCAGTATCATTGATGTTATTAATCTCCACCTCTAGGCAGACTAATCAATTTGTTGTTGTAATAACTTTCTTCTTTACCAAACTAAGTAACGTACTATGTTCAAATATTTTGTTCCGTACCGTAAGTTTTATTTGTTATAATCCATCCTTTTATTCTAAACTTTAATACCAAATTTTTATGAATTCATCATCTTCTTTTAACTTTTAAACCGTCATATCGTCTATATAATTTAGCTCATTTTATATTTTTTTCATACGTACTTTATCTATCCCATATGAATATAACTTTAGCATCATATTTTGACCTCTTTTATTAACACCTTACCCTATATGCATAAAGCATTTAGATATTTATATCACATTCTATACAACCATAACATTTTACATCATACAATATCCCTAATTTTCACGACACAATTATTCCTTAACACAAAAAAATTTATAAAAAGAATGACATATATACAAAACATCATTTAAAGATTCTAAAAAACAAGGTGTCGAGCACCTACCTAGAGTGTGTATAAATCTTGTTCCATTAGTATGTTGTCCAGCTCCCATACTTTCCCTGTGCCTATAGGATTTTCAATCATTGTAAGCACATTTAATCAAACTAGGAACATTATCTTTGTTCCCATTTAACACATGTTTACAAGCATTTATAAAATTTAATATGTGTCCTTGATTTCCAAATGTCATAATCATCTATAAAATTGAATCTAGCATTCACTCAGAGTATGTTCATTTATTCACGCAATAACGTATAATCATGCATTCAAATACATCACTCAACAGTTAAATACCTATTTTTAGCCAATTGTCACAACTAACATACTCTTTTTCTTTAGATATACTAACCCATTGACCAATTTTTACACATGTTATATCTCTACATAACATTTATCATCAGCATAGTTTCGCTTAGTACGACGACTCTTATCATTCTTTTTTTTTTTATCTGGTGTTTTCAACTAAAAATTAAAATTTATTTTTCAAGGAATTTATTCTCATTTTATTCATTCTAAAGTCATTTTAACACAATCAAGTTCAAGTTTCAACAATAATTTCAAAAGTATAACCCAAACGAAATCATTTTTCCCACTATCTCTTTATTATGGCCGAATTCCATTCAAAGAGCCATAGGTGTTCTTTTTTTTTTTTTTCTCATTTAAAACTTTATCTACCATATTCAATGAGATAATCAATAAATCATCTTAAGCAATATTAGTTCTCAAATCAACATATTCCTTCCCTTTTTAAGTGAAATGGTCAAATATCCTTCATGACCTAACCATGATTATTTCTACACTTTTCATTATTAATTTCTTACATGAAAAATATAAAATTCATATCAAAGGACGCCCACTCAATTCACAAACTTAATTTCCCTTTTTCATCATTTAGCTGAATTTTATCGTGGTGTAATTCATGAGTTTTTCTTTAATTTTTTCTATAATACAACATTACCCAATCCTAATTCATGTTCAAAAACTCAACTCATAGCAAATGTAGCATCTATAAACTCATTATTCAATCAAACACTAAGTTCAATCACAAACCCATAAACTAACTAGTTCAATCCTTCCAAATCATCCATAATTACAAGGAAAGTAAGGCCAAGATCACTTACTTATTCATCAACAACAATATTTAATTCATTTAAACATGATTTCCAACAAAACAAATACTTATTTCAACACTTTCCTACCCTAACTCAACATTACTACATCACAAATTTCAAATCCTCTACATTACCCATAAAAATCAAAGCAATTGGTTATAACAAAACTTACTCATGATGTTTAGAATGGATTTAAAGTGGTCTTTTGGCTCATCTTCTCCAATTTCGTCCTTTTTTTAGACCCAAGTTTCTCTATTTAAGAACTTCACTTTCTTCTCTTAATTGTTTTAGCCTCTCATCTCACTTATATCATGTTTTCTGTCGCAGGGTAACGTCAAATGACGGGCTAAGCCTCTTGAAAGATATTAGAAAATGAAAGGGTATTGAGTATAATCATAAAGTTATAATTATAAGGTTTAAGAATCGACACCTAATATTATGATTACTAGAAAATCTATAGTTTGTAAGAGTCAACGCAAGGGACTGGTTGTGAAAGGAAAAGATGCATTACCTAATGCACCATACCTGAGGTAAGCTGCATTGTTGTTTGATTATTTTTCAAGGTCAAGTTTCTGTTCATTGTTCTTGTCTCTAAAGTTCAAGGTAAATCTCCGTTCGTGAGGAAGTCTTAATCTTATCGGGCTAAATCCTAACCATTCTATAGTCTAAATTCTAGCATCATATTTATTTTGCACTTTGTGTCTTTAATACCTGAGGGTGTACTCTATTGTGTAGTTTTACACTTCCGAATATAAAAGTCTACAGCAAAACCCTAACATTTTAAATATAAAGTGAACAAAATGATTAGTGAAGGATTTTTGATATTTTGGTCAAACCCTAACGGATAATCATAAAGTAGTTATGATATTCATTTTTGCATTTCAGAACATGAGAAAGATGCATTTTTATTTTTATTTTATTTTATAAAAAGTATACTTAGAAAAATTTTACGATTTTGCTGTATGCATGAAAACAAAATATTTTTTGTTTTTTTAAAAGAGGAATTTAATTTAAAATTTTTGAGATTTTTTTTGAATTTTCAAATTATTTTAGAAATGTTTCAGAGAAAACCAGGTATTTTAATATTGGATCTGTATCTTATAGAGTAAATTTACAACATGATATTATGCAAAATTGGTAGAAAAACATACGAGAAAATCACAAGTAAAGGACTTATAATTTTTTTTGAATTTTTTTAAATATTATTACATTATTATTATTATTATTATTATTATTATTATATTAGGGTGGACTAACCCAACCATCTGGGTTGGATCCAACTGAGTCAAGTTGGGTCGATAGCAGCCTAGCCTAGTGACCATGAGGTTAATTGTTATGGCCACTGCATATAGAATGCAGTGGCAAGGGATGTTTTGGAGGGGCAAAACTCGTTTGGTCAAAGGAGGAAAGTTGTAAGAGGGGTTCCTAATGTTGTAGGAAAGATCGGCGAGTGGTTGGTGGCGACAACAATGGTTGAGGCGCGGCAGAGAAAGTGGCCAAAGTGGTGGCCGAGAGGGGGGAAAGAAAAACTAGGCAGAAAAATGGTTTTTTTTTTCTTCTCAACTTTGGCTTATGATTTGTTGTTCTTCAAGGAATGGAATCCACCTTTATTTATAGGGGGTGAAAGAGGGACATGTTGTTTTTTGTGGTGTCTAATCTTGGCCCTTGATTCGAACTGGAAGGATCTCAACCATTGGTTCAAAGTTGCCATCATGGCTTGAAAAAGTTGTTGTAGAAAGGCTGGTTGGGTTGACAACTTTAAGGCGGTGCTGAGGCCGTTGTGGTGTCAATTGGCTAAAAAAGACCATACTAGGGTGTAGTCAGATGTTAGACCATCATTTGCGTGCAAGTTTTGTCAAATTTGATCGATAAATAAAGCATTAAATGCATTAGAAAGGAGGCCACTCGAGCAGCTTTTTCTGGCTTAAATGGAGAAGAAGATGAACAGTCACTAGACGACGCGATATTTGGTCTTTTTTTTTAATGGTTCAAAATGGCACCTTTTTGGACATTTTAAGGTTTTAATTTAGGGTTGTGGCCAAAGTTGAATTTGGTCCTTCATCTTTTAATTTATTTCAACTGCACCCCTAATATTGACCATAAACTTTCAATTTTATACAATTTTTCCCCTGCTAAAATTCAATGCCATCCCTGAATTTCAACATCCTTTTCACATTAGTCATTAGTCATGGATTTATGCAATTTGACCCTCAATTCAGAATTAACTTTTAATTTTTTTCAATTTCACTCCTGATTTAAATCAATCGAGTCCCCATAGTTCGACGTCTTTTGTAAAATAGTTATTGGCTGTAAATTTATTCAATTTAGCCCTTAATTAACCCCAAAACTTTGATTTTCTTGTGATTTAACCCCTGATTTGAACCAATTGACTTTGTAAAAATTAAATTTGGTGTCATAAAATTTCAATCTTCTCAATTAAGCCCAAATTAGGCCCCTGAACTTAATTCTTCACCAATTAAGCCCCTAATAAAATTAAGTTAGCCCATTTAAAATATAATTAAGTCCTTGCACCTAATTAAATCCTTGAATTAGACCCGAATTAATTTTTAAATATAATTAAACTTTAATTTGGCCCATGATTTGAACAAATTGGCCTTTTAAAAATCTAATTATGTCTTTAGGCTTAATTTTTATGTTGATTCATCCAATAATCATGTAACCTGACCTTGAATCTGCTTTGTCTCTCCAGTTTTAGGTAAAATGAGGTACAATTAGGCTCCTTATTCCATTTAAAATTGCAGTTTGATATTTTTTTTACATTTGAAATACTCTCAGCTTGCTTTTGCCAAAATACCAGTCTTCTTACTATTATTATTTTATTTTGAAAAGAAAAAAGGTAAAAATTATGGGCAATAACCCAAAAATAAGTTATGACATTTTCCTTCAAAAACCCACTTGATTTCAGTCAAATATTACCATATTTAGGTGTTTTCTCTAAAACATTTCAAACGAAAAGATGAAGAAACGAAACTCCATTGCTGCTGGATGTTTTGGGTTGTTCTAGCCTATTTAAAAAGTGATTTGCCTCTATTTACAATTTTACCTCTCACTTATGCATTTGTGTGTTTTCCATGTAAACTACCCGATTGTCGACTTAAATCACGAGGCCTTCCTAAACTCTTATATTGTAATTGAACAAATATAGAGTTCGACGATTGGACTCGGTATTCAACTGAATGTGCAATGTGTTATCGTTTAATTGTATTAACCAATTCATTTTTAAACTTGAATGTTTGTCCCACCTTCAAATCTAACCCTCCTAGCATAAGTCTATGACTAAGAATATGTTTGGGAATGCGGTGCAAACCGCGTTCCCACAAAGTTTTAATTTTTGTTTTGCTAAAATTTAATATGGTTTGTACGTTTTAGATCGTTTTAATGTGCTGATGTCAAAAATAATTTTTAAAAAATAAAAAAATAATTGGCATACATTTCGGCACAAAAAGTTATTTGAAAAGCAACCGCTACCACACTGCCAAACACCCTCTAAGTGCCCATAGTATCATTAATCCTTTATAGCAAATCATCCGACTATAAATTATTTTTACCCCTACATACAAAGATTTTATTCGACTAATCACATACAATACTATTATGTTTAACCCACTTTGGATGAAAGAATCAATCGTTAACTTAAAATTGTCATCACGTACAATCGGTACAAGATAATATTGATGTTTACTAATTTGAGACCCTTCAAGTTATTTCAACATCAATATTATTATAATTCCACCCAAGTCCATGAAAAAACATTTCTTTCATATCTGCATATGACATGTCTAAATTACCATTTAACAACAAATTGCCCATGTCATTGTATATGATACTACCGTTCATACTAGGAACAATAGTACCACCGTAATGACATAACATAAATATGTTATAAGACATTATGTAGGAAAAACAAATCAGATTCTGGTCAATTGGACATAATCTTAACTAAATTGCATTACCCCAACCCTAATTGGCAAAATTCATAGCAAATTCAATCAAATCCCAAAAATATAACGCAAAAGCATACTGGACCAAAATTAAATATAATTCATGATATCAAATCTAATTGATATTTTCATGTTCAATTACATTAAATCAAACCCAAATTCATAGCAAATTAAAATAATTTAAAGAAAATACCAAATTCGACATCTTATCAACAATTCAATGCAACATGTATTTCATCATAATTCTACCGTATTTATGCTCTATTGCATGAAATCATTAAGCATAGTCGATAGCATTATTAGATGATTCCAACAATCCACATAAAATTTCTAACTCAACAACTTATCCAAAATTAAAAATAACACAATTAATTCGTAATTAATTAAACTTATTTTCATCTTCAACTATATGAAATCAACACTAATTGATTGTATTCATAACTAATTTATCATTAATTCAACAAACTCTAAATTCAACTTACACAATTATTTCATTTCAACTAAACCAAACATAAATTCATAGCAATGTAGTATGTTTACTTTGCTTGTATGATTAGAAAAAGGGTTGAGGTGACGGTGGCAACCACGACAAATATGGATTTTAAAGAGAAAAACATCCAAGGATGCTTGTACACTAGGATGGATTCAAGTTTTGGGTGTTTTAAGGGCAAAAAATCAAGTGTTTGACGGGTTTTTAGAGATATAAAGGGTGAGGACATTGGTTTGGAGAGAGAGAGAGTTGCTGCATTTGTTGCATTCTTTGATTTTGAGAGAGTTTTAATTTCACGACATGTTGCGGGGGAGAACATTGGTTTGGAGAGAGAGTTGTTATGTCTGTTGAATTCTTCAATCTGGGGAGGGTTTTAAGTTCATGACATGTCGCGCTTGAGAATTATGACATTTAGTAAATGTCGCATTTCTAAAGTATGACAAAGTAAAAATGTGTTATTTTACTAAATCTTTTTTAAATTATGTTATTCTGCCAAAACTTTTAAATTATTGTGCTACTTAAAAAAATAAAAATAAAACAAATTGGGGGAAAACTAATTATTGCAGTGAGCTCAACGGATAGAGAGGAAATTGTGATGCGAATAAGTTTTGGTGGTGAAAAAATGGAACTTTGCAATATGGAGATGCAAGCCTGTTTGGGACTGTGGTAGCGGTTGCGGTTCAAAGTGCTTTTTGCTTAGAAATACATCAAAATGATGTTTTTTTTTTTAAAAAAATTATTTTAAAAATCAAAACATCAAAACAATCTGAAAATAAAAAAAATAATTTTAACAAAATAAATTAAAATAAAATTTAAAAAAATATAATTTCAACCGTGTTTATAAATAGAGGCTCAGTTGTAAACTCGGCTAGATTTGAATTGATATGGTTGTGTAACCTACATAATGATGCAGGTGTAAGTACCAAAAAAATCAAGCATAAAAGACAAGATATTGTTTAAAATAAAATTAACACACAAATCCTAAAATCTTATTTTATTTTTATCTCTCCAAGGTTTACAAGCATTTATATAAGTTGAAACCAATCTGACA
>Ga0307508_10006102_pt1 | contig 11363 bp, 7 predicted proteins | sample 9_EM_MG_FD_203089 | JGI IMG/M metagenome (GOLD analysis project Ga0307508, IMG submission 203089) | Populus trichocarpa ectomycorrhiza microbial communities from riparian zone in the Pacific Northwest, United States - 9_EM | ecosystem: Host-associated > Plants > Roots > Unclassified | place...
CGTGGGGGGGTGGGGGGTCATCTGGGGAGGCGGGGTGGGGGCGGTGCTCGTCCGAGTGGCTCGGGGGGTGGGGTCCAGTTGGGTGGGGGCGCGTCGTGATGTGGCGGTGGGCGGCTGTGCGGCGGGGCTGCGCTGTGGCTGCGGGCGGATGGGGCGGGGGGCTTCGGTCGCTGCGGGGAGCGGTGCCGCGGGGGCTGCTGTAGCTGCGGGGAGCGGTGCCGGAGGGCGAGGTCGGCCGGGCTGTGGGCGTCGTCATGCCGCCGTGGCGGTGGGCGTCCGTGCCGGGGCCGCGGTACCTGCGGGCACCTCCGCCACGGAGACCGCCGTAGCTACGGGCAGCCGTGCCGGAGGGGCTGCGGGCGTCGTCATCCCCGCCGTGGCGGTGGGCGTCCGTGCCGGGGCCGCTGCACCTGCGGACATCTGTCCCACGGAGGCTGCCGTAGCTGCGAGCAACCGTGCCGGAGGGGCGGGGACGGCCGGGCTGCGGGCATCGTCATCCCCGCCGTAGCAGTGGGCGCCCGTGCCGAGGCCGCTGCACCTGCGGACATCCCTCCCACGGAGACCACCGTCGCTACGGACAGCCGTACCGGAGGGGCGGTGCCAGCCAAGCTGCGGGCACCGCGTCACGCCGCATAGCGGTGAGCGCCCGTACCAGGGCCGCTGCACCTGCGGACATCTCCGCCACGGAGACCGCCATGGCTGCGGGGAGCCGTGTCGTAGAGGCGGTGCCGGCCTAGCTGCGGGCACCGTCACGCCGCCATAGCGGTAGGCACCCGTGCCGAGGCCGCTGCACCTGCGGGCATCTCTCCCACGGAGGCCGCCGTAACTGCGAGCAGCCGCACCAGAGAGGCGACGCCAGCCGAGCGACCGGCGCCGTCACGCAGCCGCGACTGCGCGCGTCCGCGCTGCGGGGACCGCAAGAACTGCGGACACCTGCGCCACGGGGCCGCCGTAGCTACGGGCAGCCGTACCGGAGAGGCGGTGCCCGGCCGAACGGCCGGCGCCGTCACGCAGCCACAGCTGCGGGCAGCCGCGCCGCGGGGACCGCCATGGCGGCCGGGCGGTCCTGCCGCAGGGCCGCCTAGCTGCTGGCCGGCATCCGTACCGCCGTAGCTGCCGGCATTCGTGCCGTTGGGCGGCTCCCGACCCGCCGGAGCGGTGCCCCGCAGGCGCGGGCAAGTGACAACCCACCCCAACCGGCACCGACATCCGCACCGACCTCACCGGCCAGGCACCGCTCAGCTACCCGCGCCCCCGAGACCGCGCCGCCCGGGCGATCGCGACGACCGCCTTCTCCAGCGCGTACTCGGGATCGTCCCCGCCGCCCTTCACGCCCGCGTCCGCCTCGGCCACGGCGCGCAGCGCGACGGACACCCCGTCCGGCGTCCACCCCTTCATCTGCTGCCGCACCCGGTCGATCTTCCACGGCGGCATACCGAGCTCACGCGCGAGATCCGCGGGCCGCCCACCCCGCGCGGACGACAGCTTCCCGATCGCCCGCACCCCCTGCGCGAGCGCACTGGTGATCATGACCGGCGCGACCCCGGTGGACAACGACCACCGCAACGCCTCCAACGCCTCCGCCGCCCGCCCCTCCACGGCCCGGTCGGCCACGGTGAAGCTCGACGCCTCGGCCCGCCCGGTGTAGTACCGCCCGACCACAGCCTCGTCGATCGTCCCCTCGACATCGGCGACCAGCTGGGACACGGCGGCCGCCAGCTCCCGCAGATCACTGCCGATGGAGTCGACCAGCGCCTGGCACGCCTCGGACGTAGCGGAGCGCCCCGTGGCCCGGAACTCCTGCCGCACGAACGCCAGCCGATCCGCCGGCTTGGTCATCTTCGGACAGGCGACCTCCCGAGCCCCCACCTTCCGCGCGGCATCGAGCAGCCCCTTGCCCTTCACTCCCCCCGCGTGCAGCAGCACAAGGGTGATCTCCTCGGCCGGCGCCGAGAGATACGCCTTCACGTCCTTCACGGTGTCGGCGGAAAGATCCTGCGCGTTGCGTACGACGACGACCTTGCGCTCCGCGAACAGCGACGGGCTGGTCAACTCGGCGAGCGTCCCGGGCTGGAGCTGGTCGGAGCTGAGGTCTCGTACGTCCGTGTCGGCGTCGGCGGCCCTGGCGGCGCGCACCACCTCCTGCACGGCACGGTCGAGCAGGAGATCCTCCTGCCCCACGGCAAGGGTCACCGGGGCGAGGGGGTCGTCATTCGCACTCTTCTTGGCCATCGCGTACAGCATGGCACGGAGCACTGACAACGCCGCACCCACGAACCCGGACCCACGTCACGCCTCCTCCCGCCCCACCTCACCCGGGCCCAGCCGCCGCAGGCTACGGCTCCTCCCGCCACCCGTCCCACTCCCCCACGAACTCCTCCAGCTCCCCGGGATCCAGCCGCCCCGCCTCGTCCCGCAGCACCACAAGCCACTGCGCGTCCTCCGCGTCGTCCTCCCCCGCCAACGCGTCCCGAACGACCTGCGGCTCCTCGTCCACCCCGAACCGCTCCCCGAGCGCCTCGACGACCGCCTCCGCGGCATCCCGGTCGGGCAGCACCAGCACATGTCTCACATCGCTCACGGACCCATTTTCCAGGTCGCCCCCGCCTCCGGCGCTCACACCTCGGGCACCACACCCCCGAGCTCGATACCGAACCTCTCCCGATACACCTCCAGCACCTCCTCGTCCGTCTCCAACTCCCGTTCCTCCCGCGCCCCGTCGACCCCCGTCACCTTGAAAGTCCGACCGCTAAGGGTGATCCGTCCCCCGTCCTCCGTCACCTTCGAGCAGACCAGCGACTGCGTGAAGTGCGAGGCCGGCGAGGTGCTGTGCCACCAGGCCCCGGCTACGAAGTCACCGAGCACCCGGGGCCGCGCCTCCAGGCGGTACTGACTCCTGCCGCCCATGACCACATCAAGATCAGCCGCCTCGTCGACTCCCGCCACTCCCGTCTTCGCCCCTGCCCGCACCCCTGCTTTCACCGCACCGTCCCCGCTCCGCACCCCGGCCGCGTCGGGCCCCGCCTCCACGATCCGGAAGGTGCCGCCCGGGTCCTCCTGCTCACCCCGGGCCCCGAACGCCAGCGGATAGTGGCTGTGCGCCCCGAACCCGACATCGGCCAGCCACTCGCCCCCGTCCACCGTCCGCACCCGCAGCGCGAGATGGTCGTACGGAATCCCGAGCCGCCCCTCGTCCCCGTACACCCGCCCCGCGAGCAGCGTGACGTCGAAGCCGAGCGCGCCGAGCAACGCCCCGAACGCCCCGTTCAGTTCGTAACAGAACCCTCCCCTCCTGGCACCCACCACCTTGTCCACCAGCCGCTCCTCCTCCAGCACGATCTCCTCGCCGAGGTGGATCGACAGGTTCTCGAAGGGCACGGTCTGCAGATGGCGCAGATGCAGCTCGCGCAGGACCTCCACGGTCGGCCACGCCGGGTGCTGGACTCCCAGCCGGCGGAGATACGCGTCAACCTGTGTGGGATTCATGCCCTCAGTCTCGCGCCACCCACAGCTCTCCGCCGCCCGCGCCACCTCCCTTCCCGCCCCCGGTTTCGCCACCCGTCCCAACGACCGCCAGCGCCCCGTCCCGGTCCGTCCTCAGCACCACCGCACCCCCGGCGCGCAGCGCGGCGACCGTGCTGGGGGCAGGGTGGCCGTACGAGTTGTCGGCACCCACGGAGATCAGCGCGAGCCGCGGCGCGACCCGGCGTATCAGCTCCGGGTCCTGGTAGGCCGAGCCGTGGTGAGCGACCTTGAGCACATCCACCCGGGCCAGCCGCGCACCCGCCGGCGATCTCAACAGCTCTTGCTGGGCCGGGGGTTCGAGGTCCCCGAGCAGGAGGAAGCGCAGCCCGGCCGACCGGACGAGCATCGTGACGCTGGCGTCGTTCGGCCCGTCCGCCTCCGCCGCCGGGCCCGCCGGCGGCCACAGCACCTCCCAGGACAGCGCCCCCGTACGCCGTTCCTCCCCGGCCACCCCTCGCGTCACCGGGATGCGCCGGGCCGCCGCCTCCCGCCGTACGAACTCGGCCTGGTCCTCCGGCTCCTCGAACCCCGTCGTCTCGATCGCCCCCACCGAACGCCCCCGCAGCACCCCGGGCAGGCCCGCCACGTGGTCCGCGTGGAAGTGGGTGAGCACCACGAGCGGCACCTTGGTGATGCCGAGCGTGCGCAGGCAGTCGTCGACGAGCGTCGGATCGGGTCCGGCGTCCACGACCACGCCCGTGCCCACACCCGCCGCCAGCACCGTCGCATCGCCCTGCCCCACGTCGCACATCGCCAGCCGCCAGCCCGGGGGCGGCCAGCCCGTGATCACCCTGGCCAACGGGGGCGGCTGCACCACCGCCAGCACGAACAGCGCCGCGCAGACGCCGCACCACCAGGGATGCCTCAGCAGCCGTCGCCCGACGACCAGCACGATCCCCGTGACGAGGGCAAGCAGCATCGCCCCGGTCCAGCTGCCCGGCCAGTCCACTCCCCCGCCGGGCAGCGCCGCCCCGGTGCGGGCGACGTCGGCGATCCATCCGGCGGGCCAACTCGCGCACCAGGCCAGCACCTTGGCCACCGGCATCGCCAGGGGCGCCGCCGCCAGCGCGGCGAAGCCCAGCACCGTGGCCGGCGCGACCGCGAACTCCACGAGCAGATTGCACGGCACCGCCACCAGACTCACCCGAGCCGACAGCACGGCGACCACCGGAGCGCACAGGGCCTGTGCGGCGGCCGCGGCGGCCAACGCCTCCGCGAGCCGGGGCGGCACCCGACGCCGTCGCAACGCGAGGCTCCAGCTCGGCGCGAGCGTGAGCAGGGCTCCGGTGGCCAGGACGGAGAGCAGGAACCCGTAACTGCGGGCCAGCCACGGGTCGTAGAGCACCAGCAGCAGTACGGCCGTCGCCAGCGCCGGGATCAGTGACCTGCGGCGTCCGGTCGCGAGGGCGAGCAACGCGACGGCTCCGCAGGCCGCCGCCCTCAGCACGCTCGGGTCCGGTCGGCACACAACCACGAATCCGAGCGTGAGCCCTCCGCCGAGCACCGCGGTCGTCCGCAGGGACACCCCGAGCCGGGGCGCCAGGCCACGCCGCTCGACGAGTTGGGCCAGTCCGGGCGGTCCGACGAGCAGGGCCAGCAGAATGGTGAGGTTGCTCCCGGAGACGGCGAGCGTGTGCGCGAGGTCGGTCTCCTTGAACGCCTCGTCCAGCTCCGGAGTGATCCGCGAGGTGTCCCCGACGACCAGCCCCGGCAGCAAGGCCCGAGCATCCGCCGGCAGTCCGTCGGTGGCCTCCCGCAGCCCCGCCCGCAACCGCCCCGCGAACCGCTGTGTCCCCGACGCCTCCCCCACGACCTCGGGCCCCGCCCGATCCCGCACCCGCAACACCGCCGCGATGCGATCACCTCCCATCAGGGCCGGCGAGACCCGTGCGGTGACCCGAAGCCGCGTGGACGGCAACAGCGCGAGCCAGGGCGACGGCGCCGGGCCTTCCCCTGCGGACGGGGACGGCGAACCGGAGCCTGCCGTACCGCCGGCGCGCGGCGAGCCGGACATCGGCGCATCGGACTCCGGCCCACCGGCAGCAGGACGGCCCGGACCCACCACCACCTCTCCGCCCGGAGCACCTCTCCCCACACCTCCGGTGCCCTGGTGCGCGTCGACCATCACGAGCACCGGCGCCCGAGTCGCCACCACCCTCCCGTCCGCCGTCTCCACCCGCCGGACATCGGCGCCGATCACCACGGCGGTCGGAGCGGCGTGGTCGCCGGTGACCCGGGGCCGGGTGAGCCGTGGGTCGGAGGTCACCTCGACCTCGGCGGTCACGGTGGCGTACTCCCGGGCCAGTTCGGGCACCGGCCCACGCCTCACATCGGCCCCGTGCAGCCCGGCGGAGACGGCGGCCGCAGCGACACAGAGCAGTACGGCCGCCACCGGAACCCAACCGGACCTACCACCCCGTCTCCCACGCCACCGCCCCGACAGCAGGGCGCAGGCGACAACGAGACACACGGCCACGATCCCTGTGACCCATCCCGCGGGAACGTCGAGGGCGAGCGCGGCCGTCCCCCAAGCCGCGAGAGCCGGCGGCACGAGCCGCAGATCCGTCGGCCCTTCCTGCCGAGGATGAGCGTCCCCGAGCCGCTTCCCTGAGGCGACGTGCACGGCAGATCGCCCACGCCCGTCTCTCATCGCCCTTCGGCTGCCTGCCTCGTGCCGCGCCTCCACCTCACGCGTCCCCTCGCTCTCGCGCCCCCACGGCACCCCCGGGCCGTGCCTCATGGCCGTACGAGATTCCGCAGGTCGGCGAAACGGCGGTCGCCGATGCCGTTGACCTCGCGCAGTTCGTCCACGGAGCGGAAGCCGCCGTGCTGGGTGCGGTAGTCGAGGATGTGCTGGGCCAGCACGGGGCCGACACCCGGCAGGGTGTCGAGTTGGTCCACCGTGGCGGTGTTCAGGGAGACGGGCGCGACCGCCGATCCGGCCGCGCCGCCGGCGACGGGACCGCCCACGCCGGGCGCGGGTGCGGCCGGGCCGCCGACGATCACTTGCTCGCCGTCCACGAGGAACCGTGCGCGGTTGAGCGCGTCGGTGTTCGTCCCCGGCCGTACCCCACCGGCCGCCCGCAACGCGTCGACGACCCGTGAACCGGCCGGAAGCCGCTGGATCCCGGGGTCACGGACCTTGCCGCTGACGTCCACGACGATCTCGGCGCCGACCGGGCCAGAAGCGTTCGGGGCTCCTGCCGAGGCGGCCGGCTCGGCCTCCCCGCGCTGCCCGCCGCCCCCGAACGGAGCGGCCGCGCGCACCACTTCGGGCGCCTGGACGGACTGCGTCCGGCCAGTCCAGAAGTGCTGGACGGCGAAGACCGCGGCTACGACCAGCAGCACCGAGAGCGCAAGCACGTTCCGCCGCTCCAGGCCACACCGCGCCTGCAACCACACCGGCATCCGCTCCCGCAGAGCAGCCCCGACCCCGTCCCGCCAAGTCCCTCCCCCGGCAGCACCCTCCTCATCGGCACCCTGCCAAGCCGTCTCCGGAGAACCGACGCCTCGCCAAGCCCCCTCCCCTTCAGCGCCGTCTCCCCGGACGCCCTCATCGGCATCGGCATCCCGCCAAGCCCTCTCCCCCGCACCGCCATCCCGCCAGGCCGCTTCCCCGGAACCGGCCTCCGGCCACGCCCCACCCTCCGCAGAGCCGCCCGCGTCGACGACCACACCCGCCGCATCAGGGGTCTCCCGCACCGCACCCGGCGCGTCATCATCCACACCCCGCCCACCCCCGTCCGGCGGCGGCCCCTTCCCCGAGTCCCTGCGCTCTCCGGCGCGTTCGGAGAAGAGCACGTCCGCCCGTCGGCGGAGTTCGTCCGCCGACGCGGCATGCCGATGGCGGACCCGGCTCCGTGCGGTGGGTCGTCGGCGGTGCCGGGAGCGGCCGTCGGAATGGGAGTCGCGGCCCGGCCCGCTGGTCGCGGTCGCTGTGCTTGAGCGTGATCGAAGTGCCATGCGCCGAGGATCGGCCACATCCGCACTCTCGCGATGATCTTGGTCAATTCCCGGGGATTACTGGCCGGTTGTGGAAAACCCCGCCACCCACACGAGTGATTCACCCGCCCCGTGCGCCCTCACATCCCCAGCCCCGTCACCGAGGCGAGACCACAACCCCCAGCAACCCGGGCCCGGTATGCGCCCCGATCACCGCCCCGACCTCGCTCACATGCAGATCGACAAGCCCCGGCACCCGCACCCGCAGACGGTCCGCGAGGGCCGCGGCACGGTCGGGAGCGGACAGATGATGCACTGCGATGTCGACCGGCGCGCTGCCGGCCCGGTCGGCCGCGATCTCCTCCAGGCGGGCGATGGCCTTCGACGCCGTCCGCACCTTCTCCAGGGGCTCGATCCGTCCTCCGTCGAGCTTCAGCAACGGCTTCACGGCGAGCGCGGACCCGAGGAGGGCCTGCGCGGCCCCGATCCGGCCGCCGCGGCGCAGATAGTCGAGGGTGTCGACGTAGAAGTAGGCGGACGTGCCCGCGGCCCGCTTCTCCGCGGCCGTGACCGCCTCGTCCACCGTGCCGCCCGTCTCCGCGGTCTCGGCGGCGGCGAGCGCGCAGAATCCGAGAGCCATCGCGATCATGCCGGTGTCGACCACCCGCACCGGCACCGGTGCCTCGCGCGCCGCCATGACCGCCGCGTCGTAGGTGCCGGAGAGCTCGGCGGACAGGTGCAGGGAGACGATGCCGGTGGCGCCGGATTCGGCGACCTTGCGATAGTGCTCCGCGAAGAGCTGGGGGCTGGGCCGCGAGGTGGTGACGGAGCGCCGCTTCTGGAGCGCCTGGGCCAGTGACCGGGTCGAGATCTCGGTGCCCTCTTCCAGCGCGCGGTCGCCGAGGACCACGGTCAGGGGTACCGCGGTGATGCCGTGCCGCTCCATCGTCCCCTGCGGCAGGTAGGCCGTTGAATCCGTGACGATCGCGACATGGCGGGACATGAGCTGGAGGTTACCTGCCGTAGCGGCCGGACGGCAGCCCGGCCCCTGTCACCTGGAGCCGCCGTGTCCGGATCAAGTCGTGCTCTCGGGACGGGGCTTCTTCTGCCAGGGGTAGGTGGGGCGCGGGCCCTGCGGTGTGATGGCGGGCCGAGTCGGCTCCTCGGCGGTGCGGGAGCGGGGTGTCTCGGGCCAGGTCTGCTGCTCCGGGCCGATGTCCTCGGTGGCGGGGGCCTCGGGCCACGGGGGCGGTGTCACGGAGGGGTCCGTCTTCGTCCAGTGCCGCAGGGCGCCGGACTCGACGTCGATCTGCGCGCTCAGCGTGTCCAGGTCGTCGTCGGCGAAACGGCGGGCGCGGTCGCGTGCCGCCCAGCGCAGGGAGTCCGCGGACTCCGTGATGCGCTCGGTGCGTTCGCGCAGGCCGGGCAGCCGCTCGGCGAGCGTCGCGCGGTCGGGCTCGGCCTCCAGACGCTTGAGCTCGCCGTCCAGTTCGTGGCCGTGCGCGCTGAGCCGCTGGAAGAGGCCGAGCGACTCCTTGAGGGACTGGTCCTCCGCCGCGCTCGCGTGGAGCGCGTCCTGGGTGGCCCGCATGGAGGTGCGCAGCTTCAGCCGCAGCTGGGCCAGCTCGCCCGCGGGGCCGATCTGTGCGAAGGACTTGGCCCGCAGGGTGTGGTCCTCGACCGTGCGCCGGGCCTGGGTGATGGTGCGGTCCACACCGCGCTTGGCGGCGCCGACCACTTTCACCGTCGCGTAGACGCCCAGGGCCACGAAGAGCACGAAAAGCAGGGCCACCACCGCGATCACCGCTTCCACGAGTCTCCTCCTCCGACCCGGCAGGGCAGTCGCCGCGCCGCTCTTCAAAGGTAAACGCAACGGGCAGGCCCGGAGTTCCGGAAGAACCCCGAACCTGCCCGTACCGAACCCCTAGGGGGCCTTACGCCGGAACGATGTTCACCAGCTTCGGCGCCCGCACGATCACCTTGCGGATCCCGGCCCCCTCCAGCGCCGCCACGACCTTCTCGTCGGCCAGCGCGACCTTCTCCAGCTCGTCGTCGGAGATGGCAGGCGAGACCTCCAGGCGGGCCTTGACCTTGCCCTTGACCTGGACCACGCAGGTCACGGTCTCGTCCACGACGTACGCCGGGTCGGCGACCGGGAAGTCCTGGTGGACGACCGAGTCGGTGTGGCCCAGCTTGCGCCACAGCTCCTCGGCGATGTGCGGGGCCAGCGGCGCGACCAGCAGCACCAGCGACTCGGCGACCGGGCGCGCGACCGCGCCTCCCGCCTTGGTCAGGTGGTTGTTCAGCTCGGTGACCTTGGCGATGGCGGTGTTGAACCGCAGGCCCTCCAGGTCCTGGCGCACCCCGTCGATCGCCTTGTGCAGGGCACGCAGAGCGGTCTCGTCGGGTTCGGCGTCGACGACGGTCACCTCGCCGGTGGCCTCGTCGACGATGTTGCGCCACAGCCGCTGCAGCAGGCGGTACTGGCCGACCACCGCGCGCGTGTCCCACGGGCGGGAGACGTCCAGCGGGCCCATCGCCATCTCGTACAGGCGCAGGGTGTCGGCGCCGTACTCCTCGCAGATCGCCTCCGGAGTGACGGCGTTCTTCAGGGACTTGCCCATCTTGCCCAGCAGCTTGGAGACCTTCTCGCCCTGGTAGTAGACCGCGTCGTCGCGCTCCTCCACCTCGGCGGCCGGCACCGCGATACCGCGGCTGTCGCGGTAGACGAAGGCCTGGATCATGCCCTGGTTGAACAGCTTGTGGAACGGCTCCGCCGAGGAGACGTGGCCCAGGTCGAACAGCACCTTGGACCAGAAACGCGCGTACAGCAGGTGCAGCACGGCGTGCTCGGCGCCGCCGACGTACAGGTCGACACCGCCGTGCGGCTGACCCGCGCGCGGGCCCATCCAGTACTGCTCGATCTCCGGGTCGACCAGCCGCTCGCTGTTGTGCGGGTCCAGGTAGCGCAGCTCGTACCAGCAGGAACCGGCCCAGTTGGGCATGGTGTTGGTCTCACGGCGGTACGGGCGGGGACCGCGTCCGTCGCCCAGGTCCAGGGTGACGTTCACCCAGTCCTGGTTGCGGGACAGCGGGGTCTCCGGGGACGTGTCCGCGTCGTCCGGGTCGAAGGTGCGGGGCGAGTAGTCCTCGACCTCGGGCAGCTCCAGCGGCAGCATCGACTCGGGCAGCGAGTGGGCGATGCCGTCCTCGTCGTAGACGATCGGGAAGGGCTCACCCCAGTAGCGCTGGCGGCTGAACAGCCAGTCGCGCAGCCGGAAGTTGACGGTGCCCTCGCCGATACCCTTGCGCGCCAGCCACTCGGTGATGCGCGCCTTGGCGTCCGCGACGCCCAGGCCGTCCAGGGAGATCTCGTCATTGGAGGAGTTGACCAGCTTCGCGTCGTAGGACCCGAAGGCGTTCTCCCACGTCGAGGTGTCGGTGGTGCGGCCGTCGGTCGGCTCGACGACGCAGCGGATCGGCAGCTCGAAGGCGCGCGCGAAGTCGAAGTCACGCTGGTCGCCCGCCGGTACGGCCATGATCGCGCCGGTGCCGTAGCCCATCAGGACGTAGTCGGCGATGAAGACGGGGATCTGCTCGCCGTTGACCGGGTTGGTCGCGAACGCGCCGGTGAAGACGCCGGTCTTGTCCTTGGCCTCGGCCTGGCGCTCGACGTCCGACTTGGAGGCGGCCTGCGCGCGGTACGCGGCGACGGCCTCGGCGGGAGTGGCGTGGCCGCCGGTCCACACGTCGTGCGTGCCCTCGGGCCAGGCGCCCGGGGTGAACTTCTCGACCAGCGGGTGTTCGGGGGCCAGCACCATGTAGGTCGCGCCGAACAGGGTGTCCTGGCGCGTGGTGAAGACCGTGATCGCTTCGCCGTCGATCGGGAAGTCGAC
>Ga0307508_10006103_pt1 | contig 11361 bp, 17 predicted proteins | sample 9_EM_MG_FD_203089 | JGI IMG/M metagenome (GOLD analysis project Ga0307508, IMG submission 203089) | Populus trichocarpa ectomycorrhiza microbial communities from riparian zone in the Pacific Northwest, United States - 9_EM | ecosystem: Host-associated > Plants > Roots > Unclassified | place...
TGATGGAAGAAGAACCAGTAACAATGAGCAGGAGCAACAGCGACAGAGTATTTATGTGCGATGACTCCACATCACTTTCAGTGGAGCCAAACGACGTCATCCGTCTACAATAATTAAAGTACAACTAAAGTTCCATCCCGCAGTTCGCAGTCCCCAACATCACGTGGCCTTCAACGTGCAACTACGCATTCGTGGCGCCGTAGTGGACCGATTGCTGAGCATACCCCCCGCCTTGTGTAGCATACACAGGTTCAAATTCCCCATTACCAAGATCTAACACACATAATGCTGTGAGCTCTTTCTGAGCCAGATATCCAGAGGAACATACATTGATAGCCGCCGCGTCCATACATCTCTTCCGCCTTGATCTTCTTGTAGATTAGCCATAACGCGTGGATGTGGCCAGGGATGTAGCCCAGAGTGGTCTACCACGTTGGATGAAAAAGGTCGGGCGAGATAAAATAGCAGTTGTAATGCAGCAGCAAGATATTAGGCACAACAAAGGGCCAACCCCTCGACAACGAGCAGGATGGCTAGGAACTTACCAAGCAGATATTGATAAGGAGGTCGCACGAGCACCCAGTCACGAAGGCAGCTAGCATAAGGACGCAAAGAAGAAAAGTTAGTTTCAGTGCATAGGCATCGGCTACGGCAACGGCTACGGCAACGGCTCAGACTCCGGCGCTGGCAGCGTACACTTAAGCCACCGCACTGAGAGTATCCCGGTGCACAACACATTTAAGCACTTAACAACGTACCAGCTGCAGGAGGGAATAATATAGCAACCTGAAATATACAAGTCCGCCCGCCAGGCCAGTCACGCCAGTCAATGAACACGTTCTACAGTTCTGTTTCCCACAACGCAGCAGCGCACCAGAATGAGGACAATGTCTGAGCTTCGGACCATATTTACTATATCCCAGAGTGTTGCAACAGGTATGGTGCTGATGATTATGACGGTAAACGGGGGCTTGGTGACGTAATCGGCACTTCCCTACCAGAGGAAAATACAGGTCATGTTTCTAGGCGATACAGATGAAACAGCCTTTCCCAAGAAATCGCTCATCAGACCGGCGCGGATGGCTCGTGTCCTCAGCGATTGCGATGCAGTCATTCCGAGCGCTTGTTCCAAAGTTTGTGATCGTCACAGGCCCGGGTCAGAGGTGGAAAAACAAGACACGGTGTTGCGCTGCGCCGCCTCGGAAATCTTTACAGCTGCCTTGGCCTTAGCTACTGCACAAGTAGTCCCCCCATCGCAGACCTCTTTGCCCTTGCTCCCAACCCGAATCAATTACTGCACCGGCCCTCGCTGCCCTCTGCCCCGTGCTTGGTCGCTCGCACCAATATTTTACTTCGAAACTTTTTATGATACACGGGCCCATCGGTATATAACGTGTCATTTACTGATCAGTCATGATAATTATCACCAATAACTAGTCACCTTCGAATCATGATCAATGTCTAGTTACACCTATATGTAGCTGGCGACATAGTGGTGGCCAAAAAGCTGGTTCTGTTGATCCATCACACGGTCTGGTGTGAAGATGAGAGCATGATCTTGCTTTGTTTAAGGTGGAAAAACAGCGAGATATAGGTAATTTGACTATGTAAACTGGTAAACTGGTAGCTATATGAATCGACATGAGCGTGAGAATATGTAGCAACCAGTTCAGTCCAAAGGGATGACCGATGATATGAGGAAAGGGTTGATCAAATGGAAGAAGTAAAAAGTGGTGTTGTGGGATGGGATGGGATAGGATGGGTTCACAATAGGTCAAGACACGTAAGAACATCCGAAGAACTCAAAAAAAAAGCTTTTTACAGAGAAGAGAAACGACAATTAGAAGCATGCAACACGGTTGTGGTGGATGATAAGCTGCGTTAATGTTTGTGTAATTGGGTGCGCATAAATATACTCTGGGTGCATGCGCTGTATAAAGTGCGATGAAAGAAAGCAGAGAAAATGGAAGACCTTTATAAGTTCTGTTGCACCAAAATGGGAACAAATCGTCGAGCATGATGTCCGCTGCAAGCCCTCTCAATGCGATGGCGTGGCGCAGGGGTAAGAATAAGACGCTAGCACGAACTCACAGCTAGATGGATTTCTGGTCGCCAGAAACGCTGCCAGGTGAACTGGGAGGAGAGGTAGCGGCGGGCGTTAGTTGCGTTGCGAGGCTGCCTGCAGTGGTGTTTGAGGCACTCTCGTCTCGCTCGCCCGACGATGCCCCTGAGGCCTCACCATTTGCTAAAATATCATGGTTCTCAGCCGTCTGGCGTTTTGATGACTTGTTTCCAAGAACGGCCTCTGTAACCTTGGCCTGAATGGTTGCTGCATCATCCCCAGTGAGGGTGAGATTAGACAACGAAGTGGCCAAGGAATACGCGGCTGCAGATAACATTCCTTCGTGCGGAGGGACAGGGGGTGTGGTCGGCGCCGAAGGGTTTGTAGGAATACCGGCTTGTGAAGAATTTGGGGTGGGAGGGAGGACGAATTCCTGCCACCGCCTGTGAGCGAGACGAACCATGCCCTCGTTTACTTCGAGGTAAGCGGAGAGAACCATCGTGTCACGGACGAGATTGTAGTCTTGAGTAAGATTTTGGATGCGGTTAAAGGAAGCAATAACTGATACGTCTATCCAGCCTTCGTTGTCCATCTAAGGGATGAGGTCAGTTACAAATCCTTGCAACTTTCGTGTAAACTTGCCTGCCGTCGTAGGAAAAGATCGGTTGCCAAGTTTTGGAGACTAAAGTAGTACTCAATCTGAGGCAAAATAGTCAGTGAATCCGCTAGCGAGTGATATTGAGAACATGCGCACCTGTCCCAAAAGCCAGAACCGCAACGGATCCAGCTGGTAAGCGGTCGGTGTACTGGGCATCGGGATGGGGGGGGCTGCAGGAACGACGGGAGCGACTCCATTAGGCGGCGAACCGTATCCAGGGGGAACCACAGGTGCAGGATACCCGTTATACGGGCCTACGTAAGGCGGAATAGGATATGGCCCCGGGGGAATATGGTATGGCGGATATTCTTGTCCCATCACCTGATATCCGTAAGGATCTGATGCGTCGTATGGCGCAGGTCCGCGCCCAAGAATCGCTTGCGCGTGCGGTGGTGGGCGATAATTAGGCCCACCTATTAGGCGAGCACTCCCATATCCGGAGCCAGAGCGATTATGGCCACGCGCACCACGTCCCCCACTGCCTCGACGGCCGGAGCCTGCGTAAGTGTGACTCGTATGGCGATACGAATAAGCACTGCCGAGATTTTCCGACACAGATGCCCTGCGCGCTTCGCGTGCATTCTTTGGCGCGTCGCCAATGGGCGCTCTTCTGTTTGACGCCATAGTACCATTTCGATGATGGTCATTCCGTGTATTTGGTATCGAAGGAAGAGTAGGAGAATCGAAACGGCCGAATTCTAAGCGCGGACGCGGGTCGAGCAGTAGGGAGTTGCGCCTTCCGGCCGGGTCCACGACAAACCAGCCGTCCTGGTCTTGACCAAGCGACTGGCTACCTGGATATGGGCCGTTTTTTGCAAGTACATCTACAAGATCCGTCGTGTCGCTGTTTACACCGATGGCCACCCTTCCGCGTTGCTTTGTAACACGCTCGAGCGGCCCATCAGGGCCAAATAATGATGGAGAAGGCTTAGAATTGACGGGAGGGTCGGCAGACTCTATGGGTATGGTACTGAGTTGTGGTGTCGAGTTGACGGGAAGGCAATCGGGGAAAGAACCGAAAATAGGCATGGAGGAAGGGGTGGGCAAGTCATGCACAGACACCCAGCCTCCAACAGGTAAAGATTTTGAAGGAGAGGGGCGCCGGCGTCGCGGGGAAGGCGGGTGTTGGAGAAGTGGTTTTGGGGAGGCATGGTGACGAGAGATGTGTGGGGTGGATCGCTGAGGTGGGTTGGGGCTGGATTGCGACGGTAAACTGGTGGAATGAAAGTGAGTGTCATCGAGAGCAGGTCGTGGACGGGCATTAGAACGAGGGCTAGAGCGAAGGGATTGCGCCAACGAACGCGATGGGCTGGGATGTGACCTCTGCGCTTGAGTTTTGGCCGAGCGCTGATGACGAGTATTCACCGGGCGACCGGCATCAAGTGCTGCTTGGAGCTCAGAAGGTGGCATCGGTATCCACTTCGTTTTCTCTGTTGCAGATTTTGGGTTGTCGAGTAAGGTTATTGTCAGGTTAAACACAACACGCAACTGGTACCTTTTTTTTGAGATGTCGACACAGTAGCAGATTTTTCGCCAATCTCCTTTTCCGGACGAGGAACGGGTGGCCGTAGAGTGTCTCGGACATCAGGCCACTCGTTAGCGTCATCCAACTGTGGGACGTCAACTGTTTTAGCCTTGGATTTGCGCGACGACGATCGCGACATGGAAGCAGATGGGAGGCCACTAGAAGAGACAGAAATACCCTTTGCCGCCGCGTTAGAGAGAGTAATAGGTTGTTGTTTTTGGTCCCCGACGGGGCGCACCTTGGTTGCAGAAAACGACGTCGCGTGAGCGGACGTTGACTTGGCGCCCCTTAAGGCTGATCCGTTAGCAGTTATCTCAACCGCAGTCCTGCCGTTGGGATCGCTTTTTAAAGAGGTAGCCATGGAGTCTGTGGCTTGATGAGTTGGTTGGGGGTAAGAGTTATGGAAGACGAAGGACTGTGAAGCTGGGTTTCTGACTCGCTCGGTCTGAGGTGCGGCCGCCTGGGATATCACAGACGCGACTTCCACGAGAGCGCAAGAGCTTCAAGGACGTGCCACAGCAGGAAAAAAAGAGCGGCGAGGGGCAGGTTCAGGCGCAAACCGAAGACCTGACAGATCTGTGAAGAACCGTCAGGAAAATCAAGAGCCCGGCGTCAACGTCGGCGCAATAGATTGGCGGCAGGGCGCAGTGGTAGAGGGATACGGTTGCGGGGGGTGAAATAGGCAAGTTTTTTCAGACAGCTTGCTGTGGCCGTCAATACAGCAGTGCTAGTTCAGACTTGTGACACGAGACCGTTCGCCAACTTCCGAATTTGCGTTCGCGCCTTTCCTTCCCCGGCACAATATCCTGGTTTGCCACGTCACAATGATTACACGGCAACAGACACAGTGATGGTAATAACTGGTAACAACGCTGAGCACCAAACAGAGAAACGTTAAATCCAAGAATATGTCTCGGTCAGCTCAAACTCCAGCTCAGCAAACACCTCCTCACTCGACGGGCCAATATACAACTTGAACGCGCCCTTCTCTGCCACCCACTTATTCCTGTCCGTGTGGTCGTCGAAGTAACCTAAAGAAAGTCGATCCAAAGCGACTTTGACAGTTTCCGAAGCGCCGGGCTGCAGCAGCCCGGTTTTCGTGAAACCTTTTAGCTCCTTCGGAGGACGCTGCAATGATGATTTGACATCATGAACGTAGAACTGCACCGTTTCACGGCCTGCAAACTGTCCGATGTTCGTGATAGCCACTGAGACCTGAAGCCCTTCGTTAGACTTCAATTTGTTCGTCGAAAGCGTGGCTTCGGAATACTTGAAGGTGGTAAAGCTGCGCGCAAATCCTATGTTAATCTAAAGTGGTTCCGGCGGGGAGATATCCTCGCCTCTTGCCCGCGCCGAATGGGAATAAAGTCGGTTTTCTGGTAGCGGCGTAATGTCTTGAAGCATATGAGTGGTATGTGCTGAAAGAATATTGCATGATGCTTGCCTGTATCCCACAAAAATTCCTTCCGCTACAGTTCATTCGTTAAATGTGGTTATCTTTCCCCCTGTCTCGGCCGATGGTTTCTTACCATAATACACTTGAGGCACATGGCTCAACACTCGCCGCGGGCATGAGAGGCTGAAGCGCACCTTTCCCGTTCTCTCCACCAAAATTCAGGAACGATGGATTATCCTCCAGGCGATAGGGGAATGTCAACGGCAATCGGCTTGAAGGGTTGACCTTGCCGAATATGACGTCCGCAGGCCCATACCCCACGGCGTTGCCGCCATAAAATGCTTGGAGGATGGTCGAGGCTTTCTCAGACCATGGCATCTCCACTGGAGTTCCGGATTGTACAACCACTGCACTAAACGTGTCACTTATTTGTGCGCGTGAAGCGTCATTTGCAGAACTTGCCAACTGTGCTTTTGTTAGCTTCGATCACCGCTTCTGCGAGCTTGTCAGACGTTCGAGGAAGCTTCATATCGCTGCGGTCGTGGCCCTCGGACTCGAAATCTAATTATAATAAAATGTAGGTGATGCACGAATGTGTGGAAGTCGCAACGTCACGTACCCCCATTAAGACCCACAAACAGCATCACTGCATCCACTGATTTCGCCACTGCAATAGCCTCGCCAATAAACTCTTCGGTTGTTTTTGAAGGGGCTACACCGAAGCGGACGCCACCACGACGGTCGGGAACGAAAAAGCCATCATTTTGGCGGCCTTTCGATATATATCGGTACCTCACAAGGAGTTGATATGGCTTTCCACCATCAAGTTCTACGATACCAATCTCTTCACGTGTCCCGCTGGGAGAATAAAACAAATGAGGCATCCGTTCACCTATGGCCGTCTAGGGTCATTATCTGGTTTCACCTGCCAAAGAACAGCTCGCCAGGAACAGGATTCGTCGAGTTGTCGATGATCTTCCTATTGAGAAATTTACATTAAAGCCCACACAACGCTCCCAGACGCAGTGATACTGACTTTCCACCAATGTACATGTCCGCCAATCCGCAGGACGCTAGACCAAACTCGTACTGAAATTTTGAAGGTGAATCGCCATTGCTGATAAAGCGGTGCTCATCGACGCACTTTGCTAGTCGCTTCAGGGATGTACGTGCCCGAAAATTCTGCCCAGCAACTTTGAGCAAGTCCGGTTGAAAGATCGAGCCCGTCTTGCAAAAACATGTTAGTTGTCGAACTTCATACAAACAGTCGGCTTGGTCAGCGACAAAGGGAGGGTACTTGAGGAAGGTAGTTTTGCACCTCGTCGTCCTTAAGACTGGCTTCGCTTCGGGATGCTTTATGGGATCTTCGCTGTACCACGCACAGTCCACGCCAGGTTTACCGTCCTTGCGACACAACTCAGGTCCCTGTGTTTCCCGTGAATAATGAGGGATGAAGCAGAGCACCGAAGGAATATTGGGGCCTACGAAGAGCGGAGTCCATTTGTGTGCATTTCCACCACGTGCGTACTTGATACTTTCGGGTTTAAGACCAAGAACCTCATGAGCAACTTCTGTAATAGCATCGAAGGGTGTCACTGTGTACGAAGGGGCCAATGAGGCGGAACCTCCTCCAGAGATAATGGCAGCTTTCGCGTCAGACCCAATGACCGCTATCGACTTGACAAACTGGGCGTTATGGTTCAAAAGGTTCAAAGGCAAGAGGTTACTGTCATTTTTGAGCAAAACGACACCAGCCTAAGAATTGATACTTTTAGAAAAACTATGGTGGCCCATATGAACATTGACGCACGGCTGCAGCCTCGCGAAGCAGTGCGCGCAGCTCCGGAGTATCAATTAGTCCTTCTTTGGCATTTTCCGGGATACCGCTTGGTTGCACTTTATTGACGAGCTCGAGTAGCTAAGGTTGAAGATATGAGGGCAGGCTAATCGAGAGGAGGAAACCCGTCACGATTCACGTTTTGCACACGCGCATCTAGGTCATGAGAGGAAACTTTCTGGGCCGTCAAAGCACGACCAAGAGCGGCACCGCGAGCAACTGGTGGGCCCTTTCAAAGTCGTTTAGAATCAAATTGTGGAGTTCAAATCAGCGTCCAATTATCGCTCGCACGACTCAACGACGTACGGGCATCTCCAAATCCAATCCAGCGCGAACGGATAGGTCTGCTGAATATGTTCCAAACCAATCACTGACGATCATGCCGCGCCAGCTCCATTCTTTGCGGAGCACAGTGTCCAGCAACCAAGGGTCCTCACTAGCATGCACGCCATTAACCCTATTGTAGCAAGTCATCACGGCCCATGGAGGGTTTGGTGCTCGAAGCACAAGCTCGAAAGGCCGCAAGTAAATTTCGCGGAGAGCACGAGGAGTGACTTCAGCTGGAAGGAGCACAATGTCAGCTATCGCCAAGGTGCATGGTTTCGAAGGACGCCCACATGAAATGCTCATTCGCTATGAAAGGATTCATGTTCAACCAAAGTATAGCAATATGATAACGAGAGTACAGTGCACGCTATACCTCAAATTCTTGATCATTGGCAACCTTTGGCGGTTGACATTAGTCAAGCGTTAATTTATGAAATATTCTCTCCATACAAAATGCTTAATGGTTGCACCAACGCCTTCTCCCTGGAGTCCCTCAATAAATGCTCTCGCAAGCAAGCCCGAAAGGAATGGGTCCTCGCTGTAGGACTCGAAGCCACGCCCACCGAGTGGTGAGCGTTGAATGTTGATAGTCGGACCCAAAAGGATATGGGACCCTTTAGCTTTACATTCGACTCCGATGGCTTTTCCGACGCGTTTGAGGAGATCGATGTCCCACGAGGCGGCAAGACCTGTAGCACACGGGAAACATGACGAGCGGACGCCTAGGAATACAACGACCAAATGGTATCAACCAACACCAAGAGTGTCCCCCGCATAGCTGTTGTACCTACCGTCGAAGAATTGTGTTCCTCGAACGCCGTTAGGACCATCCGACATGCTGAGGTTAGGAATATTAGCCGATGGTGCCATTGTTCTGCTTTGTTACTGCCCATCCAGCACACACCGAAGACTGGGGATTCCGAGGCGCCGAACAGGCACAGTGTGCCACTAGAGGGCGGAGTGTGAAACAGAAAGCGCCAAGTTTATGCGGGAGATGTCTCAATACTCCTACGCATATACGCCATACATACCATGTCTAAGCCAGTTAGAAGAGCCACTTTCTCGTCAGTAGTCAGCTTTGAAATAACATCATCGATGTCGAGCTTGTCGAAAGGCAAAGCAGACATGGTTGAAAGACGCAACAGCCTGCGTATATAGAAGTTGCTATATGGACGAATCACCAGCATCGATCGATGCCCAACGACATTAAATACTTTTCATCCCGCTGTTGACTCGAGGATCGCCCGAGAATCATCCGGGCGTCTGGGTAAACCATACGTCTGGGAGAGATAGGTAGATAACGACACCATTTAAGGCACGGCGGAAAATCCTGATTCTCCACATGCGATACCGTTTGGGCTCTCGAAACGGGAGAACGATTCGGGCCTCGCCCTCGTGACATAGGCAACTGCCTGAGGTTATTATCTTCGTGCATCCCAGAGAATGATCAAGCACCCATATGAATCTCTGACACGTCCACAGCGATAAGGCGCATTCGGTTTAGTTGACAGTTACTTAGCAATTTGCGGGTCATGTTTGCAGTCATTCACATACGGAATTCTTTGGGCGGCAATAATTAACTGGGGAATTACGCGCGAGTAATGTTCGTTGAAGCGAAGAGTATGCTGTTATCCATCATCGAAACATGAAATAGAAGCAGAGATCGTGGTGGCCGTCGGCGTAGAGGTGAGGAAGAACGAATCGAATGTGAAGAACAAAGAGCGAGGACCATGAAAACAGAATACGAATCAGATAATGCGAGAAAGCGTGTAAAATAATCGAATTAAGGTCAAAAGTTGCCCATCGATTGGTGCCCTACTCGCAATTCTTGTGCCTTCTTGATGGGAGGTGATTGTGAGCTTGCGGGGACGTTTTAAGACGCTTACTCGTCGCAGAAGCGTTGAAGGGGGGCCACTCTTCGCTCTATCTCCTCTTCAAAATTTCCTAGATTGTAATTTCGCTGGAGACGCGACGAACGGCCGAAATCTTTCAGCGCAGGGAGATCATAACGGCTTGGTCGTTTAGGGTGATTGTGCTGCTTGTGAGCGGAAACGTTGGAGAAGACCGGCGCGCGGGGGACACGGCGTATCTTATGTGATCGGCTTTGGACATCTCCAAAGGCGCGGGTGGGCGATTCGATTTTCAAGTTGCTAAAGTTGTTGATGTCATTGACCTGAAAACGCTCTGGCGCGTACTTGCTTGCCGCATCTTCTTGAAGATGTCCGTAGACTTGGACGACGGGAATTTGCGAGAAGCATTCGATAACATCGCCAAGCGGTTCATCGTCATCATAATTATGCTCGTAAACGTCGCCGATGACATCGTCTTGAGCGTCTGAATCAAGGAAAAACCGCATGGTCTTGAGAGAGAGATCGGCATGGAATGTGATGAACATCTTTGGCCTCGCCGTAAAGTGCGCCGTGTCTGCGGCGTCGTGGGCGACAATGCCTTCAGCGCCTCCCTCATCAGCCGTAATAATGGATGAGGAAACGCTAGGCGGTACGCAAAAATGAGCAATGGGCGATTGAGCCTGAGAAGGGAGACGGACCTGATGGTTTCAGGAGTGTTGGCGCGGTACGCGATGGAACACCTCTTGGCAGCCCCGTTAGTATTGGATGGGATCGCAACGGATTTGGGAGCGCGGCGTTCGCCCAGGCTAATGCGGTCCGGGCAGAGGTAAGGTGAGAGGAAATCGTTTGAGGGTGTGATGTTGATGACAACATAATCCTCTTCAAGGTCTTCAGCGGGCGAGATCATAATACGGGGGATTGAGTTTGCAACAGAGGGGCCAGTGGAACCAGGAGGCGGCGTGCCAGCAGAGAGCGAGGACAAGACAACGAAGACGACGAAGGGAGTGCGCGCGATAAGGAACGAGAGGAAACCTTGAAGGACACTGATAGCAGACATGGTGATGACGACTAAAGTTTGGTGCTGAGAGGAAGGGAGGTGGACAGCAGTTGAGGGGGGATTTTAGTGCAAAAGAGGAGGCTGGTTTCAGAGTGAAACTGGAACTGAACGTATGGTGTCACTCGACCAAGTCCCCCAGCCAGCGCCTCACATGGGTCTAATCCATGACACCTCTTGGGTGTCATGGGGAAACTGGCCATATTTCTGGATTGCGACGTTCAACAGGGCGTTAGATGATTACGTAAGTCGAGGATGTTGGTCAAAACGAAAACGAGGATCCAAGACCCGCCACAGGGTGGCGGGAGTTCGCTTCGCGCACTGCATTGGGCCACGATCCGACGGTCCGTCGCATGGACCCCCCAGCGCACAGCAGCCTACCGAATCCAGGTTCGGCGTTGGCCCCTGTTGGTGGTCGAGGCTGTTAAAAATCCCCCCTTTCCCTTTTGAATGTGGCTTCGCGCCCGGGCACTTGCATCGAAACCACCAACACCATCGCATCATTTTTAACGAGGTTGGAGTGGCCGTGAACCGACGAATCGGCGAGATATGTGCCTCACCCTACAGAGCGCACTTGCCGAGCTACTTTGTGCTATAATCGTCTCCATAGTCCATTTTCCATTGTCTCTGTCCTCGTAGATTTCCACTAAGT
>Ga0307508_10006104_pt1 | contig 11360 bp, 13 predicted proteins | sample 9_EM_MG_FD_203089 | JGI IMG/M metagenome (GOLD analysis project Ga0307508, IMG submission 203089) | Populus trichocarpa ectomycorrhiza microbial communities from riparian zone in the Pacific Northwest, United States - 9_EM | ecosystem: Host-associated > Plants > Roots > Unclassified | place...
AAACACTGTCCTCGTCCCCCCAACCCTGCTCTCTCTTCCCCGAACGTGCCCGCCCCCCTCCCATCTCCATCGTGCCGTCTGTGTGCTCCCCGAAGCTGCCAGCTGCAAACTGAAACGGACGCCGGTTCGCCTTCGCGCTCGCGCGGCCGGAGATGACGCCGGTGCCACCCAGCCCGCGGGTCCGTCCATCATCCGCCGCACGCCGTGCTCGCGATCTGAGTGCATAATCGTCTCGTGTGTTCTCCGTGCGACGGCGGCACGAGAGAGAGGGGGAGGGGGAGAGGGAGAGAGAGAGAGAGAGGGAGAGGGAGAGGGAGGGAGAGGGAGAGAGACAGAGGAGAGAGGGAGAGGGGAAGAACCCGCGCTGCGCCATTTACGGGTACTCTCGGGCGTGCTGGTGCGTGCGTGCGTGCCGGGTGTTCCTCAGCATCGCCGCACGTGCGGACGCTAACCGTCCCGCTTGCCGATCGCTCGCTCGCTCGCGGAAGCGGAGGCTACGTGCATGCGGACGAGACACGGTAATCTGCGTGCATGCATCCCGGCGCGGGTTGGGCGAACACGGCATCTATGTGTCTATGTATGATATGATGTGTCTAGGTATATACCATACAGACGGACGAGCGAGCGCACGGGATGCAGCGAGCCTAGCCGCGGCTCGTTCGTCCGCAGCGCGGGTCGGTCGGTCGGTCTGCGGCTATGCGGCGGCAAATGCGGTGCGACGACTGGCATGCGGACATGCGGACCTGCAGAGGCCGCGCCGGATAGACGCAGAGCGAGCTGGACCGGGCCACCGACGGCTGGTGCGTCTGTCCGCGGCGGGGGCAAGCAATCTCCGTTCCGACCTTCCGGCGGGCATGCTGTGTGGACGCAAGCGACGGCGTGTATGGCTGGACGCAACGCAGTTCCCCCAACCGGGCTAGTTGCCAGCTGCGGAATCGCACGTCGTGGCTGTGGATCGTCTGCCGGGAGGTCGGAGGAGGATCCCCACGGCGGAAGCGTTGGGCGAGAAGCTGCTGCGGAGCCCGGCTGCAATCGCCGGCTATTGCACTCCACTTGCCGCCCGTCCGCTGCGTCCTTTGGGACATGCGATCCGCGCAGCGCAGCGTTCTTTTTTTTTCTTCTCCAGATCCGTCGTTCGAGCCGAGGCAGGATTCCGCCGCAGGGCCGGGGGGGGGTGGCGGAGTCAGCGCGCAGACTCGTCGGCCGCACGCACCCCACGCGAACGCCATTCGCCCGCCGAGCAGAAGGCACGCAGGGGGAGACGCCGCCCGACCGATCGCCCTCCACCCCCTCCTGCTGTTCGCGAGAGAGCGTCCGTAGCCGATAGATGGGCGATGCGATGCGATGCGGTGCGATGCGATGCGATGCGGTGCGCGGTGGAGCGAGCGACACGACGGCACGTACCGCGCGCGCTACGCAACGAGGACGCTCGGTGGGGCTGGATGGATGGACGGCAATCCGCAAGCTTAGCCCGTCGCCGGCTGCGGGCCCGGCGCATCCCCGCGCCTTCGCGGCGGGCCCTGCGTGGTGATCGTTCAGCCACCGCAAGAGGGAGGAGGAGGCCGGCGTTCGAGACGCGTCTTCTCACCAGCACGAACCGGGAACAGTCGCTCAGGACTGCCTGTTCGGGTTGGACCCTCCAAAAACGACTGCGAGCGGAGCCAGCCCGGCTGCTGGCGGGGGCGCTGGAGGACCGTCCGCGATCCGAGCTGTGTAGCTCTGTGATCCTAGATATATGTATCCAGATCACACATACATATGTAGATGGCATGTGGATTCGATCGCTGGCGTGCGCCCCCTTCTTCCTTCCTTGGCGGCGGTGCTGATCGCTGTGTTCTTGTTCTTGCGCCAGTTGCCCGCGTCGATGACGATGTCGAGAGAGTAGCGCAGTCCAGCCCGGGTTCGGTGTGGTCGAGAATCCATTCAACGAATTTTCCACGCATCCGGATTCCTGGTCCTTGCGGAAATCCCCTCCCCCCCTCCTTTTCCCAGTCCGGACCGTCGGACCCGTCCAGTCCGGAAGGAGAGAGAGAAAGAACAAGAGAGAGGAGAGGGCGAGAGTGGAGAGAGGAGAGGAGGAGCAGGACGTTCGTCATCTCCGTCGCTCCGTCCACCCACCATCCATCCATCCATCCATCCATCCATCCATCCATCCATCCATCCATCCCTACTGTCGAGCAGCAAAGACGCGGATCTCCGCCCTTCGCACAGGGCTAGTTTAACCCCCCCGCACGCAACCGTAATGCAACCCCCCTCCTCCCCTCTCCCTTTCCCCGTGGCAAAAAAAAAAACTGGGAAAGAAAAAAAAAAAAAAGAAAAAGAAAAAAAAACGTGGAAAAAAAGCCACTCCGGACGATCGCCCCACTTCGTTGGGTTGGCGCATCCCCCCCCGCTCTTTCTAGATACAATACCACGTGCTCGCGATGCAAACCGCATCTTATCACACACCCCACCACCGCCGACAAACAACAATACGTAGACAAACACAAATGGGAGTTGAATCGCGCAAAACTGGTTTCCTTTTTTTTTTTTCTTTTTTTTTTCTTTTCTTTCTCCCTCTTCCCCTCACCCTTCTCTCGCTTACCGTACCGTGCTACGCAGCACGCGGTCGAAGGAGAATAATCAAATCACACGAACGAGAAGAAAAGAAGAAAAAAAAAAGAAAAAAAAAGAAATCCTTTGGCCCGTCCATTCGATTACCTCCCGTCTTCGCATCGTCCCGCCAGATAAATAGATACACATATACGTACACACTGCGAGGAGGGGGCGGCGGGTGTGTGCATTGCATGTATTGTATTGTATGTACATATGTAGTATGCACGTGCTGTCGACAGTTGCAAGTGTGCTCCCACATGCGGGCCCCATTCGTTTCGTTTCGTTTCGTTTCTGGCCATCGCGCTCGGAACCCATCGCATCCCCGTCGGCGTGGGCTCTCCAGACGCCTGCGCTTGGTCGAGCGGAGTGGATATCTAGCCGCATGTGGTGGAGCCGTCCCCGTCCCTCCCCCTCCCGAGTCCCGCGCCGAACGTGGACCGGCGGCGGGTCGTCCGTGGACCGAGTCTCTGCCCATCGAGAGCTTGCGCTTACGTTGCGTTCCGGCGGATCGTCGTACCGTGGTCCTTGCCCTGCCTTGCCTTGACTCGCCCCCCTTGACTCGCCCTATGTACGTGTGCACTCTGTGCAGCCCGTGTCTCTCCGTCCGCCGCGAGCGTGGCGATCGATCAAGCGCACCGAGTGGCCGCTGCACCTGCCGCCCGGAACGTCTCGTCGGAGGCCTGGTTGGAGAGTGGCTCGCGCAGTAGAGAAGACCGTCTATTTCGATTGCAACATGGTCAGACATAATGATCGCCCCCACCCCCCGTACTCCCTTGTCCCCTCCTCTTCCCAGACCATGTACTGTACACAAGCAAGAACTTCTATGGTACATCCAAAAGGTCCCGTCGTTTTGTCCAGCAGGTCCCCAATAAAACAAGAGAAAGTCAACTTGCAGTAATACGTATACAAGCCCTGGTAACAATAAATAAATAAAAACCCGTTCAGCGCCTTTGAAATCTGCAATGCAAGAAGGTGCATACAAAGGAAAGCCCCCAAACAAAAGAAATAATTGTGACAAAGGGAAGGGGAAAAAAAACATGCTGACAGAAAAGGAAAATAGAAGGAAAAAAAAGATAATGACCCATAACATAGGAAAGAAAGAAAATAAGAAGGAAAAAAAAATGTCAATGCGATGAAGCAGGAGAACCGAAAAGATAAAAAAAAAATAAAAAAAAATAAAAAGATATAAAAAATAAAAAAAAAGCAAACCCGTGCGCCCTAAAGACAGTAGTCAGGTGCATACAAATGAAACCGGGTAGGACCAATAGTTAAAAGATAGGTAAGGAAAATCGGCAAAATAATTCACAAGGAAAGGGAAAGCGTTCACTGGCCGCCGGTGCCATAGTTTAGGCCAGATGGACCGGCGGCCTCCGTCATTTCTGTAGTCCTGGAGTCGGTGGATCGAACCGGCTGCCCACGATGCCCCCGGGGCCCGTGTCTCCTTCGGGACATCCCCCACACTATTGGTGGCAGCCCCTCTCGTGTCTCTTCATGTTGCTTCGCACGCTGAAGGCCTTGCCGCAGCCGTGATGCGGGCATTTGAACGGCTTCTCTCCGGTGTGGCTGTGGCTGTGGATCCTCAAACTGCTGGGTCTCGAAAATGCCTTGTTGCACGTCGGACAGATGTATCGGTCCTGCGATTGCGGGAAGGAGGCGTGCGACGCCGGCGACTGGTGGTGGTGGTGGTGCCACGGGTTCGCGCTCGAAGGCGGGGCCACGACCAGCGGCACCATCAGCTGCTGCTGCTTGCTGTACAGCTCGGGATTCTGCGAGTGGTAGAAGTGGTGGGCCGCCGCATATGTTGGTTCTGTCGGCGACGGGTACATGGGCTTCTGGGCGGGAGGGTACGAGTTGCGGTGGCTGTTTGTCTGGAGGTGCGCGGGCGCCGGGTAATAGTAGCCAGGAGGCGATGCCGGCGAAATCGTGGGCGACGAGGCAGCGCCGCCGTCGAAGACGGAGTCCGGACGCATCGGGGGTGTCGGCGGCAGGTTTCCGCGCGGAGGCTGGCTCTGCTGCCTGTCGGCGGCTGCAGCACGGCATGTGAGTCCAGACCCGTCCCAAGACTGCGGCGGGGGCGGAGACGCACCATTTGGGTGGGGCTGGGCGATATCGGCAAACACGAGCAGGGTCGAGATCGAGGGCAGCGAGCATTTCGAGTTGTCCTCAACCGGCGGAGACGGCGGGGGCGCTGGCGGACGCGAAGGATAGGCGTGCGACTGCTGGGCAACGTACTGGTGTGGCGGGGGGGGGGCCTCGTGGTCCGATAGCGGCCGGCCGCCGACGGGCGAGCGGTGGACGATGCTCGGAAGGTTCATGGTGCGTGGTGGTGTATCGGTGGTCGTGAGCGTCGTGGTTGAAGCAGCCGTTGGCGACGAGAACGGAGGCGGGCTTTTTTTTTTTTTGGAGGGGGGGGGGTGGTTGGTGGAGTGGTGGAGATGAGATGAAAGTTTCTCGGCCTCGCGGGATGACAGCGTCCTTAAGGTTGGATTAAAGCGCCGGGTCTATATAAGGGACCCGATCAAGAATGTCGACAGTCTGCCAAGTGACCAGATGACTGGAATGGAGGATAATATTTATGCAAGCGGAGAACAAGCAAAGGAGGCGGTCGTGGGGGTATTTATTTGGGGAGGCGTAGATTGTTGCAGGGGGGGGGTGGGGCAAGGAAAAAAATCCGGGCAACGGGCGAGGAAGCGCATGTATTATTCGGGATGATGTGAGTACGCAGCAGTAGTACCTGGAGACGGGGGCAACCGTTCCAGCTAACACGGACATTTGGTCACAGAAGTGTGGAAGCGACACCCCTGGCCGTCCAGGGAGTGCGCTTGGGGGAGAGATGGCCCGGGAGGGGGGAATGGGCTGCTGGACGGAGGGGAGAGAGGGATGGCCGAGGCCGAGATGGGGGGCGTGTCGACTGACGTCCGGATTGATGTGCTGCTGATGATTTGCAGGGTGAGGTGGGGGGGGGGGGACTGTGGCTAGCTGGTGTGCTGCCGGCACCAACGATATGTATAGCACCCCTCAGGGCGGACGAAGCCTTACCGGGATGGGCAATGGGGGACGGGGCATCCGGACCAGGAACGGACGACGGCGGCGGGCAGTCGGTGTCCGCCGGGTGCTCTGCGGCGCGGTGACGTGACGAGGTGGGAGAATGCGAGCCCGGAGCGTCGAAGAGCCCTCGACGCCCGGATATAGGGCAGCGCAGGGAGTCGGGCCAATGGCCGCGAGCGGCTGGGAATCGCAGCTGGGAGGGAGGGAGCAGCGGCCGCCAAGCGGGAAGCGATCGCCGGAGGGGTGCGGATGATGCTGGTGGCCCAGACGACTGATGGAGCACACCCGCGGAGAGGAGTGGCAGGCCGAGGACGAGCGGAAGGAGCAGGACGAGCCTGGCACCTGGCACAAGCTCACGAGCATCCGGCCCGAGGGAAGGCGAGCTGGGGACTGTGCCTCGTGCCCCCCCTAGCGCATAAGCCGTGATCTTCCGTGCTTCCGCGGCTTCTTACTGGCGCGGGCTCGAGATGCTGGATCACCGCGACAATTTCGAAGCGTCTCGAATCGAACGCAATCCGAGGCCCCCCCCCCATCGTCGTGTGCGACCCGTCGCCCGCCCGCGGTACGCACGAAACAGCGTCCTCCCCACGCGCGACGAGCGGCGCGCACGCGAAGACGACAGCGCCGGCGAGACGACCTCGCGGACTGACGAGCGTCGGCTTCGACAGCTGGATGCGGGGGCGCAGAAGCTCGCTGCCCGACAGCGTGCCAGCAACCAGCACGGTGGGTGGAATTGCCCCCCGCCATGTCACGGCCAAACGCTCTAGCGCAGCAAACTGCCTCGCCGTCCGCGCAGCTGAGCGAGCCACGGCAAGCCCGAGTCTACTCGCTCCGGATACGGTTGGTGGGGGACGGCCAGTGGCGGCGCGGGTGGTGGAGTTGCATCTGAAATCTGCAGGTTGAGCCGTGCGGAAGCAGTACCTGGGTGCGCTGCATACATGCGGCGACTTTCCGCGCCCACAGTGCAATCTTCGTTCGGGCAGATCTTTCCTGCGTCCAAAGTGGAGATTTGCGCGCACACATATGTATCTAGATACACCACATATGTGTCTGCATACACATCTACACAGCAGTGCCGGAAGCGGACCAGGAGGCTGAGGCTGGGGCCGAGGCTGGGGCCGAGGCTGAGGCTGAGGCTGAGGCGAGGGAGGAGGAGAAGGAGGTGGCAGAGCAGAAGGGCGAGCGGACGGCGGAGACGAGGAGCGGGATGCACAGTGCATGCAGAGGGCGATCCTGACTCGTGCTCCGCTCTATGTGTGTGCATAGTTACATAGATACACGTTTGTGCGGAAGGTGGTCTGGGCGCCGTGCCCTGCCATGGCCGTGTCCGTCCGTCCGGCAGCCGCTGGTTCAGGATTGAATGTGCGCTCTCCCCGACCTCGCCCCGATCACCTCACCTCACCTCGCCTCACCTCACCACACCACACCTGCCTCGCCTTGGCTCTCTCCTCGGCATCCTGCTGCCCAGGAGAAGCCTACATACAAGCCACGCGGAAGATATATAACGAGTTACGGTATCCCTTCCCCGCCGCCCGTTGCCGTGGCATGTCACCTACTGACACACATATACATATATACTACTTTGCACGGTTCCTCGGTTGCGCAACGTCAACGCGGACGCTGCGAGCGGGATCGAGGCGATCCATCTGGACAATCCGCAGTCCGGACCGGGAGACACCCAGTCCACGAGGCCTAGGCCCGGATCGGGAACGCGCGCTGGAACAACCGGTCAGAGACAGCAACAGCTGGACACCCTCGACGAACCGGACGGGCCAGAGCTCGCACGGGAAAACGGAAGAATGCAGACGGAAGATTTGCTTTGTTCTGGCGGCGCGCGGGGGGGGGGGAGAGGGGGGAAATTGGCCCCAAACAGCTCACGGGCACTTGTCCCACGCTTCCGTTTACGGGGAGGCAGAGCTGGTGGGAGCGCTGGCTGGCTGACTGGCTGGCCGGCTGTGCGGATATGAGTGGGGTGGGTCTATGGCAGGACTGATGTTACATCACATTCTCGAGCTGCCATGACGACCATCGCTTGTGCTCAACACCCGGCGGCAAGACGGAATGAAACCCTCTCCTCCGGAATAGATCTCGCTCTCGTCACCGTCTCTGTTCCTATTTTTTTCTCCAGCACCGCACCCGCCGACGACACACCATCCACGCGTCCATCCATGACGAGCCGACCCAGCGAGCGAACAAACAACGATGGACGGAGCATCTGCGGCCTCGGTCCATGGGCTGGTTGGCCCTCCAATCTAGGCAAGTTGGTGAAGCCCGGCGGGCAAGCAGGCAGGCAGGGCACCGGGGGGTGGAGGGGACGCAGCCATTCGGGTTGGATAGCATTCCCATGTCACATCGCAGCAGACGAACCGCCACGATGGTGATGAGCAGGGGCCCGGAAAGGCCCAGGGCCGCAGTGGGGGAGGGCAGCGAAGCCTTCGAAGCCGCGCAGCCTTCTGAAACGCTAGACGATCTCAAACGGGCATAGCGACCGTGATTTGCCCGTAGTCGCGCCAGATATGATTGACGGACAGGGGCTCGCTGGTGGCTGTACCGTAAGATTTGGGGGGCTAAAACGTCCGCTGCGTAGATCATATTCCGAAGGAGAATGCCGTCCGGGACGAACTCCAGAGAGAGCGACATCACTTCTCGGTAACACTCCGGATTTCTGTCTGCTTTTTTTTTTGTTTTTCTTCTGTTCTCTCCTTTTCTTTTTTTTCCCTTCGTCTCCCATGCTGACAGCAGCTGGCAGTACTTACCTTCCGTTGTTCCGGTCGGGTTTGTTTCCTCGTTTTGTTTTCTTTTTCCCCCTTTCTTTTTTGCTTCTTCCTTTCTTTTTCTGTTGTTCTCGGCGTGAGCACAAACCAGTGACCGCCTCGTTGGAATCCGGGAAACAGCATCGTGCGAAGAAAAAAAAAAAAAAAAAGAATGGCCTCCGCGTGCCCGCAAGCTGTGGCTAGAGTACTTGGCAGAGCCTACCAACATACCCACCACTCCTCTTGGGAAGCCCGGATCGTGCTCGGTGGAGACCATCCGTGCAGCGACGAGAGCACGGTGGGCGAAGATGTGTGGAGAGGAATGCGAGGGGAGAGTCTCCGAGGTCTGGATTGCTCTCCGGTGTGGATGGCCATGCGCGGAACGTGGGGCGCTCGCTGGTGACTGGCCATGTTTTTCCCCGTGCATCAGTCCTTTCCCCCCCCTTCTCTCTCTTTTCCAGAACTTCGATCAAGTGACCCTGCGAGCAGCGACAGGGCTAGTGGCTGGCGGGATCCCGACCGCGGGCTGCTATGTACGCAAATCTCTGAACACTCTCACCCAACTCACGGTCTCACCCGAAGATCTCTGCCTATCTCCCCCACTCCTGCAATCAATTTCATCTATCGATCCTCTAATTATTGCTGAGCAGCAGGCTGTCGCTCGCACCCGGCGCGGACAGCAGCATCGGCGCCGCCCGTTGGTTTACAGCGCGAGAGTCCGGAGATGCGGACCCGTTTACCTGGCGCCGCGTCGGTCGCCGTCGTGGCCGTTCGTCTCCCCCCCCCCCCGCACGCGTGCGTTTTCTCGGTTTTTTCCCCTCCGAATTCGAGTTCTTTTCCTGCCGTGTTCGCGTGGGTGGGCCGACCTACCGTTTCGTCAGGGCATGGCTGATTTGCTGCATTGGCAGATCTACGGGCATATCTAGCTACATAGAGCTCCCTGGCGGGGATGAGCTACGTCCGGCCCACCCGAGCTGTGATCCCACCTCGCCTAAGCGTGCAGCACCAAGTGAGTTGCACACCTCCCGATTGTGGCCATGCAAGCCGGTACATGTAGGTACATGGCTACGGCAGTTTCCAACACCAGTAGCCGACGATCATCTGAAAAAGCAGAGAAGTGGGATTGGATGGGAGGGGTGCGCGGGATGCGAGGGAGGGGAGTGTGCGGCGTGTGCTCACGGATCTCCAGGAACCAATTGTCCTCAGAGTCAGTCGTCTTCAAGTCATCCGTATTCAGAGTCAATCAATCGTCCTCGGTCTCTCCTCGCTTTGGTACCTGAGCACAGCACCGACCCGTGGATATGTACATACCCCTCCGGACTCCCGGTAGAACCCCGGCAGGTGCTCTAGCGACCGCATTCTTCGCTGCTCTCACTATCGGAGCCTGCGTGCGTGCATACGTACATACGTACCATACAGACCCGCCCTCGCCTCCACAATGCACTCACCACAAACCAGTGCTGACAAGTCGACAGCCCTCCACCCCGCCGCCGGAACACCCTACGGCAGGGACTCGAATGGCGCGGATGTGCAGCGACGAAACCATGCTGTTCCAGGGGAAAAAAATCCGGACGGGCTCGCTCTCGCAAGCAGATGCCCACTGTGGAAACAACAAAACTCTCCGAGAATCCGGCGGCGTAAGAGTGACGGTTCGTGCGTACGGTTCGTCCTCTCTTGGCTGTCCCGGACTACAGCGGCACCTACTAGAAAAGAGTACATGCTAGCTAGGTGCAAGTAGGTATGTATGTACACGAATCTGCTCTACTCTACCTACATAGGTGCCTGCTCTACCTCCCCTGCTGAACACGTAGTAGCCACGCCGCGGGGTGCTCGGTGCAGATGGCACGGCTGCTGTGGTGGTTCATTTTTTACCCGTAACCCACCACCCCGGCGCGCTTCGGTTTGCCTCACTCTGCTCCACAGCCGAAGACCGAGCGGCGACCCTTGGCTGTGGCGTGTGGACAGGGCGAGTGGGGAGAAGGCTGGAGAGGATCCGAAAGAATCTATGTGGCTGGAACCCCGGCGACGAGCCGTAGGCTGAGATCGGCAAAACCTCGCAGCCACCACCTTCCCTCTTGGAAATCATCGAGCTCAACTAGAGTACCCTCTGGCACGCATTCTGGGGGACTCTAATGCGTTTCCGACGGCTTCGTGTTTTCTCCGAGACACTGGCCATGTCCGAGACGATTGTCAACGCCAGCCGAGGGTCCCTTGCATGATCTCATGGACTTCGCCCCAGTATTCAAATTTCAGCCATGCATCCACTCTACATGTATGCACCGGGGACACGATCCACATGGCTCAGATCCCCGCCTTCAAGGCATGCTCTGTTTCGCGGCATGGCAGTCTCACCGATCCAACTGGAACCAGGCCAAAACCTCAGGGCCGCTCCGGGGATGCACCCAGCATTCATCGGCATCATGGCAATGCACTCCTAGATACCTAGAGCACGGTATTCCGTGATTTAACCGGCCCGGCTCCCTCTCGTTCCTGCATTACACAAGCGGCCCAGGATCCCGGCCAGTCGAGGTGATCTATTCCCGACGACCCGTTCTCCAACCTGAGGACATTGCTCTTGGGTGGTGTGGAACCGAGCGCCGCCATACACACACATAATCTCCGAACCGGCTTCAGATATATTCCAGAACACTCGCTGGAAGCCGGCGATGAGGGGGCCTACTGGGAGGCTGACAGGCGGTCATACCGGCCAGCGGGCATGGAGCGCGGAACAATTCGCACGGCCACGGTCGAAGCGTACGGCGCTCGGCCGGGTAGGTGGAGCAACGTCCGGAGATGGCAACCGACTGCTCGGCCTAGAGAGCATGGCTATCGCAGCCGATCAGGAAGGCATTGCAGCTGCCGTGGGGGGGGGGGGGGGGGGGGGGCGGGGGGGGGGGGGGGGGGGGGGGGGGGGGGGGGGGGGGGGGGGGGGGGGGGGGGGCGGGGCGGGGGCGGGCGGGCGGC
>Ga0307508_10006105_pt1 | contig 11360 bp, 9 predicted proteins | sample 9_EM_MG_FD_203089 | JGI IMG/M metagenome (GOLD analysis project Ga0307508, IMG submission 203089) | Populus trichocarpa ectomycorrhiza microbial communities from riparian zone in the Pacific Northwest, United States - 9_EM | ecosystem: Host-associated > Plants > Roots > Unclassified | place...
CCGTACCGTAAGGCCCGCGCCCTAGTGCTCTGGGTGTCCTGGGTTGTCCTGGGTGCCCCGAGGTGTCAGGCCTCTTCGTCGTCCATGAGCGCGAGCAGCGGCTCCCGCTGGTCCTCGGGGACGTACCCGGCGTAGTACTCGTAGAGCTTGCGCCGCGAGATGCGTGCCGCGGCCAGGCCGTCCCGCAGCCGGATCGCGTCGAGCACCTCCTGATGGTGCTGGAGCGACTCCCGCATGAGCGCCGTGCTGTTGTGCGCGTGGGCGACCTTGTCCGAGATCAGCGAGAGGACGGCGCCCCGGACCACCTGGTTGCAGACCTCGATGAGGGAGTTGCGGCTCGCGACGGCCACCGCCTCGTGGAACGCCACGTCCGCCGCGCTGAACTCCTCGTACCCGGTCTCGATCGCGTCCGCCATGACGGCGAGCGTCCGCTCCATGGCGGACAGCTCCTCCTCGGACCGCAGCCGCGCCGCCAGCATGCTCGCCGAACCGTCGAGGATCATGCGGAACGAGATCAGCTCGGCCATCGACATGTTGTCGAACTGGACGAGCCGGGTCATCTCCTTGGTCAGACGGGCCGAGGAGAACGGCAGGATCTCCGGGCCGTTCGGGTCACCCGGGCGCGAGCGGACGAGGCCGTTGCTCTCCAGCACCCGCAAGGCCTCGCGCACGGTGGGGCGGCTCGCCCCGAACTGCGTCACCAACTCGCGCTCGCTGGGCAGCCGTTGCCCCGGCTTCAGGTCACCGCGCGCGATCGCCTGCTCGATCTGCTCGACGATGCGCTCGTAGAGCCGTACCGACGAGACCTGCCGGAACTGTGCCCCGTCACTCAAGGTTTCTCCCCTTCGAAGGTGGTCGATGTCGTCTTCTCCGCCGTGTGCGCGCCGGGGATGTGGTCCGGCCAGCGCGGGACCGCCTCAGTGGGCCGGTTCCGTTCGTACCACGCCGCCGCCCTCAGAACGCCGAGATCGTCGAAACGGCGGCCCGCGATCTGCACCCCGATGGGACGGCCGTCCGCCGTCAGACCGCAGTTGACGGTCGCCGCGGGCTGGCCCGACATGTTGTACGGCGCGGTGAAGCCGATGTGGGCCATGGTCCTGGCGTCCCCCGAGAACGGCATCGGCTGCTCGGCGGGAAACGCCGCCACCGGAGCCACCGGCGAGAGCACCAGATCGTAGGGGACCGTCGCCGCCACGGTCCGCGCCTGGATGCCCATGATCTGCTGGTAGCACTGGAGCACCCTCGTGCCCGGCACGTCCGCGCCTCCCTGGCACCACCGGATGATGTGGGGGTGGACGCGCAGCCGGGCCTCGGGCGTCAGCTCGCGGAAGTCGTTCCAGGACCGCACCCGCCAGAACAGGTCCAGGTCGTCCAGGAGTTCCTGGGTCAGAAACGGCTCGACGGGCTCCACGACGGCTCCCGCCGCCTCGAAGACCGCGGCGGCACGCTTCACCGCGGCGAGGAGCTCGGCGTCGCACGGCTCCCCGCAGCCCGCCTCCAGGTGTACTCCCACCCGCAGTCCGCGCACCTCGCCGTCCAGCGCCGACCAGTCGATGTCCTGTGGCGGAAGGCTCGACCAGTCCCGGGGGTCCGGTTGGCTCAGGACCCGCATGAGCAGGGCCGCGTCCGCCACGGTGCGCGTCAGGGGTCCGGCGGCGCGCCCCAGGTACGGGGCGTCCAGCGGAATCCGTCCGTAGCTGGGCTTGAGCGTGGCGAGGCCCAGCCAGGTGCCGGGCAGCCGGATCGATCCTCCGATGTCGGTGCCGACGTGGAGCGGTCCGTATCCCCCGGCGGCCGCGGCCCCCGCACCGGAGCTGGAACCGCCGGTGGTCCAGTCGGGGTTCCAGGGGCTGCGTGAGATGCCGTGGCGGCTGGAGACCCCCGAGGAGAGCATGCCCCAGTCCGGCATCACGGTCGACCCGAGTACCACCCCGCCGGATTCGGCGACCCGCGCGGTGATGGGCGCGTCCGCCTCGGGGACGACCGGTTCGGTCCCCGCGTTTCCGGAGGGCATGGGGACGCCCCTGCGGGCGACGTTCTCCTTCAGGGTCACGGGTACGCCGTCGATGGGCCCGAGCGGCTCCCCCGCGGCCCATCGGGCCTCGCTGGCCTGGGCCGCCTTACGGGATTCGTCCGGGTCCCGCACCCAGAACGCGTTGAGCACACTCTCGCGCGCCTCGATCACCGCTTGGACGGCGTCGTGGACCTCGACCGGCGACAGCGTGCGGTCGGCGAATCCGGCCACCATTTCGACGGCCGGTATGGCGGCCAGGCCTTGTTCCGTCGGCACCCGCACTCTCCTTCTCCCCCAGCTACCGCAGGGGGGCCCAGCGATACCCAGGGCATTCGCACCCTTGACAAGGACAGTTTCAATCGACACGGTACCTGACAAGTGAGCTTACTGGTCAGGCCAGTGACAGCGGAAGGTGGCGCCCATGACGGACACCACGGTCGTGCGGCTCGCCGTCATTCTGCACACGATGGAGAGCCGGGGGCCGCACATATGAGACGTACCAGGCGGCTGACGCGGCACACCGGGATGGTCGCGGCCATGCTCGCGTGTCTGCCGCTGGCAGCCTGCTCGGCCGGGTCCACGGCCACCGGCAGCGCCGGGAAGAACTCCCTGAACATCGGCCTCACCGCCGAACCGGCCAACTTCGACTTCACCAAAACCGAGGGTGCCGCCATTCCGCAGGCGCTGCTCAACAACGTCTACGAGAACCTGGTGAAGCTGGACCAGTCCGGCAAGGTCCGGCCCCAGCTGGCCACGTCGTGGAGCCTGTCGAAGGACCGCAGGACGTACACGTTCCAGCTGGTGAAGAACGCCAAGTTCAGCGATGGCGCCCCGTTCACGGCCGAGGACGCCAAGTTCTCCATCGACCGCGTCCCGACCGACTGGACACTGGTGCAGAAGTCCCAGATGGACGTCGTCGACACGGTGCGGGCGGTGTCGCCCACCGAGCTGAAGGTCACCCTGAAACGGCCCAGCAACGACTGGCTGTACCGGATGACCACCCGCGTGGGCGCGATGTTCAGCCGGACCGGCGTGAAGAAGCTGGCCACCGAGCCGGTGGGCACCGGCCCGTATGTGGTGAAGAGGTGGAACCGCGGCGACTCGATCACCCTGGCCCGCCGTGATGGCTACTGGGGGCGCGAACCGCACTTCAAGTCGGTCACCCTCAAGTACTTCAAAGATCCGACGGCCATGAACAACGCGCTGCTCACGGGCACCATCAACGTGATCGGCCAGATGCAGTCCCCGGATTCCCTGTACCGCTTCGAGAACAACCCGAAGTACAAGGTCATCGAGGGCACGACCAACGGCGAGGTGGTCCTCTCCCTCAACAACGGCTCGGGCCCGATGAAGAATCCGAAGGCCCGGCAGGCAGTCCGCTACGCCATCGATCACAAGGCGCTGATGGACACCTGCTGGGGAGGGCGCGGCAAGCTCATCGGCAGCATGGTCCCGCCGACCGACCCGTGGTACCAGAACCTCACGAACCAGTATCCGTACGACCGCGACAAGGCGAAGAAGCTCCTGAAGGAGTCCGGCCAGGCGGGCCGTACGCTGCGGTTGCGGCTTCCGACGCTGCCGTACGCCACCGCGTGCGGCACCGTGGTCAAGAGCCAGCTCGAACAGGCCGGGTTCAAGGTCAAGCTCGATCAGCTGGAGTTTCCCGCCGCCTGGCTGACCACCGTGTTCAAGAACGCGGACTACGACATGTCCATCATCGGCCATGTGGAGCCCCGCGACATGCAGACGGTGTTCGGGGCCAAGACCGCGTACACCCGCTACGACAACCCAGAGTTCCGCGCGTTGCTGAAGAAGGCGGACCAGGGCTCCCAGCGGGAGCAGATCACCTCCATGCGGGCGGCTGCCCGGCTGCTGTCCAAGGACGCCGCGGCCGACTGGCTGTTCCTGCTGCCGAACCTGATGGTGGCGGACAAGAGCATCACCGGTCTGCCGGTGAACTCCGTGTCCGAGTCACTGGATCTCACCGGCCTGGGCCGGTCATGAAAGGCGGACCCAACCGATGATCGTCCGTCTTCTGCAGCGGATCGCGATCCTGCTGGCCAGCCTGGTCGTGAGCTCGGTCGTGGTGTTCGCGTTCATGGCGGTGCTGCCGGGTGACCCGGCCCGCGTCGCCCTCGGGACCAGCGCGTCGGACACGGCGGTGGCGCAACTGCGCGAGCAGTTCGGGCTCGACCGGCCGCTCGTGGCGCAGTACCTGAGCTGGGTCCACGGTCTGGTGACCTTCGACCCGGGGAACTCGTACATCTCCCACGCGCCGATCGGCCCACAGATCGCCGACCGGCTCCAGGTCACCCTGTGGCTCGTCGGAACGGGAATGGTGCTCGCCGTCATCCTGGCGGTCCCCATGGGCACGCTGATGGCGGTGCGGCACCGCAGGCCGTCCGGGCTCCTTCTCTCGGCCGTGTCCCAAGTCGGCGTGGCGGTCCCGGCTTTCCTCGCGGGCATCCTGCTGATCACCGTGTTCGCGGTGGGGCTCGGATGGCTTCCGGCGAACGGCTGGACACCCCCGGTGCAGGACCCGGTCCTGTTCCTCAAACAGCTGGTGATGCCCGCGCTGTCCCTCGGTCTGGTGCAGGCGGCCGTGCTCACCCGCTATGTCCGCAGCGCCGTGCTCGATGTCCTCCGGGAGGACTATCTGCGCACCGCTCGCGCCAAAGGGCTGCGCCCGACGCGGGCCCTGCTGCGGCACGGCCTGCGGAACGCGGCGGTGCCCGTCGTCACCGTCCTGGCGTTGCAGCTCGCCACCCTGCTGGTGGGCTCCGTCGTCATCGAACGGGTCTTCGTCATCCCCGGGCTCGGGAGCCTGCTGCTGGACAGCGTGGCCAACCGGGACCTGGTGGTGGTGCAGGACGTGGTCATGATCATCGCAATGGCGGTGCTGCTCGTGAACTTCCTCGTGGACATGGTCTACCTGGTGATCGACCCGCGACTGAGGGAGCGTGCGTCATGAGTGCTCCGGATACGGAAGCCGCCGTCGCCTCGGCGGTACCCGAAGTGCGTCGTCGGCGCCGCCCGGTGACGGGCAGCCTGCTGGTGGGCGGCCTCATCGTGTCGGTCGTGATCGGCATGGCGCTGCTGTCCTTCGTGTGGACCCCGCACGACCCGACGCTGGTGAACCCCTCGGTGCGGCTGCAGGAGCCGTCGTGGACGTACTGGTTCGGGACGGACAAGTTCGGCCGGGACGTGTTGAGCCAGATCCTGATCGGCTCGCGCACCACCCTGTTCGTCGGCTTCGTGGCGGTGGGGGTCGCCGCCCTGATCGGTGTGCCGCTGGGCATCGTCGCCGGAATGGCGCCCGGCTGGTTCGGCGAGCTGCTGATGCGCGGCAACGATCTGCTGCTCGCCTTCCCGGCGCTCCTGCTGGCCATCATGTTCGCCGCCGTGTACGGGGCCGGGACGCTGGTCGCGATGATCGCCATCGGCATCGCGTCCATCCCCAACTTCGCCCGGCTCATCCGCGGCGGCACGCTGCAGGTCATGAAGACCGAATACGTCATCGCCGCCCGCGCGGCGGGCCGCGGACCGTTCGCGATCGGTCTGCGGCATGTCCTGCCCAACGTCAGCAGCCTCATCATCGTGCAGGCGTCGGTCGGATTCGCCATCGCCGTACTCGCCGAAGCCGCGCTGTCCTTCCTGGGCTTCGGCACCCCGCCGCCCACCCCGTCCTGGGGCCGGATGCTGCAGGAGAGCCAGGAGCTGCTGTCGCTGGCACCCCGGCTCGCCGTGTTCCCGGGCATCGCGATCGCGGTGGCGGTGCTCGGATTCAACCTGCTCGGTGACGGTCTGCGCGACCGTTTCGACCCCAAGCTGGAGGACCGCCGATGACCCCGGCACCCGAGGTGGCACCGGCCTCCGGACCAGAGATCTCCGGACCGGACGAGGTGCTGTCCGTGCGGAACCTCGACGTCACGGTGGGCGGCCGCAAGCTCGTCGAAGACGTCGGCTTCACCATCCGGGCCGGTGAGCGGGTCGGACTGATCGGCGAGTCGGGGTCGGGCAAGTCGCTGACCGCGCTGAGCGTCATGGGCCTGCTCCCCGAGGAGCTGCGGGCCACCGGCTCGGTGCGGCTCGCCGGGGTCGGCCACGACCTGGTGGGCGCCGACGAGGCGCGGATGTCGCGGGTGCGCGGCAAGGAGATCGCCATGGTCTTCCAGGAGCCCATGACCGCGCTCAACCCCACGATGAGGGTCGGACGGCAGATCGCCGAAGTACTGCTGATCCACCGGACCAGGCCCGACCGCGCGTCCGCCCGGGACGCCGCCGTCGAACTCCTCGCCCAGGTGGGGCTGCCCGACCCCGCGGCCGCCGCGCACGCCTACCCGCACCAGTTCTCCGGCGGCCAGCGGCAGCGGGTGGTGCTGGCCATCGCCCTCGCGAACGACCCCGCGCTCCTGGTCTGCGACGAACCCACCACCGCGCTCGACGTCACGGTGCAGGCGCGGGTGCTCGACCTGATCGTGCGCGGCGTCCAGGACCGCAGGTCGGCCATGCTCTTCATCACCCACGACCTGGCCGTGGTGGCCACCGCCTGCGAGCGGGTCATGGTGATGTACGGCGGGCGGGTGGTCGAGTCCGGCCCGGTCCGGGAGGTGTTCACCCGCCCCCGGCACCGCTACACCCAGGGCCTGATCGGCGCGTCCGACCTGACCGTGGTCGACGACCACGGCAGGCTGGTCACCATCGGCGGGTCGGTTCCGCCCGCGGGGCGGTTCCCCGCCGGATGCGTCTTCAGGAACAGATGCGCCCAGGCGACCGAGGAGTGCGCCACCCGGCCGGAATGGGTCGCCACCGGGCCGGACTCCGGCTACGCCTGCTTCCACCCGGTGTCCGGGACCGGCGCGTCCGGGACCGGCACCCCGACGACCCAGGAGGCCGGCCGTGGCTGAGCAGCCGACCACCGCTCCCCCCGCCTCCGGGCCCCGGTCCGGCCCCGTGGACGCCATCACCGTCCGCGACGTCACCCGCGACTACCGGCGGCCCCGCACCTCGCTGCGCCACCCCAGCCCGCCGGTGCACGCCCTGCGCGGCGTCAGCTTCGCCATCCCCCAGGGACAGCGGTTCGGCATCGTGGGCGAGTCGGGGTGCGGCAAGTCGACCCTGCTGCGGATTCTGGCCGGGCTCGACCACCCCACCAGCGGCAGCGTCGCCATCGACGGCCGGGACATCACCGGGCTCCGGGAGAGACAGCTGAAGTTCGTCCGCGAGCGGCTCCAGCTCGTGTTCCAGGACCCGATGAGTTCGCTGGACCCGCGGATGCGCGTGGGCGATATCGTGGCCGAGCCGCTCGTCGCGCAGGGGCACCCGAACCGCAAGGAGCGGGTGGCCGAGCTGCTCGAAGCCGTCGGCCTGCGCGCCGACGCGGCGGACCGCTATCCGCACCAGTTCTCCGGCGGCCAGCGGCAGCGCATCTCGATCGCCCGCGCTCTCGCTCCCCGCCCGAAGGTCATCGTGGCCGACGAGCCGGTGAGCGCCCTGGACGTGTCCGTACGGGCCCAGGTGCTCAACCTCATCGCCGACCTCGTCGACGAGCTGTCCCTCACGCTGGTCTTCGTCTCCCACGACCTGTCCGTCGTCCGCCATGTGTGCGACCGGGTCGCGGTCATGCACGCCGGACAGATCGTGGAGACCGGGTCCACGGAGCAGGTGTACGAGGCACCCCAGCATCCCTACACACGCAGGCTGATCGCCGCCGTTCCGACCCTGGGCAAGGCACTGTCCGGAGTGTCGGCGGCCGACCTCAACCGGGAGTAGACCGACCGTGACTGCCCACGTCCAGCCCACCGAAAGCCCCGTGGCGCGGGAGTTTCCCGAGGGGCTTCCCCTCGGCGACCACTGGGTGGAGGCACCCGCCACCGAGGACGTCCGCTTCCCCTACGACGGAACACTCGTCGCCCACGCCCCCGTCGGGGACACCGGCCTCGCACACCGCGCGGTGGAGGCGGCCCTCGCGGTCCGCGAGCAGGTCGGCCGGCTCCCCTCGCACACCCGCAGAGCCGCGCTGCTCGCCACCCACGAGGCGATCGCCGACCGGCGCGCGGACTTCGAGCGGCTGCTGGTCCTGGAGACCGGCAAGCCGCTGGTCGACTGCCGTGTCGAGGTGGACCGCACCCTGCTGACCCTGCTGACGGCGGCCGAGGAAGTGGCCCGACTGCACGGGGAGACGGTGCCGCTGGACCTGCTGCCCTCGGGTGAGGGGCTGCTCGGCTTCTGGACCCGCAAGCCGATCGGTGTGGTGGTCGGCATCTCGGGCTTCAACTACCCGCTGCTGCTCGCCGCGCACAAGCTCGCGCCCTCGCTGGCCGCGGGCTGCCCGGTCATCGCCAAGCCCGCCCCGCAGACGCCGCTGGCCACCCTGTGGCTGGTGCACCTCCTGCGCGAGGCGCTGCGCGCCCACGGCGCGCCGCGGGCCGCGGTGCAGCTGGTGACCGGGGGCCCCGAGGTGGGCGTCGCGCTGACCACCGACCGGCGGATCGGGGCGGTGTCCTTCACCGGTTCCGCCGCCGTGGGCCACCGGATCGCCCGGGACGCGGCCCCCACCAAGGTGCTGCTCGAACTCGGCTCCAACGCCGCCCTGGTGGTGGCCGCCGACGCCGACCTCGACGCCGCCGCCGACGCGGTGGTACGCGGCGGCTACTACGCGTCGGGCCAGGCGTGCATCAGCGTGCAGCGGGTCATCGTGGTGGACGCCGTGCGGGAGGAGTTCGTGGCCCGCCTGACGGAGCGCGTGGCGCGGGTGGCCATGGGCGATCCCCGCGATCCGGCGACACGTGTCTCCGCGCTCATCGACGAGCGGTCGACCGAGCGGGTGTGCGCGTGGCTGGACGAGGCCGTGGAGGCGGGGGCCTCGCTGGTGGCGGGGGGCAAGGTCACCGACGGGGTGATCGAACCCGCCGTGCTGCTCGACGTGGACGACGCGCTCGCCGTCTGGGACGAGGAAGTCTTCGGCCCGGTGGTCGCCGTACGGTCCGTCCCCGATCTGGAGACGGCCTTCGACGTGGTCAACGCCTCGCGCTACGGACTGCAAGCGAGCGTCTACACCAGCGCCCTCGACACCGCGTTCGCCGCTCTGGACCGCCTGGAGGTGGGCGGAGTGGTCGTCAACGAGGTGCCCGGCTTCCGGTCTGACGTCATGCCGTACGGCGGTGTGAAGGACTCCGGGGCCGGACGGGAGGGCCCGAGGTTCGCCATCGAAGAGCTGACCGTGACCCGCATGGCAGTGATCCGCCCGACGACAACGAAGCCGTGAGGACCACATGCAAGCTAACGACCGCACCGACGCGGTGGACGCGTACTCCCGCCTGTTCCGGCTCGACGGCCGCAAGGCCGTCGTGGTGGGCGCGGGCAGCGGAATCGGCCGTGAGAGCGCTCTGGCGCTCGCCGCGCACGGCGCCACCGTGGTGTGCGCCGACCGCGACCTGACGGCGGCCGAGGAGTCGGCGTCGATGGGGCCGAACCTCGTCCCGTACGCGCTCGACGTGCTCGACGGCGGGGCGGTGGCGCGCGCCGCCGAGGAGCTCGGCCCCGTCGACGTACTCGTCTTCACCGCCGCGACGAACGTGCGCAAGTCCCTGCTCGACTACACGGCGGAGGAATTCGAGCGGGTCGTGGCGCTCAATCTGCGTGCGTCCTTCGACCTGGTGCGCGCCTTCGGCCGTGGCATGGCCGAACGCGGGGCGGGAAGCATCATCGGCTTCAGCTCGATCCGCGCGGTGTCCGTCGAGCCGGGACAAGGGGTGTACGCGGCCACGAAGGCCGGGCTCGTGCAGATGCTGCGGACCGCGGCGGCAGAGCTGGGCCCGTCGGGCGTACGGGTGAACACCGTCGCCCCGGGCGTCGTGGAAACCCCGCTGACCGCGCAGATCAGGGCCGTACCGGAGTGGTCGGAGGCCTACGCCTCCAAGAGCGCCCTGGGCCGCTGGTCCCGGCCCGACGAGCTGGCCGGCGCCGTCGTCTACCTCGCCTCGGACGCGTCCTCCTTCGTCACGGGGAGCCAGCTCTTCGTGGACGGAGGCTGGACGGCCATCGACGGGCGCTACACACCGCCCAGCTGACCGCGCCTCGCACACACTTCGGGCCCCTCTCCCTCGGGTTGTTCACCCGGGAAGAGGGGCCCGAAGGCCGTTTCAGTCGATGCGCTCGAAGGGCTCCGTGCCCTCTTCGTCCGGCGCGACCGTGAAGACGACCTTCTCCAGCGCCCCGGTGAACGCGAATTCGCCGTCGTAGGCGGGCGAGGAGGGCGACAGGGTGTCCCGGCCGACGTCGAGGCCCTGCCACCCCAGAAAGTGCGGGAGGACCCGCGGAATCTCCTCGGTGCCGACCGGCCTTCCCGATACGTACAGGTGGCCGACGCCCCGCATGTCACCGGTCTTGACGAAGGCGAAGGCCAGCTCCGCCGGACCGGTCGGGAGTTCCTCCGCCGAGGTCACCGTGTACCGGGTGCCGAGGAAGTTGTACTCGTAGACCAGCCGGTTGTCCTTCACGTACAGCACATAGCCGCTGCTGATGCTGCCCAGGGACACCAGCACACCCTCGTCCGACGCGGTCGCCCGGTCGACGTACGCGGTGATGCGGTGCGCGCGGTTCATCACCGGTGGCACCGCGGCGATGGGCAGATGGGCCATGCCGGGGTAGTAGGTGAAGGTGGTGCGCATGCGCGGCGAGCCGGGACGGGGAATCTTCGCCCGGTACGCGAACCCCTGGTCGTCCAGCGGCAGCACACCGTACTTCCCCGCCTCCACCCAGAACCGGGCGAGCATCTTCTGCAGCTGCTCGGGCCGCTCCTGCGCCAGGTCGTGGCATTCCGAGAAGTCGGTGTCGTGGTGGTACAGCTCCCACTGGTCCTCGTCGAAGGGCGTTCCGCGCTGGTGGAACGCGACGGCCTTCCAGCCGTCGTGCCAGATCGCGCGGTGCCCGAACATCTCGAAGTACTGGGCTTCCTTGCGCGTCGGCGCGGTCGGCGAGCCGAAGGTGTACGCCATGCTCACACCGTGGACGGGCAGTTGCGGGATGCCGTTGTAGACCTCGGGAGCCCGCACACCGAGCACGTCGAAGAGGGTCGGGAGGAGGTCGGTGACATGGTGGAACTGCTGCCTGACCTCGCCGGTGCGCGGCAGCCCGCGGGGCCAGTTCACGATGAGCGGGCAGCGGACACCGCCCTCGTGGGTGTTCTGCTTGTAGCGCTTGAACGGCGTGTTGCCCGCCTGCGCCCAGCCCCACGGGTAGTTGGCGTGGGCGCGGGTGGTGCCGATGTCGTCGATCCGCGCGACCATCTCCTCGAAGTCCTCGGGGATGCCGTTCTGGAACGCGGTGGGGTTGAGCGACCCCT
>Ga0307508_10006106_pt1 | contig 11359 bp, 3 predicted proteins | sample 9_EM_MG_FD_203089 | JGI IMG/M metagenome (GOLD analysis project Ga0307508, IMG submission 203089) | Populus trichocarpa ectomycorrhiza microbial communities from riparian zone in the Pacific Northwest, United States - 9_EM | ecosystem: Host-associated > Plants > Roots > Unclassified | place...
CTCCATATCACCTTTCTTACAATAACCATTAATCAAGGTATTGCAAGTAATCAAATTAGGCTCACAAATCATTTCATCAAACACTTTCCTAGCATTGTCAATCATACCCACTTTGCAAAACCCTCTAATCATTGTTGTATAAGTTGAAGCATCAGGCTTTACAACGGCATCATTCACAATTTGATCAAAAAATGACTTTGCTACATTAATCTGATTGACTTTCACTAACACACCCAAAATAGCATTCCAAGAAAATAAGCACTTCCCTTGTTGAATCTCTTTCACTTTATGAAACCAAAAGATTGCACTTTTAGTATCCCCACTATACCCATAAGCTCTAATAAGTTTACTAACTAAAAGATCAGAAAACATGCCATGTTTTTCAAGGAGGTTTTTGGCATTGGGAAAAAGCGAGTGAGAGAGGAGAAGGTCAATGATGGCTACATAGCATCGGTGATTGTGAGAGTAGTTGTTTGGGTTTGGGTTCAGGTTTGATGCCCAGTTGAAAAAGAAGAGGGCTTGGTAAGGATTGGGTTGCTGCTCTTTGATGACTTCAATGACTAAGTTGGAGTCCAGGTGAGGGGAGAACTGGTTTAGATGGGTTGGATTGATGTGTTTAGGGTTAGGGTTTTGTGGGTTTAGGGTTTCGAGACAAGAGGTTATGGCAGTGACCAGGGAGGCTAGGTCAGAAGAGCGACGATGGCGGGTTAGGGTTCTTGCTGTTGCTGGTGGTGGTGGCATAGCCATTGCTGCTGCTGGAATGAAACTGAAATGGATCTTTGGTTTTCAGTTCTAAGTTTTTATTAATTTTTGGTTGGTAGGGTACGGCACGGCATGAAAATTACTAAATTAAGTTTTTTTCATATATAAAAAAACTAATAGCGCTTCTTTCACGGTAAAAAGACATGTTACACATTACACTTTGAATTCAAACATTATAATAATTATTTTATCATTCATATAAAAAATTATTGAATTCATTATTAAGGGTACTGCATCTCGTCTTTTACAATGATTATTAGTTGTTATTATATTGATAAAAAATAACCTGTTTTTTTTTATTTTAAAAATAATAAAATGATTAAATTATTTTAAAAGCAAAATTTATTTAACTAGCGTCTAAAAGTTTTTTTGTGTTTTTATTTTTTAAAACACATTAAAATAACTAAATTATTCTTAAAAGCAAATATTTTTTTATTTTCACTACAATTTTTTTAGTATAATCAAGTTGATTAAAGAGTAATTTGATATTTTAAAAAATATAAATATAATTTAAAAACAAAAATGATTGGGCATGCGCTAGTAGGTATTAGATGCTCTTTAAGCAGTATATGAGGAGTCTCTTGGTGGTCAAACACTACCTTCCACAACGATGATTGAATCGTCTCGACGTTCTCTCCATCCCTAAATGGTATAAGTGGCTTATGGACCTCTTGTTTGGCGTCACTGACCTTTTTTTTTTCTCTCCTCCTTAATTTCCGTATCTGACCCTTAAATTTTCGAAACACCTTTCAACTTTTTTTCTTCAGATTTGATACTTATTGTTTTGATTATTTTTTATTTATTTAAAATAATTTATAAAATTAGAATTGTTTTTCAATTTCATCCTCCTTTAAATTTTTTCCATCAATCAAATTTGGTTCTTATTTTTTTTATTACTATTTTTTTTATTTGAGATCATTTTCAAAATTGATTTTTTTTTATGATTTCATCCCCTTTTAGTTTTTTTTTTATCAGATGTGATCCTCTTTATTACTTTTTTATTTATTTTGGAAACTTTTTAAAATTGATTTTTTTTATTTCATCTTCAACATTAAATTAGTTAAGAATTGAGCTTCCTAATTGAGTTTGGATTTAGAATTTCATGGATTGCAAGTTAAAGAGATTAACCCTAATTTAAAAAATTTGTCCAGGTTTGCTTAGTTTTTATTTCTTTTTTTAACAAAAAAATTCATATTTTTTCAGTTTCATCCTTCAACACTTATTTAATTGAATATTGAGCTCCGTTATATTTTTTTATTTGATTTCTATAAGATTTTTTCACTAATTTTGAAAATAACTTAGATTGTCTCGTGTCTTTTTATTTATAAGCCTCACGAAATTATTATAAAATAAAAAATTGAATCAAGTTAATACAAAGAAGGGTATTAAATGTTAGAAGACATTTAGAAAATAACCAAAGAAATGAATTAAAGGAATTGTGGGGCAAAATTTTAAATTTTAAAAACTCTCATCCTCTCCTTTTATATATCCCTTAAGGCTGGTTGCTAGACATAAGGAAAAAAAGGGAGGATAATGTCGCACATGTATGGCATAGAGGTCATCATCCTCCTGGGTTAGGGTCTCTATGTAGTGATGAGGGAAAGAACAATGAATTCTTATTTTTTTATCAGTAAAAAAGAAATAAAGTCGCTACCTAGTATTTTAGTAATTAGAAATTCTAACTAGTCTCAAAGTCTGGTTAAGGAGATTGGTTATGTATAGAAAGGAAATATCATCACTAATACACCTTACTTAAGGTAAACTGCATTGTTTATTTGTCTGATATAAACTAAGATATTGTTGTGTTTTTTAACCGTTAGTCTGTCTAAAGTTTAAGAAAAATCACTCTCGGTAAGGAGGTTCTTATCTTATCAGGTTAAAACCTAATCATTTTAAAGTCAAAACAAGAAAATAAAAGAAAATATCTTTTTATTCAATATCTGGAATACATCTTTTGTATAAGTTCATAATCTCGTATATTAAAAGAAAACAAAATAAATTTTTTGACATTTTTGAAATATAGACCAAGTTTTCATGACTTTAATAAACTTGTTATTAAATCTAATATGCATGCAAAATAATTTTTTGTGATTTTAAATATGCTAATATAATTTGTTTTTTTTTTAGATATTTGACCATATACACACAAATAAAAATTTATTTATTTATTTATTTATTAAAAATAGATAATTTTTTATTTTTGTATTTTTTCTGAAATTTTGAAGAAATCTGAAACCAAAGATCACTTTGTAAAAAATACTAAAATTTAAGGTTCCAATTGAAGAGGGCTAATGGTGAAATTGCAAGGGATCCAAAAAATTAGGATTGATTGAGGGCTCTATTGGAAAGTGCCAAAAGTTCAAGGATCAAATTGAGAAAGATCATAATTTTACTATTTATTGTTTTCTTCCCCTAAAACAAAAGAAAAAAAAATGCACAAGTACTCCCCTTTTAGCTCTAATTTTTTCCTCGCATATTTGTATTTAACTCTAGACCAAAACTCTAGCTATTATTGAATTAAAAATATATGCATATTCTCTTCTAAAAACACTATTCAATATTGATCTACATGCAAAAACAATATAATATTTTTTTATTATTAGTTTTAGACTAAGACAAGCTTTTCATCCTTAACTTTAATAAATTGCTGGGATCTATTTCTAAACATCAAAGTTTTTTGAGATCCCATAAACTTACAAGCCCAAAAAACTCTCTATTTCTTCCATATAAAATCCCAACTCAAGCAGCCGAGAAAGGTGAGGGAGTAGCTGGCAAAAAAAAAAAAGGCCAAAGAGAAAATAATTCACTCCCAGCACTTTTCATCTCTATCAGAAGTTGTGCACTCCTTCTAAGCACCACCACCACCACCAACCTCTTCTCACAACGCCCATTCCTTCGCTGAAGCGATGCCAACACTGTGACACCCTCTCCATCAGCACCACTTTGTGCCTCTCGTATGCCACCACTTAGCTGACGCTCACGTTTCCTCTTATTGACGAGCACCTCTATCACTACTGTTGCTAGAGTTGTGCCTTGCCACTGTGAGAAGCTCTCCCTTATCCAGCCAGCAACCCAGTAACAATGAGCTTTTCTTCTTCTCCAGCGACAGCTCCAACGTTCCAGCCATTCCTCCTCAGCAGTGCATCTGTGAGCCTCTAATTAAGTACACTTCCAGGAGTGGTATCTTATAGAAGTAGCTTTGCACTAGCTAGCTCGTCAGCAGCTTCTCAGCAACGTACGTAAGCAACAGCCTCACTAACTGTTAGCCAAGCACCCAAAAGAACCGTGAACTCCTTTGCATTTCAAAGCCATTAGCGTGACCAGCTTCACACAGCAACTATCTCCTCAATCGTGCAACAACAGCTCAGCCTTCATCTCCTCTATACCGTGAGCAGTAGTGGAAGATATTCTTCATCACTAACCACTGGTTCCACCGTGACCAGTTGGAGTCCAGCATCTTCCTTCAAATAACAGTAGCAGATCGTGCAACAACTGGTCTTTGTCTCTTCATCACAGCTGATCCAAGGTTCCAACAGAGCAATAATAGCACGAGTTTCAGCGCTTCATTTTCTTTTTAGTCCAGCAACAGCGTCTTTTAGCTTCTCTTGACAGAAGAGATGGAAGCTCATCTTCTATGCACCGTGTGCAAGCAGCAGCTTAAGCTGTAAAGGGAATTCCAGGATATGATTTATATTATTCTCTAACCTTGTTAACCTTCAGCCTTTCGTCTGTTTTGCACCCGCGGGAGTAGCAGTGGAGAATCGTCTTCATCAGCAGCAAACTCACCCTAACTGTGAGAAATCCAGCAGCCTTACGTCCTCATTTTCTTGCTATTGAAGGTCTAATCCTCAAACTTCTTGAAGCATGAATTCCTAGATTAGTTATATGCATCATTTTTGTGTGTTTGTTTCTATGATTTACATGTGCCTGATTTGGAAATAATTGTTCATACAAAATTCATTTAAATTACTGTTTTCATATGATGCTTAGATTTATTTTTTAGGGAAACCATGCATACATATAATAATACGAAAATGGCATGAACACTGGATGAATAGTGTAGGGGCTTTTCATTTTTGTTGAAGTTTTTGAGTGCAGATCTTTTGTCATGGGTGTAGCTTGCGTTTATAATGTTTATGGGCATGGGTTTCCTTAGAGCTGTTTTAATTATTGTAATAGTTGATATTTTATGTTGTTTTTTAAAGTATTTTTTATTTAAAAATTTAATAAAATAATATATTTTTTATTTTTTTAAATTATTTTTGATATTAGTATAGCAAAATGATCTAAAAATATAAAAAATATTAATTTAAAATAAAAAAAATAAAATAAAATTTAAATTTTTTTTAAAAAACACTTTTAAAATATAAAAAAATCACAGAAACTTAATGGATGTATTTACTTTGATAATGGGTTGGACCTTTAAGATCATAATGCAATGTTTGGGTTATGCGCAAACTTTACGATGAAAAAGAATATATTTTTAGTTTTTAGGGCGTGCACGCCCTAACAAATTTTTAACAATTTTTTTTTAATTTTCTTTTATTTTGTCAAGCAAATTCTAAATAATTTTCAAAATCTTTAAAAAAATTTAGAGAGTATCTTAAAATTATTTACGAGTCCTTCACATATTTTTCTAACCCTTTCACTTAATATCGGGTTATAGATTTATACTATAAGATACTGACCTAGTATTAAATATACCTACTTCACTACCAGAAAATCGACGAAAATCAACGGAATTACCGACAGAATTTTTTTGTCGGTAATTTTTACCGACGGATATAATTCCGTCTCTAAAGTTGTCGGTCTATATCGACAGACCTTTGTTGTCGGTAATAATTACCGACAGCTCCGTTCCATTCAGTGCACATGCGAAGCGGATGGTAAGATTAATTTAAATGAAATATATCGTTAATTAATTTGTTGTTGCTTATAAATTTATTTAACTTGCAACCTTTTTTTTCCTTACAGGCTACGTCTTTTGTACGTGAGTCGAGCTCAATAGAGCTGTTTGTAGAGACGCACGTGCGGAGTCAATACCGTCAAAAGGGGGTGCAATAGTTCGTGGACAACCGTGCTCAACACTTTGTGGTATGTTCGTTTAATCATTTTATTTCGTAAGTTATTATTTTCTTGAATTGAATATGATAATTTTTTTTTCAAGAGACCTATAATAGCCGGTTGAGAGAGAGATATGGGGACGATCCTTCGACCCATTCGGATTTGTGGATGGAGGTAAGATCGTTTGGTGGACCCGATAAAAATCAGGTCTACGGGCTCTCCAACACTACAGCCGAAAACTTGCGGGCGGCCCGTAGTGTTTCAACCGTTGGGAGCTCTCCATCAGTATCGAGCACCTAGTCTGAGGAGTTCATGGCCTTGAAACAACAATATGAACGACTCTTAACGGATTATGATCAGCTCCATCAAATGGTCATGGATATTAGATCAAGGATGGGTGATGATACATGTGCAACCCCTTTTTGGCCGTACGGTCCCAGGAACAACCATCCTCCTCCTCCTCTAGCTCCGCCGTTATTCTAGTTTTATTTTGTTTTTGAAACACATTAAATTTGTAATAAATATTTGGATGAATATTATTTAACATTATTTTTATATTTTTATGTTTAAAACAATTTTATTTGGTTAATTAGTTTTTTTTTACTATTAATCAATACAATATTTGAAAAAAAAATATTTATTCTAAATTATTTTTTAAAAAATATTTTTAAATAAATACCAACGGCCTTACAGATAGAACAGAGTCGTCGGTATTTTACCGAGAGTTGCAAAAAAATTACTGCCTATGCCACAATCACCAACGGATAGAGTCCGTCGGTATGGTACAGAGATTTCTAAAATATTTACTGTTTATGCCACAATCACCGACGGATTGGTCGTTGATGATGTACCATTGGAAATACAGACGAAATAAATCTGTTGGTAAAGTTCTAGCATGAATTTTTTTTGGCGCACTTTCTCTGTCTGTAAGACTGTCGGTGTTTGTTTTTTTTTACCGACAGAAGTAGCGATGAAAATAAAAATTACCGACGATCAATATTTCGACGGACGGATTTCGTCGGTGATGCTGTCGATAAAAATATTACCGACGAATTATGTGTTTTACACCGACGGAATTAATCCGTCGATAAAACTGTTTAATGGTGTAGTGTTGTTCTTCAAAGCATGATGTTAATAGCTCATTTGTATAATCATTATTGCTAATTTTGTTATTCATTTTATTTATTATCAATTTTTTTAATTATATTATTAAATTAAAATTCAATCAAATATTAGATGCTTCTTACTCTTTTAAAAATCACCATAATTACATCAGAAAAAATTTAGCACGGGAAACACGAGTCACCTGAGTACAGCCTAAACTCTAGAGCTACACGTAAAAGAAATTTTTTTTGGTGGGAATTCCATGTGAGTGAACATTATTGCCATTTTGACAGTGTTTACTTCATCGTCGACATTGTCGAAGTCATTTGTTAGGAGAGTGGATCATGTCTGCAGGGACAAATGTGCTACACATGATCCACCTTCTAACATGTTTTGTGAGGCAATCTTCAATCAGGTTAATCAGTTACCGTTGACTGGTTGAGTTGACACATCATAGAAACAACATTCCATGCTGGCAGTGTTCACTCCATTTTCATTGGTTATGGCTTTTGTCACGCAGGGGTGATTGTCGGTTTCATTTGGAACTAAAAATTTGGGTTTTTATTTTTAACTGAAAATTAATTTGGTTTGGTTGGATTTTATATTCTTAAAAACTGGACAATTTTACCGTTGTCCATCCCATTCCAAGAATAAAACGTTTGATCTCTTGTTTTCTGCCTGTCCCAGTTTCTGCATTGCACTAAATGCCACTGATCTTATGGTGATCTTTTGAACTGACAGTGATTTTCTTTAGCTTCCTAAGTAGGAAGAAAAGTCCATTAAGAGTCGTGCTTTTTTCTTTTCTTTTTTTGTATAAAATTTGCGCAGAAGAATCAACAAACAGTCTTGGAGACTTGTGTGTTGGGGTCTCGGTTTTTCCACCATTTCGAAATTGTGGGCTGTGATGGACACACATCCAGGAGGGATTGCAGGCTAAAATCTCATATTTAGACATTTAGGATATCAGCTTATCATAGGATATATTAATTTTTGGCCATCAGAAACCACAAGTACTGTCAGGACAAAACATGGAAGAAAACATACCTTGCAGCTGATCAGTGCATATATATATTATTCCAAAGTAAAGTCTCCTAAAACTGCAACAAGCTTGTTGCTTCACTCGTCTAACACAAACTAGAGTAGCAGCCATATCTTCCTACTTCTTGAAACAAAAGTACCTTTACATGGAATCTAAAACTTATATTCAGAGTATGAGATTATAAATTTCTCAAAAGTCTTAGCATTTTGCAGCCATTACTGTACAATTAAGAAAACTCCGATGTGGTCAATTTAATTTTAGGTTTTCACGTACCATCACATGTGTTTTCCTATGCCATTTGTGTAAATATTCTTTTATTTTCTATTATGATAATGCCATGAAGGCCGTCTCTATTGATTTACTAAGCCTACAGGTGCATCCACCTATCACCACCTTCCTCATCAGAGAAAACATATAAAAGCTGGCTCAACTGTTGCAAGAAACTTTGCCAATGAATGAGTTTGCGATACAAAGACATTGGAAATGAGAGATTTTGTCGACTTTTTACTCTGGTCTCATTCACTTTGTGAGATCTGATATGGTGCAAGGGCAATAAGATTAGACAAGAGAAGACATATTTTCGCATACATGTTTCTGCCTAGTGATTCTTTAAAAAACCAGAATGGACATGTCTAGTACTTCCTCGTAAGCTCCTAGCATGATAAATCAAAGACCAGAAGAAAGCAAAAGGATAGCTATTGATAAATATTTTGCTAGAGCATTATAGATTACAGCCACAAAATAAAATCACAATCAACAAAATCTCCTCGATCTCTGATCAAGAAGTGTCTCAGTACTGCCATAACAAATTAAATTCAAATTATGCCTCCTCTACTCAGCATTTCACAATCCTAGGAGAAAAATTAAATAAAAAAAATAACTTAATTAACTAGCTTGCTTGTCTAATATGAACACGCATGTTATGCACATAACAATATCATCCAGCGGACCCAGAACAAGCATTTCTTATTTCTTCTTGAAGCCTCATGATTTCTACTTGTGCACGTACCCTTTCTTCTGCATCGTTCGAATTTAAGAGTACTTGGAGATCTGTTAATTGCCTATGGATGCTTTTGATCTATATGTAACCAAATGAAAAAAAATGGAAAGAATATTCAATGATATGAAAATTTATGGCGAAGAACAAGGAGGATAAAAACTTAAGGACCAAGGCAGACCTTTCTGTGTGGCCATCGAGTCATCCCGAATTTCCGGCATATCTTCTTCACTACAGTGGGACACAAGTGCAACCTCCTCGCTGCATCTTCTATAGGGAGATGGAAATACTGTCTAAAGTCATCCAGTGTCAACCTTCCTGCTCTTTCCCTCTGCATGAACCCACAACCCCATAAAAATTACTCAATTAGTACTAATAAACAATATAAGGACTTAATTGTTTTCATCTATCCTTTTATTGCAATGCGAATGCAAGATTCCTTTATTGTGGATGAAGATAGTAACTAGAACCTGTAGTGCAAGATTGCTTCGAGTCGTTCTCTCTGTCTCAATCTCTCCCTCTCCATGATTCGTTGCTTGTCGTTCCCCTGTTAAAGTTCCAGCTTGCAAGTCTCGTGATATTGACATGTACAAAAAAGAAAAAAATTCAATTCTCCTCATAATGTTAAGAAAAATCTAAGGAGTTTGCAATTGCAACAGTAAATAAACGTATTATTATGTGGAGTCTAGTTCATGCAGAGAAATACTAACCTGAATTTGGTGGGGATGGATCGTGGAATTCATCAAAATGCAAATCGTCCGTCCACTCGTATCCAACACAAAGGGCTTCATAGAAGAATGAGTGTGGATCTTGGACCATAATGAAGCCTGCCTGCCTTCTGTCATCGCAATACTTCTGCAGAAATTCCTTCACATTCTCCAAGCTTTTCTTGCAGAAACTGCAAAATGTATGAAACCACGGCGTTTACAATTTCAGAAAGTGACTCATAATCAAAACACTATCAAGTGCTAGTTTTCTTTTATCCCACAGTTTTAATTGCATTGCATCGCATCAATCACACACTTCTCTAAATCAGATGAAACGAAAAACAACTAAACTAGACTAATAAAACTTACTCAAACATATAATATTGAGGATGAATTGCCTTGACATGATCCCGGTTCTCAAGAATAGCATGACAGATGATACCCATTCTCCCATGTATCTCAAGTTTTGTAGTATAGTTTCCTGCCACCACAGAATAGGTAAACTTTACAAGAAAAAAACCAGGAAAAAAAAAAAGAGAGAAAGAAATGCTATGTAAAACACACCATCAGTGTGGATTATTTCTCTTAGAACTTGACAGCAAGTGCATTGAAAAGGGACTGGTTCAGGTGGCCAAACAGCAATATTCCTCCCATCAAGGAAAATCTCTTCACTTCTTCCTGATGCATTTGAAGTTTGTCCATCAGGAAATGATGCGTTGGGAAATGACGCGTTAGGAAATGGTGCATAAGGAATTGGTCCAAAAGAACTTTGTCCCTGATTCTGATGTGACGGACCAGCCTCATGAGATTGCACTCTAAGATTTTCATAATAAAAATTCCAAGCCATTGGATCCTCATATGGGTTATTAGGATCCAAAATGTTTGCATTGGCATTTGCACTGCCACTGAATGATTCAGGAATTGCTGGAGTGGGTTCATTGTCAGAGGATAAACCTGCAAGGCTTGGATTTGCATCATTCATGAAATTTAGATGTTCATAGTCAATAGGGCTGTCATACGGGTCATGGTAGGGTACGACGGACCGAGGATCTGCCATTGATCAATCAATACAACACTACATAAACAAGTAATCGGTGGTTTTTCTTTCTTTTTTAAGAGAGATCAAGCACCAGACACGTCTGGTGCTTGATGAAGAAGAAGATAATGGAATATGAAGATTTTCCCGAGGAAGTTCTTGCATTTGAAGGAGATTTCAGGGGGGGCGCGAGTGGCAGTTAATGACCGTTGTGGGTTCATGACGGTTGGGTTTTAAATCCCTCCGTTGAACAGTAGGTTTAATTGCAAAATGCATACGACACGTCATGTGTTATATTTAAATTTAATGAATTCTCCCAAGTATTGTTTCTAATACCATTTTTGTTTTCTGGAATTCACTTTCTGAAAAATTACTTTTCAAACTTTCCTGTGTTTATTTGCTATTAGAAAAATTGGTCAACGAAAAACATTTTCCAGTCAAAGAAAAATTTGGTTTAGTTTCCAGGAAAGTGTTTTCCCTTTTGGCTGTGTTTGTTTTCCGGAAAGTGGTTTCCAGGAAACCACTTTCCAAACTTTCTTGTGTTTGTTTGTCATTAGAAAAGTTGGTCAATGGAAAACATTTTCCAGTCAAAGGAAAATTTGGCTTGGTTTTCAGGAAAGTGTTTTCCTGAAAAATTTGGGCGGAAAACA